>Ga0182024_10000123_pt1 | contig 165540 bp, 164 predicted proteins | sample P32metaG_FD_120480 | JGI IMG/M metagenome (GOLD analysis project Ga0182024, IMG submission 120480) | Permafrost microbial communities from Stordalen Mire, Sweden - P3-2 metaG (Illumina Assembly) | ecosystem: Environmental > Terrestrial > Soil > Wetlands > Permafrost | place: Sweden: Stordalen... | reverse complement strand
GGTGTTGGGGGGGGGGGGGGGGGGGGGGGGGGGGGGGGGGGGGGTTATCGAATGATGCACCGGCTAGGCAAGGCAGCGCTCGTGGTACTGCTGACGATCGGAGTCGGCACCAGCGTGGCTCGCGCGGAAAGCACGGCGGCCCTTGCCGAACGCATGCTGCCTCGCGCACAGAACGTCGGGACCGTCGAATCGGTGGAAGTGGTGAGCACTTCCATTGGCGCTGCCCAGCTTGTGCTGGACCCGCAGGCTCAGCCGGAGTCGAGCAATGCCGGGCCCGCCGCGAGCTCACTGGAGCAGGCCGCCGGCCCTGCAACGCCTGCCGATCTCGTCGTGATGCATGGGCAGTTCGTCGACACCTTGGCCAAGACACCGCCCGGCGCCGCGTCGCCGACAGGGTCGATCATGGCGTTCACGATCAACAGCCACACGGGTTACGTCGTGGAAACCTACGTGGGTAACCGTTCGCCAGGTGCCGAAGTCGGAGACATTCTCCTCAAAATGAGCGTGTCGAGCGGCGCTGTGAAGGCCAGCCGAGCACGCGCCGCCCGCAGGCATCGCAGGGCAAGAGCTGCGACGTGGGGGAACAAATGCAGCGCCAGCGAAAACCATCACTGCTATGCGCTCGCCATTTGGGAAATGACGGGCGGTGAAGAGGTGCAGGGCACCGAGTCCGAGCAGTACACGACCCAGATGGACGTCCCCGATTGGGAACAGGGCGATTTCGTAAGCAACGAGGAGTGGTCAGACTTCTTCAATAGCCCGGTGAAAAATCTATACTGGACCGAGATCGGGCAGGAAGGTGGCAACCACTACAACTGCTGCAGCCTGCACTGGTTCTACGCTTATAAGAACCACAGCGGTTACCATCAAGCAGAACCATCCGAACAATGGGAAATCACATTTTCGACGTGGGCCGTTTACTATATGGAGGCGGCTGGCGGCGGCGTCTGGTGCTTCGACGTGGGTGAGTATGGTGAATATCAGATCAAGTGCGTCGGCGGCTTTGAAACGTACTCAAAATACCTGCAAGATGGAGCAGAGATGGCGGACGAAGCTCAGCCCACCAACGCCGGCGAGGTCGAGGCGAATGGTTGGTGGGTGCCGAGCGGCCAGCCCAACCAGTGGGTTCGCGCGAACAACATCCTGTACAACAAAGAAACCGGCACAACGAGCTATAACGGCATGTGCATCGCACCATATACGCCCTGGAACTGGCCCGGAAACATCTACTACGGCAGTTACGGCAACTGCCCGTGACACGGGGGTGGGAATCGTGAAGCACCTTCTAACGCTGCTGATCGTGACGGTCTTGAGTGGCGGCGGGCCGCCCGGTGTGAAGCCGCATCGGCTTGCCGATGGCCTCATCACAGTGACAAAGGGAGCCGAATGCGTCGGCGTGACAGCGGGCCACCCTTGTAGACCGCCTGGACCGTTTCCGGTTGCGAGAAGCCGGTCGGGCAAGCTGACGGTGCACCTTCGACCTGGGGCCTATCAGGTGCGCGCCGCCGTACTCACCAACGGGTTCCCTGGGCAAACGTGCCAGGAAAAGCCGGTACGGCTCAGGCGAGGACGCACCACACGTGTCTACCTCTACTGCAAGATCAAATAGACCGCTCGTGGACCGTCCGGCGTGAAACACCTTCTAGCATTGCTGATCGTGACCGTCCTAAATAGCGGCGGTCCGCCCAATGCGAAGCCGTCTCGAGTTGCCGATGGCGTGATCACGGTGCTAGGCAGCCCCGAATGCATCGGCCTAGCCCGGGGCCAACTTTGCAGCCCCCCCGCACAGTATAGGGCTGCGAGCAGCCAGACGGGCAGGCTGAAGGTGCAGCTTCGACCTGGACTGTATCGCGTCCGTGCCGCCCTACTACCACCCGATGTCTCCCCCCCTGGGCGAACGTGTCAGGAAAAGCCGGTACGGCTCAAGCGAGGACGCACCACACGCATCTACCTCTACTGCTCGATCAAGTAGACCGCTCGAGCTATAACGGCATGTGCATCGCACCATATACGCCCTGGAACTGGCCCGGAAATATCTACTACGGCAGTTACGGCAACTGCCCGTGAAACGGGGTGAATCATGAAACATCTTCTAGCACTGCTCATCGTGACGGTCCTAAATAGCGGCGGTCCGCACCATGCGACACCGTCTCGGGTCGCCGATGGCGTCATCACGGTGCTAGATAGCCCCGAATGCATAGGCGTGGTAGCGGGCCATTTCTGTAGCCCGCCCGGACCAAGAGTCGTTGCGAGCAGCAGGTCGGGCAAGCTGACGGTGCACCTTCGACCCGGGGTCTACAAAGTGAGCGTCGCCGTACCCCCACGCGGCCTCATGCCTGGGCGAACGTGTCAGGTAAAGCGGGTACGGCTAAGGCAAGGACGCACCAAACGCGTCAACCTCTACTGCTCGATCAAGTAGACCGCTCGTGGATGGGACCCAAGGCGCGGGAGGCGGCCGGGCCGGCACACCTACAACATCTACAGCGGCAGTTAGGGCAACTGCCCATGACCCGGAGTGAATCGTGAAACACCTTCTAGCACTGCTGATCGTGACGGTCTTGACTGGCGGCGGCCCCGCCCTTGCGAAGCCGTCTCGACTTGAGGATGGCGTCGTCACAGTGACAAATAGCCCACAATGCGGCGTCGTGACGGGCTACGTTTGTAACCCGCCCCCATCGTCTGTCATTGCGAGCAGCAGGTCGGGCAAGGTGAAGGTGCGCGTTCGACCGGGGGTCTATTTCGTGAGCGCCGCCCTGCTCCCACCCGACGTGACCCCTGGGCAAACGTGTGAGGAAAAGCCGGTACGGGTGAGGCGAGGACGCACCACACGTGTCTACCTCTACTGCTCGATCAAGTAGACCGCCCGCGGATCGGACCCCAGGCGCGGAGACGGTCAGGCCGGCGCCGGCAACCCGTCCAGCACGCTCTTCAGCTCATCCACCGACTGGTAGTCGAGCCCGAGCAGGTGATCGTGGCGGTGACGCACGATGCCCTGCTCGTCGATCACGATGACCGCGCGCTTGACCCCCAGGCGCGGCGAGAAGGCGTCGTATTTGCGCGCCACGTCCTTGTCGACATCGGCGAGCAGCGGCACGTTGAGCGCGTACTTGGACGCGAAGCCTTCGTGCGAGGCGAGATCCTGCGCGGAGATCCCGACGACGGTGGCGTCCAACGCATCGAAGTCCTGCGCCCGGTCGCGGTAGGAGCAGAACTGTTTGGTGCAGACCATCGTGTTGTCGCCGGGATAGAACAGCAGCACGACGCGCTCGCCACGGTGATCGGAGAGCTTGAACGGGCCTGCCGTGCCCTGCAGCTCGAAATCCGGTGCCTGCTCGCCGACGTGAGGGCTCTTGGCCATGGGTGTCAGCCTACCGGAGGATGCGCTAGAACCTGAGCGGATGCACGCACGCCGACTCATGCTCCCGGCGCTCGCCGTAGCGGCGTGCATGACGTTGGCCGCCTGCGGCAGCAGCGTCCCGGCCGAGGTCCATACGCCGACCGTCAGCGTCGCGGCGATCCCGACGGCGACGCGCTCAGCGACTGCGGAGCTGCTCGACTGGCCCGAGTTCGGGCTGAACCCCCAGCGCAGCGACGTCAGCGAACTGGCGAGCGGCATCACGGCCGCCAACGTCGGGCATCTGCGCCACACCACCCTGACGCTTGCGGGAACGGTCGACTCCTCGCCCATCTACCTGCATGGCGTCTCGGTGCACGGCGAGCTCCACAACGTGATCGTCGTCACGACCACATACGGCAAGACGATCGCGATCGACGCCGACAGCGGGCAGATCCTGTGGACGTTCACACCACCTGGCTACAGCCGGTGGGCCGGCAGCGCCCAGATCACCGTCTCGAGCCCCGTTGCCGACCCCGATCGACTGTGGGTTTACGCCGCCGCGCCGAATGGCTTGATCCACAAGCTCTCGCTCGCCGACGGCAACGAGGACTCAAGCGGGTCCTGGCCGGTTTCGGTCACGCGCGAACCGCTCCACGAGAAGCTCGGCGCGGCGCTGAACATCGACGGGCCGGACATCATCGTGGCGACGAGCGGCTACATCGGCGACATCCCGCCATACCAGGGGCACGTGGTCGTGATCGAACGCTCCAGCGGCCGCTTGCTGAGCGTGTTCAACACGCTGTGCGCCAACCGACGCGAACTGCAGCTGCCGAGCACCTGCCCGGCGAGCGACTCGGCGATCCTCTCCCGCGGCGGAGCGGTGGTCGAGCCCGGCGGGGGGCGCATCCTGATCGACACCGGCAACGGCCCCTGGAACGGCACCACCGACTTCGGCGACAGCGTCATCGAGCTGAGCTTCCCCGGCCTCGAGCTGCGTCAGTCGTTCACGCCGACCAACCAGGAAGAACTCAACACCGGCGACCTCGATCTCGGCTCCAGCGCCCCGGTGCTGCTCGGCGAAAACCGCGTCGTGCTGGCCGGCAAGGACGGGATCATGCGCGTGCTGGCGCTCTCGCGCCTGGACGGCCATCCGCCATCGGGGGCGCGTCTGCATCCGCTCGGCGGCGAACTGCAGCGCCTGTCAATCCCGGGAGGTGGACAGCTGTTCACCACTCCAGCCGTCTGGCAGCGCGGCGGGCACACCACCATGTTCATCGCCGACGAACACGGGACCGCCGCCTACGTGCTGCGCCACGGGCGCCTCTACCAGGCGTGGCAGAACAGCACCGCCGGAACCAGCCCGGTGATGGCCGGCGGACTGCTCTACGTCTACGAACCCAACGGCGGCGGAATCTACGTCTACCGACCCTCCTCGCCCCGCCCGATCGCCAAGCTCCCCGGCGAACCGGGGCACTGGAACAGCCCGATCGTCGTCGATGGGCACGTCGTCGAGCCCGCGGGCAACGCCAACGACCACAAGCTCAGCGGCACGCTCGAGATCTTCTCCGCGGGCTAGAGGCCGTAGCTTTCCAGCAGCCGCAGCCAGACCTCGCTGCGGGTTGGAAAGCAGGGCACGGCGTGCCACAACCGCTCGAGCGGCACCTCGGCGATGACCGCGATCGTCGCCGCGTGCAACGACTCGGCCACGTCCACGCCCGTGAACGTCGCGCCCACGATCACACGACGATCCTCATCGACGACGATTCGCACGGTGCCCTCAGCTCCATGCCCCACGAAGCTGCCGCCGGCGTTCGCCTCCACCGGCTGATCGACGGCGCGTACGTTCAGCCCCGCCTGCTTGGCGCTGACAAGCGTGTGCCCAACGGCGGCCACCTGCGGCTCGGTGAAGATCACACGCGGCGAGAGCCTGCCGTCCGAGCGCAACACCGAGCCCGGGCCCGTCCGCTCGAGGATGTGCTCGGCGGCGAGCCGTGCCTGGTACTTGCCCATATGCGTGAGCAGCGCGCGACCGTTGGCATCGCCGACGATGAACAGCCACTCTTGGCCGGCCACCTGCATGCTGTCCTGCACCTCGATCGGTTGACCCGGCTCGAGCCCGAGCGCCTCCACCCCCAGCGCGTCCGTCCGGGCATGTCTGCCGATCGCGACCAAGAGCTCCTCAGCGACCAGCGAGCGACCGTCCTCGAGCCTGAGCGTGATCGCGCCGCGCGCGCCATCCTCCCCAACGGACCTACGAGCCGTGGTCGCCTTCATGCCCAGGATCACCTCCACGCCCTGCTCGCGCAGCGATGCGCACACCTGCTCTGAGGCAAACTGCTCCTCTGCGGCGATCAGGCGCTCCAGCGCCTCGACGATCGTCACGCGCGCGCCCAGCGACGCGTAGGCCTGGGCCATCTCGACGCCCACCACCCCGCCTCCCAACACGATCAGCGAGTCTGGAATCGCGGCGGCCGTGCTCGCCTCGCGGTTGGTCCACACAGACGCCTCACGCAGACCCGGTAGCGGCGGCACCGACGCGACGCTGCCGGGAGCCAGCACGACCGCGCGCCGGGCGCGCAGCCGCTGATCCTCGACCTCGACTTCGCGCTCGCCCGTCAGCCGCCCGTGGCCGCGAACGAGCGTGATCGAGTGCTCCTCGAGCCACGGCAGCTGCCCCGAGTCATCGAGCTCGTGGATGACCTCGTCGCGCCGGCGAAGCACGGCAGCTACGTCGAGCTCGCCGCGGGCGGCCTCGGCCGCACCGGGCACACGGCGTGCCTCGGCGAGCGCCTGAGCCGGGCGCAAGAGCGCCTTGGAGGGCATGCACGAGTAGAACGCGCATTCCCCGCCGACGAGCTCGCGCTCGACCAGCGCCACCGACAGGCCCGCGTCAGCCAGGCGGCCCGCACACACCTCGCCGGCTGGTCCCGCTCCGACCACAACAACGTCGAACTCCCGCGCCTCGCCCATCGTGGCTCCTTTCGTCCGCTCGAATTGGGAATCACTACCCGTTATCCCTTGGCGGACCGGAAGCCGGGCGGTAGCCTCGATCGCATCATGTCGGAATCGCTTGCTGGCCAGCTGCTGCTCGCCTCGCCATCGCTGCAGGACCCGAACTTCACGCGCACGGTTGTGCTGATCGGCATTCACAGCGAGGACGGCGCGATGGGCGTGGTGCTCAACCGCCCCTCGACCGCCACCGTGGCCGAGGCGGTGCCGCAGCTGGAGGGCGTGGTAGGCGCGACCGAGACGGTCTACGTCGGCGGCCCCGTGGCGCCGAGCTCAGTCGTGTTCTTGGCCGAGTTCCTGGAGCCCTCACTGGCGGGAATGCTCGTACTGGGGCGCATCGGCTTCCCGGCGCCAGACGCCGGCATCGAGCAGCTTGCGAGCGCCACCGAGCGCACCCGCGTGTTCGCGGGCCACGCGGGCTGGGGTCGCGGACAGCTCGACGCGGAGATGGCGGGCGGCGACTGGATCGCGCACCCGGCCGAGCCGCAGGACGTGTTCACCGACGTCCCAGAAGATCTGTGGAGCAGCGTGCTCACGCGCAAGGGCGGCAGCTACGCGCTGATCGCGCGGATGCCGCTGGACCCCAGCGTCAACTGAGCCGGCGGTTACGCTTACCCGCGTGCTGGCGCCGGCGAAACAGGAAGCGGAGCTCTGATCTGGGGCGGGTGGAGGGTGGCGCTCGCCCTCCTGTGCATCGCGGCGCTCAGCGCCTGGCCGCGTGCCGCCGACGCGGCCAGCGCTCCAGGGCGGCCTTCGGCGCTGATCGTGTTCGCGGCGAGCGGCGAGCCCGAGCTCGCGAGCATCCCTGGCCTGTCCGTGGGCATGATGTCCGCGAGCCAGGGCCAGTACTCGCCCGATCAGCTGCTGCTCGACATCTCTCAGGGCGCTCGTGTGGCCACCTCCTCCTATCCGCACGCGCGACCGCCGGCGCTGTCGTTGAGGCCATCCGGGCAGGGCGCGACGGTCGAAGGCTGGCAGGCGGCACGCAAGCGCGCTGAAGGCGCCCCCCAGCTGCTGCGCCCCGGGCTGCTTGCCAACCAGATCCCCGGCGGCGCGGGCTATGCGGGAGCTGCGGGAGCAGCTGACTCTGACGCCGTGCTCGCCGCCGGACTGAGCGGCCACGTCGCGGCCTTCTCGCTCGGCTCGCCAGCCACCCTGCTCGCACGGCTGACCGCTCTTGGACGTAGCAAGGCGCTGGTCGTCGCCGACCTGCCCGGCGGCGCTGACGGACGGGTAGACCTTCGCGCCTTGGCTGCGCAGCGCAGTCCAGGTGAGCTGCTGATCGTGGTGGCGCCCGAGCAGCAGGCATCCTCGGGCGAGCTGCTGTGGACAGCCGCGGCGGGACTCGCGGGAGCAGGTGGGAAGGAGCTCACCTCGCAGAGCACGAACGAGCGCGGGCTGATTGCCGCGTTCGACCTCGCGCCGACGATCCTCGAGCATCTCGGGCTGACCCCGCTCCCGCCCGACATGCGGGGCAAGCCGATCGAGACCGACGGCGTCCTGCATTCCGCCAGCCTGCGCGCGCTGATGGCTCGCCTGCACGTCGTCGGCGGACGGCGCTTGACGGCGTTCGGGTGCCTGCTGTGCGCGTGGGCGCTGTTGCTCGTGTTGACCGCGCCGTGGCCGCGCGCCCGCTCCCGGGCGATGCGAGCCGGCGGCCTGGGGGTGCTGTGGGCGCCGGTCGCAGTGCTGATACCCGCGGCGCTCGAGCCGAGTGCCGCGGTGGAATACGTCACGATCGCACTCGCGTGCATGGCGCTCGGCACGCTCACCGATGCGCTGCTGCCCTGGCCGCGCGCACTGCTCGCCCCGGCGATCGTCGCGATCCTCGTGCTGAGCGTCGACGCGCTGGCGGGAACGCAGCTGCTGATGCGCTCGCTGCTCGGGCCAGACCCGATCCTCGGCGCACGCTTCTACGGCATCGGCAACGAGCTCAAGTCCGGCTTGGCGGTGCTCGTGCTGGCCGCCGCCGCCGCTGCGCTGCAGCCGGCCGTGCGTGGCCGCCGAGCGGCACTGACGATGGCGGGCGCCGGTGTCGTGCTCGCGGTGGTGGAGGGCTCGGCCCGGATCGGCGCAGGTGTGGGCGGCGTGGTCCTCGTGAGCTTCGGCTTTGCGGTCGCCACGATCATGCTCGTGCCCGGCTCGCTGACGCGCAAGCGCGCGCTGATCGTGCTGATCACCCCAATCGCCGGACTGGTGGCGCTTGCAGGCATCGACCTGGCCACCGCTCATGGCGGCGGCCACTTCACCGGCAGCGTCCTGCACGTGCGCTCGGTCGGCGACGTGCGCGACATCATCGTTCGCCGATACGGCGCCGCATGGGGCGAGCTGCACAACCACGCGATGCCTGCAGCCACCGGCCTTGCGCTGCTCTGCGGCGCGCTCGGCATACGCCGGCGCGCACGCCTGCTCGCTCCCGTCGGCGGCGATCCCGGCTGGCTTGCCGCGCTCACGGGCGGTCTTACCGCGGGCGTGGTGGGCTCGCTCGCCGAGGACTCCGGCCCGGTGCTGCTGGTGGTCGCCGTGTTCGCGCTGGGATGCGTGCTCAGCTACCTGTGGGGGCGGCCTGACGCGCCGGCCGACGAGGCGCGGCCCGGGCAGCGCTACGCGTCGATGTCGAGTCCCGGGATCGGCTCGATCGGAAGCCCCTCGTAGAGCCCCTCCAGTTCGGCGAGGTCCAAACGATCCTGAGGTCGGCCCGCGAGGCGCTTGAAGCCGACGACGCTCGAAAGTGCCGCGACACGCACCGTCTGCCCGTCCCAATCGGTCCTCTCGGCACGCCCAGCCACAGTGTCGTAGTCGAGCGGCGGCAGCCCGCCTCGCATGATGTCGATGATGCCGTGGGTGCTGCTCACGCGGAGGTGTTGCCCGCCTGCGACGTCTTCAGGCGTGATCACCTTGTCGTCACGCAGTCGTCTTCCGTTCACCCGCTCGAGAAAGCGGAGTACCGCAGCGTCCGCGTCAGGGCCATCGGGCACGAGCAGGTCGCTGTCCTTGGTCGCGCGAACATAGCCGTGGTAGATCACGCTGAAGCCGCCGATCACCACATAATCAAGGCCTACCGAGTCGGCGTCCGCAACGACGCCGGAAAGGTCAGGACCAGAAGGCTCGTCTTGGGACACGGCCCGTCCGTATGGACGCGGCTAGCAACGAGACCGCCTGCTGCGACAGCCTCTGGCCGACCTCGAGCCGCTGGGCGGGTGTCAGCGCCATATTGCTGGCGCGAAGTTGCTCGGCCTCTTCGCGATTGATCTCAGCCCACTCCTCCTCATGGCCAACGGAGAGCAGCGGGGTGTTCGGCGCAGGCTTCATGGTTTCATTGTACCGGCGTTCGTGACGGCCCAGCTGCTCGCAGCGTCCGCAGCGGTCGCCCCGGCGTTCTCCATTTCTTCACGCCTGAGTCACGCAATGAACACCTGAGCGCCCCGGCCGTTTCAGAGACTGGCCTCTCCTGACCATCACGTGTGCGAACAAGGAGATAGCTCCGCGATGAACGCCAAGCCCCCCGGACGCATTGCACGCCTCGTCCGCCCCCGAGCCTCGGAGCCGACCTCAGCGAGATCTCGCTGGCGCCGCCGGGCGCTGACGGCGGGCACCCTCATGGCAGCCGCAGCGGCCGCCGCTGTGCCGATCATCTCGACCGGCGCCTCCTCGGCCAGCGCCTCATCTGGCGCAACCCGAACGTATACGGACGGTCTCGGCGTCAAGCCGGGCAAGATCAAGCACGTTTGGCTGATCGTCCTGGAGAACAAGGCGTTCGATGCCACCTTCACCGGCCTCAACAACAACACTTACCTGTGGCAGACGCTGCCCGCGCAGGGCGCTCTGCTGAAGAACTACTACGGCACCGGTCACTCCAGCCTCGACAACTACATCTCGCTGGCAAGCGGCCAGGCGACGCAGCCGGACACGCAGTCGGATTGTCCCTACTACGACAAATTCGCCGGCTCAGTGAGCGTCTCGGGCAAGGTGACCACGAACCCCAATTACGGCCAGATGGCCTCTGCGGCGGGCGCCAACGCGGCCCCTGGAGCCAACGGCTGCGTATACCCGGCGGATGTGCCGACGCTGTTCAACCAGCTCGACGCCGCGAGCATCAGCTGGAAGGGCTACGCACAGGATCTCGGCAACCCCGACACGAGCGGCCCCACGCACGACGCCGGCATCGAATACTGCGGCGCGCCGTATGCGACGCCAGGATCCGCAGGCAGCACCGCGCAGCCCAACCCGGGCAGCGCCAACGCGACCGACCAGTATGTGCCCAAGCACTTCCCGTTCCCGTGGTTTGAATCGATTCGCGAAGCCGGTGACTGCAACTCCGCGCACATCGCCAATCTGTTCGACCCCAGCAACGGCCTCTACCACGACCTGCAGAGCGCCTCGACGACTCCCGCGTTCAGCTGGATCTCGCCGAACAACTGCAGCGACGGCCACGACGCGGTGTGCAAAGGCAACAACCTCTCGGGCGGCTTCTCCACCCCGACGACCCCCAACGAACCGGCGAACTACACCGGCGGGCTGTACTCCGCCGACCTGTTCCTCGAACACATCGTCCCCGAGATCGAGGAATCGCCGGCGTTCAAGGAAGGCGGACTGATCGACATCACCTTCGACGAGGGCTACCCGCCGTTCACCTACTCGAGCGACAGCTTCGCCAACTCGCCGACGGTGGCACCCGACGCAGCGACCTCGCTCGCCAACGACTCCGCCGGCGAGACGCTGTTCGGCGACAGCGTCAACTGGGAGCCGACCGGCCCCAACACGCCGCTGGAAAAGAACGAAGCCGGGGAAGAGCTGTACCCCGGCCCAGGGTTCAACGAGTACCTGGACCGGCCCAGCGACTGCATCGCGCAGACGATCCCCTCGCAGCCGGCGGGCACCTGCCTGCTCGGCGGCGGCAGCCACGTCCCCGGCGCGCGCACCGATGCGGGCGCAAACGCCGAAGCCGGCAGCTCGACGATCGCGGACAACTCGATCGTGGCGACCGACGCGGGGCGCTCGGTCAGCGGCAGCGGCATTCCCGCTGGCGCGTTCGTCGGCAAGGTCACGGACACGCCGGTCACCGCTACGTCTCCGAGCGGCAGCGTCGACACCGGCTCGTTCACGCTGGTGAACGCCGCGGGCGAACCGCAGACGACGACGACGGCGGTGAGCGGGATCGTCCTCGGGGCACGGACACCGGCGAGTGATCCGCTGTATGACTCAACCGACGCGACCCCCGGAGGCGGCGATACGGGCAGCGTGCTGATCAGCCCGTACATCAGCCCCGGAAGTGTCAGCACCGTCGACTACAACCACTACAGCTGGCTGCGCACGATGGAGGATCTGTTCGACGTGCGCAAGGCCTCGCCGGGCCTGGACAAGAAAGGGCACATCGGCTACGCGGCCCAGCCAGGGCTTGCGCCGTTCGGCCCGGACGTGTTCACCAACCAGAAGGGCGAGCATGAAAAGTGAGGCAGCGCCGGCGTCCCACGGCGGGGGCCGGGCCTTCGGGCTCGCCCCTCGCCTGAGCGGCCGCGCGATTGGCGTGGTCGTGGCGCTGGCGGCGCTCGCCGCTGTGGGTGGCGTTCTGCTGGGGAGCCAGGATGGCTCCCCAGCAGCAGGCCCGTCGCATTCGCAGACAAGATACGGCGGGCTGCCGAGCTGGCTGCCGAGACCCACGCTCGCGGTGAACAGGGTCGTCGACGCCAGCTCTCGCCACCCGGTGCTCGCGATCCAGGGCGACGCGGTCTCCGTTGAGGCCAATTACGGGCAGGTGCTCGCCACGGCGGTCGGCCCGGAAGTGCCAGAGGAGGGCCACTACCCCGTTCCGGCTGCGAGCCCGTGCACGTTCATCGTCACCTTCACGGGCGCCTCGCGGGCGTTTGCGCTCGACGCGAGGGCGTTCACGCTGATCGACGAAGTCGATCACGTATTTCACCCCCGTCTCACCGCGATCGACGGTGGCCCCGCACCGCGCTCGGTGCCGGCCCACAAGACGGTGTCACTGAAGGTGCATGCAGTGCTGCCGACAGGTGACGGCGGGCTGCGATGGGCGCCGGGCACAACGCATCCGATCGTCACGTGGGACTTCGAGGTGGAGGTGGACTGACCGAGCGCTACTAGTGCGCAACGCGGGTACGTGAGCTCAGCGCGAACAGCGTGATGAACACCGACGCGCCGAGGACGTTGGTGAACAGCTTGTAGTTGACGGCAATCGAGCTGAACACGTCGGCCCGCGTCGGGCGCACGTGTGGGATCAAGCCCAGGACGCTGAACAGCCCGTCGATGACGAGCGCTGCGGTCACCATCGTCACGAACATCAGCGCCACGATCCTCAGCGCGTAGGCGTTGCCGTAGTACTTACGGTAGATCTGGATGATCGGCAGCACGATCAGGTCGGCGAAGATGAACGCGATCACCCCCGCGAAGCTGATCCCGCCTGACCACAGCACGGCCGCCAGCGGCACGTTGCCGACCGAGCACACGAAGCTGAGGATCGCGATCAACGGCCCGACGAGCGCGTTCTCGAGCAGCTTCACACCCGACGGAGCGTGTGTGATGAACAGCGAGTTGAAGAAGCTGTTCGGCAGCTGGCCCACGAAGCCGGCGAGCAGGAAGCCGACCGCTATCTCCTTCCACAGCATCGACCAGTCACTGCGGAAGTTGCGAGCCACCTCAGACCATGCGCTCATGCTCGTCAGTCGCTCGCGGACCGTCAGCTGCTCGCCCCCGCCATGGTGGTGCTGATGACCCGCTTCGGCCTGCTGAGTGTGCTCGCGCGCCTGCTCCTCGAGGCGCTTTGACACGAACACGCGCAACAGCAGCGTCATGATCGCAATCAGCACCAGGCCGCCGAGGAACTCCGCGAGCGTGAACTGCCAGCCGATCAGCACCCAGATCACGATCCCCAGCTCGAACACGATGTTCGTGGAGCTGAACTGGAAGGCGAGCGCCGAAGCCGCGCTCGCGCCCTTCTGAAACAGGCTCTTGGCGATCGCGACCGCCGCGTAGCTGCACGACGAGGAGGCCGCGCCGAGGCCCGTCGCCAGCGCCACCGGGCGCAGCCCAGAGCCGCCGAGCGCGCTTTGGATGCGCTCGCGCGGAACCCACGCCTGCACGATCGCCGAGATCGCGAAGCCGAGCACCAGCGCCCACCACACCTCCCACGCCATCAGGAACGCGTCCTTGAAGCCGTCGCCGATGGTCGTTAGCACCCCGCTAGCCTAGACACGCGCATGAAGCCTGTCAGCGAGCAGACGATCATGATCACATCTTCACTGGCTGCGCGCCGACCTCGCCTCGCTGCAGGACGTGCGCACGCTCGCGGGCGAGGTGATCGGCGCGGTCGATCACCTCGACGCGCTCGTCAACAACGCCGGCATCGGTACGACGACCGCCGGCGAGGACCGCAGGACGGAGAGCCGCGACGGATATGAGCTGCGCTTCGCGGTCAACTACCTCGCCGGCTACCTGCTCACGCGTCTGCTGCTGGCAACGCTGGAGCGCTCGGCGCCAGCGCGGATCGTCAACGTCAGCTCGGCCGGGCAGGCACCGATCGACTTCGACGATGTGATGCTCGAGCGCGGCTACAGCGGCGTGCAGGCCTACTGCCAGAGCAAGCTCGCCCAGATCATGTTCACCTTCGATCTGGCCGAGGAACTGCGCGAGCGCGGGGTGAGCGCCACTTGCCTGCACCCCGCCACCTACATGCCCACGAAAATGGTGCTCGACGGCGGAATCAGCCCTATCAGCTCGCTGCAGGATGGCGTCGATGCAACGCTGCGACTGGTGGTCGATCCACAGCTAGACGGTGTCAGCGGGCGCTACTTCAACGGCATGCGCGCCGCTGAGCCGCACCCTCAGGCGCGCGACATGAACGCGCGAGCAAAGCTACGCCAGCTCAGCGATCGGCTGTGCGGGATGCCGCACGCATTCCCCTCTTAGGAGCGCCCGTAGATGCGACACCGCCCAGCCGCGCGCAAGCGCGTGGCCGCTGATTTAGAGCGTGCCCGACGGCGCGAGCCACTCGCTCTCGAACACGAGACTGGTGTGCGTGGCAAGCAGGTCGTAGTCGCCGTCATAGTGCAGAACGCCCGCTTCAGCCCTGTGCGCACAGGCCGCGATGACCACGTCCGCCGGCGCAAGGCGATGGTGGCCAATCTCGGCGAGCTCGCGCTGTGCCTCCAGTGCGAGGCTTTCGACCTCGCCGTCGATCGTGATTTGTGGCAGCTTCGCGAAACGCGTCATCAACTCCTTGCGGTCTGCAGCTGAGCGTGCCGAATATCCCGCCTCCAGCAGGAACGGCAGACATATCGCGAGCTCGCCACGGTCCATACGCTCGGCGATCGTCGTTGCTCGATCTTCCGCGACCACGCCTCCAAGCAGGCGCGCCCAGGCCGAGTTGTCGAGCAGAACCACCTATTCCTCGTAGTTGGCGAGCAGGCCGTGATGCTTGACCTCATCGGCCGCCGCTATGTCGACCTTGGGTCCAGATCCAGCGCGAATCCACTCCGCAAGCTGTTCGCGGGCCTCGCGGGCCTCGCGGGTGTTGTCAGGAAGGTGACGTGCCTTTGCGCGGGCGCCCAGGATCACCAGCTCGGCGAAGTCGATTCGCTCGCCGTCCAACCGAGCTCGCAACTCGTCTAGCGCCTCGTGTACGAGCGGCGTCTCTGTGATCGTATGACGTGGGTGAGTCGTCGGCATCTCATAAGTGTAGCACCGTGCTGCACCGACTGTTTGCTCAAGCCGCGCAGTCCCGGCACGCCCCATGCAGCACGATCTCGTGCTCTGAGACCGCCAGCGGCACGCGCTCGCTGAGCGTCGCGATCGCGCGCTCGAGGCCGGGGTCCGAGAACGGCATCACGAGGCCACACGCGTCGCAGACGAGATGATGGTGGTGCTGCTCGTGCTCGCACACGCGCTCGTAGCGGACCATCGCCTGGCCGGTCTCCACGCGCTGGACGAGGCCGAGCGCCTCGAGCTCGTCGAGGATCCGGTAGACGCTCGCGCGAGAGACCGCGCGCGGGGGGCTCGCGCGCAGGACGTCCTCGAGCTCGAGCGCCGTCAGCGCGCACTCCTGCCCGCCCAGCAGCTCCAGCAGCGCGCGCCTGGCGCCGCCGCGCTTGCGGCCCGCCGCCGCCAGTGCGAGCTCGGCACGCTCGACCCACTCTGCGGGCTCGGCGCTGCCGGCGTCAGCCGTGTGGGCAGTGTGGGAGCTCATGTCAATGATGGTAGAGGCGTCGCTGCGCGCCGATGCCACGCTGCCCAGCCGCGCCCGAGCGCATAGGCGCCGGCGCTGATGCTGCCGACGAAGAAGCCGACGGGGTAGTTGGTGATGTAGGAGGCGGCGATCGCGCTCCACACGGTGATCAGCGCGATCGCCACCGACAGGCCCAGCGCGACGAGTGGCCTGTCGGTGAGCGAGCGCGCGGCAGCCGGCGCGCCGATCATCAGGCTGAAGATCAGCAGCGTGCCCACGACCGGCACGGTCATCGTGCTGGCCAGCGCTACGACCGTCAGGAAGCACAGCTCCATCCTGAAGCTGCGCACGCCGCGCGCCTCGCCCACCTCCGGGAGCACCGAGGACAGCAGCAGCGGGCGATACAGCAGCGCGATCGCAGCGACGCACACGAGCGCCAGCGCCACCGTCGGCGCGAGCTCGTTGCTGGAGATGCCGAGCACCTCGCCGAACAGCAGCGAGTAGACCTCCGAGGAGTACTCGACGGTGAGGTTCAGGAACAGCGCGCCGAGGCCGAGCATCATCACCAGCGCCAGCGCGGTCACGACGTCGTGGCGTCCGCGCCGGCCGAGCACGCCGATGCCGAGCGCGCCGAGCAGCGAGAAGGCGCCGAGGCCGAGCAGCGTGTTGACGCCCAGCAGGAACGCCCCGGCGGCACCGGCGAACGAGCCGTTGGGAACCGCGTGGGCGACGAACGCCGAGCCGCGCAGCACCACGAAGAAGCCGACCAGGCCGGCAACGACGGCGACGATGCTCGCCACCTCCCAAGCGGTGACCATGAAGCCGGAGAACACTAGGCCCCCCGTGAGCGCCGTCGCGCCAGCTCGGGTGCGCCGGAGAGCAGGTAGCCGATGAAGATCAGCGTGACCACGAAGAAGCTCACCGGCCAGCCGGTGCCGGCGGGCGGCCAGTAGAAGCTGTCGTAGGCGAGCAGCTCGCCGAGCCACATCGCCGCGATCCCGATCGCGCCGGCAAGGAGGATCGCGACGCCCGGCCGCTTGGTCAGGCGCAGCGCGGTCGCCGCCGGTCCGACCAGCAGCGCGGTGGAGAGGATCGTGCCGATCGTGATCGACGCGAGCGCCACCGCCAGCGCGAGCGCCAGCAGATAGGCGCTACCGAGCAGGCGCACTTGGATTCCCCGCGCGGCGGCCATCTCGGCGCTGACGGAGCTGAGCAGCAGCGGCCGGTACAGCGCCGCCACGATCGTCAGCGCCGCAACGCCCAGCAGCGCGACCAGCGGGATCAGCGTGCTGGAGAAGGTGAACACCGAGCCGAACAGGATCGTGGCGGTCGCGCCTGTCGTGTTGTGCAGCGTCGTGTCGAGGTACAGCAGCAGCGCGGCCAGGCCGAGCCCCGCACCCAGGACGATGCCCGTCGCCAGGTCGCGCCCGCGTGGACGCTGGATGCCGATCAGCTCCATCACCGAGGCCGCCACGAGACCCGCGGCGACGAACCCCCACAGCGGGCCGACCCCCGCGAGCAACGCCGCCGATCCGCCGGTGGTGTTGAGGTCGCCGAGCGCCTCGCCGGCGAAGGACTGCGACCGGATCACCGTGAACACGCCGACCGTGCCAGAGACGATCGCCACGATCGCGCCCACGGCGATCGCTATGTGCACATCTTCGGCCGCGAAGAACCCGGGCTCGATCAGCGGCGCGAGCAGCGCGCCGATCGCGCCGGCGCTCACGAGACGATCTCCACACCCGGCAGCGCGGCCTCGTGGCCGTGAAGATCGGCATCGTCGCCGGCGCCCGCGACGACGAGCACGCGCCCGTGCACGTTGAGCACGTCGACGTGACTGCCATACAGCTCGCTGAGCACGTCCGCGCGCACGACTTCCGCGGTGGTGCCGCTCGCCGCCCGTCCACCGGCGATGTAGACGATGCGGTCCATCGCCGGCAGCAGCGCGTTCATCTCGTGGGCGCTGATCAGCACCGCTATCTGCTGCTCTGAGGCGATCCGCGCCAGCAGCGCCACGACCTCGTGGCCGGCGCGCAGATCGAGGTTGGCGAGCGGCTCGTCGAGCAGCAACAGCTTCGGGCGCGCGATCAGCGCGTGGGCGATCAGCACGCGCTGCTGCTCGCCGCCCGAGAGCAGGCCGACGCGTGTGTCGGCGAAGCTCAGCGCGTCCACCGCCTCGAGCATCTGATCGATCAGCGCCCTGCGCGCCCGCGATGGCCGCGGGATGCCGAAGCGGTGCGCGTCGATGCCAAGGCCCACGAGGTCGCGCGCGCGCAGCGGCATGTCGGGATCGAGCAGGAATTTCTGCGGGACGTAGCCGATCAGCGGATTGCGATGCGAGCGCGGGCGCCCGTCAAGCAGCACGCGTCCGGCGTTTGCTGACTGCAGGCCGAGGATCACCCGCAGCAGCGTCGTCTTGCCGGCGCCGTTGGATCCGATCAGCCCGGTGAACTCGCCGGGCCGGATCGCGAAGCTGACCTCATGCAGGATCTCGCGCCCGGACAGCCGCACGCTGATGCCTTCGACTGACAGGATCTCCTTGGCATCCATCACAGTTTCCGCGTCGACACTTTCGCGGCCACCGCGCTGCGCAGCGCCCGCACCTCGGCCAGCATCCACGACTGGTAGTCGAAGCCGGGTGTCGGCATCGTCTCGTAGACCCCGACGACCGGCACGCCTTCGCGTTCGGCGGCCTGCAGGAACGACTGCGTGACGGAGTCGGTGACCTGCTGGTTGTAGACGAAGACCTTGACCCTGTGCTGGGCGAACAGGCCGTTCTGCAGCGTCACGTCCTGCGGTGCCGGGTCGACGCCGTTCATGATGTCTGCCTGCAGTGAGAACGGCGTCAGGTTGACGGTGCCGGCGGCTTCGAGCATGTAGTCGCCGACCGGCTCGGTGGTGGCGACCGGCGTATGCGGGTAGTCAGCGGCGAACTGGGCGAGCGCCTGGAACCACGGCTGCAGGGAGCGCACGAACGCGGTAGCGTTGGCTTGGAAGTAGGCGGCGTGCGCCGGCTGTAGAGCAGACAGGTCGGCAGCGACCGCCCGCGCCACCGCGGGCATCGTCTGCGGCTTGTACCAGAGGTGCGGGTTGGCGGTCGAATCCGGCAGCCCGAGCAGCTTCTGCACGTCGATGACCTTGCGCGAGGAATTGGATCCCACCCCCCCGGAGGCGGACTCGATCCGTTCCATGAAGGTGTCATAGCCCATCCCGTTCTGCACGACCAGCCCCGCGGCGGCGACCGTCTCGGCGACACTCGGGCTGGCCTCGAAGGTGTGCGGGTCGGTGTTCGGGTTGCTCTCGACCGCCGTCGCGTTCACGTAGCGACCCCCGACCTGCGCGATCACGTTCGCGTACTGGTTCTCGGCCCCGACAGCGACGATCGCACCGTCGGGGGTCACGCTGCGGCCAGGACCGGCGCAGCCGGCCACACAGGCACCGAGCGCGAGCCAGATTGCGATCGCGGCGATCGGTGAGCGTCGGCGCGGACGGCTGCTCATCACGCGCCCGACCCTATCATAAGACTGAGTCTTGTTCTTAGTCTTGGTTGCCGGATCTCAACGCGGGCCGCATCAGGGCAACGGCGATCTCACAGCTGCTATTCGCGGTCGCGTTTGCGTTTGCGATCGATGAACAGCACCGCTCCGACGATCACGATCACGACGATCACGATCCCACCGGCGATGTAGCGCAGTTTGTGGTGGACCGGTTTCTTGACGACTTCCTTGACCGCTTCCGCAGGCAACAGCACGGTCACGCTAACGCCCTTGGCTGCCAGCGCCGCCGCGACCTGCTTCTCTTCTTTGGGCTTGTATTTGGCGAGCACGTAGCGCCCGTCCTTCAGCGTCACGCGCAGCGAGCGGATTCGCTTGTTGATGATCACGGACTGGATCTGGCCGCCGCCGAGCTGCTGTTCGTAGAGCTGATAGCTCTCCGGCTGATAGGCCGGCGGCGTCGCGGCGGTTGCGGCGGCACTCACGAGCAGCGAGGCGCAGGCAAGCAGCGCGAGGAAGGCTGCGATCTTGGCAGTGAGGAAGGCTCTTGTCGTTGCGATCATCGGCGGTACCCTACAGTCGCTCGGCGCGACGTGTCGCACCCTGCGAACGCGGGCGCTGAGCCTCGTCGCAACTCGCCGGAGCACCTAGACCCTGCCGGTATCGCGGCGGTAGGCGCGCGCCGCAAGCGCGCCGAGCACGACGGTCCAGGCGAGCGTCAGGGCCCACGCCTTTGCCGGCCATGGCTGCCCGCCCAAGGCGACGTGGCTGGCCTGGACGAGCCAGTAGGACGGTATGAACTGCGCCAAGTCGTGCAGGAAGCCGCCGCCGATCGGGAACCACGTGCCCCCGAGCAGCGCGAGCAGCGAGATCCCTCCGCCCATCGCCGGTCCAATCGAGTCGGGCGTGAGCATATGCCCGAGCAGTACCCCCAGGGCCGCGAACGGCACCAGCCCGACGAGGATCAGCCCGGTCATCTTCAGCCACTCGCCGGCGGCCAGGCTGACGCCAAGTGACGCGCCTGCCGCATACAGCGCGAGCAGGCTGATCAGCGCCATCATGTAGCCGGTGAGCACCTTCACGCGGAAGTAGGTCCGCGGCGAGAGCGGGGTGATTCGCAGTTGGCGGTTCCAGCCTACGGCGCGCTCGGCGGCGATGCGCGCGCCACAGGAGAGCATCGCGCTCATCGTCCCGAATGACGCCAACCCGACCATGTAGTAGAGCGGAAACGAGATCCCACTGCCGTCGAAGTCGTGCACATGGCGGTTGGGGCTCACGATCACGTAGTACAGGACCAGCGGGAAGCCCAGCGAGAGCAGGAAGAAGCGCCGGTTGCGCAGCGTCCGCAGCAGCTCGTAGCGCACATACAGCAGCGGCATCACGCCTCCCCCAAGCTCGTGGCCGCACCTGCTCCGGCGGCTTCCCCGCCGCCCGGGCCATCCCCCGTCAGCGCCAGGAATGCCTGCTCCAGGCCGGCGGCGTTGATCTCGATGTCGCGGGCTTCGGGGTGGGCCGCGAGCAGGGCCCTGATCGCCGCGTCGGAGTCCGAGCAGTGCATGATTGCCGCTTCGCCACGACGCTCGGCGCTGCTCACTCCCGGCAGCGCCTCGAGCTCCTCGACCGTGATCGTCGGCAGCGTCGCGCGGATCGTGCGCGTGCCGACCATCGCCTTGATCTCGTTCGTGGGCCCGTCGGCGACGATCGCGCCGTGCGCCATCAGCACCGCGCGATCGGCAAACGCGTCGGCCTCCTCGAGGTAGTGCGTGGCGAACACGATCGTCTTGCCGCGCGCGGCGAATGCGCGCATCGTCGTCCAGAACGCCTGGCGACCCTCGACATCGAGCGCGACCGTCGGCTCGTCGAGCACGAGCAGCTCCGCGTCGCTGACGAGCGCCACCGCGAGGCGAACGCGCTGGGTCTGCCCGCCCGAGAGCTTGTTCGTGCGCTGGGCTGAGATCTCGCTCACACCGGCGAGCTCGAGCGTCTCATCGACGCCCAGCGGCGCGGGGTACAGCGAGGCCATCATCGCGACCAGCTCGCGTACCGTCAGGTCCCTGATCAGCTGGCCGGTCTGCAGCATCCCGCCGACCGCCCCCCGGGCGACCGCGTCGGCCGGTGCGTGGCCGAACACCGAGACCGTGCCCGCGTCGGGCGCGAGCAGGCCGAGCAGCATGTCGATCGTCGTCGACTTGCCGGCGCCGTTGGGGCCGAGCAGCGCGACCGTCTCGCCGGCGCTGATCGCGACGTCGATGCCGCGCACGGCCCGGATCGGGCCGTCGGCGCTGTGGAACGACTTGACGAGGCCGCGGAGCTGGATCTCCGGCGGTGCTCCGGCGAGCTCGCTCGCGCGCGAGCCGACGCTCATTTGCGAGCGGCCCTCACAGCCTTCAGGCGTTCGACCTTCGGCAGCACGACCTTGCGCATGCGCACCGACACCGGCGTCGCCTCGACAGCCTCGTCCTCGCGCACGAACTCGAGCGCCTCGTCGAGCGTCAGCTTGCGGTGAGTGTCCAGGCGCACGAGCACATCGGAGGTGGAGGAGCGCATGTTCGTCAGGTGCTTCTCCTTGACTGGATTGACGTCGAGGTCCTCCGAGCGCGCGTTCTCACCGATGATCATGCCCTCGTAGACCTCCTCGCCGGGACCGACGAACAGCGAGCCGCGCTCCTGCAGCGTGAACAGCGAGAACGTCACGGTCTCCCCGCGACGATCGGCCACGAGCACGCCGCTGGTACGCGTCAGGATCTCGCCCGCCCACGGCTCCCAGCGGTCGAACACGTGGTGCATGATCCCCGTGCCGCGCGTCTCGGTGAGGAACTCCGTGCGAAAGCCGATCAGCCCGCGCGCCGGCACCAGGTAGTCCATCCTCACCCAGCCGGTGCCGTGGTTGATCATGTGCTCCATGCGGCCCTTGCGCGCCGCCAGCAGCTGCGTGACCGTGCCGACGTGCTCGTCGGGGACGTCCACCGACAGCCGCTCCACCGGCTCGTTGCGCTTGCCGTCGATCTCGCGCTCGACGACGTGCGGCTGGCCGACCGTCAGCTCGAAGCCCTCCCTGCGCATCATCTCGACGAGCACCGCAAGCTGCAGCTCGCCGCGGCCCTGGACCTCGTAGGTGTCCGGACGCTCGGTCTCCTCGACACGTAGCGAGACGTTTCCGACGAGCTCCTGGTCCAGGCGAGCGCGGATCTGCCTGGCGGTGAGCTTGTCGCCGTCTTTGCCTGCCAGCGGCGAGGTGTTGACGCCGAGCGTGATCGACATCGCCGGCTCATCGACGGTGATCACGGGCAGCGGGCGCGGGTCTCCGAGGTCGGCGAGCGTCTCGCCGATCGTGACCTCGGCAATCCCGGCCACGGCGATGATCTCCCCCGGTCCCGCCTCGGGAGCATCGACGCGGTCGAGCGCGTCGGTGACATACAGCTCAGCCACCGTTGCGCGCTGGATCGAGCCGTTGGCGCGGCACCAGGCGATCTGCTGGCCCTTGCGGATGACGCCGTTGCGCACCCGGCAGATCGCCAAGCGCCCGACATACGGCGAGGCGTCGAGGTTCGTCACGAGCGCCTGCAGCGGGTGCTCGGAGTCATACGTCGGCGCGGGGATGCGCTCGAGCAGCAGGTCCAAGAGCGGCGCGAGGTTCTCCTCTTGGATCGGCTTGCCCGGGTCGTAATGCAGTGAGGCCACGCCCGCCTTGGCGTTGCAGTAGACGATCGGGAACTCGATCTGGTGCTCGTCGGCGTCTAGGTCCAGGAACAGCTCATAGACCTCGTCCACGACCTCCGCCACGCGCGCGTCGGGGCGATCGACCTTGTTGATCACGAGGATCACGGGCAGCTTGGACTCGAGCGCCTTGCGCAGCACGAAGCGCGTCTGCGGCAGCGGCCCCTCGGAGGCGTCGACCAGCAGCAGCACGCCGTCGACCATCGTCAGCCCGCGCTCGACCTCGCCTCCGAAGTCAGCATGTCCGGGGGTGTCGATGATGTTGAGCTTGACATCCTTGTAACGAAGGGAGGTGTTCTTGGCGAGGATCGTGATGCCCTTCTCGCGCTCGAGATCCATCGAGTCGAGCACGCGCGTGGCCACGTCCTGGCCCACGCGAAACGCGCCGGACTGCCACAGCATCGCGTCCACCAACGTGGTCTTGCCGTGGTCGACGTGCGCGACGATCGCCACGTTGCGGATGTCATCTCTTGTTACGAGCACGAGCCCGACAGGCTAGCGGCGCGAGGGGCACCTACAGGAATGGGCGTACAAAACGAGCCTCGAACGGGTAGCGCTTGCTAACAGGATCTTCACAAGCCAGGCGCCCACCCGGGGAAGAGAGCGTCTAGGACGGACACCGAGCGCCTGCTCGTCATCCGGCCCGCCAGAGCCATGTTCAACCTTCGCCACCCATCACTCGAGCACACCCTGACGCGGCGAGCGCTGCTGCGCTACGGGGGCTCGCTGGGGGCCGCGGCGGCCGGCATGTCGAGCGCCGGCGGGATCTGGCGGGCGATGGCCGCCTCTGCCAAGGGGCTGCGTGCGCCGGATAGCCTGCCCGATCCCGGGCGCCCGGCGGGGACGGTCGATGAAGCGCTCCCGTTCGACCACATCGTTGTCGTGATGATGGAGAACCACTCCTTCGACAACCTGCTCGGCGTGCTGCACCGCTCCGGCCAACCAAAGGCGCACGGGCTGAAAATCGATGCCAAGGGAGTGGCGCGCAACAGCAACCCGGGACCTGCGGGCCCGGTGTACTCGTTCCCGATCCCGACCACGGCGCAGAGCCCAACGGTCACCCAGACCTGGAACGCCAGCCACATCCAGATCGACGAAGGCAGGATGGACGGCTTCGTGCGATCGGTCCACTCGGATGAGCCGATGGGCTATTGGACCGAGGATCAGCTGCCATTCGCGTACTCGTTCGCCCGCACGTTCACGCTCGCCAACCGCTGGTTCTGCTCGGCGCCCTGCCAGACCTATCCCAACCGCCGCTTCCTGATGGCCGGCACGGCCTATGGCGACATCGCCACGAACACAGAAAGCCTCGAGGACGCGCCGCCGCCCAACGGCACGATCTTCGACCGGCTGCACGCCTACGGGATCAGCTGGATGAACTACTTCACCGACCTGCCGCAGACGGCGATCATCCCCTCGATCATCGAGAAATACCCCGCCAACCTGGCGCAGGTCAGCCAGTTCTTCGCGGATTGCGCCGCCGGGACGTTGCCCTCGGTCAGCTTCGTGGACCCGGAGTTCGGCGCGCTCTCCGACATCGGCGAACCGCTGACGAAAGTTCCCGGACTGGAAGCGCTCGGCGCGAAGCTCGAAGCGACCGGCGGCGACGAGGAGAGCACACAGAACATGGCCTACGGCGAGTACTGGGCCTACCAGGTCGTCAACGCCGTGCTGCACTCGCCGGCCTGGCCGCGCACGCTGCTCGTCTACACCTATGACGAGCACGGCGGCTACTACGACCACGTGCCGCCGCCCGCGGCGATCGCACCGGATTCGATCCCACCGGCACTCGGCCCCGAAGACATCCCCGGCGGCTACGACGTCTATGGCCCGCGCGTCCCCGGAATCGTGGCCTCCCCGTATTCCAAGCCGAACGCGGTCACCGACGTGGTGCACGATCACACCTCCGTGCTGGCGACGATCGAGGCGAAGTGGAACCTTCCAGCGCTGACCTACCGCGACGCCAACGCGAGGACCGTCGAGGACTTCCTCGACGTGAGCAACGCTGCCTTCCTGGAGCCGCCCACGATCGCCGAACCGCCCGTCCCCGTCGAAGCGGTCACCTCGTCGTGAGGCGCCTGACGCTCGCGCTCGCAAGCGCACTGCTGACGAGCGCACTCGCCGCGAACGGCGCGGCGGCGCGCACCGTTCCCTACAAGCAGCCGAAGCTCAGCCATGTGTTCGTGATCGTGCTCGAGAACGAGGACTACGCGAGCACCTTCGGCGATCCCGCAGCCGACCCCTACCTCGCGCAGACGCTGCCCGCCGACGGCGCGCTGCTCGAGGACTACTACGCGACCGGGCACGAGAGCAACGACAACTACATCTCGCTCGTCTCGGGCCAACCGCCGAACCCCGAGAACCAGGCTGACTGCCAGGACTTCGACGAATTCCTGGACCCGCATACGCTCTCCGACGGCGTCGAGGAAGGCATCGGCTGCGTGTACCCGGCCTCGGTTGAGAACATCGGCACCCAGCTGTCTGCCCACAAGCGCAAGTGGAAGGCCTACGAGCAGGACATGGGCAACGATCCCAACCGTGAGGCAGCCGCCTGCGGGCACCCGGCGCTCAACGCAAAAGACGAAACCCAGGACGCGGTGGAGGGCGACGGCTATGCGACGCGTCACGACCCCTTCGTCTACTTCCAGTCCGTGATCGAAAACCAGAGCTACTGCGATCAGCACGTCGTCGCGATGGGCTCGCCGAGCGGCACGATGCCGGCGAGCGCGCTGCGCGGTGAGACGGGCCTCGCCACCGACCTCGCCTCGATCGCGAAGACCCCGAACTTCTCCTTCATCACCCCAAACCTGTGCAACGACGGCCACGACTACCCGTGCACCAACCAGCCCAGCGGCGCCTCGGCGCTCGCCGACATCGATGCCTTCCTCGAAACCTGGGTGCCGAAGATCACGAGCTCGGCCGCGTTCCGCAAGAACGGCCTGCTCGAGATCACCTTCGACGAGTCCGACGGCGCGCAATCGGACTCGTCCTCGTGCTGCGGGGAGACTGCCGGCCCGGACTCACCGCTGCCGGGCATCACCGGACCCGGCGGCGGCAGGATCGGCGCGGTGCTGATCTCGCCGTTCATCAAGCCCGGGACCGTGAGCACGGTGCCCTACAACCACTACTCCTCGTTGGCGACGTTCGAGTCGCTGCTCGGGCTGCCGCGCCTGGCGGACGCCGCGTCGGCACCGGCTGGCTTCGGCGCGGACGTGTTCACCGCCGCCAAGTAGCGGTTAGCGCCCCGCCCGCACGGCCCGCAGACCCGTGCGCAGGCCGAAACGCGCGAGCGCCGCCGGGTAGCGCTCGGCGGCTGAGATCGTCTGCTCGAGCGCTGCGGCGAAGCGCCGAACCTCTGACTCCTCGATCGTCAGCGCGGGCAGCGCCTTGATCACGTTCATGTGATGGCCGGCCACCTGGCAGAAGATCTTGTGCTCGTGAAACAGCGGCACGGTCACCAGCTGCGAGAACAGACCCGGCTGTCGACGCTCGACGCGCTCCCACAGCCGGCGTGCGCTGGCGCCGGCGGGCGGCCCGAATTCGATCGCCCACATCAGGCCCATGCCGCGCACGTCGGCGACGACCTCGAAGCGCTCCACCAACGGCCGCGTCAGCTCCAGCAGCAGCGCGCCCATGCGCTCGGCGTGGGCGATCAGGCCGTCGCGCTCGAGCACGCCCAACGTCGCCAGCGCGGCCGCGGCGGCGAGGTCGTTGCCGCCGAAGGTCGAGCCGTGACGCACGGCGCGCTCCATGCCGTCGAACACCCGCTCGAACGCCGCGCGCGAGACGAGCACCGCCCCGATCGGCACGAACCCGCCCGACAGCGCCTTGGCGACGCAGATCATGTCGGGCTCGAGACCCCAGTGCTCGAGCGCGAGGAAGCGCCCGGTGCGCCCAATCCCCGTTTGGACCTCGTCGCACACGAACAGTGCGCCGGCCTCGCGGCACAGCCGCTGCGCGGCCGCGAGGTAGTCCGGAGCGGGCAGGTTGACGCCCTTGCCCTGGATCGGCTCGACGATGAACGCCGCCACATCGTCGTGCGCGAGCTCGCGCTCGAGCGCCTGCAGGTCGCCGAAGCCGACCGGATCGCAGCCCGGCAGCAGCGGCCCGAAGCCATCGCGGAACTCCTTGCCGCCGTTCAGCGACAGCGAGCCGAGCGTAAGCCCGTGGAAGGCATGCTCGGCATAGAGCACGCGCGGGCGGGCGGTGGCGGCGCGGGCGATCTTGATCGCCGCCTCCACCGCCTCGGTGCCGGTGTTCGCCGGCACCATCGCCCCGACGCTGGCGGGAGCGCGTGCGAGCAGCGCCTCGGCGAGCACGCCGCTGAGTAGCGTCACGCCCAACTGGGGAAGGTTGCCGGTGTGCGCGGCGAGCAGCTGCTCGATCCCGGCGATCACATCGGGATGGTTGCGCCCGACCGCGAACACCCCGTAACCCCCGAACAGGTCGAGGTAGCGCTCCCCGTCGGCGTCGATCAGGTGCGCTCCCTCCCCTCCTGTCCACACCTTGTCGAAGCCGAGCGTGCGCACGATCCGCCCCATCTGCGGGTTCAGGTAGCGGTCGTTGAGCGCCATCTCCTCGCCGGTGCGGGATTCGAGGATCTGCTGCACGCTGGGCACGGGGTCGGCGGGCATCGCCATCCTGAGGCTACTAGCGCCAAGGTCCCGCCGACGGGTCTGCGCGGGCGCGTATCGGCACGCTCCGGACGGGGGATGCCTCCGAGCAGACGTCTGTCTGCGCTGCGCATCTGGCCGAACTGTCAGCTGGCTACTCAAGGCGCGCTCCGGACCGGCCGAAAGCGTCCGATATGCAGGCGGAATCATGGCTTTGCCCGACGGAGCTGGACCGCAGCCGGGTCATCGACGCAAACGCGCGGGCCCGTATGATCCGTATGGTCGGAACTTGCGCCGTTGGCGTCGCGCTGCTGATCGCGGCACCGTGGCTCGGCTGGTGGACGTTCATCCTGCTGGCGCTGTCGGTGTTGAACTTCGTCAACGTCGAGCGCCGCATGAGCACGAGCGCGCGCCCTGAGCGAGTGAGCGCGTGCGCGATCGTCACCACGATGCTTCTGATCGCAGTCGGCGTTGCCCTCAGCGGGGGCCCCCGCAGCCCGGCGCTGCCGTGGCTGGTGCTGCCGGCCGCGATGGCGGCGGCCCGCTTTCGCGCGCAGGTGGTGATCGCGGCGCTCGTGCTCACGATCATCGTGATCCTCGCCTCGACGCTCGGGCTCGACGCCCGCGCCACGATTGCGGATCCGACACCGGTGATCGCGACCTTGGCGCTGCTGGCAGGCGTGGTATCGATCGTGCTGGCGCTGCAGGCGGCGGAGCTGCATCACCGCGGCGAGGCGATCCTCGACCCACTCACGGGCCTGCTCAACCGCCACGCGCTGGCGCCGCGCTTCGCCGAGCTTGCGGTACAGGCGCACGTCAACAGCCAGCCGGTCTCGCTGCTGCTGTGCGATGTCGACAACTTCAAGGCGATCAACGACAGCCACGGCCACGACCAGGGCGACGCGGTGCTGCGTGACGTCGCCTACGCGCTGCGCACGCAGCTGCGCTCGTTCGAGCTCGTGTACAGGCTCGGTGGCGAGGAGTTCCTGGTGGTGCTGGCGGGGGCGGGGATCGGCGAGGGCGTCGAGATCGCCGAGCGGTTGCGAACCGCCGTCGAGCGGGCCAAGCCCGCCGGGTTCGCAGTGACGATCTCGCTCGGCGTGAGCGCGGCGCGCGGCGAGCAGGTGGACTACGACGCGCTGTTCAAGGCCGCGGACATCGCCCTGTACGCCGCCAAGCGCTCGGGACGCAACCGCACGGTGGCAGCGCCGTCGCCGGGCGGAGAGCAGGACGGCACGAGCGATGAGATCTCGCAAGGTGCGGTGCCGGCTGCGCCGCCCGCGCCGATCGGCGCTGTTCTTGGGGTTTAGCGCCCGCGAAACCGGGTAGAATCCCTTTCAAGTAGCGACCTCGTAGCTGGGATCGCGATCAAGCGACCAGGAAGGAACCTCGAGATGCCTTCAGTGGCCACTAGACCGCAGCGCACCGTGACTGCCGCCCCTCGCGATGTCAGCGAGCTGTTCGTCCGCTGGCAGCGCGACCGCGACCCCGCTGCCCGGGAGGCGCTCGTTCGCCAGTTCATGCCGCTCGCGCGCAGCCTCGCGCGACGCTACGGGCGCTCCTCGGAGCCGTTCGAGGATCTGCTGCAGGTCGCGTCGCTCGGGCTGCTGAAGGCGCTCGACCGCTTCGACGCCGACCGCGGCGCGTTCCCTTCGTTCGCGGTGCCGACGATCCTCGGCGAGATGCGGCGCTACTTCCGCGACTCGGGATGGGCAGTTCACGTCCCCCGAGGCGCACAGGAGCGCGCACTGAAGGTACGCGACGCGCAGGAGCGGCTCGCCAACGAGCACGGTCGTGCGCCGAACGCCAACCAGATTGCCGAGTACCTCGAGCTCGACATCGAGCACGTGATCGACGCGCTGCAGGCCGTTCAGGCCTACGACACGCTGTCGCTCGACGCACCGCGACCGCGAGCCGACGGCGAGGTGGTCGCCTACGGCGACACACTCGGAGAGGATGACGAGCGCTATGAGCTGGTCGAGCTCGACGCGACCGTGTCGGCCGTGCTCGGGCACATCCCGCCGCGCGAGCGCGCGATTCTGCGGATGCGCTTCGTCGAGGACCTAACTCAAACGGAGATCGCGCAGCGCGTGGGCATCTCGCAGATGCAGGTCTCGCGGCTGCTGCGCCGCTCGCTCGAGCAGCTGCGCACGCTGACGCAAGAGTGAGTTGCTCCCGAACCTCCGCCTGAGGCTCGCCAACAGGCCTGAGAACGTCCTGGTCGTGCGTCAGGCGCTGACCGGGGTGGCCGAATGCCTTGGACTGGACGCGGTCGAGACCAACGACCTCAACACCGCTGTCACCGAGGCGTGCAACAACGTCGTGGCGCACGCCTATGGGGGTGCGGAGGGGCCGCTCGAAGTGGATCTCCAGACGGGCCCCGACGTGCTCGCCGTGCTGGTGCGCGATCACGGCATCGGCATGCCTGCGGCGCGGCGCGTCGACCACGATGGCTTGGGCTTGGCCGTGATCGACGCGCTCTCGCGACGGGCTGAGTTCCTGCAGCCCGCCGATGGCGGCACGGAGGTGCGGATGGAGTTCGCACCGGGGCCGAAGTCCGCGTCGCTCGAGCCGATCGGGGCAAGCGGCGAAGAGCTGTCGCTCCCAAACCATGGATCGCCGCGGGAGGGCATCGACCTGCAGGTCGCATCGAGCGAGATGGCACGCGCTGTGCTTCCACGTGTGCTGAGCGTGCTTGCCGCGCGCGCGTACTTCTCAACCGACCGCATCGCCGACGTGCAGCTTGTCGCCGATGTGCTCGCAGCGAAGGCCGGCGAGTCGATCACCGGCAGCTATCTCGACGTCAGCGCATGCGTTGCGCCGCGCGACCTCGAGCTACGTATCGGCCCGCTGCAGCGCGGCCATGGAGAGAGCCTCCTCGCCGCCGCGGCCGATGGCCTTGCGCCAGTCATCGAGCGGCTGACCGACGAGCAGCATCGCGTGGCGCTGATCGGGCACTCCGCGGAGACGCTCGAGCTGCGCCTGGTCGATCAGCGGCGCTGACCGCTTGCCGCAGGGCAAATGACCGCCGCCTCAGCGCTCAGCGCAGTGCGAGCGACGCCGCGGAGGCGTTGTGGCCATATCTCGGCGCGAAGCCGACACGCAGCTTGAGCTTCCTGCCGTGCCCGCTGAGGGCGGCCAGGCCACGTGCGCCCAGCGGCACGCTGAGCTTGAGCTCGCCGGCTTTCTTGGCGCGGACGCTCGTGCGCTTGAGTCCGTGGCCGGTGACCGTCACGCGGCCGGCTTCGGGAGCCCAGATCGTGATGATCAGCCGCTTGCCGCGGCGCTTGTGTGAGATCACCTCGATCGGGCAGCCGCTGACGGCGATCTTCGTGTTCTGAGTGATCTTCGCGCCACTCTGCGCGATGATCGTGGTGGGCGCGAGCAGGTTGGCGTGACACAGCGCGCCGTTGCCGGAGAGGGCCGAGGTGGGGCCGACCGGCAGGCTCACGACGACACTCGAGATCGGCACGTCGGGGAGGCTTTCGAAGGTCGAGGTGGTGATGCTCGATTTCGCGATGTGGGTATGGCCGACCAGCACGATCGTGACGCCGCCGTCGTGCAGCACGAGCTCGAGGTCGGGGAACGATTCGGCGGCGTGCGAGACGAAATAGGCCTTGCCGGTGAGCTGCCCGGGCAGCACCGGCGTGGTGACGACGGCATGGCCGACCACCGAGCTTTCCGTGCATCCACCGGGCGGAGGCCCAGCTTCGAAGGTCGCCGCAGGGCATGATTTCTGGATCGTCGAGAAGCGCGCGACGAGCTGCTTGGGCAACTGCACCTGCAGCTCGCGGATGTTGGCCTCGTGGGCGCCCTGGGTGACCTTCACTTCGAGGCTCGCGCCGCCGAGTTTCGAGGTCTTGGCGCCGCTGGTGGCGGTCACCTTGGGCTTGAACCCAAGCGCGTCGCAGTGGCCGACCTGGAACGGGCTCGAGAGGCTCTGGCCCGCGCCCGCCGTCGAGCCCAGCGCCGTTTCGGTGGCCAGCGCAGAGCAGCTGGTCGGGTTGAACAGGAAGTTGGGTCGGTTGACGGCGAGGTTGACGCTCTGCAGACGCAGCGGCACGCCTTCGAAGACGCTCGGCAGCGTGGCGGCGACGGTGACCCTGCCGCTGTAGACGCCGACGGACAGGGTCGCGCGGGTCTTGACTTCACCGAGGTCATACGGCCCGGCCACTGCGGGCACGACGATCGACAGACCATATGGCGCGCCGTTGTAGGGGCCGGTGAGATAAACGCGTCCGCTGAAGCTGTACGGTTCGTTGCCCGCGCCGGCGGACACCGTGACCGTGCCGATCTGGCTGGTCGTGGGGCAGGTGCCCGCGTTCGCGGCGGGTTCGCCGCAGAGCGGCACCGAGGGGATCGCTCCGACCAGCCCAGCCGGCAGCGTGGTGCTGACCGTCGATAGGTACTGCTGACCGCCGGCTCGCGTCAGGTTGAAGCTGGCGCGGTCGTATGCCCCTGCGTGCGCTGGGCTCACCGGCGCGAGGCTCTGGGTGAGCGAGAACGCCAGCGGCGAGGCGCAAGCGCCGCCGGCGCCGTCGGCGTCGACCGTGAACCCATGCGCGGCTGCCGCCTTTGGGGGCTGACCGGTGAAAGGCGTGATTGCCGCGGCCGGCGCGATCGCGCCGCACACGAGCGGGTTCGCCAGAGGTGCTTGTGGGCCTCCGCGGAAGTGCAGCGAGAGGTCTTCGAAGGGCACCTGCGGGGCGTTGGGGAAGGTCGTGGTCAGGCGACCGGTACCGACGTTGGCGCTCACACGGCCTTCGAGGTGGATGCCGACGTTGTACTGCGTCGCCTCCCCGATCAGGTAGATGCGGAACTCTTCGCCGGATTCCGGTGTTTTCCCGACAGGCACGGCAATGTAGACCCCGCCTGTCAGCGACCCGTTGGGGATTCCCGGAGCGTTGACAGCAAACGAGCCGACGTTCGAGGCGGTCGGGCACGCGTCGGCTTCGAACTGAGCGAGGCTGCAGCCTTCGAGACCCTTGGCGGCGGCGGGGTTCAACGTCATGCCTTCGGGCAGCGCGACTTCGGCGCTCTGCACGTCGGGAGAGTTGGGCTTGGACGGTTCGGTGACAGTCTGCGGCACGTGCAGGTCAGCTGTGATCCCATCCGGCTGGTCTGACTGGCTGGTTTCGGGTGTCAGTGACAGCGAGGGGTTGAAGGCGAGCGTGTCGCAGCCGGTCGCCGCCACCGGGGTTTCGTTTTCTTTGACCAGGTAGTTGCCGGGGTCTTCGTAGGAGTCGACGTGCAGGGTGGTGATGGGCTCGCTCGAGCACGTGCTCGGGAGCGTGAGGAAGCTGCGGCCGTCGACGACGCCGTTGAAGATCAGGCGCGACTCGACGATTTCGGGCTGCTCGGGGATGTCGGGGATGACGAAGTACTCGTGGTAGTCGCCGGTCGCGACGCCGCTGTTTTCGCTCGTTTCGGCTTCGTGGTGCCAGCTGATCCCGCCTTCCAGGTACACGTGACCCTGGAGACCGACCGTTTTCAGCAGCGTGCTGTTGACTTCCACGCCGAACCGGGCCGGCTGCCCAGGCTTGCGTTCCATGTCGTAGACAGGGAATTCTTCGGTCACCGTTTCCTTGATCCCGAGCGCGATTTCCGCGGTGCCGGTCGCCCGGTCGACTCCCACCTTGCTTGCCGCCGGACACTTTTCTTCGTCTGAGTTGAGCTCCGCTTCGCTACAGAAGGCCGTTGCGGCTTCGGGGTCGACCGCCAGCCCGGGAGGCAGGTCCACGCGGACATCCTTGACGTGCCCTTCGGGCGTCTTCCAGGTTTTGATGACGCCTTCGGTGTTGTATTTGAACTCGAAATCCGTGAGGCCGACGTTGGGATGGCCCGCAGCCTGCGTGTAGAAGGCCGAGGTGGAGCCGGCGTCGGTGCAGCCCGATTCCTTGCAGGTGCCCGCTTCCCACTTCGTCACCGCGAACGCCTGCGCAGCCGTGGGGATGACGACTGCGACGGCCGCTGCGGCCAGCAACGCGGGCAGCCAGACACGCTTGACGTGCTGCTTGATCGAGCCGTGCATCGGAGCTAGTGGGTCGGGACCGTGCGGTGGGCGCGCTCGAAGCGCACGCCCCTGCGCCCGATGCGCGCGATCACGCCCGAGATGATCGAGCCGACGATCAGATAGGCGAGCACGGCGATGCCCCAATCGACGGTGATCGCCCGCTTGGGGTGGCCGCTGAAGCTGATCAGTCCGGTGAACGCACCGGCGAAGAAGTTGGCGCCTTCGTGGATGCCCTTCACGATCGTGTTGGTGGCGTTGGCGTCCACGTCGCGCAGCACGATCGCGAGCGCGATCAGCAGTGCGATCAGCGAGGCGATGCTCATGACCAAGCGCGCAACGAGCACCACGCCCGCGCCGGCGGTACCGACCGCGGCGGCGCCGGCGTGGCGGCTGCGCCAAGCAAGCGTCCTGCGCCGGCCCGCCGATTCGACGCCTTCGTGGCGCCCGGCTTCGATGCCGTCGCGGCGCGGCGATCCTGCTGATTCGCCGGTCGCGCCTTCTTCGGCGACCTCGCTCCTGGCTCTCCGTCCTCTGATCCTCACGGCTTGCTCCTTTCTAAGAAGGGGGCAGCATGCCGGCACGCGGGTACGTCGGGAGACGAGACCGTGCCGACATGCCACCGTGTCGCTCTGAATTGGCGACAACCGCCGGGGGGTGCGGCTGGCACCGGAACGACCCTGCCTCAGTGGGTTGCCCCCTTCCGTGGAGCTCTAAACATCGTTTGGCCAAGAGTTTCATCGGACGGCGATTTGGGTACCTGAACCGCATCGAAGGTGAACAGAAAATGTGTCCTATCTACGGCTTGCGCGGATCCTGCGAAGCCCCGACGAATTGAGGTTGAAGCATGGTCGCTCTACTGGCACTGATACTGATACTGGCGATCTTCGGAGGTCTCGGGTTCGCCGCACATGTTCTCTGGTACGTCCTGATCTTCGCCGTCTTGCTATGGCTGATCGGCTTCTTCATCGGTGGCGTCGAGGGTGGCGGTCGCCGACGCTGGTATGGCCGTTGGTAGCTCGCCGAGCCGGCGCTCCAGGAACCGCCGCTCAGGCTCCGAGCGCACGAGCTGGAGCGCCCGCCGATACGCAATTCGCGCATCGGCCGGGCGCTCGAGCCGGCGCAGCAGCTCGGCTCGTGCGGCGTGCAGGTACTGGTAGCCGTCGAGCTCGAGCCGCTCGATCGCGCGCAGCCCCACCTCGGGACCCTGTGCCTCAGCCAGCGCGACGGCGCGGTTGAGCTCAACCACGGGCGAGCGCGTGAGGAGTGCGAGCCGGCCGTAGAGCTCGACGATCGCCGGCCAGTCGCTGCGCTCGCCGGTATGCAGCGCGGCGATCGTGGCCTGCAGCGAGTAGACCCCCTCTGCCCCGCCGCCGCGCAGCGCCCGCGCGCGCTCGAGCGCGGCACGCCCGGCGCTGATCTGCGCCCAATCCCACAGCGTGCGGTCCTGATCGGCAAGCAGCACGATCTCCCCCGCCTGCATGCGCGCGCTGCGACGCGAGTCGTGCAGCAGCATCAGCGCGAGCAGCGCGAACACCTCGGGCTCGTCGGGCATCAGCTCCGCGAGCGCGGCGCCCAGGCGGATCGCCTCGCTGGCGAGCAGCTCGCCGCGGCCGTCATAGCCCTCGTTGAAGATCAGGTAGATGACCGCCAGCACCACCGCGAGCCGATCAGGCAGCAGGTGCGCGGGCGGGATCCGGAAGGGAATGCCGGCGTCGCGGATCTTGCGCTTGGCGCGGAGGAGGCGCTGTGCCATGGTCGACTCGGGGACGAGGAACGCACGGGCGATCTCCTCGGTTCCCATGCCGCCGAGCGCGCGTAGCGTGAGCGCGACCTGCGCGTCGCTGGCAAGCGCTGGATGACAGCAGGTGAAGATCAGCTCGAGGCGCTCGTCGCGGAAGCTCGTCTCCTGCATCTCAGCCTCCGGCGCTGCCGAGACCTCGGCCGCTCGAGGATCGACCAGCAGCTTGGTCTTGGCGGCTAGCGTGCGCTGGCGGCGAATGCGGTCGATCGCACGGTTGCGCGCGGTGGCGATCAGCCATGCGCCCGGGTTGTCGGGGGTGCCATCGCGCGCCCAGCGTTCGGCGGCGATCGCAAACGCCTCCTGGGCGGCGTCCTCGGCGAGGTCGAAGTCGCCGAGGTAGCCGACCAGCGTGGCGAGCACGCGGCCCCACTGCTCGCGGAAGACCTGCTCGATCAGCGCGCCACCACCGGGCGCACCTCGACCGCGCCGCCGAGACGCGCGCTGGGGACGCGCGCGGCGAGCTCGATCGCCGCGTCGAGGTCATCGGCCTCGAACAGGTAGTAGCCGCCGAGCGCCTCCTTGGTCTCGGGAAAGGGACCGTCGGTGGTAAGCGTCGCGCCGTCCTGCACGCGCACGGTCGTGGCCGTCATCGCGGGCTGCAGCTGCGCCCCGGCACTGACGCCGGGGGTCTGCATGATCGCCATGTACTCGGCCGTGACCGCACGCTGCTCGTCCTCGGAGAGCTGTTCCCACGCGGCCATCGATTCACCTGTGTAGACCTGGAGCATGTACTGCATCGCTGCCTCCTTTTGCCGGATTATGGTCGCCTGTTCGACGAAGCGCGCAGCCCATCCCCGACCTATATCTCTTGACAAACATATAACGATCTAAATATATTTATTTTTATGATGAGTGCGTTCGACGTGGTGGCCGAGCCGGCGCGCCGCGAGATCCTTGACGTGCTGCTCGACGGTCCTCGTGCGGTCGGAGAGCTGGTCGCCCGAACCGGGCTGAGCCAGCCGAACACCTCGCGTCATCTGCGCATCCTGCGCGAAGCGGGCCTAGTGGAGTCGCGCGCGGTGGGCCAGCGACGCCTGTATGGACTGCGCGGCGAGGGCTTCGCCGAGCTCGCGCGCTGGCTGACGCCCTATGTGCTGCTGTGGCAGGGCGGCCTGGATGCGCTCGAACGTCATCTCGAGCGCGGCGGGGAGCGCCCGCGCTAGGCGACGGCTCCGTCGGCGGTCGCGATCGTGGGCAGGTGCTCGGCCACGCCCGTCACGCTCAACAGCCGCTGAACCTGCGGCGAGCCCGGGGTGATCGCGAACTCCTGCCCGCGCTCGCGGCAGCGCTCGAGCGTCGTGAGAATCGCGCGCAGGCCGGTGGAATCGATGAAGCGCAGCTGCTGGAGGTCGAGCACCAGCATCGCCTCGCCGCGCAGGTCCTCGCCGTCGGCCAGCTCCTGCAGCAGCTCGGCACTGGCCATGTCCAGTTCGCCGTCGAGCGTCAAGATCGCACGCCCCGCTTCGCGGCGCACGTCGACGCGCAGTTGATCATGTACCCCCATCGAGTGGATTTTACCGGAGGCGCAGGGCGAGCAACGCGATGTCATCGCGCAGCCGCCCGCCGGCATGCTCGAGCGCGGCGCGCTCGATCTGCTCCAGCATGCCCTCGAGCGTCGCCTGCGACGCCTGCGCGCACAGCGCGAACAGACGCTCGTCGTCCAGCTGCGGACCAGCCCGGCCGGCCTCGGGGAGACCGTCGGTGTACAGCAGCAGCGTCTGGCCGGTGCGCAGCTCGACCTCTACTTCTTTGACGTCGACTGGGTCGAGCACACCCAGCAGCGTGCCGGGCGTGCCGATCTTGCGGCACTCGCCGCCGGCGTCCATCAACAGCGGCGGGGGATGCCCGGCGAGTGCGACCTTCAGTCGCGCCTGCCCACCGCGCTGCTCGAGCGTGACCAGACACACGGTGCACAGGTCGGCTCCGGCCGGCTGGCGGCGCAGGGCCTGGTGCAGCGTGCCGAGCATCGCCGTCGGGCGCAGGCCGAGCATCGCCGCCGCGCGCAGCGTGTGCCGTGCGAGCGCCGTCACGCCGGCCGCGCGCGGCCCCTTGCCGCAGACGTCGCCGATCACGAGCATCCAGCTGTTGGGTCCGTAGGGCAGCACGTCGTAGAAGTCGCCGCCCACGTCGTTGAGCTCGCCCGCCGCCCGGTACAGGGCCTCGATCTCGACGCCTGGGATCTCCGGGAGCGACTCGGGCAGCAGCGCCGCCTCGAGCACCTTGACGATGCGCGTGCGCTCCGTGTACAGGCGCGCGCTTTCGACAGCCGTCCCGGCGCGGCGCCCGAGCCGCTCCGCGAGCGCGAGGTCAGCGTGCGTGAGCCGGCGCAGCGAGTCCGAGGAGACCAGCGTGATCGCACCGAGCGTGCGCGCGGGCGCAGCCAGCGGCACAATGATCACCGCCTTGGCTTCGATCGCCTGCAGCAGCGCGAGGTGCGCGTTGTCGCGCGCGTATGCGGCGAGCGCGTCCTGGTCGATGTCGGTGTAGATCCGCGCGCGGCCGCTGCGGATCACCTCGGGCACGCCCAGCGGGTCCTCGCGCGCCGGGCGATAGCCGCGATCCAGCTGCTCGGCCAGCTCGAGGCGACGCGGATCGCTGTGATGGACGGCGACGCGCTCGATCTCGCCATGCTCGTCCAGCACGTCCACGGCGCACCAGTCGGCGATCTGCGGCACCGCGAGGCGCGCGATCTGCGTGAGCGTCTCGGCGTAGTCCATCGATGAGGCGAGCACGCGGCTGGCCTCCGCCATGAAGCTCTCGGCGAGCTGCGCGTGCTTGACCTCGGTGATGTTCTCGAACACGTTCACCGCATACAGGACACGAGCGCTGTCGGGGTCGGTGACGGGCGATGAGCGCACGATCAGCCAGCGCTCCTCCCCCGTCGCGCGCACGACGTTGCGAACCAGCAGCGGCTCGGCCGGAGCGCCGCTGAACAGGCGCCGTCCGGGCATGCTCTCGAGGTCGAGCTCGCGGCCGTGCTCGTCGGTGACGAGAAAGCGCGGCATGATCGTGCCGGGCGCGGCGTCCATCAGCTCGCGAGGGCTCCCCGCGCCAAGCAGCTCGGCGGCGGCCTGGTTGGCGAACACCATGCGACCCTGCGCATCGGTCATCGTGATCGCCTCCGCGAGGTTCACGAGCACCGCCTCCAAACGCCGCTCCACGCTGCGTACCTCCGAGAACAGGCGCGCGTTGTCGATCGCCAGCGCAGCGCGCCTCGCGAGCTCATTGCCGAGATCGAGGTCGGCGCGCACATACGGCTCGCTGCTGCCGAGGCGCAGCAGCGAGAGCGCACCGAGCGTGCGTCCTCGCGCGAGCAGTGGCGCCACCACAGCTGAGTGGTAGCGCTTGTCGATCATGAAGCGTGCGTGCTCGGAGCCCTGCGCGAACGAGCGCATCAGCTCGTCGCTCATCCGCGCCTGTAGCTCCGGCTCGCCGCTGCGGATCACCCGTGCGACCGGATGCTCGCCTTCGGGGTCGAGCGGATGCCGTGCGCGCAAGCTTTCCAGCGCGGGACCGATCGCCGGGTCAGCCGCCGCGACGGCCACCTCCGTGATCGAGCCGTCCTCGTTGCGGAGGTCGATCACGCACAGGTCCGCCAACCGCGGCACCGTCAACTGCGCCACGTGGCTCATCGTCGTCGTCAGATCCAGCGAGCTCGCCAGCACCGCGCCCGCCTCGACCAGCAGCTCGATCGCAACGTCATGCGTCGAGGCGGTCTCCTCGGGTGCGCTCACCGACTCACTCATCGCTGACTCCTATCCGTCGAGCTGCTGGCGCCTGAGGCAGGCGAGGTGTAGGCATTCAACCACCTCGACAAGGCTCGACGTTCACCTCGACACGATGCTCGCCGACTGGCGAAGGCCCGACAACTCTGGGTCAGCCGCTGATCGGTCGCCTTCTGAGGATCCTCGGCGGTTGCGCGACGCTCACGGCCGCGGAGCGAACGCATAGACGCGGTCGGTGTGAGCCTGATGCGCCTGCCTTACGGCCTCATGGCGGTCGATCTCGAACCAGATGCACGCGTCGTCGGCCGAGGCATCGATCGACCAGCGGTCGGCGAGATCCTCGATCAGCATCACGTCATCCTGGGGGTGCTGCGGCTCCGCCGAGCGGCACACGAGCTCGCGCGGGCCGCGCAGCTCTACACGCACGACGTCGGCGGGCATCCAGATGCGCAGCTCGACCAGCTCACCGCCAGAGCCCTCGCACAGCATCACGGCTCGCGTGACGAGTTCGCTCGTGAGCAGCACGACGACGTCGCGCAGGTCGGGCGACGGTCGATCGACGGTGCTCACGAAGTAGCGGGCGGCACGGGGGGCATAGCGATCAGGGTGCAGCGATATCACCGCATCTGGCTGTAGCAACTCTGGCATCTACCTATTGAGGTTGCCCCGCTCCACGCGGTTCAAACGCCATGCCGCTAGCCGTGCAAGTTCGAACATGTGATCGGCGGCGCACTTATCGGTTTCGCGCCTCACCCTTGCGGGGTAGAAGCTGAGCACCGGTGGACGGATGATGAAGCGATTTTCGGGCCTCGAGATCGACGAGCTGATTGACGGGCAGCGCTGGACGCTGGTCCTCAGCGGCGAACTCGACATCGCTTCCGCGACGGCGCTGCACGGCGCGGTCGCACGTGTTCGGGCCAACGGCGCCTCTGCGTCCGCGATAACGCTGGACCTCAGCGGGCTTATCTTCATCGACTCGACGGGCTTGGCGGAGATCATCCTCACAGGCCAGCTGTGCGAGAGGGATGGATACGAGTTCGCATTGATCCCAGGGCCGCGCGCCGTGCAGCGGCTGTTCGAGCTGACGGGACTGATCGAGGCGCTGCCGTTCATCGTTTCAAAGCGGGAGCTAGAGGGCACATGAGCACCTGTGCCGCCCGTCCTCAGCCTCACCTTCGATGATGGTCCGGACCAGCACTGGACGGGGCGCGTGCTCGACGTCCTGCGCCGGTCTGATACCCGGGCCACGTTCTTCATGGTCGGAGAGCGCGTGCGGGCTGCCCCAGCGAGCGCTCGCGCTGTGATCGAGGCGGGTCATGACGTGCAACTGCACTGTGACCGTCATCTGCGTCACAGCGACCTGAGCGAGCACGAGATCGACCGCGACGTGCGCGACGGTCTCGCCGCGCTTGCGAGCATCGGCGCGCGCCCCGGCTATTGGCGTACACCGTGGGGCGTGCGCACCGACGCCACGGCTCGCATCGCGTCACAGCACGGCCTGAGGCTGATGGATTGGACGATCGACACGCACGATTGGCGCGGAGACAGCGCTGTGGCGATGCTCGAGCGCGCCCGTCCCGGGGTCGGCGAGGGTGGGATCGTGCTGATGCACGACGCGCTTGGGCCGGGGGCGCTGCGGACAGGCTGCGAGAACACCGTGGAGCTTGTGGGCGAGCTGATCGCGCTCGCCCGACGTGAAGGGCTCGACGTCGGAGCTCTCCCGCCGCCCGAGCCGTCGTTTGCGCTCGCGCTCGAGCAGATCGCCGGGCGCGCCCGCGAACTGGACGTGAGCCCGCGCTTTCCCACCGAGAACTTCGAGGCGCTGCGTGCGGCCGGCGTACCGCAGCTCGCGGCCGAGCGCTCGAGCTGCGACCTCATGCTCGAGAGCGAGACGGTGCGTGCGCTCGCGCGTGCCGACGCCTCGAGCGCCCGGATCCTGGACGGTCACTTCAATGGCGTCGAGCGCCTGGCGCTCACGGCACCGAGCGAGCTGCGCGCCCGCGAGCTCGAGCTGATCGGGCGGGGCGAGCTGCTGCTGGGGGTCTGGGGCGCGGACCCTGGGCCCGGCGAGGGGACGCCCGCGAGGATCGTAGAGACGGCGGACGGCGAGCCGATGTTGCGCGGCGTGAAGACGTTCTGCTCGGGCGCCGGGGGCGTGCAGCGCGCGCTGGTGATCGCCCGCGACGAGCGCGGGGCAAGGCGCCTTGCCTATGTGGACGTCAGCCGTCACGGCGTGCAGCTCGACCGCAGCTGGTACCGGGCATCGGGATTGCGCTCCTCCGAGAGCCACCGCGTTGAGTTCCACGACACGCCGGTGCTCGCGATCCTGGGCGCCGAGGACGAGATCACGCGCGAGCCGTGGTTCTCGCGCGATGCCATTCGTACGGCTGCGACGTGGGCCGGCATCGCCGACTGCATCGTCCGGGAGACCGTCACCTCGCTCGGCGGCAGCAGCGCCGACGAGCTGCGACTGCACGCCGTCGGACGGATGCGCGTCGCCCAAGCGAGCATCGACCGCTGGCTCGAGCACACGGTGGGACGCTTGGCAAGCATGGGCGACGCGGTCAGCGCTCACGTCGCTGCCGACGCCACGGGCCAGCGAGTCGATTCTGGCGGCGACGCGAACGATGCGGGCCAGGCCCGGGCACTCGCGGGCGAATGCCGTGTGGCGATCGCCGACGCCGCGCGCGTGATCTCAGCCGAGTCAGCCCGAGTATGCGGCTCGCGCGCGCTCGTTGGCGGAGGCACGCTCGACCGTGCGCGGCGCGACCTCGACCTGTTCCTGTTGCAGCACCGTCTGGATCCCAAGCTCGTAGAGCTCGGGGCGCGCACGCTCCAGCTGGACACGCCTTGAGCCGCGCGGTGCACGCGCCCCGCATCGGCGCCGATCGCTTCGAGCGTCTGTACGAGCACAGCGCGGACCCGTGGGACTACGAGACGAGCGCGTATGAGCGTGACAAGTACGCCGACACGCTCGCCGCGCTACCGCGCTGGCGGGCCGTCCGGGCGCTCGAGGTGGGCTGCTCGATCGGCGTCTTCACACAGCAGCTGGCGGAGCGCTGCGAGCGGCTTGTGGCGATCGACTTCGCCGAGCTGGCGCTGGCACGAGCGCGCAAGCGCTCGGCGGGGCTGATCAACGTGCAGTTGCTCCATGCCAGCTTTCCCGAGCAGGCTCCGGCAGGGCCCTGGGACCTGGTCGTCTGCTCCGAGGTTCTCTACTACCTCGACGAGCCGGCGCTGCACGAGGCCATGAGCTGGCTCACCCAGCAGCTGTGCAGCGGTGCGAGCGTCGTTGCTGTGAGCTGGCGTGGTCGCGGAGCCGACGAGCCCATGCACGGCGACGATGTACATGACCTGCTCGCCACCGAGCTCGCTCGCTGGCATGCGTTCGACGGGCGGCGTCCCGGCTACCGGCTCGACCGTTTCGACGGCGATGTCAGCTGAGCGGATCGTGATGCTCGGCGATCCCGATCCGGGCCTGCTCGCGGCGGTTGTCGTCCCCGCGCGTGATGAGGAGCTGCGAATCGAGGCGTGCCTGCTGGCGCTCGCCCGTCAGCGCGGGGTTCAGCCCGAGCGCTATGAGGTGATCGTGGTCCTCGACGGCTGTCGCGATAGGACCGCCGAGATCGTGTGCGAGGTAGCTCAGCGCGAGCCGGCGCTTCGCCTTCACGTGGTCAGCTCGCCGGCGCCGGCCGGCGTTGGGCGCGCGCGCCGTCAAGGCATGGATCTCGCCTGCCAGCGGCTGCTGAGCATCGGACACAGCGATGGCCTGATAGCGAGCACGGACGCCGACAGCGTCGTGGCCGAGGACTGGCTTGCCTGCCAGCTGAAGCTCATTCGACTCGGCGCGCGCGCGATCGGCGGGCACATCGAGCTTGATGACGAGGAGACGGGCTCACTGGCCATTCAAGCGTTGCTCGAGCGCGAACGGCAGGCCCGCGAGCGGATGCGGGCTGTGCTCGAGGCCGATCCGGGCAGCCCCGCCGCGGAGCACCATCAGTTCAGTGGCGCGTCGCTGGCGCTGACGGCCGAGACCTACCGGCGCTGCGGCGGCCTGCCCGTGCGCGCCGCGCTCGAGGACGAGGCGCTCGAGCGCGAGCTGCAGGCGCGCCGCGTGCCGATCCACCGCAGCCGCAGCGTGCGCGTGCGCACGTCCGCGCGCACGGACGGGCGCGCGCCGCGGGGGCTCGCCCGAGACCTGGCGCGCTCGGATTGGCGCGCGCGACGCTCGTTCACCGCCGAGCGGTTCACGCTCGCGCATCTGCTCGAGGAAAAGCGCTGCACCGTCGCCCTGGTGCTCCCGACACGCGAAGTCGCCGCGACGATCGGCCCTATCGCCGCGCATGCGGCGCGACTACACGACGCCGGCCTGCTCGATGAGGTGCTCGTGGTCGACGCCGGCTCCAGGGACGGCACGACGCGGATCGCCGAGCAGGCCGGTCTCAGGGTCGAGCAGGAGGACGAGCTCTCGGCCGAGCTCGGGCCCGCACGCGGCAAGGGCGACGCGATGTGGCGCGCGCTACGGGAGCTCAGCAGCGAGATCGTCGTCTACGCGGACACCGACACCGAGGATTTCGGCCAGCACTTCCTCACCGGCATACTTGGACCGCTGCTGTGCGACCCCACCGTGCAGCTCGTCAAGGGCTTCTTCCGCCGCCCGTTTCGCGCCGAGAGCACACTCGTCCCGAACGGCGGCGGGCGCGTCACCGAGCTGATGGCGCGACCGTTGCTGAACCTCCACGCACCGGAGCTGGCCGTGTTCGACCAGCCGCTCGCTGGCGAGACCGCGGGCAGGCGCGAGCTGCTCGAGCAACTCCCGTTCAGCGCCGGCTACGGCGTCGAGATCGCGATGCTGATCGACGCCTGGCGGGCGGTGGGGCTCGAGGGCCTCGCCCAGGTCGATCTCGGCGCCCGCCAGAACCAGCATCAGTCCCTGCGCGAGCTGTCGGCGATGGCCTATGCGGTGCTGGTCGCCGCCCAGACCCGGTTCCTCGGCAGCGACTTCGCCGACGCGCACGCCGGCGGCTCGATCTCGCTGCCGGCGCTCGACGGCGCCGGCGCGATGGAGACGCGCCGCGTGACCGTCGAGGAGCGCCCGCCGCTGGCAAGCCTCGAGCGCGTTACCGCTGCGCTCGAGGCTTGACCGCTTGTCGCTACCGCTTCTTGCTCTCGACAGAGACGCGCGAGCGCGAACGCGATTCACCGCCGCAAGCCCCTGCGGCTCCCGCGTCGATCACGGCCTCCGATCAACCGCTCGACTCCGCCAGCAGCTTGAGCACGGCCGCCTCCACGCGTCTGCGCACGCGCGTGTCAGCGAGGTCGGGCCCCTCGGCGGGGATGTCGGCGAGCGTGCGCGCGAGCGTGGCGCCTGCGTGATAGCGGTCGATCACGCGCGGATCGACATAGGAGGCGCTGCACACCGCCGGCGTGTTGCCGAGATAGGTGGCAACGGTCTTGATCGCCTCGCGGATGTTGCGCTCGCGAGCGGCGCGGCTCGGGCGCGCGCCGGCCTCAGCGGACAGCACGACGGCCGCCAGCACCGTGGCGTTCCACGTTCGGAAGTCCTTCGCGGTGAAGTCGCCCCCCGCGTGCTGCTTGATGTAAGCGTTGACCTCGTCTGCCTGCAGCTCGCGCCACTGCGCCCCCATGCGGTAGGCGAGCAGCTGCGTGCCGCTGCGTCTGCGCTTGAGCGTCGCGATCACCGCCAGCGCGTCCTCGTCGGCGATCTCCTGCACCCGGCGCTGCCCCGACTTGGCGGGGAAGTCGAACAGCAGCTCGTGCTCGCTGATCGTCACGTGCTCGCGCAGCATCGTCGTCAGCCCGTAGGACTCGTTGCGCTCAGCGTAGTCCTCCGAGCCGATGCGAAAGAAGCCGAGGTCGAGCAGCCTGACCGCACAGGCGAGCACCCGCTCGCGGGTGAGCTCCTCGACGCCAAACCGGACCCCGGCGGCATTGCGTTCGCGTGCGAGATCGCGAGCCACGCGACGACGCAGGCGAGGCAGCGCCTGCCCGAAGCCCAGCATCGAGTCGAACTTCAGCCGGTCGCGATGCGCGCGCCAGCGCTCGTGGTAGAGGTACTGCTTGCGACCGGCTGCGTCCATCCCGGTGGCCTGCAGATGACCTCGTGGATCCATGCAGATCCAGACCTCGCGCCAGGCCGGCGGTATCGACAGCTCGGCGATGCGCTCGAGCACCTCGGGATCGTCGACCCGGCCACCGCCGGGATCGCGGTACTCGAAGCCGCGACCGCGACCTCGACGCGCGATCCCCGGCGCGGCGCAGTTGGATCGTCGCAGTCGCGCCATTCTGCTAGCTCTACCCGGCTGCAGCTACAAACCTCACACGCGATTCGCACGCGCCTCTGATGATTGGAACGCGCAGATGCGGGTAACTCCATTTCCATGACAACCGGAAGCTCAATATTCCTCATTGCGGTAGGCGCGATCCTGCGCTATGCCGTGACCGCCACCGTCTCGGGCATCTCGGTCCAGACCGTCGGGCTGATTCTCATCATCGCCGGCGTGCTCGGGCTCGTGCTCTCGCTCTTCTACATGCTCGCTTGGAGCCCGCGACGCGGACAGGTCGTCCGTGATCGCGTGATCGAGCGCGACTCCTACGAGGACCCCACCCTCCGTCCGTAAGAAGGCGCCCAACGGAGAGAATCGCTTAGACTTGTTCGCCTATTGGACTCCGGAGAGAAACTGGAATCTAAGGGCGGGCCGGGAGTGGATCCTGAGACGCGAACGGTGGCGCCCAGCGCTAGGCTCGAGCCGCGCGAGCCCGGCCAGCGCATCGCGCTGTGCCTATCCGGCGGTGGCTATCGCGCGATGCTGTTTCACCTCGGCACGCTGTGGCGCCTGAACGAGCTCGGCTACCTGCCCAAGCTCGATCGCGTCTCGAGCGTCTCAGGCGGCTCGATCACCGCCGGCGTGCTCGCAAAGCGCTGGCACAAGTTGAGCTTCGACGAAGGCGGCGTCGCGAGCAACTTCGATGAAACCGTCGCCGCCGACCTGCTGGCACTCGCGGGAAAGACGATCGACGTGTGGGCGGTGCTGGGCGGCCTGCTCTCGTTCGGCTCGATCGCCGACCGCGTCGCCGCCGCCTACCGGCGGCGGCTGTTCGGAGCTCTGACCCTGCAGAGCCTGCCCGAGCACCCGCAGTTCGTGATCAACGCGACCAACCTCCAGTCGGGCGAGCTGTGGCGCTTCTCCAAGGCGCGGATGGCCGACTACCGGGTGGGGCAGGTGCTCGAGCCGGAGGTCGATCTCGCTGTTGCGGTCGCCGCGTCCTCTGCGTTCCCGCCGATCCTCTCACCGCTGCGACTGAAGCTCGACCCCGGCGAGGTGGTGGGCTTCCCGGAAGAGCCCGCGCCGGCGCTTGCGCACCCGCCCTACACCACCAGGATCGTGCTGTCCGATGGCGGCGTGTACGACAACCTCGGCCTGCAGCAGGCCACCGGCTTCCCGGTGGTGCTCGTCTCCGACGGCGGCGCGAAGGTCGCGGACGAGCCGCGCCCGAGCAGCTTCTGGCCACTGCAGCTGCTGCGTGTGCTCAACGTCATCGACAACCAGGTGCGCGCGCAGCGCACGGAGCACCTGATCGCGGGCTACACGCAGGCATCGGAACCTGTGGACGGCGCCTACTGGGGCATCCGCACGCTGATCGCCGACTACCACGTGGACACCCTGCCGGCGCCGCCCGAACGCACGCGCGAGCTCGCAGCTACACCGACGCGGCTTGCGCGTCTCTCACCGGAACGCCGGCATCGCCTCGTCAACTGGGGTTACGCGGTCTGCGACGCGGCGATGCGGGCCTATGTGCTTCCGCAGCCTCCAGGACCGCCGCCGCCGGGGTTCCCGCTCCCGGACGGCGTGTGACCGCCTCGGACGATGCGTGAGCCCCTATCGACCTGGCGCACCGGCCGATGCGATCACGGCGACGGCACCCAGCCCGCGGGGTAGGCGCCGGCGGGAACCGCTCCGGGGTACTCCGCGAAGAGGCTCCGGGCAATCCGCTCGCCGACGCCACCGCGCAGCAGCGGCTGCAGGTCTGCGACCGTGAGCAGCACCCGCATCGTGGCGCCGATCTGCAGGTCGGCGGCGTTCGGCTGCTCGCCGCCGATCACACCGCCGACGCCCAGCTGCTCGACGTGTGCGAGCAGCTCGGGAAGCCCTGCCAGATCCTGCTGCAGGCGCGCCGCGCTGATGCGGTGGTACTTCCACGAAGCGCGGATGTAGCCGATCGCGAAATCTGTGCCGGCTCCGTCGAGCGCGCCGGCGGCGCCGAAGGTGCCCATCGCCTCGGGTCGGAAGTGCAGCGCGCCCCATGGCAGGCGACGCCCGAGGTCCTGCAGCTCGCCGTCGGCCCAGCGCTCGGCCTCGCGGACCGCATCGGAGCTGTACAGGAGCGGCTCAGGTGCCAGCTCATCCAGGCGCGCGAGGATCGGGCCCGAGCCGTGCACAGGCTCGCCGTCGATGAGCATCCCGGGGACCGTGTGGTGCTCTTCACCGTAGATCTCCCGCATCTTCTCCACATGCGCCCCCGGTACCAGCTCGACGCGCTCGTAGTCGAGGCCCTTGATGCCGAGCGCCGCCGTGACCGTCATGCACGGGTGCGACGGCGGCACGACGTGGAGCGTGATCTCAGGAGCCATCGGCGAGGATGCAGCCTATCTCAGGAAGCGCTCGAGGCCGGCGAGCAGCGCGCGAGCGACCAACTCGCGAAACGCCGGACGCTCCATAGGCGCCTCGTCGGCGGCGTTCTGCATGTTGGCCACCTCGACGAACACCTTGGGGACGCGCGAGAGGTTGAGGCCGCCGAGGTCGGTCCGGGGCGCCAGGCCGTCCACGCCGTCGTAGGTGGAGGTATGAAGCCCGGCGTTGAGCAGCGAGGTGCGCAATGCGACGGCGAGTCGTCGCGAGGGGGCGATGATCGCCTGGTCGGCACGGCTGGGGATCGGCGCGGGGATCAGGATCGCGAAGCCCGAACCGTCGGGTGGCCCGCCGTCGGCGTGAATCGAGATCGCCGCGTCACTGTGCGCGCGATTGCCGATCGCCGCGCGTTCGGTGATGCATGGCCCGACGCCGGTGTTGCTGTGACGTGTGAGCACGACCCGCGCGCCGGCCGCGAGCAGCAGCGCATGCAGCTTCAGCGCGACGCTCCAGTTGAAGTCCGTCTCGCGATAGCCATCCGGAGCGGCGGTGCCGGTGGTGTCGCATTCCTTCTCGCCGTTGCCATCGTCGACCAGTTGCCCGATCTGCTGCGGATGAGTGAAGTTGCCGCCGTTGTGCCCTGGGTCGATCGTGATCACGCGTCCGCTCAATGGCAGCTTCGGCGCACCTGAAGCGCGGGTGGCGGCGGCCGCGACGCTCACCGAGTCGGCCGTGTCGCTGAGACGCGCCACCGGCCCTGAGCTGGCGGCGATCGACATAGCGCGGCCGCTGCCGCCGCAGCCGGCCAGCAGCGCGCACGCGAGCGCGGCGGCGCATGGGAAGCCGACGCCGACCGCGCGCTTCAAGTCTCTACGAGCTCGGCGACTCGGCCGGCTTGAGGCGCTTACGGCCCTTCTGATCCGTGCGACCGGTGCCGATGCACTCGCGGCAGACGATCCACTTCCCCTCCTGCCCCGACTCGGCATCGCCGGGCCACCAGGTCCATCCCGCGCCCGCGCAGGTCGAGCAACGAGCGCTCTCCGGAATCTGTCGGTCGCTCTGAGCCACGACGCGGAGCATACCCCGCGGGGGGCTGCGATCTCACGGTCTCGGTCACAAATTCCGGGCTGAGTCCAATAAGGACTAGTGAGGGCAAGAGATCTGTCGAGGTGCTCAGATGAGGAACTGCTGGAGATCGGGTTGGATGACGTGCAGGCGTTCGGCGTGTTCTACGACCGCTACGAGCGGCTGCTGCTCGCGTTCTTTGGGCGTGCGACGGGACGTGCGGACCTCGCGGCGGACCTCACCGCCGAGGTGTTCGCGGTCGCGCTCGCTTCGCTCGGGGCGTTCCGCGCCGAGCGCGGCGACGCGCGCGCATGGCTGTTCGGCATCGCTCGCCACGAATTGGCGCAGAGCTGGCGACGCGGCCGCGTCGAGGCCCAGGCGCGACGGCGTCTGGGGATGGAGCCGATGGTGCTGAGCGACGAGGACCTCGAGCGCATCGACGAGCTGAGCGCTGCCGCGCCCTTGGACTCGCTGCGGCTGCTGGAGGCGCTTCCGGTCGAGCAGCGCAGCGCCGTGCGCGGGCGCGTGATCGAGGGGCGCGACTACGAGGAGCTCGCGCGTGAGTTCGACTGCTCCGAGCTGGTCGTGCGCCAGCGGGTCAGCCGTGGCCTGCGCGCGCTGCGCTCGCTGGCGGGGTACTCGCGATGACCGGCGCGGCCAGCGAGCTTCCGCAGCTGCGCGCGGCGCTGATGCTCGCCGCCGAACGGCGGGCCGGGCACGCCCGCGCGCATGGCGAGACGGCGCCGGCAGGTGCGCCTGGGCAGACCCTCGGACGCGCACCGCGCTGGCGCTTGCTGCTGCGGCGCTCGACCGCGCGACGCGGCTCGGTCGGGCTGATATTCGCGGTGGCGCTGTTGATGGCGGCCGCGGTCGCGTATGCGACCACGCAGCTGATCCGGACCGGCGCGCCGGTCAAATCCGAAGAAGGCTTCACCGCAAACACGGGCGTCGGCGTGGCGATGGGCAAGACGGAGGGACTGCTCGGCATCGCCGCGCCCGACCCCGTCGGCGGTCCGCCGTGGACGATGCGCATCTATGACACCAGCCGTGGCCTCGGCTGCGTGCAGGTCGGACGACTCGTCGAAGGGCGCATCGGCGTGCTGGGGCAGGACGGCGCCTTCCACGACGACGGGCGCTTTCACCCGCTCCCGACACAGGCCAGCCAGGCGGAAGGCAACTGCGTGCTGCTCGACGCGCACGGTCACGCGTTCCTCGGGGTTGCCACCTACGACGAGCCGGCCAGCGGACTGCCACGCGAGTGTCACCTGCTCGGCTCGCCGAGCGCGAGCAAACGCTGTGCCGATAGCGATCCGCGCGACGTCTTCTACGGGCTGCTGGGGCCTGACGCGCGCAGCATCACCTACACCGCGGAAGGCCGCACGGGCACGATCCCGACGGTCGGCAGCGAGGGTGCCTACCTGATCGTCGAGCGCGCGCCCGCGGCGCTGGCGGCGCAGGGCGTCGGGGCGGGCTCCTTCGGCGCGCTGCCTGCGGGCGGCGTCTCGCTGAGCGGCCGCGATGGCCTCCACCTCGACCTGCGCCAGCCGGTCCGCAAGATCACCTACACAGGCGGTCGGACCTGCGCCCTCACGCGACACGGCTTCAGCAACGGCCATCGCGCGAGCTGCCTGCCGCCGGTCGGCTACGTCGCCCGGCAGATCAGCGTACCGAGCGCCCGGGAGATGGCCTCGCCGATCGAGGTCCAGCCGACGCTCGGCCGGCCGGTTCCCCGCCACCCCGGCGAACGGGAAGCCGAGCTGCTCGTGTCCTTCACGGCGCACGCCGCGGTCACGAGCGCGCTCAGCGGTTACAGCGTGTTCGTCGAACAGCCGCACAGCGGCCCGTGCGCTCGCCCGCCCGGTGGCGCCGGCGCGGGTGAGGACCTGGCGCGCAACGTCAAGGCCGGCGAAGTAGCGCAGGTGGCCGTGTACTCGGGAGAGCGGAGCCCGACCAGCCTGTTCCCCGGCTGCCCCGGGATCGCGCATGGGACCGTCACCTATCAGGTTCCCTCGGGCGAACTCTCCTCGGCGGGCTCCTACGTCCCGTTCGTGCACAGTCGCTACCGCACTGTCACCGTTGGACGCTTCACCTACGACAATCCCTGATAGAACCGACACGATGCTGCTGTCCGACGTCGAGCCGGTGCAGGCCGTGCTCGGCCGCCCGCATGGCCTGCTCGAGGGGCCGCGCCTGGCGGCTGACGGCGAGGCCGTCTACAGCGACGTGATCGCGGGCGGCGTGTGGGGCTGCTCCGCCTCCGGCGTCGTGCGCGAGATCTTGCCCAAGCGTCGCGGCATCGGCGGCATCCTCGCGCACGCCGACGGCGGCTGGGTGATCAGCGGGCGCAGTGTGCTGCACGTCCTGCCCGACGGCGAGCAGCGCGAGTTGCTCGCGGGCGAGAGCGTCTGCGGCTACAACGACCTGGGCGCCACACCCGACGGCGAGCTGCTGGCGGGCGTGCTGCGCTACCGACCGCTGAGCGGCGAGGACCCGCGCCCCGGCCAGTTGCTGCTGCTCGACCGCGACGGCGCCGTCGCGGTCCTGACCGAGGACGTCGTCTGGCCCAACGGCATCGGCGTCTCCCCCGACGGGGGCACGATCTACCTCAGCGACTACGCGCAGCGGGCGGTGCTCGCCGTAGCGCGCGAGGGCGGTCTCACGCGCACATTCTGCCGGTCGCCGCGCGGCTCGGCCGATGGGCTCGCGGTCGACCGCGATGGCGGCGTGTGGGTCGCGCTGGGCGAGGGCGGCGGCGTCGCGCGCTTTCACCCCGACGGACAGCTCGATGAGCTCACGACCCTGCCCGCCGGTTTCGTCTCGAGCCTCAGCTTCGGCGGCGCGGACATGCGCGACGTGCTGATCACGACCGCTGACAACCAGGTGCAGCCGGAGCTCGGCGGCACGCTGCTCCGCGCCCGCAGCGAGGTCGCGGGGCTCGTAGTAGCTCCGGTCTGCGTGTAGTGGACGTAGACCGAACGCCGCCGCCCCACTGTGGAGCGGCGGCATCCGTCACGTCAATCGCTTGATGCCTTTGCCGTCAGCTCACGGGCACAGCGGGTTGGCTGGCACGTTTTCGCACGGATCTGGCATCGTCGGCTGCGCCGGCGGCGCGGCCACCGGTTCGATCGCCGGCCTGTTTTCTGATTCGTACTGCAGTCCGAGGATGTATTCGATGAACGGCAGTCCGCCTCCGGGGCTGGGGGTCGTTTTGTTCTGGCAGCCCCATTCCCCTTCGATGTCGGCCGGGTAGGTGGCGTCCGCGAACGAGTTGCCGGTCAGGCAGTTGTTCGTGGACTTGTCTCCGAACACGCCGCCCTCGAAGGCGACGTCGCCGGCGAACCCGCCGCCGAGATAGCCGTTGCCCGAGAACGTGTTGTCGGCGACCTCGTTGCCGGCATTCTGGAAGTAGATCGTGTCCGCTTCCACCGGATACGGGTTGGGGTACTCGAAGGCGAGCACGCCATCGCTCGGGTTGTCGGTGATTTCGTTGTGTTCGATCAGGTCGCCGTAATCGCCGGGCAACTCGACCCCGGCGCCCCACGGCGCAGCCGCCGCGGATGTGTTGGCGGGAGCCGTCAGATCGCTGTTTTCGGTGATCAGGTTGTCACGGATGATCGTGCAGTGCGCGAATTCAGTTGTGGTGAATTCAGGCAGTTTGCCGTGGCGTCCTTTGTACGGTTTCGAGTGTTCACAGGCGCCGTTCTGCGGCGGCGGACCGTCTCCGGGGTTTTCGGAGTTCGGCGCAACGCCGGTCGTGTTGTGACGGAAGATCGAGTTTTCGATCAGCAGGTTCCCGCCGGAGTTAGAACCCGAGTAGCCGAGCGCGTTGTATTCCATCACGGCGTCGTCGATGCGCGCCTTGCATTCGGGGCACGCGCCGAGGTACATGCCGGAGTCGTTGAAGCCCGAGGCGTAGATGTTTTCCCATTCGCCTTCGGTCTCGTTGTCGGTGAAGATCCCGTAGCCGCCGTTGAGGCCGGTGTCATAGGCGGTCAGGTAGCGCCCATACCAGCCGTGCGCACCGATTTTTTTGGACTCCGCCCCACCGTTCCACCAGATCTCGTTTCCGCCGGCTCCGTTCAGGCTTTCGCGTTCGAAGTTGCGCACGGTCAGGTTTTCGACCCAGACATCGTTGTCCTTGTAGATTTCGATGCCGTTGCGTCCGCCCGCGACTTTCTCGCTCTGGCCGTCGACGATCACGGTGTTGCGGTTCATCCCGCGGATGAAGATCCCAGCGTGCGGTTTCGTCACCTTCACTTCTTCGTCGTACACACCCGGTTCGATCAGCACCCATGCACCATGCGTGGTCGCGTCGACCGCTGCCTGGATGGTTGTGAAGTAGTGAACGTGCTTCGGAACGGTCGCCGGCGGTTCACCTTGACTGACGATCTCGACTTCCCTCGAGCTCGCGCTGGCGATGCTCGCCGCGGCGCCGAGTGCGACGAGCGCGAGCACCATCGCCACCGTCAGACGCCGGAGCACCGAGACGCTCCTGGAGATACTTCTGTTGGCTTCCATACTCAATCGAATCCCCTCCCTCGCTTTGATCGGCGGAATGCGATCCAAGGTGAGGTGATCGGGCCCCCCGATACGGCCTCGCCGTCGTGGCGCATTGCCGTGGCCCGGCTGACCGCCGAGACTGCGGCAGTTTACATGAGCCACATGTTGAGGTCAACCCTCGGCCGGGCGACGGCGGCCGCCGGAGCGATGCTCGAGGGGCAAGCTCAGGCCAGCTCGAGCAGCGGGAACGCGCGGTTGCGTCGCGGCGGCACGAGGAAGTTCTGCCGGCGCGTGGCTGTCAGGAATCGCTCCAAGCCAATGTTCTGTGCCGGCACGTTGTACTGCGCGGCGAGGTCCAGCGAAGCCTGGCTGCGACGCATCGTGGCGAAGAAGTCGGCAGTCGGCACGAAGATGCTGAAGTGCAGCTTCGGCTGCGAGGAGCCGTCGGGAACGTCGAGCGAGTCGAAGCCCGGCCCGTCTGCGCGGATGTGTATCGGCTTGCGGTCGGACGCCCTGCTGGTGCGCTGGAGCGCCGTCGTGTGCGCGATGTGCGGCTGCCCGTCGAAGTTGCTGCTACCGGCGGCTTCGCGGGCTGCCTGCTGGGGATTGCTGAAGACGTTGGCGATGAACGCCGGCCCGCCGCCGCCGGCGAACTGGTTGGCATTGCCCGGCCTGGGCACGGGATCGGCGCTGAACATCGCGGCCTCGCGGCGCACATAGGTTTCTTTCGGGGCTTCATAGAACTGCTCGAGATCCTGGATCACATGCGAGAGGTGCACGATCGAGCCGTGATCGAAGTAGTTGCCCGGCCGCGCGGTCGTGAGCTCGGCCGAGCCGTTGCCGCGAAAGGTTGTGATCGCCGGCGGTCCGCTGCTGCCCACCTGCTGGGAGACGAAGCCCATCCACATCGGCGACTGCGGGTTGATCATTTCGGCGTAGGGCAGGCTCTGTTCTTCTGCGATCTTGCGCGGAAGGCCTAGCTGGGTGAACATCAGACGCCGCGAGGTGACGCTCAGCAGCTGTCCCAGCCCTGAGCTCCCGACCTCGTCTCCGGCCAGAGTGGAGCTTTCGCCGGCAAGCCACGCGAGCACGTCGTCGATGATCTCGCTGGAGTCGCTGCGCAACGTCACGAGCATGTCGTTGGACTCGATCTGCACGGGTACGTTGAAGCGCTGCTTGCTGACCCCCGGGTTCTGTGGGCTGACGTCGGTCGGCCCGGGTATTGCCTCCTCGAGCACGTAGCGCTGCGGTTCGGAGATCAGCCTCGGCATGTGCCCGGCGACTAGCGCACCTGGCATCCCGCCCGGAAGCCGTTCGAAGTACGGGATCCCGTAGGCGACGGTGGTGAAGACCCCGCTCGGGCTGAACGGATAGCTCGCCTCGACGCGCTGGAGCGCGCTCGCGAGCGCCGCCTGGTCGGCCTGGGTCGGGGTGCGCGTCAGGCTGAAAGTCGCGAACGTCGTGTAGAGCGGGCCGAAGCGCGCCCGCACGCCTTCGACCTTGACCGCCGGGGCGATGAACTTTTCGATCTGAAACTGGATTTCGGGCAGTGAGCCCTTCGCGGCGAGGGCCTCGCGCGTGGGAATCAAGGCGAGCAGGTCGAGCGCGCCCAGGGTCGAGGCGGCGAGGCCTAGCCCCGCCGCTCGCTGCAACAGCGTGCGCCGCGTGATCCCCAAATCCATCGCGTCAGCATCCGCGTCCACGTCGACCCTCATCCCTCTCCTCCCAGCTACTCCGTTAGCCGACCGAGATCGAGCTTGAGCCAAGATACGAGCTTCGCGCCTCCGCTGTCAACCCTGGCTCGCCGCGTGAGCGGGCGTCCGCGCCGGGGAGCGCTCCAGCGCGGTTTGGGTGTAGCGCGCGGCGACCAAGCACGCGACCAGGCCGAGGAGCCGTCGCAGCGACGCCTCGGGCAGACGGCTCTGCAGACGCGCGCCCGCATAGCTGCCGGCGAAGCCCCCAAGCCCCATTGAGAGGCCGAGGATCCACTCGGGGGCGATGTTGCCGCCGTGGGTGACCTGCAGGACCGCGAACGCCGCGATCCCGGCGATCGAGGTCAGGAACGTGGCGAGCAGCGTGGCCGGGGCGACCTCATAGGCAGAGAAGCCCGAGGCGATCAGCACGGGAGCCAGCAACGAGCCGCCGCCGATGCCATAGATGCCGCCGACCACCCCGACCGCAAGCGCGAGCACGGATATCAGCCCACGTCCGCGCCGTCCCGGCTCGGGCCGGCTCGGGGCCACACGTTGGGCGCCCAGCACCAGCCACAGGCCGAGCGGCATGAGCACGCCGGCCGCGATGAACATGAACGCATGCCCCCCTGAGAGGTACTCGACGCGGATGATCGCGCCGGCGACCACACCCGGAAGCGTGCCCGCGATCAGGAGCGCGCTCAGGCCGTTGAACAGCCGGCGCTCGTGCCAGAAGCGCAGCAGCCCGCCGGGCACCGCGACGACGTTGAACATCAGGTTTGTGGGGGTCACGGCGGGGCTGGCAACGCGCAGCACGCTGAGCTGCACGGGGAGCAAGAGGACGGCTCCCGAGACGCCGGCCGGCGTCGTGACAAGCGCGATCAGAAAGCCGCACGCGGCGCCGGCCGGCCATTGCCAACTCATCCGGTGAACTTTAGTGTACGTGCCTCAGAACACCGTCGTGAGGAGGAGACCCTTCACAGGAGGGGTCGAGAGAGGGGCCCCCTCCTCACGAGTTACCGGCCTATTCGACCGTGTAGTGAATCGTCGCCTTCCCGGTCTGCCCGTCGATGCTCGTTGCGGTCACCGTGTAGCTGTGCGGCCCCGCGATCGAGGTTTCCAGCGCACCCGACGTGCCAGATCCGCCGTTGGAGTCCGTGCACGATTCGATGCCAGGCCCGAAGGCGCTCTCAACGCACGAGAATTCGGTCGCGACGGTCGCGTTCTGCGCATAGACGCCGCCGACCGTCGGGAACTCGATCGTCGCCACCGGCGGGCCGGTGACGCGAAGCGCTGAGCCCGTGAACGTGCCGTCCTTGACCTTCTTCACCTTCTTCGATCCCGTGGCCGGTGCGCCACATGTGCCCGGGAACGCCTGTGAGATCGTGCTGAACAGCCCCAAGCCTTCGAACGGGCCTTTTGTGAGCTCACCGGTCACGCGCGCACCCGGCGTGCTCGTCAGTGGCAGACTCAAGGTCCCCTGCGAGTTCCCCTGCCCCTTCGGGCTCCACTTCACGACTACCGTCCCGGTCGCGGCGCTCCCCGAGGCCAGCGTCGCGCAGTCAACCGCGGCGGTCTTCAGGTGCGCGACGTACGTGGCACTCGTGACGCTGCTGCCCGTGCAACCGGACAGACTGCCTTTGATCACAACATTCTGCACCTGCGGTGTGGCTTCCAGGCCCGGCGAAAGCTTGATCGAGCCGCTGTTCCCGCTGCAGATCGTGCCAGTGCTCCCAGCCGCGTCAGCCGACGCAGTGGAGACACCCAACATCGCCAGCGGCGACAGTAGCGCCGCTACTACGGAAAGCCTCATAAACATGGTGCGCATTCGTCGGCTCCTTGTCGCCATTTCAGCACCCGAGTGATCTCGGGAGCCCATTGGTCATCGCCGGGAGATCCCGTTTGTCGACGGCGTGCCCTCACGCGAATCGCAAACGTGTTAACGGCGGCAGTGATCCCCGGTCGGGAGGCGACACAGGATCGTCACATCCAATCCCCGGCGGCCTTCGCATCCGAGCCTTCAATCGCGCCTCCCTCTCCAGAGTGATCCCTTGCCCCTAATAAACGCTGACGCGTCATCAAGGTTGGTCGGGGACCGCAAGAATGCGGGCGATCGTTACGCGGCGGGCCTATTCGCCCTTGGCCTTACCGTGTTCTTCCTCGCCCTTGCCGTGGGCTTCGCTGCTCTTCTCAGGCGCTTCTTCGCTACTGCTATTCACGGGGGCTTCTTCGCTCTTCCCATGTGGTTCTTCGCTCTTCCCGTGCGGTTCTTCGGCCTTGCCATGTGGTTCTTCGCTCTTCCCGTGCGGTTCTTCGGCCTTGCCATGTGGTTCTTCGCTCTTCCCATGCGGTTCTTCGGCCTTGCCATGTGGTTCTTCGCTCTTCCCATGCGGTTCTTCGGCCTTGCCATGCGGCTCTTCGGCCTTGCCATGCGGTTCTTCGCTCTTGCCTACGGCTTCTCCATTGCCGTGCGACTTCTCGTTTTTCCCATGAACTTCCCCGCCCGTGACTTCGTCGGCTACCGACGTCGCACCCTCGGAGCTGGCCGCGCTGGCCGTGACGGGGTCACCGCCAACGCGGCTATCGGGCGCTTGCGCGTGCTGCGGTGCGGCGACTACCTGGCTTCCGTGAGCACCGGCGCTGGTCGACGCTCTGCCGCCCTGCCGGTGCGCCGCCTGCGTCGAGTTGTCCCGGGCCGCCCGAACGAACGATGCAAGCCGTGGTTTTGACGTTATGCGCGCGATTGCTGTTGGCTCCGTCCGTTGGACTGGTAGCACGGGGATGCCGAGCACGACGGTGGCAACGCCCGTGCCGGCCCCGACACAGGCCACTCCGACGAGCACCTTGGCCATCAGCGCCTTTGCCCCCCCGCTGACGAGCTCCGTCGTGGTCGCTGTGGTGGGGGTCGACATGGCGAGGCTGCCGGCGTGTGTACCGGAGCCGGAGGCTTTGCCGAGCGCTGCCTCGAGTGCTCGGCGCTTGAGGGCAAGCGTCGGCGCCACCGGAAGGAGGATCCCGAGATGGTGGCGTTGGCGGGCAACGTCCGCGGCGTACTCCCGACATCCTGGACATGAGCGCAGATGTCGACGAAGACGGCTCTTCAGCAGCGCCGAACCGTGCGCCGCGGCGATTTCTTCCCGGATCACACGACAATCGGCGCTCCGTGCCTCGCGCTCGGAGATCAGGTTCGATCGCGCCTGATAGATGTATGACTTGACCTGCTCGGGACGGACCCCCAGCAGCGCGCCGATCTCGGCCTGGCTGAAGCCGTGCAGCTCAGAGAGGACGAGAGCCGTCCTCTGGCTCTCGGGGAGCTCGAGCAGCGTCGCGAGCATCTGACGCATGTCCTCGCGCTGTTCCACGCGGGCGACGGGATCCTCGCGGGACGACGATGCTCCTACGGCCTCGATGACCGGCCGGCGCGCACGCAGAATGCTCAGGCAGGCGTTACGAGCGATCGTGAACAACCATGGACGCACGTCGATCGACCGATCGTCCGCGAGCAGCGCTCGGTGCGCAGAGGCGAATGTCGACTGAACCGCGTCCTCGGCGTCCGCATGCGAGCCAAGCATGTAGCGACAGAACGACAGCAGCTCACGGATGTGGCGGTCATAGAGGATCTCGAATGCGGTCGGATCCCCGCCGCGCACCAGCGCGACCAGCCTGTCGTCCGCAGCGAAGCGTAGGCGCACGCGCGATCCCGGACGCGGGCCCGCTGGTGTGTGTCGATCGCGATCGGCCAATGTCTGCCTCTCCGTGCCTGCGACGGCGCGGCTACATGCCTTCCGTAACGCCTACCAAGCGTAGTCGGTTCGCTACAGCCGCCAAGGCGGGCCTACGTCGCGGAGTCCTCGACGCCGCCCGCGAGCCCCGGCGCCTCCGTCCTGGGCGCATCGGCCGAGAAGCTCCGAGCGCCTGCCCTCGGCGGATTGACCCGATCCGAAGAAGAAGGCCTAAAGCCGGATATATCGAACTTGGTCGTAATCTTGAACTTTTCCCGCCATATGTTCTCGCGGGGAATTACGGTCACCAGCCCGCAACCACGGCCGATGTCTGGATCACGCGGCCGCTCGCGACCCGCTGGACTACGAAGCGCTGATCTCACAGCTCTGCAGCATCGAGCTCGTGATCACCGACTTGGGTGGCCTGCAGGAAGAGGCGCCGGCCTTCGGTCTGCCGGTCCTGGTCATGCGCGACACCACCGAGCGCCCCGAGGGAGTTGCTGCCGGCTGCAGCATCCTCTGCGGCGCCGATCCCGAGCGAATCCTGGCTCACGCACACGAGCTGCTCGACGACCCCGTCCTCTATGCCCGCATGGCCAGCGCGCCCAGCCCCTACGGGGACGGGCATGCGGCAGAGCGAATCGTCGATGCCCTGACCGGCGTCGAGCAGGCACCGCTCGCGCGCGTCGCGGCTTAGCTCAGAACACGATCGTGCGGCCGTCGTGCACGAGCACGCGGTCGTCGAGCTCGCTGCGCACCGCACGCGCGAGCACCATCCGCTCGAGGTCGCGCCCCACCCGCTCGAGGTCCGAGACGGTGTAGCGGTGCCCGACGCGCTGCACGTCCTGCTCGATGATCGGCCCCTCGTCGAGCTCCTCGGTCACGTAGTGAGCGGTCGCGCCGATCAGCTTGACGCCGCGCTCGTAGGCATGGCGGTAGGGCTCGGCGCCGGCGAACGCGGGCAGGAACGAGTGGTGGATGTTGATCACGCGGCAGCCGACTCGTGCCAGGAAGTCGCCGGTGAGGATCTGCATGTAGCGCGCGAGCACGAGCAGCTCGGCACGGCCTGCCAGCTCGTCGAGCGCCTGCTGCTCAGCCTGCGGCTTGGTCTCCCTGGTGACGGGTATGTGCAGGAACCGCACACCGAGGCTCTCGACCTCCGCCCGCAGCAGATCGTGGTTCGAGATCACGCACACGACATCCATGTCCAGCTCGCCGCGACGGTTGCGCCACAAGAGGTCGAGCAGGCAGTGGTCCTCGCGCGAGGCCATCAGCGCGACGCGCCGGCGATCGCGCGCGTAGGCGATCCGCCACTGCATCGAAAAGCGCTCGGCGAGCGCGCCGAAGGCGGCCTCGAATGCGGCTCGCTCCTCGTCGATCGCGGGCAGGTAGAAGGCCGAGCGCATGAAGAACGTGCCCTGCTCGGGGTGCGTGGAGTACTGATCGGAGCTGACGATGTTGGCTCCCTGCTCGAACAGGAAGCGCGAGACCGCTGCCACGATCCCGGGGCCGTCGGGGCAGGAGATCAGCAGCCGCGCGGTGTGGTCGGCGCCGCGCCCGGTGTGTGAGCCGAGATAGGCCATCAGTGGCTCACCGCCGCCGCCGCGAGCTCTGAGACGAGCCGGTCTTCGTAGAAGCGCTCGAGCGCGAACGGCGCGATCAGCTCGGGCGTGCGGCCGCTGTGGACCAGCTCCGCCAGCGTCTTGCCGACGATCGGCGCGGCCTTGAAGCCATAGGTGCCCCAGCCGGCGCTGACGTGGAAGTTCTCGACCACGGTGCGGCCGAGGATCGGGCTGTAGTCAGGGGAGAGGTCGCACAGCCCCGCCCAGCTGCGCAGCAGCCGCGCGTGCTCGAGCTGCGGGAACAGCTCGAGCGTGTGCCTCGTCAGATCCTGCAGGAAGTTGAGCGTGCCCTGCATGCGGTAGGTCGTCCACGGTTCGATCTCAGAGCCCATCACGAACTCGCCGCGGTCGGACTGGGAGATGTAGACGTGCATCTGCGAGGAGACGATCACCACGTCGAGCAGCGGCTTGACCGGCTCGGTGACGCACGCCTGCAGGATGTGCGTGGTGATCGGCAGCTCGACTCCCGCCAGTGCACAGACCAGCGTGCTCCAGCCTGCGGTCGCGCTTATCACCTGCCCGGCCTTGATCGTGCCGCGGCTGGTCCGCACCTTCTCGATCCGCCCGTCGCTTGCCCGATCGAAGCCTTCTACCTTCGTATAAGGGTGAATCTCAACGCCCGCGCGATCGGCGCCCCGCGCATAGCCCCACACGACCGCATCGTGGCGGATGATGCCGCCGGGCGGGTGATAGAGCGCGCCGAGGATCGGATAGGTGACCTCCTCGGAGACGTTCAGCTGCGGGCACAGGCGCTTGACCTCGGCTGCGTCCACGAGCTGCGAGTCGATCCCGTGCAGGCGGTTGACCTCGGCGCGGTTCGCCATCACGAACATCGCGCGGTCGCTGTGGGCGAGCGTGAGATGGCCGCACTGTGAGAACAGCAGGTTGAAGTCGAGCTCCGCCGACAGGCCTTCGTAGAGCTTGATGCTCGCGTCATAGAAGCGCGCGCCCTCCGGCGTCTTGTAGTTCGAGCGCAGGATCGTCGTATTGCGCCCTGCGGCGCCCGAGCCTATATAGCCCTGCTCGAGCACGGCGACGTTCTTGACGCCGAGCTGGCCGAGGTAGTAGGCGGTCGCGAGACCGTGCGCGCCGCCACCGACGATCACCACGTCGTATGAGTCACTCAACTCGCGTGGGCGCCGCCACATCCGCCCCGGGCGAAAGATCTCACGCATCGTCTCGCTCCAGCAGGTGAATGAGCGCTTCAGCGCCGACCGGCCCGCCGCCGAGATCCGCGGCCGCGTCGGCGACGACCTGCCACAGATACTCGCCAAGCGCCCAGCCCACCAGCACCAGCAGGCTGTCCGAGCGCTCCAGCAGCAGGTAGCCGGGCGTTCGCGCGACCGAGCCGGGGCGAAAGGAGCCGGTGGGCGCGAGCGCGGGGCGCACGTCGATCGCACAGAAGCGCGCGAGCAGCTCGCGCGCCCCGGGCCCGATCAGCGACAGCGCAGCCAGGCCGCAGGTGACGTCGAGCACGCTGACCGTGCCCGGCTCAGCCTCGCTCGCGCCCGTCGCCTCGGCCCGTACAGCCGCTGCCACTGCCGGCTCGCTGAGCACCAGCACGCGACCGGGTGTCACCGGGCACCACCACGTGCCCTCCGCGCAGCTCGCCGAACCAGCCTCGAGCACCAGCCCACCGCTTGCCCGCGCCACGATCCGCGCGAGCGCCTCCGGCTCGGCCTGGATCTCCAGCTTGCCGAGGCTCGAGCGGTCGATGAAGCCGACCGTGCGCGTCAGCCGCCCCCACTCGATGCTCGGCTCGCTGTAGGCATTCGCCACGTTCCAGCCCTCGACCCGGGACAGCCGCGCGCCGGCGGCCACGGCCGAGCGCTCCATCGGCGAGCGTGCATGCAGCTCGCGCGAGAGCGCCGCGTCGGCTGTGAGAAACGCAAGGCTCACCGGGGCAGCCCGCTCACGAGCGCAACAGCTCCCCGACCGGGTCGTAGAACGGCTCGGTCACGACCGAGGCCGCGATCCGCGCGCCGTTGTCGGAGATCGTGATGCCTTGACCGTCGTCGGCGAGCGCGCTCGGCACCCAGGCCATGCCGATCACGCGGCCGAGCTGGCGCGAGCGGCGCGCGCTCGTGACCTGCCCGGCGACCGCGCCGCGGCCGTCGAGCACGACGGCTCCCTCGCTCGGCAGACGGTCATCGGCCACGGTGAAGCCCACCAGTGCCGTCTCCGCGGGAGCAACGGCAGCATGCGCCAGCGCCCAGCGGCCGATGAACTGCTCGTCCTTGTCGAGCTTGACCGCCCACGGCATGCCCGCGCCAAACGGCGTCGACTCGGAGTCGGTGTCCTGCCCGACGATTATGTGCTGCTTCTGCAGGCGCAGGATGCGCTGGGGCTCGAGGCCGAACGGGCGGATGCCCTCGGGCTCGCCGGCGAGCAGGATCGCCTTCCACACGTCCTCGCCGTATGCGGCGGGGAAATGGATCTCATAGCCGAGCTCGCCGACGAAGCCGATCCGCATCATCAGCGCCCGCACGCCGGCCACCCGCCCCTGGCGGGCGTCGAGGTAGGCGAACGCCTCCGGTGAGCAGTCGGCGTCGGTGATGCGCGCGAGGATCTCTCTCGTGCGTGGGCCCGCGAGGTTGACCGCGCTCAAAGCCTGCGTTATGTCGCTGAGCTGCACGTCGAGCTTCCAGTCGGCCAGCCACCACGAGAACCACTGCTCGACGGCGCCGGCGCCGCTGGAGGTCGTGGTCACGTAGAACGTGTCGGCATCGATCCTGGTGATCGTGCCGTCGTCCATGATCCGCCCGGCATCGCTTGTCAGCACGCCGTAGCGCACGCGCCCAGGCTTCAGGTTCGAGAGGCGGTTGGGATACAGGCGGTCGAGGAACTCTCCTGCCTGCGGCCCGCGCACGAGCAGCTTGCCGAGCGTTGAGACGTCGATCAGCCCGGCGGATGCGTGGACGTTCAGCGCCTCGCCCTCGGGGTCGCCGTAGTCGTATGCCCGCCGCCAGTCCCCCGCCCATCTGATGCTCGCGCCGAGCTCGCGGTGCGCGCCGTGGATCGATGAGCGCTTGGCCGGCTCGATCGCCCGCCCTGCGAGCGCACCGAGCGGCACCGTCGACCACGGCGGACGCGCGGTGGTGGTGCCGATCTGATCGAGCCCCTGGCCGGTCTCCGCGGACATCAGCCGAATCGAGGACAGCTGGCACATGCGGCCCTGGCACGGGCCCATCGTCACGGTCGTGAAGCGCTTGCACAGCTCGATCGAGTCATAGCCCTCCTGCACGCCGCGATGGATGTCCTTGGCGGTGACGTCCTCGCAGAAGCACGTGAACGCCTTGCCCTTGGGCGAAGCGCCGGTAGCGAGCACCGGCGCGAGCGCCTCCTCGCCGCGCCGCGGCTCGCGCATCTGCTCGTCGAGCGCGGCGACACGGGCGCTCGAGCGCTCGTCTGCGAGCCCGAGCGCGTGCGCGGCCGCAAGGCCCGCGCGCTCACCCGCGAGCGCCACCAGCCGGCCGTCGCCCGCGAGATCGCCGGCCGCCGAGACTCCGGGCGGAAGCTCGGCCAGCCGGAAGTGGCCGCGCTCGGGGTCATACTCGGTGCGTCCGCCGGCCTGCGACGCGAGCGCCGTGGCTGGTGCCTCACCGCCGCAGACGAGCACCAGGTCGCAGCTCAGTTGGCGGCGCTCAGAGCCCGGCGCGCTGGAGGCTCCGGCGCCTGGCGCGCCGGGGACCGGCGCGAGCGTGGCGCCGTCGACGGCGCGCCGCCCGCTGGCCGCGACGATCGTCCAGCCGTGCAGCAGCTCGACGCCCTGATCGCTCAGCGCTGCGGCCGCTGGCGAGGGCGTGGCCCGCAGGTCAGCGACTGCGAGCACCTCGATGCCCAGTTCGCGCAGCGCGCTCGCCGCGAGCAGGCCGCGATCGGAGGTGGTCGCGAGGACCGCCTTCGTGCCCGGCCGCACGCCGTACAGCGAGGCCAGTCGCAGTGCGCCGCCGGAGAGCATCACTCCAGGCAGGTCGTTGCCCGCGAACACCAGCGGCTGCTCGATCGCTCCGGTGGCGTAGATGTGCTGGCGCGCGCGCACCTGATGCAGCGTGTCGCCCTGCCACACGGGAACGAGCCCGTCGAAATGCCCGAGCGCGGGGGCTGAGCAGAGCAGCTCGACGCCGGCCTCGCGCGCGCGCTCGCTCAGCGCTCGTGCCAGCTCGTGGCCACCCTCCCACAGCAGGCGCCCGCCCGGCTCCGGCCCCTCCTCCGCGAGCACCACGTCCGCGCCCTGCTCGGCCGCGGCGATTGCCGCGCTCAGCCCGGCATGGCCGCCGCCGACGACGAGCACGTCGGCGTGACGGCGCCGGTACTCGGTCCGCCAGCTGCGCTCGGCCTGCTTCTGGGGCAGCCGACCGAGGCCGGCGGCGTGGCGCAGCACCCACTCGTAAAGCGGCCACAGCCGTCGCGGGCGGATGAACGTCTTGTAGTAGAAGCCGGGCGGCGTGAACGGGCCGCCGAGCACATCGGTGACGGCCATCGCGTCGAGCTCGAGCCCAGGCGTTGCGTTGAGGTGCTCGACCCGGATGCCCTCGCGCACGGGCTCGGTGCACGCGCGGATACCGGGCGCGCCGTCGACCGCGACCATGCAGTTCGGGCAGCTGCCCGCGCAGCACATCAGACCGCGGCGCCGGTGGTACTTGAAGCTGCGCGAGAACGTGCGCCGTCCCGCGGCGAACAGCGCCGAGCCGATCGTGTCTCCCTGCAGCGCCGTGACCGGCTTGCCGTCGAAGCTGAACGTCAGCGTCTTGCTGCGCTCGAGTCGCTCGCCCGGCTGTGGCGGTAGCCGACTCATGCCGCGTCCCCGCCCGGCATGGCGCCCTCGCCGTGCTCGCCGTCGTCGAGCTCGCCGGGGAGCGCGACGCGCAGCACGCGGTTGGTGCGGGTGTCGCGTTCGGCCTGGAACCAGGTGCGACAGCCGGAACGGTGGTACCACCACTCGCGCTGGACGCCTGCGACGTTGCGGCGGAAGTAGTTGTACTCACACAGCTCGCGCAGCGTGGGCGCCTCGCGCGGGCGGCTCGAGAGCTCGCCGCCGAAGGCGAAGTCAGCGACCTCGCGGACGCCGCAATGCGGGCACGTGAGCACGAACGACATCGATGGCATCCTAGACAGCCGTTTCGCAAAGCGCAATACTGTTGCCGATGGCGCAACACAAACCCAACGCGGCCCGACCCGTCGCCTCGGTCGCCCGCGCGCTGGCGCTGCTCGAGGCACTGCGCGAAAGCGAGCGTGACATGGGCGTCAACGAGCTGGCACGTCGGATCGGGGTCAGCCCGAGCACAGCCTCGCGGCTGCTGGCGACGCTGCAGGGCGCCGGCATGGTTCAGCGCGACGAGCAGGGTCCGTTCCGGCTCGGCCTGGGGCTGGTGACGCTCGCCGACCGTGTGCTCGCGCGGCTCGACCTGCGTGCGCTGGCGCGCCCGGTGCTGGTCGAGCTGATGGAGCGCACCGGCGAGACCGCGACGCTGTCTGTACCGGGAGAGCGCGAGGCGATCACCGTCGACTCGGTGCCATCGCAGTCGAGCGTCGTGAGCATGGCGCGCCTCGGACGCCCGAGCGTCGCGCACGCGACCGCCGTTGGCAAGGTGATGCTCGCGTTCGGCGGCGAGGGCGGGCGGGTATCTCTTCCCCGAGAGCGCGACCTGAAGGCGTTGACCGAGCACACGATCACCGACCGCGCGCAACTGGCGGCGGAGGTGCTGTCGGTGCGCCAGCGCGGCTACGGGACGGTGTTCGGCGAGCGCGAGCCAGACGTCAACGCGATCGCGGCGCCGGTGTTCGACCGCGCCGGCGCGCTCGCGGCGATCCTGGGGCTGCAGGGCCCCGCCAACCGCCTCGAAGATCCCACACGGCTGCTCGGAGAGCTGCGCGAGGGCGCGGCCACGCTCACGCGCGCGCTCGGCGCGGGGCGCTGAGGAGCACGCGGTGCGCCTGCTCGCCGCCGTGACCCGCGCACTCACGCCGCTGGCACTGCTGGCGGCGGCGCTCGGCCTGCTGCTGCCCTCCCCCACGCTCGCCGCCCACTCCGACCTGCTGCTCGCGCTGCTCGTGCTCGCGACCGCGCTCGGGATCTCCTTCGCCGATCTGGCGCGCCTGCGCGAGCACGTGCGCGCCGTGCTGATCCTGTCGCTTCTCCCCCTGCCGGTCTTGGTGGGCGCGGCGTGGCTGCTGGGCCAGGCGTTCACGCCGCTCGTGCGCGACGGGCTGCTCGCGGTCGGGCTGTCCTCAGCGGAGGTCGCCTCGGTGGGTCTCGTCGCGCTCGCCGGCGCCGACGCGACGATCGCGCTTGGCGTGGTGACCGGCTCGCTGGTGCTCGCCGCGCTCGTCGGGCCGGTGGCGATCGGGTGGCTGTCGGCGAGCTCCGTGCACGTCGGCTCCGGGCACCTGCTCGCCCGCTTCGCGCTGGTGGTGCTCGTGCCGCTGCTTGTCGGCGTCGCCGCGCGCAGCCGCCCTGCGCTCGCCAAGCGCCTCGCTGCGGCCGACGCCGAGCGCGAGGGGCTGGCGGCGCTGACGGTGGCGGTGCTCGTGTACGCGGCGCTCAGCGGCACCCACGGCGCCCGCCACCTCGGCGCGGCGCTGCTCGCGAGCGTCGCGTTCCTGCTCGTGTGCGTTTGCCTGGCGGCGCTGTGGCGGCGGCTGGATGCGCGCCGCACGAGCGCGATCCCCGGAGCGTTCACGATTGCGATGCGCGACTTCGCCGTCGCCGCGGCGCTCGCAACGCAGGCGTTCGGTACTGGCGCGGGCGCGGTGCCGGGCGTCTACGGGGTCGTGATGCTGGTGGCCGCGGCGATCGCGGCGGGGCGCTTCTCGAGCGCGTAGCTCCTGGCCAGCTCGCCGCCCCGAGTTGCTCGCCCCAGCGCTAGAACCCGCCGCCCCGCCCCGGGATCCAGCCCGTCCCGGCCAGCGGCACGCGCGCCATCGCGGCGGCCTCGAGCGTCAGCGCGACGAGGTCCTCGGGCTCGAGGTTGTGCAGGTGGGACTTGCCGCAGGCGCGCGCGAGCGTCTGCGCTTCGAGCACGAGCGTGCGCAGGTAGTTGGCCAGACGCTTGCCACCCTCGACCGGGTCCAGGCGCGCGGCGAGCTGCTCGTCCTGGGTCGAGATCCCGGCGGGGTCGAGGCCCGCCTGGTAGTCGTCGTAGTAGCCGGACGCCGATCCGATCGCGCGGTAGGCCTCGTCGTGCTCGGGCGCGTTGTCGCCGAGCGCGATCATCGCCGCGACCCCGATCGAGACGGCGTCGGCGCCCAGCGCCAGCGCCTTGGCTACATCCGCGCCCGTGCGGATGCCGCCCGAGACGATCAGCTGCACCTCGCGGTGCATGCCAAGGTCCGTCAGCGACTCGACCGCCTGCGGGATCGCCGCGAGGATCGGGATGCCGACGTGCTCGATGAACACATCCTGGGTGGCGGCGGTGCCGCCCTGCATGCCATCGAGCACGATCGCATCCGCGCCGGCCTTCACGGCGAGCGCGACGTCGTAGTAGGTGCGGGTGGCGCCCACCTTTATGAAGATCGGTACGCGCCAGTCGGTGATCTCGCGCAGCTCCTCGATCTTGATCTCCAGATCATCCGGTCCCGTCCAATCGGGATGCCGGCAGGCGCTGCGCTGATCGATGCCGGGCGGCAGGTCCCGCATCTGCGCGACCCGCTCTGAGATCTTGTGTCCGAGCAGCATGCCGCCGCCACCGGGCTTCGCACCCTGGCCGACCACGACCTCGATCGCGTCCGCCCGGCGCAGGTCGTCGGGGTTCATGCCGTAGCGAGAGGGCAGCAGCTGGTAGACGAGTGTGCGCGAGTGCTCGCGCTCCTCGGGCGTCATGCCGCCATCGCCGGTCGTGGTGCTCGTGCCAAGCTCGCTGGCTCCGCGCCCGAGCGCCTCCTTGGCCTGCCCGGAGAGCGCGCCGAAGCTCATCCCGGCGATCGTTATCGGGATCTCCAGCTGCAGCGGCTCGCGCGCGAAGCGCCCGCCGATCACGACGTCGGTCGCGCAGCGCTCGCGATAGCCCTCCAGCGGGTAGCGCGAGACGCTCGCGCCGAGGAACAGCAGATCGTCGAAGTGCGGCACGCGGCGCTTGGCGCCAAAGCCGCGAATGTCGTACATGCCCTCGCGCGCGGCGCGCTGGATCTCGGCGATCGCATTGCGATCGAAGGTCGCGGACTCGCGCAGGCCCGGGTGCCAGCCGTCGCCGCGCGCACCGCCGTTGGGGTCCACTACGAACGCCTCATTCATAAAAATCAGTAGCTCCCGAGGTTGTCGACATGGAAGTTGTAGAGCGCGCGAGCCGATCCGTAGCGGCGGAAGTCGGCCGCGTCCACGTCATCGATCTCGGCGCGCTCGAGCAGCTGTGAGAGCTGCTCGAGGTGCTCGGCGCGCATCTCCTTTTCGATGCAGTCCGCACCCAGCCCGGCCGTCTCTCCGCGCACGTACAGGCGCGCCTCGTACAGCGAGTCGCCAAGTGCCTCGCCCGCGTCACCGCACACGACCAGCGTTCCCTTTTGAGCCATGAACGCGCTCATGTGGCCGACCGAGCCTCGTACCACGACGTCGGCGCCCTTGAGCGAGATCGCGCACCGGGCGGAGGCGTCGCCGTGGACGATCAGCAGTCCGCCGCGCGCGCTGGCCGCCGCGGACTGGCTGGCGCTGCCCTCGACGATCACGGTGCCCGACATCATGTTCTCGGCCACGCCGACGCCGCAGTTGCCGTGCACGCGCACCGTCGCGTGCTGGTTCATGCCGGCGCAGTAGTAGCCGACGTGCCCGTCGATCTCGACCTCGTGGGCGGCGTCGATGCCGACCGCGATCGAGTGCATGCCGGCGGGGTTGATCACGCGCACGCGGTGCGGCTCGGAGGTGTCGTGGAGGCGCTGGTTGAGCTGTCTGACGCTTTCGCTCGTCAAATCGACGGACAGCAGGTCCTCCCGGATGGCGTCCGGGGCCGGCATCACGCGACCAGCGTCGTTCCCCAGCTATAGACGCGACCGGGGTCAGGCTCCCAACTGACGGCGTCCTCGGCGCCTGGCAGCACGGCGATCGCGCGGTACTCCGAGGCGATCGCAACCCACTCGTCGGTCTCGGCCATTACGGCGGGCTTGCACGCGATCGGGTCGCGCAGGACGGCGAAGCCGTCGGCGCTGCCGACGGCGAACGTGTAGAAGCCGTCGAGGTCCTGCAGGCAGCTCTCGAGCGCCTGCTCGAGGCTGGCGCCCTCGCGCAGCCGCCACGTCAGGTAGCCGGCCGCCACCTCGCTGTCGTTGTCGGTCTGGAAGTGGATTCCCTCGCGCCGCAGCTTGCTGCGCAGGCGGTTGTGGTTGGACAGCGAGCCGTTGTGCACCAGGCACAGGTCAAGGCCCGTGGAGAACGGGTGCGAGTGCTCGGTCGTGACCCGGCTCTCGGTTGCCATGCGAGTGTGCCCGAGCGCATGCGTGCCGTCGAGCTGGTCGATCTGAAAACGGCGCACGAAGTCGCTCGGTCGGCCCGCCTCCTTGTAGATCTCGATCGAGCTGCCGGCGCTCATCAGCCGCAGCTCGGGGTGGTGCTTGGCCAGCCATGCCTGTACGTGCTCGGCCTCGGCCTCGATCGTGAACACTGCGTGGGTGGCGCGCACGCGCGGCGCCGACGCACCGCCGAAGGTGTCCGCGAGCTCGGCCCCGAGCGCCACCCAGTCGACCTCGTGATCGACCCCGCAGAGCGAGACCTTGCACGAGCCTGCGGGCGCTGGATCGCGGTAGAACGCGACGCCGGCACTGTCAGGCCCGCGAAAGGAGAGCTGCTCGAGCATCCTCGCGAGATGCTCGCCGAGCTCCGCCTGCAGCGCCGGTGACTTCGTGTAAAGCCCTGCGATTCCGCACACGTGAATCACTTTAGAGCGCCGGCCCAGCCGCGCACATGGCGTCCGCGCGCACACTTTTCGAGGTGAATGTGGCGCCTGTTGCTACAGACCGGATGGAACCCAGACGCCGAGTCGCTTCTGCTCGCGGCGCACGGTGTGCAGCGCCTCGCGCAGATCCGCACGGGCGATCGGCGCGAGCGCCGCCGGGTCGATCATGTTGTCCGGCGCCGCGCCCGCTGCGATCAGCTCGGCGTGGTGCTCGAAGCGAAGCCGCGTGATCACGCCAAACGCCTCGCGCAGCGCGTCCGCGGCGCCGCGCTCGAGCCCGCCGGCACTGGCGGCGGCCTCGATCCGGTCGAGCGTCGGCGAGATCGTCACGCCGTTGGCCAGCGCATGGAAGCGGACGAGGTTGACCAGCGGGATGATCGCACCGCGCTTGAGGTCCAGACGACCGGCTGACTCGCCGCCGCGCTCGACCGCGAGGTTGCCGCGGAAGCCGAGCGCTACCGGATAGCCGGTTGCGGTGCGCGCCGCCAGGCGCATGAAGCCGGGATGGTCAAGCGCCGCGCGAATGCGCTCGCTGAGCGTCGCCGTGATCGCGAGCCCACCGGCGCATGGGCGAAAGTCGAACGCCACCGACGCACGGATCAGATGTGACTCATCGGGCACCCGCAGGCACTCGTCGAAGGTGCGCAGCCAGTCCGGCTTCGACATCCGCCACAGGCGATTGCCCGCCAGCACATCGTTGTTGTCAACCCCAAACCCGCAGCGTGTCAGCCCGACGTTGACCTCGCGCCCGAGCCGCGCGAAGTACGCGTCGACCGCATCCTCCTCGCCGGCCGGCGGTAGCTCGTAGGCGAGCGCGTTGTCCTGGTCGGAGGCGAGCGTGAACTCGCGGCGCGCGGCGCTGCCGAGGTCGAGCCACGCCCATGCCAGCGGCGCCGGACCATTCCTGGAGATCGACAGGTCGATCAGGCGCGCCGTCAGCGCGTCGTGCTGAAGGCTGAGCACGCGCCCGATGTCACGCGAGGGCACACCGGCGCTGACGAGCAAGCGAAACAGCTGTGGCAGATGCCCGGCGGCGCGCACCAGCACGTCTTCGTCGGCCGCACCGAGGATCGTGTGCCGCAGCGCGATCGGGCTGCGCGCGTCGAGGCCGAGCAGGTCGGCAGCCGAGAGCATGCCGCACACCCGCTCTCCGTCGAGCACCGCCATGTGCTCCACGCCGGCGGCGAGCATGTCGACGGTCGCCTCGATCGCAAGCTGGCCCACGGGCACCGTCGCGACAGGCGCGCGCGCAATCGTGCTCACGGGCGCCTCGCCGTCGACACCCCCGCCCGCCACCCACTCGCGCAGCTCGCCATCGGTGAGAATCGCGAGCCGCTCCTCGCCGAGGCGCACGAGCAGCGCCGCCGCCTCCCTGCCCACTCCCAGGCGCCCTGCCGCCTCGCGCAGCGATGCGTCCGGCTCGCAGAACAGCGCCGGGCGCATGATCGCCGAGACCGGCGTGGTGCCGACGTCCAGCAGCCCGTGCACGGTGTGACCGCTGCGCGTCAGGCGCGTGCGCATCGTGCTCGCGACATAGCTGACGCCGGCCTCGGTCGCAAGCACCCGGCGGGCCGCCGGCGCGCTCAGCAGCACGCAGACCGATGGCTCGCGGGCGCGCACGGTGAACGCCGGCGCCATCCCGCTGAGCAGCGACGGGTGCCCAAAGCACTCGCCGGGCTCGAGCACCACCACGGGCTCGCCCTCGTGGACGAGCTCCATCGAGCCGGCGCGGACCACATACAGCCCGTTCGCGGGGGCGCCGTCCTCGACGAGCACCAGCTCGCCGGCCGCCAGGCAGATCTCGCTTGCCTGTGCGGCCGCGGCAGCGATCTCGGCGGGATCGAGCCCGTCGAAAGGTGGCTGCTGCGAAAGGAATGTGTCCAGGTGCTCCATGTCGCTCCCAACAATTGTGTTCACATCTCGCCTGGGAGATCCCCTGGGCACCTGACAATCTCACGCTCACACACACAACGTGATCGGGAGAGCATATGGCGGATGAGACAGGCCCCGGGACCTACGACGAGCTCGACTACGAGGGCGGCGGGCTGCCGAAACCATTAACTGGTGGGGCGCCTTCGTAATCGGCTTGGCGGGGACGATCCTCGTCACCGGGATCGCGCCGACGATGGTCACCTCGCTGGGGGCAGCCGCGGTGCCCCTGATCTTCGTGATCACGGTCAGCGGCTACCTGCTGTGCCTGTTCCTGGCCGAGCTCTCGGCGATGATGCCCGATCGCTCGGGCGGCTCGCCGTCATACGCCTATCCCGCCTACAAGGATCGCTGGCCGCGCTTTGCCGAGCACGTCAACGGCTTCACCGCATGGGCCTACTGGCTCGGCTGGTTCCCGGTCGCGCCGTTGAACATGATCCTCGCCTCGTTCTACATCGTCGAGCGCTTTGGTCTCTCCGAAAAGGGGTTCACGCCAATCGACACGCCGATCGCGTGGTGGACGCTGGGCATCTCGGTGGTCGGCATCCTGCTGCTGTTCATCCCCTCCTACCTCGGGCTGCGCTTCGGCACGTTCTTTGCCACAGCGCTTGCGTTCCTGTCGATGATCCCGCTGACGTTCCTGGCGATCTCGTGGATCTTCCACCCCAGCGTCGTGCACTTCGGTGAACTGTTCCACTTCCACCACATCGACGGCTCGGGCTTCTTCGCCAGCCAGTTCGGTCACGGCTGGTTCGTGATCGCGCTTGCCTTCTCGTTCCTGTTGACATGGAACGTGATCGCGATGGAGGCGGCGGCGTGCTACATCGGTGAGACGCGCGACCCCGACCGCGACGCCAAGATCGCGATGAACGCCGAGGGTGCATACGGCGTGTTCATCTACGTGATGATCCCGGTCGCGTTCGTGATCGTGCTCGGCACAAAAGCGCTCGGCAACACCGCGCTGGTCGATCCGAAGACGATCTTCGTCACCTTCGCCTCGAAGGTGTTCGGCACCGGCACGGGTGGTGAAGTGCTCAACTGGCTGATCGCGATCATGCTGATCCTGGCGCTGGTGCTCTCGGCGCTGAACGCGATCACCGGCACGGCGCGCTCGCTTCACCAGATGTCCGTCGATGGGCAGTTCCCCCGTTTCTTCCAGGCCACCAACCACCACGGCGTGCCGCACCGCTCGATGATCTTCAACGTGGTCTGCTCGATCATCGTCGTGTTCTTCGGCGGCGCGGTGCAGATCTACACCTTCTCGAACGTCGGCTACCTCGCGTCGTTCATACCGGTGTTGATCGGCTACTACCTGCTGCGCAAGGAACGGCCCAACCTGCGGCGGCCGTTCAAGCTGCCGGAGTGGATGAAGTACCTGGCGCTGGCACTCGCCGGGGTGTACGCGTTGATCTACTTCTGGGGCGGTCCCGTCTATGCGGACTGCTCGTGCAACGCCGCGGGACACAAGACGCTGATCTACTACTTCCTCGGCTTTGGCGTGCTCGCGTCCTACTACCCTCTGTACCTGTGGCGCAAGGCGGGCGATCGCAAGAAAGCGGCGGCTTCACCGATGGCGGCGACAGCCACGGCCGCTCCGGCGGAGGGCGCGAGCCCGTGAGCGCTGCCATCGCGCAGGCGGCAACCGTGGACGTGAGCACGCTGGCAGAGCCCGGCTACGCGCGGATCATGCTTGCCTCCGAAGGGCGTGAGATCCCGGACGCGGCGATCGAGCGCGTGGTCGAGCTGGCAGACAGGTCCGGCTCGACACAAGCAAGCGTCCATGTCTTCTCGATCGCACGCGTGCATGGCGTTGCGTTCGGGTTCCCCAACCCGGGCCTGATGCCGACCAAGCCCGAGTGGGCGGCGCAGCGCAAGATCGTTGACAGTGCGATCAAGCGTCTGCGCCGCAAGGGACTCGAGGCCGAGGGCCATGTGCTGGCGACGCGCAAGGTCACGCGCAAAATCTGCGACGAGGCGATCAGGGAGGAGTGCCAGGCGATCGTGATGGCCGCTGACCCCGACCGCAATCGCCTCGTCGGTGACATGCTGTGGACGCAGGAGCCCCAGCGGGTCAGACGGCGGGCGAAGGTGCCGGTTTTTCTGGTCTCAGACGGGGGCTGAGCTCGAGACTCGGCGCGGATTCAGTGCGGGCTTCGCCGGGGTTCGATTCTCGCGCTCTCCACCATCTTGACGAAGGTCGAACCGGCCCAGTCCCCGAGAGGGGGCTGGGCCTTCGGCGTTTTCGGGGCACGAGGATCGCGTTCGGAGGCTGATCGAGGCGCTGCTGGCTGGGCGGGCAAGCTAGAGACCCGGACGTGATCGCAGCCAACATCAAAGCTGTCCGCGATCGCAAGGCCGAATCGCTCAAGGAATACGAGGCCGCATCCGCCGAGCTCGCTTGGTGGCTAGAGGGAGCCAAGCTTGCAGGCGTTGCCGATGTGCATGAGGACGAAGAAAACTCCGTTCCCGACGACATCTTTCCTCCCGCCAGATACTTCGACGAAGCAGGGGTACGCCCAACGCTTCGTCAGGCGATCATGGCGCATATGCAGGAGGCCCCTACAAGCGGCCTCACGGTGGCCGAACTCGCCCAAGCGCTCGTGCGGCGAGGATGGCTCGCGGAGGAAAGCTCACAAAAGCGCGTTTCCGATCTAGCAGGCGTCATGCATGGGGAAGACCAGCTCCAGCGTGTCGAGCGAGGCGTCTATCGACTCCACCCCCGGTTCGCAGTTATCTTTGAGCGACGGCCCGTCACCGACTATCGACGTGCTGCCGAGATGGGATTCCCAGTGCCCGGGAGTTGGCCAGGCGAGCAGAAATGACGCACAAACCAAGAGACCAGGCATGTGGCCTCATTTGACATTCGCCGAGGTTGCAACAGTCGCCGGCCTGCGGGCGCTGTGGAAGGCACCCGACTGGGGCTTCAAGCTACTCGCCCTAGCTTATGCCCTTAGACGTTTCCGCCGACAGCGCTCACACGAAGGTTCAGCAGCCACCTAGCCATTCGCCTCGGCAAGTCGCACAAGCGGCAGTGGGCGACTGGCTATGCGCCCAACGAGGCTAGATAAGTGATTGCATGACCCGAAAGACGCGGTCTCTCTCGGCGGCAGCGCGTCCGGCCTGAATCTCTGCGTATGTGGGGTCTCCTCCACCGACGCTCCACCTAAGTGCAAACAGCTCGGCTCCACGAGCATCGAAGCCCTCGATAAACGACCCATCGCGACCACGCACGCCTCGCTCCCGACTTCGGATGGTCGCGACATCTTGATAGGACACCGCCTCGACCTCTACCCGCTTGTTGAAGATGCCCTTCTCGGAGGCAACGACATGGCCCGTGGAAGAGATAGCCAGGACAGACCCGCCAGGCATCGCGATAGCCACGACATCCTCGCCTGACCAACCAGCTCGCTCGATTGCAGGCTCGAGAAGGCGTGATATTCCACGCCAATCCGGGGCTGAGCCCGGCAAGGAACCTGGACGGTCAGCTTGCTCTATGAGCGCTCGGAGTCGAGTCGGCAGTTCCATTCACGCGAATAATACATAATGACGGCCAGACTTATAGCGTCGCACAATCGGCGGTGTGCGGCACCCTGTCAACGGCGGTACTGTGGCCGAGGTCAAATACGCGAACTTGGCCAACTGTCACTCGAACGGTCGGCCATCACCGTTGACCCGCCGAAGCAAGATCTGTTGAGTGCCCCTCGCAAGCTCGCGGTCGCTCATCACATCTCGACCCATATCCGAGCGGTGCCCCGCCCGTGCGGATCGTCCGCATATCGATCTGCCCGATATTGAACAACGGCGCCACTCCGCGGAAATGGGCGTGTTGGGTGATCCCTGCCGAGAATCGTACTGTCCATCACTAGGAGGAACTGATGCGAAAGCTACTTGTTGTAATGGTCATGGCGACTGCTCTATCTGTCACGTCGTCGGCCCTCGCAGCCTCACAGCTGGTGCCTGCCTACTTTTACCCGACAGGCACCCCCAACCCGTGGCATACCATGTGCGACTATATGAACACAGAAGGCTACGGGTCGACTGCGATCATGAATCCCGCAAGCGGGCCAGGCAAAGCCAAAGATGCAAACTACGCTGCGGCACTGATCTACTGCCAAGAAGAAGACGGGCAGAACGTAATCGGCTATGTCGACACCGACTACACGAAACGCTCGATTGCAGAAGTCGAGGCAGACGTCAACGCCTACTACTCGTTCTACCCGACGATCGATGGCATCTTCCTCGATCGGATGGAACAGCTGCCAACTGCCACGGCAGAGTGCAGCGGCTGCACCATGACTAGGGAAGCCTACTACAAGACCGTCTACAGCTACATTCACGCCAAAGACAGCGAAGCAGATGTCATCGGCAACCCGGGCGCAGCCGCAGCTACCGCATGGCAGCTAGACGCTCCGGCCGCTGATGAGGTTGTCACCTTTGAGGGAACCAGTGCGAAATACGCCACCTATAGCCCTCCGTCCTGGGTGCTTCACAAGCACTCGAACGAGATCGCCAACCTGGTGTACGCAGCGCCGAGCACGGCCCTGGCCACAGATTGTAAAAAAGCAGAAAGCGACGATGCCGGGCTGCTCTACGTCACCAATCTACCCGAAACAGCGAATCCAGAAACGGAAGGCAACCCCTACGAAGCACTGCCGTCCTACTGGACGACGGAGACCGAAACCTGCTGACAGGCTAGATCTGAGACGCGCTAGCCACAACGGGGTCCGTGGCCAGCGCGTCTCCGTCGCCGGCTCGAGCCCTGCTGTGGTGAATGCGCCCACGCGAGCTACAACCACTTGTTTTCGCGACGGTCGCACAACCGGTATTGGGTGCCCATAACTCCGTGTCGCTCAGAGCTTGGCTTGCCTGAATAGCTCGCACGCCGTCATCTTCAAGGCATCGGTGATCTTGAGGACCGTGTCGACGCTGAGGTTGAACTCGCCGCGCTCGATGGCCCCGTAGTAGGAGCGATCCATACTTGCCTTCCTGGCGAAGCCTTCCTGTGTATAGCCGCGAAACTCTCGGGCAGAGCGAATAGCTTTGCCCGAGCGCTTGGTTTGCAAGTGATTTCTTAGCCGGCATCCTTCATCCCCTCTAGCCGTTTTGTGACCTGGAGCGGTCGAGCGCCGCACACCCCGGTGGCGTGGCACGGCGCTCTGAACGCGGCGGCTAGATGGCGATCTCTTCGGCGCGGATGGCGGCGCGGGTCGCCCAAATGAAGTCGTCCGTGGTGCGATGGATGAGTCCGGCCCCGTGGAGGCGAGCTAGAGCATCGAGCGCTTGGATGCGGTCGCCGTGTTCGCGGACAACCTCCTCCGCCGACCAGGTCGCTGATCGCCGGTGGTGAGCAAGACCAGGACAACGCCGTCGTCGCAGTTGAACTCTTCGGTCGGGCTGGGCGTAGGCTTGGCGTCGGGCATGGGAGCTAAGTCCTCCTGTGTCCAGGCTTCGGCGCGGGAATTAGAGCCCTGCGTCGAAGCCGATTGATTGAGCGCCCGAAGCTACGAGTGTGATGGCTGTGCGGTCAAGGTGTGCGGCGTCACGCTCTACCCGGCGGCGGTGTTGATGGTCTTCATGCCGCTGGCCTCGACCTGCTCAGCACGGGCGATCAACTCGGAGGTGCTGAGCCCGAGTCCTGCGGCCAGGCGTCTGAGGCTTGCATGCATCACAGTCGATCGACACTGCTCCCGCGCGGTAGTCTCGACGTATGCCGCGCCATAGAGCCTGGGTGACATACGACCCCGAGGCAGATATGGCCTACGTCAGGGTCGTGGAGCCGGAGGCGGGGTCGTCCGTCAAGCAGATCGTCGTCGATGACGTCGATCTACCCGGCCAGGTCGTGATCGACAAAGACCGAGATGGTCGTATTCGCGGCTTCGAGCTATTCGAGGGATCAAGAAGCCTGCCCGTTAAGCTGCTCGACGAGTTTCGTGAGTGACCTACCGCCCGACCCAGGTCAATGTCGTTCGCATGCACCGTGTCGGTGATGTCGTGACCACCGAACTGCGACTGGCTGAGGGCCGTTGGCCGAGCCCCCTCGCCCCCGCGACCTTGTGGGACGAAGAGGGCGACGCGAGTTCCTCCCTGATGGAGTTCCACCATCTGGTCTCGGTAGGCGACGAGTTTGCCGAGTTTGAGAGCTACGAAGCTACCAACGTGGAGCTGACTCGGCCGGGGCCGTATGGCCTCATCTCCTGGTGGACCCCGGAACAGCTTGCGGCGGCGGAGGACACCAGCCTGACATGGGCCGCGAAGCCCTACGACGGCAAGGACCACGACCACTGTCTGTTGACGTGGAAGACGATCAACCCGCGAGACCGGGCCTATGTCTCCGGCGCTGGTTGGATTACCGTTGAGGCATACGAGGAGTTCATTCGCGGAGGCCGGCTACGGCTTCGAGGCTGAGCCGCGCCCCGCTATCCGTGCATGCCGAGGCGTACGCGACCCTTATGCGCTCGATGTCGTCGCGCGCGGCACCGCCCGCCGCCCACATCAGTACAGGGCGACACGGTTGCAGGCGTACCCGCAGGGCTCATAGGCCTACCGCCGAGGGAAAGGCAGCCGACAGACCCTAAGACATAGAACGTTCATACGATAATACGACTGATCGGCTATACTGGGCCCATGATCTACCGTACCCCTCGACTCGATGCCTCACTCGAAGCCGAACTTGCGGCGTTCGACGAGCTGTGCGAGGAGCTTGGCGCCCAGGCCAGCGTCGCCGGCCGATGGCTTGGCGCTCTGCGCCGCCAGTGGCGTGCGGCCTCAGCTGAGAGCTCGATCGAGATCGAGGGGTTCCACGTACCCGAGGACGAGACGCTGGCCATAGCGAGCGGCAATGAGCCGACCGACCCGACCGACGAGGACCGGATGGCGCTCTCCAGCTACGCGCGGGCGATGGATCACGTCGGTGTCATGTCCGATGATCCCGTGTTCCGGTGGGCAGATCGTGTCGTGCTCGATCTCCACTTTGATGCCTGCTACTTCCAGAAGGATAAGGAGCCAGGTCAGTATCGTCGGCTCGGCATCGAGGTCACCATTCCGGATGGCGGACCACCCGCGTACGTCGGTCCGCCGGCCGAGCAGGTGCCGCCGCTTATGGAGGAGATCATGGGCTGGCTTGACCATGGTGATCCCGATGCCCACCTGATCGTGCGTGCGGCGATGGCCCACCTACATCTCGTCTCCGTCCACCCGTTCCGAGACGGCAACGGGCGAATCTCACGGATCGTCCAGTCTCTGGTACTCGCACGAGGCGGGTTGCTAGCCCCCGAGTTCGTCTCGATCGAGGAATATCTAGGCAGCAACACATCGGCCTACTACGCGACGTTGCAGGCGGTGCAGGGAGGATCATTTCAGCCTGAGCGCGATGCGATGCCGTTCGTAAGGCTCTGCGTTGAAGCACACGTAGCGCAAGCTCAGCGCCGCCGAAGGCAACTCGCTGAGGCTGGTGTGCGGTGGGCATACCTCGAAAAGCTCGTGGACCAGCGCGATTGGCCAGATCGTCTCGTCATCGCCCTCGAGCAGAGCCTCTTCCAGGGCACTGACCGAGCCGTCTACGTTGCCGAGGCCGACGTATCGGCACCCACGGCGAGCAGCGACCTGAGACGCCTCCTCGATGCTGGGCTGATCAGTCAGCAAGGAAGGGGGCCTACCACACGTTATGTCGCAAGCGAGCAACTGGCTCGCGACGTCCGTGGTCAACTCGATCGAGCAACTTCTGGACTCGAGTGACCCACTGGGGTCCAGTTGTCAGATGCGCAGCGGAGCCGCGCGCACGATCGGCGGGTCTGCGCAACGTACGGCCCTCTCCACTGGAAGTTGCCCACACAACCAGGCGGGCGCGCGTGTCCTCGGCACGGCATACTGTCGGTGGAGCTTGCGATGTCGTCGCCTACCTATCTCGATGTTCCGTTCAAGGAGAAGGATCGCGCGAAGGCGCTTGGTGCGCGCTGGGATCGCGACAGGCGGGAGTGGTTTATCCCGGCCGGACTGGACACCGCTCCGTTCGGACATTGGCTGCCGCGGACGGCGGACGGCGGTATCGCGGTCGATGTTCTGCTCGTTCCAGAGACGTGCTGGAAGTGTCACGACACGACGATGTGCCTGATCGCCGCACGGGACGCTAGGGGCGAACTCTATTTCCTCGGTGAGGAAGCCCTGCACGCTCTCGCTAGCCAGTTCGGCCACGACCAGCTTGCGAGTGTCGGTGCCGGGCCTTTGCGTCCACGCTGGAGTGGCACCCTCGGCCAGTCCTCGTGGTCCAACGGATGCGTCCACTGCGACTCGCTGCAGGGCAACTTCCCGCTGTGGGAGCTGTTCTCGGAACTTGCCTCGACCGCCGCTCTCGGCGAGCTGCCGGTTCTCGGTGCCGCCCGGGTGCCACAGTCGGCATTCGGCGGCGTCGCCGGCTGACCCGCAGGCGGACTTGCAAGCCTCTCCTTGCGGATCTGAAGCGCTCCCGCCGCGATCCTCGCGTGCGCGCGTTTCACGACGGCGCCGAAAAGTTGTTGGCTGAGCTGGAAGCCGAAGGCGCCGACTACTGCTGAAGGCTGAGCCACTGGCGACGTAGGTGGCGGTTGCCGGGCACCGGTTGCTCGGAGTCCTGAAAGCCGAAGCGCTCGCGCCACATCTCCGCGGTGTCCTGGTCGAAGGGATCGACTACCAGCACGGTGGCGCCGATGTAGCGCAGCGCGCGACGTGCGCTGCTGTCAGTGTGCCGAAGCATCTCCTCGCCGATGCCCGGCGTGTCGGTCGATCGCGCGAACTGCGCGAGTAGAATCGCCGCCTGCGTGCGGTAATGCACGCCGCCGAGCTGGGCGCGCTCTTCGCTGCTAAGTGCGATCTGTGCTGTCTGGCCGCTTGTCGAGATACGCCAGAGCGACATCGATGTGGTTCCTCGATCTGCCGTAAGTTCGGGCGAGTAGGACGGCCTCGCAGGCGTGCATCGTTGGCGCGCGCGGCGCGTGTCATACATGGTATCCTTCTTGTATGACGATGCTCAGTTTTCGTGTCTCGGATGTCGAGGCTGCTGAGGTTCAGCGCTGGGCGGAAGCACTCGGGATGGAGCGCTCCGAGATCCTCCGTGACGCGCTTCATCGGCACCTGGTGGGCTTGAGTGGCGAGCACGACATCGAGGCTTGGCAAAGTGTGCCTCTCGCTGATTCTGAGCGCTCGCTGGAGGAGATTGCCGACTGGGGGCCAGCTGAGGATTGGGCTGAGTGGGGCGATGCAGCGAGGTGAGATCTGGTTCGCCGCGACGCCAGGTGGCGATCGCCCCGTGTTGGTGCTGACTCGCGATCCCGTTGCTGATCGCATTGGCTCCGTGGTTGTCGCTGCACTAACCAGGACGCGGCGCGGACTGGTGTCGGAGCTAGAGTTGACGCCTAGCGAAGACGGAGTGCCGACGCCGTGCGTCGTCAATTTCGACAACATCCACACGGTGCCACGCACATCCTTCCGGCGTCGCGTAGCGTCGTTGTCGAGTCCCCGTATGGCGCAGGTGTGTAGGACGCTGCGTGACGCGGTCGGCTGCTGAGGACGGACAGACAGACAGCCCAGGTCGGAGCAGTCGCCGCACGTACGCGACCTCTCGCGGCCCAGCCGGTCCGCTACTTCAATCTCGGGCATTCGCAGAGCCCGTTCGGCCGAGAATCGCCAGCTACCTACAACGGAGGGGCTACAGGACACCGTAACCCACGGCGCCTCGCGGCGAGGTTGAGCAGGTAGGGGCCGCCGCCCCGGTGAATGTTGCCAATGACGGCCCAAACCACCGAGGCGCTCCGGCGCATCTCGTACTGGAGAAATGTAGTCATCACCAGTCGCTCGGGGTGCAGCCGCCACACCATGTGGCCGCTCAGCAGCGGTGATCGTGCTTCGAGGTGGAGCAACTCGGGTTCAGACGTCACGATTCGCCAGCCAAGCACGTGCTCGGGAGAGGCCCACGGACCTAGGCGAAACCCGAGGATCCAGCGGTGTATCAGCAGCAGCGGCCGGCGCATCGTCACGGGCAGGCCCTCGAAGCCGTCGCGCGCCCACTGCTCGGCGGAGCGTTGGTCCGTGGGGGTCCTCGTGACCTCGAAGGCGTCCGCGTAGTCCGGCAATCATCGGGAGTGTCAACACCGAACCGAACGCGATAGGGACGCGATGGCGGCCCCGACCCGCACGCCTCGCATCAGGTGGATCGAACGGGGGCTTAGCGCCCTTGCCGCCGGTGGCCCGGACGCCGTCAGGATCGAGTCCATGGCGCAGGCACTGGGTGTCAGCAAGGGCGGGTTCTACTGGCACTTCAAAGACCGTCAGGCGCTGCTCGAGGAGATGCTGGACGCGTGGGAGCGCACTTGGGTCGACGAGGTCATCGAGGCCGTCGAGGCGGACGGCGGGGACGCTAGGTCGAGATTGACACGGCTGTTCGAGCTGGCCGCCGCATCAGGCGGCGAGCTGCTGAAGCTCGAGCTGGCGATCCGCAACTGGGCACGGCGCGAGGAGGCGGTTGCCAAGCGCTTGCGGAAGGCGGACAACAGGCGAATGGACTACATGCGTTCCCTGTTCGGAGCGATCTGCAAAGACGACGACGATGTCGAGGCTCGCTGCCTGCTGGCCTTCTCGCTGTTCATCGGCGGCCGCTTCGTCAACGTCGATCACGGCGGGCGCAGCCGCGCGCGCGTGCTGGAGCTGGCCCTGGAGTCGCTCACGCGATAGGACGATCGGGAGTCACTTCGGGTTGCTGCTACCGAGGGGCCAGTATGTACCGATGCTCGCCGAGCGCATCTGCGATCATGGGCTCGTGGCTGAGATTCCGGAGACTCACCGGGACTTGCTGGACGCCAAGTTCGCGACGCTCGCGACGCTTGCCACCGACGACGCGCCGCAGCTGACCGAGGTGTGGTTCCTCTACGAGGACGGCGAGGTGAAGCTTTCGCTGAACAGCTCCCGGGTGAAAACGAAAAACCTGGCCGCGCGCCCGCAGTGCAGCCTGTTCGTCCTCGATCTCGCGAACCCGTTCCGCTACATGGATGTGCGTGGGCGTGCTCGCATAGAGCCGGACGACGACTACGCCTTCGCGGATAGGGTCGGCGCAAAGTACAACTCGGACCTGCGCGAGCACGACGGTCCGGGCGAGGCGCGGGTCGTGGTCACGATCGAGCGGACGAACGTGTTCGCCGTCGACATGTCTCGCTGAGCAGGCACGCTTCACCCTTGGCTTTACTCCTCGCTCTCGTCCCCCTCCCCCGCCGCCCGCGGCGCCCCGGGCCTCCCGTGCAGCCGCGCGAGCTTGATCGCGAGCTCGAGTGACAGCAGGTCGTCGTGGTCGAGCTCGACGCCGGTGAGCTCCTCGATCCGGGCGAGGCGTTGGCGCAGCGTGTTGGGGTGAATGAACAGAGCGCGCGCGCTCTCGATCACGCTGCGCCGCTCGGCGAGATAGCGCTCGAGCGTGTCCAGCAGCGAGGAGCGCCGCCGCTTGTCGTAGGCGATCAGCACGTCAACGGCCTCGCGCATTCGGTCCCGCGGCGCGGCCTCGGCGGCGATGTGGACGAGGTAGCGATAGGCGCCGAGCTGCGAGTAGGCGATCGCACCGCCGTCGGGCAGCAGCGCGCGCCCGATCGTGGCGGCATCGAGCGCCTCGCGGTAGGCGCGCGCGGCCTCGACGCCGGAGCCATGCAGCTGGCTGACGCCGATCGCCGCCCTGGCCTGACCGCCGAGCTCGTGGCAGGAGCGCAGGATCTCCTCGACGCGCTCGGGCCTGCCGGCGCCCAGAGGCAGCGCCGCCCTGACAGGACCCGGGCCGGCCTCGACCGCGGCGCGCGCCTGCAGCGCGCCGAGGCCGCGGCCAAGCACCTCGGCCGCCTCGCGCCACTCGACCGATGCCGGCTCGAGCGTCCCGGCCGGCTCGGCGCAGATCATCAGATAGGGGCTCGTCAGATCGCAGCGGACCTCGGCGGCCTTGGCGACGGCGAACGAGGTCGCGCCGGCGGCGAGCGCCTCGAACAGGTCCTTGACGATGTTCGCGTTCGTGAGGCTCTCGATCAGCTCCGCGCGCTTGATCGCGACCGCCGCGATGTGTGCGATCGCGCGCGCAAGCTCGGTGTCCTCGCCGCTGAACTTGCGCCCCGGAGGCGATCCGGCGCAGAGCAGCCCGAGGCGCTCGCCGCCGGCCGTCAGCGGCGTCAACAGCAGATCGCCGAGGTCGAGGCCCGGCCACAGGCCGCGTGCGGCCGGCCCCGAGCCGCGGCCGTCGAGCGCGTCGATCAGGAACCCCGCGGCCGACAGGGCCGGCGGCGAGGCCACCGCGGCCGGGTCGGATCGCAGCAGCTGCAGGCCGCTGTCGTCTGGGTCCAGGCGGTAGACCTGGCACAGCTCCGCCTCGAGCAGCCGCCGCGTTCCCCTCGCCACGATCAGCCCGAGGTCATCGGCGTCGGTCGCCGCCGCCACTTCGCCGCCGATCGCCGCCAGGCGCGTGAGCGTGTCCACGCGGCGGCGCTCGCGCTGGTAGAGCTGGGCGTTCTCGATCGCGCCGGAGACGAGCGAGGCGATGTGCACGAGCAGCTTCAGCGTGTCCTCGGTGAACTCGCGCGGAGCCTCGGTGTGGAGCACGATCACCCCGAGCGTCTCGTTCGAACGCGACAGGATCGGGACCGCGACCATCGACTGGAAGCGCTCCTCCTGCAGCAGCGGGATGTACTTCATGCGCGGATCGTTCATCGCCTGCTCGCGGATGAACTCGGGCGTACGGTGTCGGGCCACCCAACCGGTGAGGCCCTCCTCGATCGCAAGCTGCACGCGCCCCACGGCGTCGGCGAACACCTGCGAGGCGGCGCGAATCGTCAGCTGGTCGTCTTCGAGCAGGTAGATGAAGCAGGCGTGGCAGTCGGTCGCCTGGGTGGCGAGATCGACGATCCCCTGCAGCATCGGGCCGAGCTCCACCGAGGAGGAGACGAGCTTGATGACCCCGTAAAGGGTGCGATTCTCCTCGCGCAGGTCGGGTGGCTCGGTGATACTGGACATATGTGCGTAATGAACATGCTACCCCCCGCTTACAGGAGTTGCGAGCCATTGCCGCGTCATGGGCTGCGCCTGTATACCTCCAGTCAATGACCGCGCCACCCCAGGACGCCGACGATGTGCGGCGGATCGTCAAGGACGCGGGCATCGAGTTCCTGTTCGCGCAGTTCGTCGACATGCATGGCAAGCCGAGCGCCAAGCTCGTGCCTGCGCACCACCTCGACGACCTGCTCGGCGACGGCGCCGGCTTCGCGGGCTTCGCGGCGGGTGACATCGGCCAGGGCCCGGACGACCCCGACCTGATCGCGATCCCCGATCCCGCGAGCCTGACGATCCTGCCCTGGCGCAAGGATGTGGCTCGCTTCGCCTGTGACGTCACGGTCGAGGGCGAGCCGTGGCCGTACTGCCCGCGGACGATCCTGCGCTCGGCGCTCGCGCGGGCTGCCGCTCTCGGCTTCGAGCTGAAGGTCGGCGCCGAGCTCGAGTACTTCCTGCTGCGCCGCGGCGCCGGCGGTCAGCTCGAACTGGCCGACGCGCTCGACACGCTCGAACAGCCCTGTTACGACATGCGCGCGCTGACTCGCAACCTCGACTTCGTCACGACCGTCTCCAAAGCCGTGACGGAGCTCGGCTGGGACAACTACGCCACCGACCACGAGGACGCGAACGGCCAGTTCGAGCAGAACTTCGCGTTCGCGGACGCGCTCACCACCTGCGATCGCGCTGTGTTCTTCCGCTACATGGTCGAGTCGCTCGCGCAGGAGCGCGGCCTGATCGCGACGTTCATGCCCAAGCCGTTCGCACATCTGACGGGCAATGGCTGTCACTTCCACGTCAGCCTGTGGCAGGACGGCGAGAACGTGTTCGAACGCGATCCCGCCGAGGACCCACGCGGGCTGGGGCTCTCTGAGCTTGCCTATCACTTCCTGGGTGGCCTGAAGGCGCACGCCAAGGCGTACATCGCGCTCACCGCCCCGACCGTCAACTCCTACAAGCGGCTGTCGGTGGGCGCGCCCGAAAGCGGCGCGACCTGGGCGCCGGCGTATGTGAGCTACGCCTACAACAACCGCACGCAGATGCTGCGAATCCCGGCGCCGGGCCGAATCGAGGACCGCACGGTCGATGGCTCCTGCAACCCCTATCTGGCCGCGACGGCGATGCTCGCCGCCGGGCTGGACGGCGTCGAGCGCGCGCTCGATCCGGGCGAGCCGAACTCCGCGAACCTGTACACGCTCAGCGACGACGAGCTCGCCGCCGCGGGCATCGAGCTGCTGCCGGCGAACCTGCTCGACGCCACCCGCGAGCTCGAGCGCTGCGAGGTCATGCGCACCGCGCTGGGCAGGACGGGAGACGGCGACTACCTCGACTACTACGTGAAGGTCAAGCGCCGCGAAGTGCAGGCCGCCCACGAGCAGATCACGCCGTGGGAGCTCGAGCGCTACCTGCAGCTGTTCTAGCGCGATGGATAGGCGCGAAGCGACTCCAGCCGCCGGCCGGCGGTGGTGAGGCGCCGCACGGTCTCGGGCCGGCTTGCGTCGAGGTGTGTGGCGAGCGCGACGAACACCTGGGCGGTCGTCAGCGCGTCGCCGATCGCGTCGTGCGGGCGGTGGGAAGGCAGACCGAGCGCCGCGGCCAGGTCTCCGAGGGAGACACGCTGGGGCCCGCCGCCGTCTCGCTCGTGCAGCCATACGAGCCCGAGCACACTCGTGTCGATCATCGGCCCGCGCAGGCGCACGCCCTGACGCCGTAGCGCCGGTCGCAGGAAGCCACGCTCGATCGCGGCCACATGCACGATCGGGATCCTGCCGGCCAGCACCGCGAGCAGCGGGTCGATCGCGACCTCGAGCGGGGGCGCGTCAGCGAGGTCGATCGCACGCAGCCCGTGCACGCGAATCGCGCTCTCGCTGAGCGAGCGTCGAGGACGCGCGCGCCCGTGCACGGCAGCGGCCGGCTGCACGCGCCCGCCTTCGATCGGGACCGCGCCGAAGGAGACGATCTCGTGCCTGCGGGGATCGAGGCCGCTGAGCTCGAGATCGACCGCGCAGTAGTCCGCATCGCGCCACGGCGTCCGTCCCGCGGGCAGACGCGCGCGCTTGTAGGCGGCTGCACCCGCACCGGTGGGAACGCGACCGAGCCTCATCGTACCCCGAGGCTCACTTCGGCGGCGATCCGCTTCTGCACCGACGCCACCGCCCGGAAGGCCTCTCTGAGATAGCTGCGGGTCAGCGTGCTGAGGTCATCCGGGTTCAGGTAGTCGTCGGGCTCGAGCCCAGCGCGGAGCTGGTCCACCTGGTGCTCCATGCGCAGCTCGGTGAAGAGCTCGAAGGCGTCCTCGAGGGTGTGCACGTCGGCCGCCGGCAGCGTGCCTGCGTCGCCAGCCGCACGTAGGCGTTCGAGCGTGGACGCGCTTGTCACACCTGCGGCCATCCCCGCCCACCGCGCGAGATCGACGACCGGCAGCAGGCCGCCGCGCTTGAGATCGAGCCGCCCGCGATGCTCGCCGTCGTGCTCGACCACGAGCCCGCGCAGGAAGCCGGTCGGCGGGCGGTGCGAGAGTGCGAAGCGCGCCAGCAGATGCAGCAGTGCCGGCCGTAGCTTGGCGGCGCGAAACGTCTCGGACACGGGAGCGCCGCTGTGGATCCCCCACACGGGTCGGCTGTCCACCAGCACCGAGACGAGGATCAGCGCCTGCTCACGCGTGGGCTGCTCGATCCAGCTGCGCGCGACTTTCTGCCAGGACTCCAGCGAGCGCACGAACAGCACGTTCGAGGCGGTGGCTCCGTGCTCGTCGACGCGGATCCCGCATGCGTCCAAGCCGATGGCCACCTCGCGCGCGAGCGTGTGCAGATAGGGCCTGATCGTCTCCTCGGCAATCTCGCCGTACCAGACGATCGCGCTGTCGGCGTCCGAGGCCGGCGTGGCCTCGCGTCGCGCCTGGCTGCCGAGCGCGAGCCAGGCGAACTCCCCCGGCGGCTCGCCGGCGTCCAGCAGGCACAGCTCAATCAGCCGCCGCGTAAGCGCGTCCAGCACCACCGAGTAGATCGCCGCGACGCTTGCGGCGCCGACGTGCGCTTCGTGCAGCGCGATGACCGCCGGGCGCAGGCCCTGCGCCGCGCGCGCAAGCTCGACGATGCTCTCAGCGCGCGCGATCGAGCGGCGCAGATAGAACGAGGACAGGGTCTCCACAGCGAGCAGATCGACTGCCTCGACAACGCCGATCACCTCGCGCCCGGCGGCGAGCACCGGGAAGTGACGGACGCCGCGGTCGAGCATCTCGAGCAGCACGTCCCCTCCGAGCCTGTCGGCCGCGACGGTGTAGGCAGGAGCGCTCATCACCGAGGAGACCGGTGCCTCGTAGGAGACCCCGGCGGCAACGACGCGCGAGCGCAGGTCGCGGTCGGTCACGATCCCGAGCGAGTCGCCGAGATCGACCACGATCGCGGTCGCCGGGGCGCTCGCCATCCGTGCGGCTGCTTCACGGATCGTGGTCTCGGGTGCGCACAGCAGCGTCGGCTCGCGGATCAGCGCCGCCACCGGCTGATTGGCGGGATCGGGCGCGGGCCTTCGCGGCGCGAGCGCAGCAGCGGACTGCTCGTGCATCTCCAGCAGCGAGCGCGCGACGAAGCCGACGCTCTCCGGTCGCGCCAGCACCGATCGCGCGACCTCCTCGGGGATGCGGTAGCAGAGCGTGTCCTCGTGCGCGCGCGCCGCAAACCCGGGCGGCAGCCCCGAGAGCATCGATGCGTGGCCGAACAGCTCGCCGGGCGCCAGCAGGTCGAGCACGCGGTCGGCGAGGACGATCTCGACAGCGCCGGTACGCACGACGCGCAGATGCTCGATCGGCTGCGCGCCCTGCGCGAAGATCGTCGCACCGGCGAGGAAGAACTCGACCTCGACGTGTGCGGCGGCGCGCTCGACCTCGGCTGGCTCGAGCGCGTCGAACGGCGGGTGCACGCGCAGGAAGTCGGCGACGTCGCTGAGCGCACTGGACATGTCGGCCGGATCGTGTCAAACGCTGCGCAGCGCTGCGGCCGGAGCGAGCCGCGCAGCGCGCACGGCGGGGTACAGGCCGGCGAGCGCGCCGAGTGCCAGCGCGATCACGGCCGCTCCCGCGATCGACAGCGCAGGCACGACCACGATCCAGCCCTGGGTGGCGGCATAGCCTGCGGTGGCAGCTGCGCCCAGTGCAACGCCTACGCCTCCGCCGAGCAGCGACAGCAGCACCGACTCGCCCAGGAACTGCACAGCGATGTGCACCGCCCGCGCGCCGAGCGCGCGGCGCAGGCCGATCTCCGGTCGGCGCTCGAGCACGGAGATCACCATCACGTTCGCGATCCCCACGCCGCCCACCAGCAGCGCGACGGCGCCGAGCGCGAGGAACACGGCGGTGAGCGTGCTCTGGGCGTCCGCGCGCGCCTGCAGCGCGTTCGAGGGCCGGCTGACCTTGGTCTGTTCGGGGTTCTGGGGGTTGGCGGCCGCGCCGAGCAGCGAGTCGGCTTCGGACACCCGTTCGGGGTCGGCGCGGACGTACAGCATGCTGGCATGCCGGGTGGTGGCGAACAGGCGCTTTGCGATCGGGTAGCCGATCAGCACGGCGCGTTCGATTTCCGGTGCCAGCGGCAGCGACCCGATCACGCCGGCGACGGTGAACCAGGTGTTCTCGATCAGCACCTGCAGCGGCCGTCCGTCGGCGGACAGCCGCTCCACCCCCAGCCGCTCGGCGGCGACGAGCCCGAGCACGACCAGTGGGTAGCCTTCGTCGCCGGCGTTGATGAAGCGCCCGAGGACCATCTTCCCACCGAGAGTGGCGAGCAGTTGCGGGTCGGCGGCCTGCACGCTGATGCCGTTGGTTTCGGCGGCTTCGATGAAGGGACTGCGCCGTGCGGTCGCTCCCGAGACGCTCGTTACGGCGGCGGCGAGGCGCACGCTGCGCAGGTTGCGCACGTCCCTGACTGCGGCTTCGGGCAGCTTGGCCGCTTCGCCGAGGAACGTTTCCCCGGGGGTGACCGTGAGCAGGTTGGTCCCGAGTTCGTTGAGCTCTGCGACCAGCCCGGCCCTACTGGAGTCCGAGATGCCGAGCACCGCGACCATCGCGGCGATGCCGATGGCCACGCCGAGCGCGGACAGCGCGGCACGCAGGCGGCGCGTGCGCAGACCGACGCTGGCGACCCGCAGCACGTCAGCGGGCAGCAGGCGGCTGGGCGCGACGTCAAGTCCCATCGTGGATCAGGCGGCCGTCGCGCAGCTCGACGCGCCTGGGCAGCGTGGCGGCGATCTCGCGGTCATGGGTGATCACGAGCACGGTCGTGCCCTGCGCGTTGAGCGTCCGCAGCAGGTCGAGGATCTCGCGGCCATTGCGGGTGTCGAGGTTGCCGGTGGGCTCGTCGGCGAGCACGATCGCAGGCGAGCTGACGAGCGCGCGGGCGATCGCCACGCGCTGGCGCTCGCCCCCGGACAGCAGCGCGGTGGTCTGCCGCACCCGGTGGCCGAGCCCCACGCGATCGAGCGCCGTGGCCGCCGCCCGCCGGCGTTCGGGGGCGGGCGTGCCGGTGTAGAGCAGGCCGCCCGCGACGTTCTCGAGCGCGCTGTCCGCCTCCAGCAGGTGGAACTGCTGGAAGACGAAGCCGATACGACGCGCCCTGAGGGCCGCGAGGTCGCGGTCGGAGGCGCGCGCGACGTCCGTCCCGGCGATCCGCACGAGCCCACTGGTCGCCCGTTCCAGGGTTCCCATGATGTGCAGCAGAGTCGACTTGCCCGAGCCGGACGGGCCGACGATCGCACACAGCTCCCCGTCCCGCACGGTCAGGTCGACGCCGCGCAGCGCCTGCACGCCGCCGTCGTAGCGCTTGACGACGTCGGACATCTCGAGAACCGCGGTCACTGCGACTCGATCACGGTCACGCCCTCATGCACGCCCGTGCCTTCGACCTGGACGTAGCCGCCCGCGAACATGCCTGGCGTCACGGGGACCGTCACGCGCCGGCTGTTCGGGGCCGATGCGAGCGCTTCGACGGCGTAGCCACCGCCGGCGGTGGCGATCAGCGCGGTCGCCGGAACCGTCAGCACGTCCCGCCGCACGCTCTTGACGAGTTCGACGCTGACTGGCGCCTCGTCGAGGTGGGCGACGTGGTGGTCGAGCGTGATCGTCACGGGGATCGTGGATTCACCGCTTTCCCCGCTGTTGCCTTTTGGTTCGGCGCCCGAGCTGCTGGCTTCGCTGGCGACCGTGCCAACTTCGGTGACGCGACCGGGAGCCTGACCGCCACCGGGCAGCAGCACGGTGACGCTCTCCCCCAGCCGGGCGAGCTGCTGCTGTTCGGGCTTCACCTTGAGCTGGACGATCTGCTGGGTGGAGGTGGTCGTGAGCACGACCTCGCCCGCGCCCGCTCCCGCTTCTCCGCTGGGCGATCCTTTGCTGGGGGAGTCTTTGGCGGGTTCTTCTTTGGCGGGCTTTGCTGCCTGTTTTGCGGGTTTCCCTTTCGTGGGCTTTCCTTTCGTGGGCTTCCTTTTCTTGGGTTTTCCCTCGCTTTTGCCGGGCGAGCCTTTGGCGCCGGGCGGGTCCTGCCCGAGGGCCACCTTCACATCGGTCACGCGCCGCGCGCCGGGAGCGAACACGACCCGGCCGAGTTCGACTTCGCCCGTTTCGCTCAGGCCCTCGGCCTTCTGCCAGCGCTTGACGGCGGCGGCGGTGGCTTCGCCGAACGATTCCTCGTCCCCCTCCGGGGACGATGCGGTGATCGCCCGGTAGGGATCGAAGCCGAGGTCGATCAGGTTCTGGTTCAGCTCGGTCACGTCGGGGCCGTCGCTGACGCCCTGCTTGAGCGTCCGGTAGGCGGGGACCGAGCCATACATCAGCACCGCAGGCAGATCGTCAATCCGCCACAGCGTCCCGCCGCGAGCGATCACGGCGCCGACGGAGGGCAGCCATGTGAAGGTCCCGGCGAGCCGGTCGTAGAGTTCGAGCGTCGTCCCGTAGCCCAGGGTGCCATCGACGGTCGAGCTTTCGGACAGAGTGCGCCTGGTCACGCTGGCAGTGACATCTCCGGCCGGCACGCCGGTGTACAGGCTGTGATGCCCGCTCGAGCCAGACCCGAGCAGCACGACCGCCAGCACAGCCGCCACGATGACCGCGAGCATCCCGGCGATCAGCCAGCGCAGCCGCCTGCGCCTCGAGGAGCCCACGGCTCAGCCGCCGGTCGCGAAGCCGCGGCTTTCCGAGCTGCCCGGCGCGCGGCCGCCGCCGGGTGGGCCCAACTGCTTGCCGTGACCCTTGAACGGCAGCAGCCGCTGGCAGGATTGCTGCGCTTTCTGGAAGGCGGGGCTTTCGGGGTTGGGACCGCCACCGCCGGGTTTACCGTGGATCTTGATCGAGACGCGCCCTTCGGAGCTCGAGGCGTGAACTTCGATGCCGTGTTCGCGCATGCACTTGGCGAACTTTTCGACCTCTTCCGCGTGTTCCACCTTTTCCTGTGGGGAGAGGTTGAGCTTCTGCGGTTCAGGCTGGTACTTCTTGCAGGCCTTCTGCGCAGCTTCCATCTTCGCAGGTCCGCCTGCGCCCTTGACTTGCAGCCCATGACCGCCTTCGCCGCCGGGTCCGCTCACGGCCGTGGCTTCGATGCCGTGCTCGCGCAGGCATCTGGCGAAGTCGGCGAACTTCACTTCGGCCTGCTGTTCCTTGGCGGCAGAGGACGTCGAGGATGGCGAGGAGCCGCCGCAGGCGGCCAGGAGAAGGCTCGCCGCTGCGGTACACAGGACGGCGAGCAGGACGAGCGGCGAGCGACGGGACATCGGGCTCCTTTGCTGAGCTGTTATCGGTGACGGTGGCGCCCGTCGGCCTGCGGGCGGCGCCCTGGTACCGACATCAAGCCGGGCTCAGCTGAGAATCACCTGAGAGAAGTCGAGGAACTTGCTGAAGCGGTTACGGATCTACGACGGCGATCGTGAGCCCCGACCAACCCTGAGGCTATGTGAGTGGCTGGCCGCCGCGCGCGGCGGCCTCCAGCAGGTCGGGCAGCAGCGACTTGTCAGCGTGCTCGGGCTCGAGGAGCTGCTCGATCGCGAGGCCGTTTGAGAGGGCGAGCAATGTGATCGCGAGTTGTGGCGCTGGTAGGGGGAGGGTGACCCCGAGTCGCACTGCGCGGTCCTCGAGGTAGTCGGCGATTGCGTCGCGTGCCGCCCGGCGGTGGGCTGCGAAATCACGACGTAGCTTCGGGTTGCGCATCGCTCTCGTCCAGAATTCGATGAAGGTCAGATGCCATTTCGGGTCGCCGGCGGTAGCGTCGCTGAGTACTCGGCCGGCGTCGCGGCTGAACTCGGCGAATGTTGTGTGCGCGCCGATGGAGCTCGTGATCTGGCTCAGCCGTTCGTTGATCTGGCTGCTCATGAGGGCGTAGAAGAGGTCGTCCTTGCTGCCGAAGTTTGAGTAGATCGCACCCTTCGTGAGTCCCGCGGTGGCCGAGATCTCATCAAGCGACGTCTGCTCGTAACCGCGGTCAGCGAACACCGTCGCCGCGGCCGCGAGCAGGCGATCGCGGGTCTGTTCCCGCGTCGGGCGACGGCGAACCCGGGTCCGGGTGTCTGAGGATCTCGTCATCGCGTCTATGATACCGTCGGTATTGGATACCCCTGGTATCGAAACGAGAAGAAAGAGTGGGAATGATGGCTCGAACGGGTTTTGTGACGGGCGCTGCCGGCTTCCTCGGCCGACATCTCGTTGAGGATCTCGAACGGCAAGACTGGGAGATCACCGCGTTCTGCCGTGCGACGGATCGCACCGATCTTCTGTCCTCGAGGGTCCGGATCGAGATCGGCGACCTCACCGACCCGAACCGCGTGCGCGAGGCTCTGCCCGATTACGTCGACGCGATCTTCCACCTTGCCGGCAACACCACCACCTGGTCAAAGAATGCCGCTGCTCAATTCCGCGACAACGTCGACGGAACGGCGCACCTCATCGAGGCAGCACTGGCGAAGCACTCGCGGCGCCTGATCTACACATCATCGACGTCGGCATATGGCTACCAGCCCGGCGTTCGGATAGACGAGCGCACCACATCGAACGCGCCGACCCGCGGCGACAACTACGGCAGGAGCAAGCTGCGAGCGGAGAGCCTGATCAAGCAGGCATGCGCCGAACGCGGACTATCGGCGGTCCTCCTCAACCCGGTCAACATCGTAGGCGCCTACGACAGGACGAACTGGTCCCGGCAGCTGATCCTGCCGATCTCGAAAGGCAGCCTGCGAGTCGTGCCCCCGGGATCGGCAACCTGGATCTCGGTTCACGACGTCGTCAAGGCTCACATCGCCGCGGTCGACGTCGAGGAGTCTGGCACGAACTTCGTGCTCGGCGGTGTCGAGGCGTCATTCCGGGAGGTCACCAACGAAATTGAGGCGATCCTCGGCAAGCCACGCTCGCGGCGCGCGACATCGAGGGCCACACTGCGGCTGCTGCTGCTCCTCTCCGCCGCCAAGGCGCTCGCCACCCGAACCGAGCCGGAGCTCACGCTCGCTAAGTACCAGCGCGCGGTCGGCGACCTTCTCGTCGATGACCGCAAGGCACGCGAAGTCCTCGGACTCGAGCGCACGACGCTACACGACATGCTCGCCGAGACCATCGACTGGCTCCAGCAAGCCGGCACGCTCGATCAGCCGGAGAGCGGACAGCAGATGCGCACCTTGCGTGGACGTCCAGGACCAGCATCTGACCCGCTCCGCGGCATCGACTGGGTCGAGGTAAGCGACGAGCCCAACCACGTCGAGCTGTTCCGCAACGATGCGGTTCGCGTCTACGAGGCACGCATCGACCCGGGGACCGCGACCCTCTACCACCACCACAGCCTCGACACCATCTACGTGATCATGGCTGGCGGCAGATTCCGCTCCGAGGAGCCTGTTCACCAAAAGTCGAGCATCAAGCTCGGACGCTCGGTTTCGCTTCCCACGAAGCTCGTGTGGGGGATTCGGCGTGCACTGACTGGCGGCACGCTCCAGCTTCCGGCCGGCACGTTCCTGATGCAGTACCACCGCGCGCACCCCCTCATCCACCGAGTCCTCGCGTTATCCGACAACGCCACACCGATCCGGATGCTTGGTGTAGAGCTGCACGCAACAAGCCATCCTTCGGTGCTCCCGACGAGCTCCGGCGTGCGTCTCGAGTATAGAGATAAGCACGCACGCACATACCGCATCCAGCGGGGAACGGGCGAGTGGACGGACATCCTGCAACTGGCGCATGGCGCCGTGCTCACGGTCATCGCCGGCACCGGCGTTCTGAGCATCGAAGGCACCGAGCGGCACCTTGCTGCAGGCTCCGTCTCCTGGATCGCCCCCACACCCAACATGCGCCTCGGCAACCCCAGTGCCACCACGCTCAACTGCTTCCTCGTCATCGTCTGATACCGACGACCCAAACCACAGATCGCCACTTGACAACCAGCCGATCAGACAGCGAGATTCGCTTGGGCGACTGACTCAGACGGCGTCATCGCGCGCAGCGGCAGCTCCAGCGTCAGCCGCGCGCCGCCGCTGGGATCGTTGGCGGCGTGCACCGAGCCGCCATGGGTCTCCGCCATCTGGCGCACGATCGCCAGTCCCAGGCCCGAACCTGGGCGCGCACGCGCGGCTGGCGCCCTGAAGAAGCGATCGAACACGCGCGGAAGATCCTCGGCGGCGATCCCGGGGCCGTGGTCGCGAACCTCGACGCGCCCGTCGCGCACGCGCACCTCGACCGGCCCGGCGGCGGGCGGGTTCCATTTAATGGCGTTGTCGAGCAGGTTCGCGATCGCGCGATCCAGCCGCGACGGCGAGGCACGCACCATGCAGGGCTGGGTCTCGAGGCTGAACAGGCAGTCCGGCACATGCAGCTGCGCGCGCTCGAGTGCGTCGGCGACGGCCAGGTCCAGGCGCACGTCCTCGACCTCGACCTCCTCGACGTCGGTCTTGGAGAGATCGACCATGTCGCCCACGAGCACCGTCAGCTCGCGCAGCTGCGCCTGCGCGGAGGCCACCGCGCGAGCGCGCTCAGCCGGTGTCAGCTCATCACCGAGCGCGAGCGCGTCGAGGTTCGCCTGCACGCTGGTCAGCGGCGTGCGCAGCTCATGTGATGCGTCGGAGATGAGCTGGCGTTGGGAGAGCCGGGAGCGCTCGAGTGCCGCCAGCATCGTGTTGAAGCTCGCCGCCAGGCGCCCGAGCTCGTCCTGCTCGTCGGCCTCGATGCGATGCCCGAGATCCTGCGTGCGCGTCACACGCTCGGCGGCGCCCGTCAGCCGCCGCACCGGCACGAGCGCCGCGCGCGAGACGAGCAGCCCCAGCAGCGCCGCGAGCGCGATCCCGCCGAGGCAGACGATCGCCAGCACCAGCTTCAGGTTCGACAGCGTGCCTTCGACGTCGCCGAGCGGCAGCGCAACCTGCCACACGCCGCCTTCGGGGGCGCGCTCGGTCAGCACTCGCACGCGCGTGCCCGCCACCGTGGCGTCGCTGAAGAACGCCGGGCGCCGGCCCGCGGCCACCTCGCGTGCGGCCGCTGTGATCGGGAGCAATGAGCCGCTGGGCGCGGAGCGCAGGACGTTGCCGTCAGCCTGAAACAGCTGCGCATAGCCCGTGGCGCCACCCAGCTTCGGTGCCGGCAGCACGAGGCTTGCGATCCCGCCGGCGCTGGCTTCAGCCGCAGGCGTCCCGCCGCCGACGCGGCTGCCTGAGACGGTCTTGCCGTCCGCCGAGCCGGCTTCCCCGAACAACCGCGTCTCGGAGGAGCCCTGCTTGCTCAAGGCGCCCGTCGACCCGGCCGCAAGGCTTGTCTGCGAGGAGATCCCTCCGACGACCACTCCCCCGGGTCCTCGGGCGATGATCCGGGTGAGGATCTGCGAGGGCGACCTGCCTTCCCGCTTGAGCTTGGCTATCTCGGCGGCACTCAGCTTCTGGCTCTTGATCTGGACCGACTGCGGCGCGCCGGGAACCAGCTTCTCACGCAGGCTGGAGTCCGTTTGCCCGATCAGCTCGTTGCGTGTGACCACGTAGACGACCACGGAGGCGAGCACGACCGCGGCGGCCACCGCCCCGGCGGCGAGCAGCACCATGCGCCGGCGAAAGCTCATCGCGCCGATGGCCTCAGCGCATAGCCGACGCCGCGAACGGTATGCACGAGCCGCGGCTCGCCGTCGGCCTCTGTCTTGCGACGCAGGTAGCCCACATACACCTCGAGCGAGTTGGAGGCGGGCCCGAAGTCATAGCCCCAGACGCGATCGAAGATCGTCGCGCGCGCGAGCACCTGGCGCGGGTGGCGCATCAGCAGTTCGAGCAGCAGGAACTCGGTGCGGGTCAGCTCGAGCACGCGCTGACCACGGCGCGCCTCGTGTGCTAGCGGATCGAGCTCGAGATCCTCGAAGCGCAGCCTCTCGTCCGCGCCCTCCCAGCCGGTGCGACGCAGTAGCGCGCGCAGGCGCGCGATCAGCTCCTCGCGCGCAAACGGCTTGACCAGGTAATCGTCGGCACCCGCCTCGAGGCCCGCGACGCGCTCTGAGACCTCCGCGCGCGCGGTCAGCATCAGCACCGGCGTGCGGTCGCCCGTGGCGCGGATCCGCCGGCAGACCTCGAGGCCATCCAGCCCGGGCATCAGCACGTCGAGGATCACCGCGTCGGGCGCGGCGAGCGCCAGCGCACGGATCGCCTCGCGGCCGTCCGCCGCCGTGCTGACCGTGAACCCGTCATGGTCGAGGATCAGCGCCAGCGCTTCCCGGACCGAGGGGTCGTCATCGACGACCAGCAGCTTCATACCGCCATGCTGACGGGCGAGCCTGAAAGAAACCTGAATACAAGTCGAGCCCCCGCCGCGGCCCGGACTGCGGGCTTTGGCGGGGGCTCGTTGGAGACCCAGCGGGATGCGTCGGCGGCTTACCCTTCCGGAGCCGCTACCGGACTCAGCTGTTCCTTCAACGCCGGGTTGGTGGTGGTGCGAAGGTAAGGCTGGACGCGCGGGTCGAAGAACACTTTGATCAGCTTCTTGACCTGCGGGTCGTTGCGGTATGCGTCCCCTACCACCAGCTGGCCGGCGAAGCTGCGCGGCGCGGGCGGCGCGTAGATCCTGTCCTTCGTCGGCGTGCCCGCCGCGATGAACTGCATGTTGTAGGCGATCACCGCGTCGACCGAGCTGAGCGTGCGCGGTCCGGCGCCGTAGTCGACGAACACGAACTGCAGTTTGTGCGGGTTGGAGGCGATGTCACTCGTGGTCGCAGACCATGGGACCGTGCCGGGCTTGAACGTGATCTCGCCCGCGCGCTCCAGCAGCCACAGCGCTTGCGCCGTGTTGGCGGGATCGTTCAGCAGCGCGATCTGCGCCCCGCTGGGCAGCGCCGACAGGCTCGGGTACTTGGTGGAGTACACCGAGTACGCCCACTGGAACACCGGCCCGATCGCCGTGAGCTTCATGCCGGTGGACTGGACGACCTCGTTGAGCCAGTGGATGTGCTGGTAGATGTTCGCGGCGAACTGGCCGTGCGCGGTGGCTTCGTCGAGCTGGTTGCCGTCCTGGATCCCAACCGGTTCGATTTTGATCCCGTAGGTGGGCGCAATCGCCTGGTTGAGCCACACCAGCAGCCCGCGCTCAGAGCTGCTGGAGGCTTCGTATGCGACGGGGAGCGTGGTGCCGAAATGGCTTCCGGCGACGGTCTTTCCCGACGATCCTTTCGCGAGCAGCACGACCAGCAGCACGACGATCACCACCAACGCCGCGGCTGCCGCAATCCAGTTACGGCGGTTCTTGCCGCCACGCAGCTCGAAGTCCTGAGGTGGAAGCCCCGGAGTTGGCGGTCTGGTCTTGACGTCGGTCGACATGGGTTCTGCTCCTTTGCTGGTCAGTGTGTGAGCGACCGGACGATGCGGTCGCCGCCGAACTGCACGATTTGAACGATCAGCACGAGCAGGACGATGCAGCTGATCATGATGTGGCTGTCGAACTGCTCGTAGCCGTAGTTGACGGCGAGGTAGCCGAGGCCACCGGCGCCGATCGCCCCCGCGATCGCCGAGTATTCGATCATCGCGATCACGTTCAGTGAGAGCCCTGCGACGATCCCGGGGAGCGCCTCGGTGAGCTGGATCGTCCGGATCACCTGCGGCACGCTCGCGCCGGAGGCGATGCCGACGTCCAGGCGCGTGCGCGGGATCTCGCGGATGGCGTTTTCCACCAGCCTGGCGAAGAACGGGATGCCGGCGAGCGACATCGGGATGATCGCCGCCTTGATCCCGATCGTGGTGTGCACCACCAGCTGGGTGAAGGGAATGATCGTGGCCATCAGCACGAGGAACGGCAGCGAGCGCCCGAGGTTGGCGATCCAGCTGATCGACGCGTTCACCGTCGTATGCGGCGTGAGCCCTCGCGGCGAGGTGTTGAAGATCAGCAGCCCGAGCGGCAGGCCGAGCGCGACGACGATGCACATCACGATGCCGACCATCGCGGCCGTCTGCCCGAGCGCGGGCAGCAGCAGTGAGGAGACACCGGACCAGGGAGTGGCGGTGGCGAGGATCATGCGGCGCTCCTTGCGAGCGCCACTTGGCGCTCCTCGGGCTCGGACTCGAGCTCATCGGTCCGTGCAATGCCACCCTGCTCTGCGTGGATGCCGCGCGAGGCGAACGCCGTGCGCACCTCCTCGGGCGCGAGCGGGCGATCGATGCGCACGGTCAGGCGCCCGGCGGCGCCGCCGTCGTCGATCGTCTCGATCAAACCCGCCAGCACGGCGATGTCGGTATCGAGCTCGCGGCCGACCGAGGTGAGCCACGCCGGGTCGACGTCGGGGCGCTCGTAGCGCAGCTGCCACACCGCGGCCTCGTGCCGCGGCGCCGGTCCGGGCGGCAGTGGCAGCAGCGCCCGTGCGAGCTCGGAGTCCGAGGAGCGCACGACCTCAGCGACCGAGCCGCGCTCGATGATCTTCCCTTCGTGGAGCCTTGCGACGCTGTCGGCGACGCTTCGCACGACGTCCATCTCGTGGGTGATGAGCACCACCGCCACCCGCAGCTCGTCGCGCAGCTCGGCGAGCAGTTTCAGGATCGAGGCGGTCGTCTGCGGGTCAAGGCCCGAGGTCGGCTCGTCGGCGAGCAGCACCGACGGTTTGAGCGCGAGGCCGCGCGCGAGGCCGATGCGCTGCTGCTGCCCACCGGAGAGCTGCGAGGGGTAGTGGTTGGCGCGATGCAGCATTCCCACCCGGTCGAGCAGCTCGTGCACGCGCGTAACGCGCTCCGAGTGGGAGATGTCGAGGTAGCGCATCGGCAGCGCCACGTTCTCGGCAGCGGTCATCCGCTGCAGCAGGCTCGCCGATTGGAAGACCGTGCCGATCGCGCGGCGGGCGCTGCGCAGCTCTCTGCGCGAGAGCCGTGTGAGGTCCTTGCCGTCGACGAGGATCGAGCCCGAGGTCGGCTTCTCGAGCAGGTTGATGCAGCGCGCCAGCGTGCTCTTGCCGGCGCCGCTCGGTCCGACCACCGCCGCGATTTCACCTGCCTGTACCGCGAAGTCGACGCCGTCGAGGACGGTCAGCGATCCGTAGCGTTTGGTCAGTGCGGTTACCTCGATCATTGGGGCGGGCTCCTTTCGCGCGAACGCCCCAGGAGGCATTCTCGATAAATCCGGTCGGGAAAGCGCGCAAAGCATCCCTGGGAAGTGGGCCGCCGTCCAATAGACATTCGCGGACCCCCGATAGCCGTGTCCTATCGCGGGGGTCTGTCCGTGGTACGCTTGCGCGACCATTTACAAGCTTCCTGATAGAAATTGTTGACAACGCGGCGCCATGCGTATCGAGCAGATCGAATACGCGGCTGCGGTTGCGCGCTTTGGGTCGTTCCGGCGCGCCGCCGAGGAGCTGCACATCTCTCAGCCCGCGCTGAGCGAGACCGTGCGCAAGCTCGAGGCCGAGCTCGGGGTCAACATCCTCGACCGCCAGCGCACCGGCGCGATCGTCAGCGCCGAGGGACGCGAGCTGCTGCCGCACCTGCTCGACGTGATCGAGGCCGCCCAGCGGCTGCGCTCCGCCGCTGACGAGCAGCACGAGAGCAGCCGCACGATCAGGCTTGGAACCGTCAGCGCCGCGACCTCGCCGCTGCTCACCGCCACGATCCGCGCGTTCCGCGACACGCATCCCACCACGCAGGTCGATGTGGTGCTGGTGCAGCAGCAGCTCCTGCACCGCTCGCTTCTGGAAGGCGGCCTCGACCTCGGGCTCGTCAACTACCTCGACGGAGATGAGGTCACGCCCGAGCTGCACACCGTCGAGCTGCTGCACGGGCACCCCGTCGTCTGCATCCACAGCGACAGCCCGCTCACCGAGCTCCTATCGGTGACCACTGCCGATCTGATCGCTCAGCCGCTGATCGCAATGCGCTCCGGATATGCGATGCACCGCTACATCAACCGCCTGCTCGACGGTGAGAAGCCCTCGTTCTCCTTCTCCGCCGACGGAGCGGAGATGGGCAAGCTGATGGTCGCCGCCGGGCTCGGCGTCACCGTGCTGCCGAGCTACAGCGTGTTCGGAGACCCGCTCGAGCAGCGCGGCGCGATCACCGCGCGCAAGCTCGCAGACGACGACACAGGCGTGCGTTTGGTAATGCAGCGCCGGCGCTCCGGCACGCCCACGCGGGCCACGCGCGACCTGCATCGGCTGTTCACGGAGGAGGCTGCCGCTTATGCCGCCAGCGTCGCGCAAGGGTGAAAGGCGCGCCCTATCGCCCGCTCCACGATCCCTATTTGACCGCGGCCCTCGCAGCCCCCATGCTCGTGTTCATGCATGCCACGCTCAACAGCCGCTCCGCATGACTCGCCCGTTCGACTCGATCGAGGATGCGCTCGCGGAGGTCCGCGCGGGACGCGCGGTGATCGTGTGCGACGGCGAGGAGCGCGAGAACGAGGGCGACCTCGTGATGGCCGCGCAGTTCGCGACGCCCGCAGCGATCAACTTCATGGCGCGCGAGGCGCGCGGCCTGGTCTGCCTGGCGCTCAGCGCCGAGCGCTGCGACGAGCTCGGGCTGCGCCCGATGACGCGCCGCAACGAGTCGCTGCACGAAACCGCGTTCACCGTCTCGATCGAGGCGCGTCACGGCGTCACCACCGGCATCTCCGCGTATGACCGCTCGCACACCGTGCAGACCGCGATCGACCCCGAGCGCGGCGCCGACGATCTCGTCCAGCCCGGCCACATCTTCCCGCTGCGCGCACGCGAGGGCGGCGTGCTCGAGCGCTCCGGTCACACCGAGGCGGCAGTCGACCTCGCGCGCCTCGCCGGCGTCTCGCCCGCGGGCGTGATCTGCGAGATCCTCAACGAGGACGGCACGATGGCGCGGGTGGGCGACCTGACCGGATACGCGCGTCGCCACGGCCTGAAGATGATCACCGTGGCACAGTTGATCGCGTATCGCCGCCAGCGCGAGAGCCTCGTCGAGCGCGTCGCCGGCGCGCGGCTGCCCACCCCCTACGGCGTCTTCCAGCTGCACGGCTACCGCTCGCTGCACGACGGTGGCCAGCACCTCGCGCTCGTCTACGGCGAGGTCGCAGGCGTGCCCGACGTGCTCACGCGCGTGCACTCCGAGTGCGTCACCGGCGAGGTGTTCGGCTCGCTGCGCTGCGACTGCGGCCCGCAGCTGCAGGAGGCGATGCGCCTGATCGCCGCCGAGGGCCGTGGGGCGATCGTCTACCTCGCCCAGGAGGGACGCGGCATCGGCCTGCTGAACAAGGTGCGCGCATACGAGCTGCAGGACACCGAGGGTCTCGACACCGTCGATGCGAACCTCGCTCTGGGGTTCGCGGCGGACCTGCGCGACTTCGGCATCGGCGCGCAGATCCTGGCCGACCTCGGGCTCTGCACGATTCGCCTGCTGACCAACAACCCGCGAAAGATCATCGGTCTGGAGGGCTACGGCCTGGAGGTGTCCGGCCAGGTCCCGATCGAGGTTCCATCGCAGCCCGAGTCCGAGCCGTACATGCTCTCCAAGGCGCTGCGGCTCGGGCACACGCTGGAGCGCGTCGCATGAGCGCGGCCAAGCACGACATGCGCACGGTCATGGGCCACTTCGCCACCGGCGTGTGCGTCGTCAGCACGCGCCGCGGCGACGGCAGCCCCGTCGGCACGACCGTCAACGCCGTCACTTCCGTCTCACTCGAGCCACCGCTGCTGCTCGTGTGCCTCGCGCACGACAGCGAGACGCTCGCCGCCGTGCGCGCGTCCTCGCGCTTCGCGGTCAGCATCCTCGCCGAGAGCCAGCAGGAGCACTCCAACCGCTTCGCCGCCAAGGGCGAGCGGGCGCGACCGCGAGAGGTCGACTTCAGCGAGCGCGACCCCGGACTGCCATGCCTGCCGAACGCGCTCGCGACGCTCGCGTGCCGCGTCAGCGCGATCCACCGCGGCGGCGATCACATGATCGTGATCGGCGAGGCGCTGTCGATGTCGAGCGCGCAGGAGGACGTAGCGCCGCTGCTGTTCTTCCGCGGCTCTTACTCGCGGCTCGAGCACCAGCAGTGGCACAGCGCGTCCAAATCTTCATAAAAACAATAAAAATGATGAGAAAGCGGGGTCGGTAGATGGCCATCACAAGCGAGGATCCGATCAAGTTCGCCTACTGGGTGCCCAATGTCAGCGGCGGGCTGGTCGTCTCGAAGATCGAGCAGCGCACCGACTGGGGCATCGAGTACAACCGCGAGCTCGCGCGGCTGGCCGAGAACCGCGGCTTCGAGTACGCGCTCAGCCAGGTTCGCTACATGGCCAGCTACGGCGCCGAGTACCAGCACGAGTCGACCGGCTTTAGCCTCGCGCTGCTGCTCGCGACCGAGCGACTGAAGGTGATCGCCGCGATCCACCCCGGCCTGTGGCAGCCCGGCGTGTTCGCCAAGCTCGGCGCGTCCGCCGACGTGATCTCCGGCGGGCGCTTCGCCGTCAACGTCGTCTCCGGCTGGTTCAAGGGCGAGTTCAGCGCCCTCGGCGAGCCATGGCTCGAGCACGACGAGCGCTACCGTCGCTCGGAGGAGTTCATCCGCGTGCTCAAGGCCAGCTGGACGCAGGACGAGGCCGAGTTCTCCGGCGACTTCTACAACCTGCACGGCTACACGCTCAAACCGAAGCCGCTGCAGAAGCCGCACCCGGAGATCTTCCAGGGCGGCAACTCCACCGCCGCGCGCCAGATGGCCGGCCGCGTGTCCGACTGGTACTTCATGAACGGCAACTCCTTCGATGGCGTGCGCAGCCAGATCGAGGAGGTCTCCGCCTACGCGAAGGACGCCGGGCGCGAGCCCGGCAGCGACATCCGCTTCGGCCTGAACGCGTTCATCGTCGCGCGCGACAGCGAGTCCGAGGCGCGCGCGGTCGTCGAGGAGATCATCGCGAAGGCCGACAAGGAGGCCGTCGAGGGCTTCGGCGCCGCCGTCAAGCAGGCTGGGCAATCGGCATCCGACGGGCGTGGCATGTGGCAGGACTCCGAGTTCAAGGACCTCGTGCAGTACAACGACGGCTTCCGCAGCGGGCTGATCGGCACGCCCGAGCAGGTTGCGCGGCGGATCGTCGAGTACCGCAAGCTCGGCGTCGGGCTGATCCTCAGCGGCTTCCTGCACTTCCAGGAGGAGGTCGACTACTTCGGCCTGAAGGTGCTGCCGATCGTGCGCGAGCTCGAGGCCGAGCTCGGCGTGCAGGAGCCGGTCGCGCTTGCAACCGCAGCCCCGGTCGCATGAGCACCGCCGAGATCCACCGCACGCGGGCGGACGCCGATCCGCTCGCGCTCAGCGCCGACGCACCGCCGGCTCCCGCCCACCGCATCGGCTCCGACGAGGAGGCCGTGGCGCGCGCCGAGGCGGTGCTCGAGCAGATCGCCGCCGGCGCCTGTGAGCGCGACCGCGAGCGCAGGCTGCCGGTGGCGGCAATCGAGCTGCTGTCCTCCGAAGGGCTGCTCGCGATCACCGTACCCGAGCAGTTCGGCGGTGCCGGCGTCTCAGCCGAGACGCTCGCGCGGGTCGTGAGCCTGCTGGCGAGCGCCGACCCCAACGTCGCGCAGATCCCTCAGAGCCACTTCGTCTACCTCGAGCTCGTGCGCCAGCTGGGCACGAGCGCGCAGCAGCAACTGCTGTTCGGCGAGGTGCTCGACGGGCGGCGCCTGGCCAACGCGCAGTCCGAGGCAGGCTCAAAGACCGTCGCCGACATCCGCACCAGCCTGCGCCCGGCAGCCGACGGAGCCGGAACGAACGGAGCCGGAACGAACGGAGCCGGAGCGGACGCGAACCTGATCCTCGATGGCGAGAAGTTCTATTGCACCGGCTCGCTGCTCGCGCACTGGCTGACCGTGCTCGCCAAGGACCGGGATGGCCGCACGCAGGTCGCGATCGTCTCCCCCGACGCCGAGGGCGTCAGCATCGTCGATGACTGGGCGGGAATGGGGCAGCGCACGACGGCGAGCGGCACCGTCAAGCTCGAGCGCGTGAGCGTGCCCGCCGAGATGGTGATTCCCCACCACCGCATGTTCGAGCGCCCGCAGGTGTACGGGGCGCGCGCGCAGCTGCTGCATACGGCGATCGACGTCGGCATCGCCGACGGGGCGCTCAGGGACGCCGCTGAGTTCGTGCGCACCGCGAGCCGCCCCTGGTTCGAGGCCGAGGTCGAGCGCGCGGCCGATGACCCGCTCTTGATCCAGCGCGTCGGCGAGCTCGCGATCGGCGTGCGCGCCGCGCAGGCGCTGCTCGCCGAGGCCGGGCGCACGATCGATGCGGTGGAGCGCAAGGTGGTTGACGCATCGTCCCCGGAGGGGGACGCCGGCTCCATCTCCGAGGACGATGCCGCTCGCGCCTCGATCGCGGTCGCCACCGCCAAGGCGTTCGCCGATCGCGTCTCGGTGGAGACCACCAGCGCCCTGTTCGAGCTCGCCGGTACGCGCTCGGCCGCCAACGACCTCAACCTCCACCGTCACTGGCGCAACGCGCGCACGCACACGCTCCACGACCCCGTGCGCTGGAAGCTCCAGCACATCGGCCGCTACACGCTGAATGGCACCTACCCGCCCCAGCACGGACAGGTGTGATGGCCCCGCTCACGTTTCACTGGTTCCTGCCCACTCAGGGCGATGGGCGCCGGCTGATCGAGGAGGCGCGGCCGCTCGGCGTCGCGGGGCGCCCGCGGCCCTCATCGCTCGGCTATCTCACCCAGGTCGCGCTCGCCGCCGAGGAGCTCGGGTTCGACGGTGCGCTGACGCCGACGGGGCTGTGGTGTGACGACGCGTGGGTCACGACCGCGATGCTCTCGCAGCGGACCGAGCGGCTCAAGTTCATGATCGCGTTTCGCCCAGGCCTGGTCAGCCCGACGCTCGCCGCGCAGATGGCCGCGACGTTCCAGCGCCAAAGCCGCGGCCGGCTACTGCTGAACGTGGTCACCGGCGGCGATGCGGAGGAACAGCGCGCGCTCGGCGACGAGCTCGACAAGACCGGGCGCTACGCGCGCACGGCCGAGTTCCTGCGCGTCGTGCGCGACCTCTGGCGCGGCGAGACGGTCGACCTCGACGGAGAGCACCTGACGGTGCAGGCCGCGCAGCTCGAGCAGTTGCCTCCGTCTCCCCCGCCCATCTATTTCGGCGGGTCCTCCGCAGCGGCGCTCGCCGTCGCCGCCAGCCATGTCGACGTGTACCTGAGCTGGGGCGAGCCGCCGGCGCTGCTGCGCGAGAAGCTCGAGGCGGTCTCGGAGCTGGCGGCGGCTGAGGGCCGGGACCTGCGGCTCGGGATCCGCCTGCATGTGGTCTGCCGCGACAGCGCCGGCGCTGCCTGGCGCGAGGCCGAGCGCCTGCTCGAGGGCATCCATCCGAGCACGATCGAGCAGGTGCAGGAGCGCCTGCGCCGCAGCGAGTCCGAGGGCCAGCGGCGGATGCTGGCGCTGCACAACGGCTCTGCCTCGAGCCTCGAGGTGGCCCCCAACCTGTGGGCCGGCGTCGGGCTGGCGCGCGGCGGCGCCGGCACAGCGCTTGTCGGCAGCCACGAGGAAGTGGCCGATCGCATCGCCGAGTACGCCGCACTCGGCATCAGCGAGTTCGTGCTGTCGGGCTACCCGCATCTCGAGGAGGCGTACTGGTTCGGCGAGGGCGTGCTGCCGATCCTCACCGAGCGCGGGCTGTACTCGACGCCCGGCTTCGCCGGCGCCCGCGCGACAGAGGATCCGCGAGCGCGCGGCGCGCGGGCGAGCGTTCCTTTTGCGGGAGTCGGGCGCGGATGATCCGCCGCTGAGCGCTCAGCGAAACGCCTGGATCCCGGTGAGGGCGCCACCGACGACGAGCGCGTGCACGTCGGCGGTGCCCTCATAGGTGACGATCGACTCGAGGTTGTTCATGTGGCGGATGACGGGGTACTCGAGCGTGATGCCGTTGGCACCGAGCATCTGGCGCGCGGTGCGCGCGACGTCAAGCGCGGCGTTGACGTTGCCGAGCTTGCCCATCGAGACGTGCTCGGGCAGCAGGCGATGCTCGTCCTTCATGCGCCCCAGGTGCAGCGCGAGCAGCGTCGCGCGGTTGACCTCGAGCGCCATGTGCGCGAGCTTGTACTGCTGGATCTGCGTGGCGGCGATCGGCCGCCCGAACGCGATGCGCTCTTTGCTGTAGTCGAGCGCCGACTCGAAGCACGCGCGCGCCGCGCCGGCGGCGCCCCAGACGATCCCATAGCGGGCCTCGTTCAGGCACGACAGCGGGCCGCGCAGCGAGGTGGCCTCGGGCAGCATCGCCTCCTCTGGAAGGCGCACGTCGTCGAGCAGCAGCTCGGAGGTGACCGAGGCGCGCAGCGACAGCTTGCGGTGGATGTCCTGCGTGCTGAAGCCGTTTGTCCCCTTGGGTACGAGAAAGCCGCGCGTACCCTCGTCGGTGGCGGCCCACACGACGGCGACGTCGGCGATCGAGCCGTTGGTGATCCACATCTTCTGCCCGTGCAGGATCCAGTCGCTGCCGTCGCGGCGTGCGCGCGTGCGCATCGATCCGGGGTCAGAGCCAGCGTCGGGCTCGGTCAGGCCGAAGCAGCCAATCGCCTCACCGGCGGCCATGCGCGGCAGCCACTCGAGCTTCTGGCTCTCGCTGCCCCAGCGCCAGATCGCGTACATCGCGAGCGAGCCCTGCACGGAGACGAGCGAGCGCAGGCCGCTATCGCCGGCCTCGAGCTCCAGGCAGGTGAGCCCATAGGCGGTGGCGGTCGCGCCGGCACAGCCGTAGCCCTGCAGGTGCATGCCGAGCACGCCGAGCTTGCCGAGCTGTGGCGCGAGCTCGCTGGTGGGGAAGCGCGCCTCCTCGAACCAGTCGCCGACATCGGGAAGCACGCGGTCGCGCACAAACGCGCGCACCGTGTCACGGATGTCGCGCTCCTCGTCGGAGAGCAGATGGTCGATGCCGAGGAAGTCCTTGGGGTTGACCGCGGCGGGCGCGGCTGCGGTGCTCGCCATGGGGGTGACTCTACACCTGCGTGGCGAGGCGCTCGTGCACCGAACGCACGGCGCTCGAGCCCTCGCCGACGGCGGCGGCGACCCGCTTCATCGAGCCGAGGCGGACATCACCGGCGGCGAACACGCCGGGCGTGGAGGTCTCGAATGGCAGCGCGCCGGAGGTGTCCGGGCTCAGCGGCGCAGGCAGCTGACGATCGGTGAGGATGAACCCATCGGCGTCGAGTTGCACGCTGCCGTTCAGCCATTCGGTTGCCGGGCTGGCGCCGATGAAGCAGAACAGGCCCGAGCACGCGAGCGTCTGCTGCTCGCCGGTTTTGACGTCTGTCAGGGTGGCCTGTTCGAGATGCACCTCACCGGCCAGCGCGCAGACTTCGACGCCGGCCATCAGGTGGATCTTCGGGTCGGCCTCGATTCGCTCGATCAGGTACCGCGACATCGTCTGCGTGAGATCGCCGCGGCGGATCGCGATCGTCACGGCGCAGTTGCTCTGCGCGAGGTAGATCGCGGCCTGCCCCGCGGAGTTGCCGCCGCCGATCACCACGACCGGCGCTCCGTCGCAGACGCGGGCCTCCAGGTCGGTGGCCGCGTAGTACACGCCTGCGCCCTCGAAGCGCTCGAGATCGTCGACGGCCAAGCGCCGGTAGCGCGCACCCGAGGCGACGATCACCGCGCGCGTGGGAATCTCGCTGCCGTCGCTGAGCACGATCACGTGGAAGCTGCCCTCCGAGCGCAGCCCGACGACTTCGCATGGCGCGTTCAGTCGAGCTCCGAGGCGCATCGCCTGCACAGCGGCTCTGGAGGTGAGATCGCCGCCGGAGATGCCATTGGGAAAGCCAGCGTAGTTCTCGATGCGCGAGCTCGCGCCCGCCTGGCCACCGACGGTGACGGCGTCCAGGCAGACCGTGCTGAGGCCCTCGGAGGCGCCGTAGACGGCAGCGGCCAGTCCCGCGGGGCCGCTGCCGACGACGATGAGGTCGAAGATGAAGCCGGGTTTCGGCTGGAAGGAGAGGCCGAGGTGATCGGCGAGGGTCGCCGCGGTGGCGTGTCGCAGGACCCCGGTCGGCGTGATCACCACAGGGGTGTCCTGGGGGCGCAGGTTCACGCTCGCGAGCAGCGCTTCGACATCCTCGGCATCCTCGAGATCGATCCATGTGTGAGCCAGACGCGAGTGCTCCGCGAAGTTGCGCAGGCTCATCGCCTCGGGCGAGTAGCGCGAGCCGATGATCCGGATCGCCTGCGCTCCCGGGCCCGAGCGCAGGACCTGCCGCCGCTCGACGAGCTCGCCGAAGATGATGTCGGCGATTTCCGGGCGCACGCTCATCAGGCGCCTGAACTCGGCCTGCTTGATCGCAAGCACGCGCCCCGGCCGCGACACGCGCCCCGTCAGGAACCGGCGCTGCCCGGTCAGCAGCGTCAGCTCGCCGATGAAGTCACCGGGACCGAACGCGCGCACGAGAACCGCCTCGGGCCCCTCGCCCCGCACGACCTCGGCCTCACCTTCGAGCACCACGAACAGGTCGAAGGATGCCTCGCCCGCTTTGAACAGCACGTCTCCGGCGACGACCTGCCTTTCGCTGCCGAAGTCTGCCATTTCCTGCAGTTGAGATTCAGAGAGCAGCGGCGCCGGGGCTGGATCGGCTGGCTGGCTGTCGTTCATGACTTGAGGGTAGCTCGGGTCACTCGGGCGTGACAGCCCCTGAGGCTAGCGCACAGCGAGCAGCACGTTGGACTCGCTGCTGCGCTCGACCACATCGACGGTGTCGCCCAGCCTGATGGTGAGACCCGGCGCGTAGACGTGGTTCAGGTTCTGCGCGAAGAACACGCCCTTGTTCGACTGGTCGTGAGCGTTTACGCCGCGACGTGTGACAAGCGCCCGGCGGACGGCCTTGCCCACGACGGCTGTCTTCTGGTCCACGTCGGGAATGACGCATCTGTCACAAGCCTTGACGATGAACGCGGTCAACATGCCGATCCGGACCTCTGTCCAGTAGTCCTCGTCATACGCCGGCAGCGCTTGCCCGTCGACGACGATGTTGGGACGAAAGCGGTTCATTCCGACCGGCTCATCCAGCTGCGTGTTGAGTTGCGCCAGTGAGCGCTCGCTGGCCAGCAGCATCGCGTTGCCATCGGCGAATCCAACCTGGTTGGACGCACCGGGCTGGTGGTAGCGATCGTTGATGTAGCGAGGCAGATCCTCGCGAACACGCAGCAGCCGAAAGCGCCGGTTCTCCTTGTAGCGCGGCAGGAAGGCGGTGAACCACTCGTCGAGCTCCTCCCCCACGAGCTGACCGGCCACGGGCTTGTCGTGCACGGTGGCCGCCACCAGCCGCTCGTCGTCTGGCTCGAGCTCGAGTGGAACCTCGACGTCTTGCATCCCCGGCGCCGACAGGGTGATCGACGCCTCGCCCAACGTGGGGCTCACGAGTGCGAGCTCGGGCACCTTCCGTTGGGAGATGAAGCTCCCGCCGTCGTCGACGATCATGAAGTCCCTGTCGTGCTCGAGCCCCCTGGCGGTGACGTGTGCTTCTTGCAACTGCAGTCCCGCGCAGGACTTGAGCGGGTAGGTGGCGAGCCCGGTAACCGTTACCGGGCTCGCCGATCCCACTCCCGCTTCACTCAACCCGCTTCACCGCTGAGACCATATTCACTCCCACCGGCGCGGGGCCGGCCGGGGAGGGGTGCAAGACATGGCCGGGAGCGTGCAGGTGGTGCTGGTGCTCCTCCTCGCTCAGCGCGATCTCGTGCGCCGAGGCGTCGAGCGCGCGTTCGAGGTCGAGCTGGATCCCGGACAGCGCCGCCGGCTGCGTGCGATGCATCCAGTACAGCCGCGCGCCACCCATGAGCATGTAGCCCAGGAAGATGTAGGGGAACAGGTTGATCGGCCATGCCGGCGCCGGATAGAAGCTGCCGACGGTCGGCACCAACAGGCAGGCGAACGCCAGCCCTGCGACCAGCACGTTGCGTCCGCGTATCTCACCGAGCTTGCGCAGGTAGAAGGGCGCAGCGACCGTGATCATGAAGTACGCGAACAGGAAGCCGAACGCGGCCAGCGTACCGGCATCGCCGAAGATCGTCAGCGGACCGGTGCCCGTCGCGTGCAGCACCATCGCGATCACGAGGATCACGGCCCCGTAGGAGGCGAGCGCCACGTGCGGCGTCATGTTCTTGGCATGTACCGCATGGGCCTGCTTCGGCAGGAAGCCGTGCCCACTGAGCGGGAAGATGATGCGCGCACCTGCGTTCAGGCACGAGAGTGACAGCGAGAAGAAGCTCACCATCGCGCCGAGCGCCACCGGGACCTTGAAGAAGCTGACGCCGTAAGCCGCCGAGATCTCGGTCAGCGGGGTGCTGAAGGAGCCGAGTGACTTGCCCATGTGGTTGGTCGCGAAGACCTCGATGTAGCTCATGAAGACCATGAACGCGCCGGTTATCAGCAGGCTCCAGATGACCGCGCGCGGCACGTTGCGAAGCGGCTGCTTGGCCTCACCGCCGAGCGTCGTGGCGCTCTCGAAGCCGACCAGGCTGAAGATGCAGATGACGATCGCGAAGTCCATGCCTTTCAAGCTGACGCCGCTCAGCTTGAGCTGACCTGTGTCAACCGAGACTCCGTGCCTGAACAGCACCACGCCCGCGAGTGCGAGGATAATGGTCACCGAGATCGCCTCGAGCGCAAGTGTCAAAAGCGACGAGATGCGGATGTCCTTCCAGGCGATCGTCAGACAGGTGAAGCCGCTGATCAAGAAGAAGATGTACGGGCTGACGGTTCCGTGCACTCCGATTCCTGACAGGAACTGCTGTGCGAAGATCGCAAAGCCCGCCAGCCCTGCGGTGGCGATGCCCCAGTAGGACCACACCAGCGCCCACCCGGAGAGCACGCCGGCGGCCGGTCCGAGTCCTCGAGCCGTGTAGGCGTACATCGATCCCGCCGTTGCCGAGCGCCGCGCGAACTGGTTGAGCCCGAGCACGACGAACAGCAGCATCACGGTGCCGAACAGGTAGGCCGCCCAGGTCCCCTGACCCGAGTCGCCGAACGCCAGCGCGATGATCAGCACCGCTGTCATCGTCGGCGAGATCAGCGCAACCGACTGCGCCAGTAGAGGTGGAAACCCGAGCGCGTGCTTTCTCAGGCCGGGAGGCGAGGAGGTCCCCACACTCCCCGATGTGTCGGTCGCGGCGGCGGTGGTACTCATACTGCTGGACCCCCTTGTGGGTATGTGACAGGGCCCATCGTAAAATAGGTGTGAACCGCTCCCGACTCTATAGCCATCCGGCCGAGATCGGACTGAGCGCGTGTGACAGCTGGCCTACGCTGCGTCACACCATGTCATTTTTGACACATTCAGCGGGTCCATAAGGTTGCGTCGCTGAGAGCAACCAGGTCGTTCTTGACATGCTCTCGCGCGCGACCATGTGTGTTTGACACACAGCCCGCCAGTGGCGCTCCAGCGCCGGCGCGCTACTCGCCTGAGACGGCCCGCTCCTGCGCCTCTGCGATCTCCTTGAGGGCCTCGGCGCGCGACTGCCAGCCGCCGATGATCACCTCCTTGCCTTCGAGATCCTTGTAGATCGAGAAGAACTGCTCGATCTCCTGGCGCAACGGCAGCGGCAGATCCTCGAGCTCCTCGTACTCGTTCCAGTAGGGATCGTGCAGCGGAACGCAGATGATCTTGTCGTCGATCCCCTTCTCGTCGCGCATCATGAACATGCCGACGGGCTTTACCGGGATCAGGCAGCCGGGGAACGTGGGCTCGGACAGACACACCAGCGCGTCGAGCGGGTCGCCGTCCTGTCCCAGCGTGTTGCGGAGGAACCCGTAGTCGGTTGGGTAGGTGGCGGCGCTGATCAACAGCCGATCGAACTTGATGCCGCCCAGCTCCGGGTCGTACTCGTACTTGTTGCGACCGCCCTTGGGGATCTCAACGACGCAGATCAGCAGCGGCTCCACACTGTGCTCGTTCTCCGGTGAAGCGGGCATCTGGGCTGGGAGGCTACCCGCATTGCCCACCCGGCATGCGTCTCAGTGCGCGCTGCGCTCGCCGGCGAGAAGCGCGAGCGCGTGCGGGAGCGCATCCCCGATCGCCTCGCCGGTCTGCTCGATGCTGCGGGGGCTGCCCGGGAAGTTGATCAGCAGGCTCGAGCCGCAGACGCCGGCGACCGCGCGCGAGAGCATCCAATGCGCGGTGTGCTCGCGCGATGCCGCGCGCATCGCCTCGGCGATGCCCGGAACTTCGCGATCGATCACCGCCAGCGTCGCCTCGGGCGTCACGTCGCTGGGCGCGAGGCCGGTGCCGCCGGTGGTCAGCACCAACGCGCAGCGCTCGCCAAGCGCCCAATGGCGCAGGCGCTGTTCGATCCTCGCGCGATCATCGGGGATCACCTCCAGGCCGGCGATCTCGGCGCCGAGCGCTTCGGCCAGCGCCGCCAGGCGCGGCCCGCTCTCGTCCTTGCCCTCCCCCGCCGCCTTGGAGGTGCTGATCGTGATGATCGCCGCGCGCATCACTCGCCTGCCGGGTCCTCAGCGTCCTGCTCGTCCTTGCGCCGGTAGTCGCTGCGCCCGCCGTGCTTCTCGAGCAGCACGACCTGCTCGATCTCGACCCCGCGCTCGATGCCCTTGACCATGTCGTAGACGGTCAGCGCGGCCACCGCGCAGGCTGTCATCGCCTCCATCTCCACGCCGGTGCGCCCGACGGTGCGGACCTCGCTGACGAGCTCGACGATGCCGCGCTGGGGATCGACGCTGGCGTTCACCTCGACGAACGTGAGCGCCAGCGGATGGGCGAGCGGGATCAGCTGCCCGGTCTGCTTGGCTGCCTGCACGCCCGCCAGGCGCGCGACCCCGAGCACCTCGCCCTTGGGGCCGTCCCCGGCCTGCACGGCGAGCGCGCTGGCATTCGACATCTTCACGCGCGCCCGCGCGCGAGCAACCCGCTCGGTGACCTGCTTGGCACCGACGTCCACCATTCGCGCGCGGCCGTGCTCGTCGAGATGGGTCAGCCGTCGTGGGCTCACTGCTGTGGCTCCGTGCCGGGCGCCCAGCGCCCCGGCTCCCCGGCGGCGTGCTCGCGCTTCCAGATCGGCGCCTGCGCCTTCAGCCGGTCGATCGCTTCGCGCGCACCCGCAAACGCTTCCGCGCGGTGTGCAGCGGAGACCGCGACGATCACGCTCGGCTCACCGAGCGGCACGCTGCCGACGCGATGCTCGACCGCCACCGCGCGCAGATCGTGGGCGGCGACGCAGTCGCGCACGATCGCCGCGATGCGCTCCTCGGCCATCGCCGTGTAGGCCTCGTAGTCCAAGCGCTCCACCTCGCGGGTAACCCCTTGGAAGATCACGATCGCACCGGACCCCGGGTCGCCGACGGCCGCCGAGAGCGCCTGCAGCAAGAGCGGCTGATCGCTCACGCGCACATGGATCGGCACCTGCGCGCCTCGCTCTCCGGCATGCGCGGCGCCGCCGCTGACGGGCGGGATCAACGCCAGCTCGTCATCGGCCGCAAGCACTGTGCCGGGAGCCGCGTAGTCGCGATTGACGGCCATGTGCACCGGCATCCGCTCGAGCAGCTCGCCGAGCGAGTCGTGCTCGCCGAGCAGCTGCATCGCATCGCCGACGGTGGCGCCGGGCCACAGCTCGAGCTCGAGGCTGTCGGTGCCGGCGCGTTCGCGCAGGCTCGCGAACAGCCGCACGTGGACGAGCATCGCGCTCACAGCGGCGCTCCCGTCCACGGCTGCAGGGGCTCGATCTCGACGCGCTCCCCGGCGTGCACCGCGACCGCGTCGGTCGGCAGGATCGCGAGCGCGTCGGCGTCTAGCATCGAGGTGAGTACGTGCGACCCCTGCGCGCCGGTCGGCTCGGCGTGCCACCCATCCTCGTGCACGCTGATGCGGCAGCGCACAGCGTGCGCTCGACCGGCGGGCTTCTCGTAGTCGTGCTCCATCACCGCGGTCGGGCGGCGCAGCTGCGGCGGCAGGCCAAGCAGCGCGCGCAGTGCCGGCCTGACCAGCAGCACGAACGTCACCATCGCCGAGACCGGGTTGCCGGGCAGGCCGAACACGAGCGTCGCGCCGAGCGTGCCAAACCAGGTCGGCCGTCCGGGCTTCAGCGCGAGCCCCCAGAACGCCGGCTGCGCCCCGAGCGCCTGCAGGCTCGGCCTGACATGGTCGTGTTCGCCGACGGATACGCCGCCGCAGATCACCGCCACGTCGGCGCCCTTCACGCTCGCGGCGATCGCCGCGACGGTTGCATCGGCCTCGTCTTGCACAGTCGCGGAGCCGATCACCTCGGCGCCGTCACCGCGCGCGAGCGCCGAGATCGTCAGCGAGTTGGAGTCACGGACCGCCCCCGGCCGGAATGGCTCGCCGGGCATGAGCAGCTCGTCGCCGCTGACGAGCACCGATAGCCGCGGCCGGCGCGAGCACCGCACCGTCGCGGCGCCGAGCGAGGCCAGCACCCCGAGCTCGGCCGCTCCGATCGCGGCTCCCCGCGCGAGCACCGCCTGGCCCGCGCGGACGTCGTCGCCCGCCCGCCTGACGTGCGCGCCGACGGCTGCGACAGCCAGCACCTCGACGCGCCCGTCCTGCCTGCGCGTGTCCTCGACCGGGACGATCGCATCGGCGCCCGCGGGCAGCACGGCGCCTGTGGAGATCGTGATCGCCTGACCATCGCCGAGGCTCGCGCGCGCGGGAGCGCCCGCCCGTGACTCGTCGATCACGCGCAGCAGCGCCGGATTGCGCTCGCCCGCATCGGCGACGTCCACGGCCCGTACCGCAAAGCCGTCCATCGCGGAGCTGTCGAATGCGGGCACGGGCCGATCCGCGCTGAGATCCTCGGCGAGCACTCGCCCGAGCGCCGAGCGCAGGTCGACGGGCTCGGCTGCCAGCGGCATGGCCGCGCCAAGGACGAGCCGCCGCGCGTCTTCGATCTCGAGTAGCCCGCTCGCCGCCATCGCCTGGCCACTGTAGTGCCACACTCCCGCGATGGCTGAGCAGCGGACAACGGCCGAGCAGCGAGCGATCGTCGCGGTTCTGGCCGGGGGGCGCGGAGCGCGGCTGGGGGAAGCGAAGGCGCTGGCGCCGCTGGGCGGACGGCCGCTGATCTCCTGGCCGCTCGCGGCCGCCCGCGATGCCGGGCTCGAGGCGGTCGTGATCGCCAAGCCGAGCACCCCTCTGCCCCCGCTGGCCGAGCAGGTCGTGCACGAGCCCGAGCAGCCGCGCCACCCGCTGTGCGGGGTGCTCGCCGCGCTGGAGCTCGCGGCCGCGCGCTCGCCCGCTCCGGCGGTGCTGCTGCTGGCATGCGACATGCCGTTTCTCACAGGCGCGCTGCTCGGCTGGCTGGCGAGCATCGATGGGACCGCGATGGTCGAAGTGGGCGGCCGGCCGCAGCCGCTGCTCGCCCGCTGCCTGCCCGAGCATCTGCCAGCGCTACGCGAGGCGCTCAACGCTGAGCGTTCCCTGGGCGCGTCGATCGGCGCGCTCGCCGCGCGGATCGTGGACGAGCGTCAGCTGTCTGGGTTCGGCGACCCCGAGCGGCTGTGCTTCAACGTCAACGACGCCGAGAACCTGCGGCGCGCCGAGAGCTGGCTGTAGCGCCTCGGCGTCTCGGCAGCACCCAGCAGCGCGTGGCGTCTAAACGGGTGGATCGCCTATGCGCTCGGCGAGCGCGCGCAGCTGCTCCAGCGGCATGTCGCAGCGCCCTGCGATCCAGCAGGCCAGCGGCGCGGCGGTGCGTTCGGAGGCGTGAGCGGCGCTGCCGGCAAGCTCGAGCAGTTCGCGGATCTCCTGCTGGGAGGGCCGCTCGACGCCGGCCTCGCGGGCGAAAGCGTCGATCCATTCGTCGCGGGTCATCGCTCGCAGCTTAGCTTTGCTTTGTTTATCGGGTAGAACGAAGGGGATGCTCGACCTGCTCGACCGGCCCCTGCGCGACCTGCGTATCTCGGTGACCGACCGCTGCAACCTGCGCTGCCGCTACTGCATGCCGCGCGAGGTCTACGGCACGGACTACGCGTTCCTGGCGCGCAGCGAGCTGCTGAGCTTCGAGGAGATCGCGCGGCTGGTGGCGGTGCTGGCGGCGCAGGGGGTGGACAAGCTGCGACTCACCGGCGGCGAGCCGCTGCTGCGCCGCGACCTCGAGCGGCTGGTGGCGATGCTCGCAGAGGTCGATGGGATCACTGACATCGCGCTGACCACCAACGGTCTGCTGCTCGCCGGCAAGGCCCGCGCGCTGGCCGACGCGGGCCTGGGTCGCATCACGGTCAGCCTCGACGCGCTCGATGACGAGACGCTGCGCGCGATCAGCGACGCGCCGATCTCGGCGGCTCGCGTGCTCGCGGGCATCGATGCGGCCGTCGCGGCTGGGCTCAGCCCCGTAAAGGTCAACATGGTCGTGCGGCGTGGCCTCAACGAGGACTGCGTGCTGGCGATGGCCGAGCACTTCCGTCATCGCCCGCAGACGTTGCGCTTCATCGAGTACATGGACGTCGGCTCGACCAACGGCTGGAGAAGTGAGGAGGTCGTGCCGGCCGCGGAGACCCTCGCGCGGATCGCGGCACGGTGGCCGTTGGAGCCCGTCGCGCCCGCGCGCGACGGCGAGGTCGCCACGCGCTACCGCTACGCCGACGGGGGCGGTGAGATCGGTTTGATCCACTCCGTGAGCGCGCCCTTCTGCGCCGGCTGCAACCGCGCCCGCCTGTCGGCCGACGGCAAGCTGTTCACCTGCCTGTTCGCGCGCAGCGGACACGATCTGCGCGCGCTGCTGCGCGGGGGTGCGAGCGACCTGGAGCTGGCCGAGCGCACGCACGCGATCTGGGGCGCGCGCAGCGACCGCTACTCGGCGGAGCGCGGCACTGCGAGCGAGCCGCCGCTGAAGGTCGAGATGTCCTACATCGGCGGCTAGGAAGCCGCGGTCGCCGGCAGCGCTCGCGACAGCCGTGCATCGAGCTTTCGCTGGCGGCGGAAGTGCTCGAGGATCAGGACGCTGACGAGCGCGGCGTAGACGCACCACACAGAGGTGAACTCGGCTTCTCGCACGCTGAATGCGATCACGACGCCGATGATGTTCACGACGCCGAACCACTGCAGGTAGCGCCGGCTGGAGAGCAGCGCCGGCGCGCAGGTCGCGATCACGTACACGAACGCCGCCTGTTCGAGGTAGGGGGCGTTGCTGTTGTAGGCAATGCACGACGCGTGTTCCTGGGCGTACAGCGGATACTGCGTGACCTCCCACAGCATGAATCCACTCACGGCCGTTCCGAGCACCACGAACGGCAGCACCCAGCGGCGATGTTTGCGGCTCGGCTCGAGCAGGTGCAGCCCGAGCGGAACGAGCAACGGCAGCCCCGCGTACGCGTAGATCACATAGATGTCGGTGGCGGTGTTGCCGACGCCGCTGGACACGTCTCCCCGAAGCCCAAGCCACACGAACGCCTCCGTGAACTGGTGCAACGCGAACAGCAGCGGCAGCGCGCCGATGATCAGCTCGCGTCGGGTGCGCACGAGGCGCAACGTCTGGACTCCCACCGTTCCGACCACGGCGGCGGCCGTGAAGTCGGCGTCGGGCGAGAAGCACATGGGCGCAGTGTTACGCAGGGCGGCGCAGCGGGGAACCGCCCGGCGAGCTGTGGTCCTCGCGCCGCGAGCCCGCCAGCGCCCAGACGACGACATCCTCGGGGTCGATCTCGACCCGCAGGCGCGAGCCGAGCTCGAGCTCGACCGTATCGGCCGTGCGCATGGTCAGCTCGAGCGTCTCGCTGAAGGCGAGCGTGAGCTCGCGCGCAGAGCCCAGGTCGACATCGTCGAGCAGCACCGCCTCGTAGCGCCCCAGCGGATCCAGCGCGATGCGCTCGGGGCGCACGCACCAGGTGAGCTCGCTGCCGCTCCTCAGCTCGCGGCCGGCGGTCTGGAGCTCAATCCCGCCACTGCTGATCGTCTCGCTCGCGACCGCGACGGCGCGATGCGCGTTGGCGATCCCCAGCAGCGCCGCGACCTGCGGCGTGCTCGGCGCACGGAAGACCTGCTGGCGGGTGCCCGCCTGCAGCATCCGCCCTTCGTCGATCACGACGATCTCATCCGCCAGCAGCGCCGCCTCCTCGGGGTCGTGCGTGACGATCAGCGTGCACAGCCCCGCCTCTCGCTGCAGCCGCCGCAGCTCGCGGCGCAGGCGGTCGCGCACGGGCGCGTCGAGCCCCGTGAACGGCTCGTCGAGCAGCAGCACGCGCGGCTCGATCGCGAGCGCCCGTGCGAGCGCGACGCGGCGCTGCTGCCCACCGGAGAGCTCGTCCGGGTAGCGGTCCTCGAGGCCCTCGAGGCCCAGGCGCTGCAGCCACCACGCGGCCAGGCCGGGCCTTGCGCGCGGGGCGAAGGTGACCTGGCGCCAGACCGTGCGCCGGGGCATCAGCGCCGGGTGCTGGGGCACATAGCCGATCCCCCGCCGCTCGGTCGGAATGCCGTCGAGCGCGAGCGAGCCGGCGCGGATGTGGCCGGCTTCGTTTGCCAGCAGTCCCGCCAGCAGCCGCAGCGTCATCGTCTTGCCGGCTCCGGAGGGGCCGAGCAGCGCCAGGCGCGGCGCGTGCGCGCGGTGCTCGATCTGCAGCGAGAAGCTGCCCAGGCGCCTGCTCAAGGAGAAGTCCAAGCTCGGCGCGGAGCCGGGTGCGTTCGGTTGCGGCGTGGCCACGGCGACGGTTCCCCTGCGTCGCCTCGGCGCGGGCAGGCCGGCGAGCAGCAGGACCACGAGCGCGACCGCAAGGGCGGCGGCGACGGGCAGCATCGTGCCCGGCAGGCCGCCCTCGTCGAACTGCACGAAGGTGAAAACGGGCAGCGAGAACGGGTGGTAGGCGAGGATCACCGTCGCGCCGAACTCCGCGAACGCGCGTAGCCAGGTCAGCAGGATGCCGGCGGCGATCCCCGGCAGCGCCGCCGGTACCGCCACCCGCGCGAAGCGCGCGAGGCGCCCGAAGCCGAGCGTCGCCGCCACCTCCTCGAGGGCCGGGTCCACGGCGGCGAACGCCGCGCGCGCGGCGATGATCAGAAACGGTGCGGCGACGAAGATCTGGGCGAGGACGATCCCGGTCCTGGTGTCGGTCAGCTTGCCGTCGAACAGTTCGCCAGGAATCGTGAAAGGGCCGACCACGTAGAGCAGCAGCACGCCGCTCATCAGCGCCGGCAGCGCGAGCGGCAGCGCCACGAGCGCCAGCGCCAGACGCGCCAGCACTCCGCGCCGGCGCGCCATCAGGTACGCCAGCGGCGTCCCCAGCACGATGATCACCGCGGTCGAGATCGTCGCGGTCAGCAGCGAGGTCGCAAGCGCTGAGCCGAGCCCCGGCGAGGACTGGACCCCGCCCGCCAGGCGCACCACGAAGGCGATGACCGGGACCAGCAGGTAGAGGGCGAGCAGCACGCCCAGCCAGGGCAGCGGGCTGCTAACCCGGATCCGCATCTGCTTAGCCTGCACCCACGATGCTGCGCAGGCTTGCCGGTACGGCGGCGGCGTCGCCGGAGAACTTCGGTTTGGTCGCCGTCAGGCCGTACTGCTTTTCGACGGCCCTGCGCTTGGGGCTCAGGAAGAACGACACGAGCGCTTCCGCCCCGGCCTGGTCTTCGGCGTTGTTCAGCAGCGTGACCGTGTAGTCGGCGTACTTGTAGACCGGCGCCAGGGGCACAGTCGGCACTTTCGCGGTCTTCGCCTCGACGACGTAGAAGAAGCCCGCGTCGATCTGCCCGGCCTGCAGACGGGCGAGCATCGAGGTCTCTTCGAAGATCCCGAAGCGGCTCAGGGCCCTCGCGAGCGCCGGGTCGTGCAGCTTCTTGGCGGCGGCATCGACGGCTTCGACCGTCAGCTTGCCCTTGGGGTCAGCCTTCGGTTCGGTGCGCCCGACGAGGATGCCCGGCTCGGTCAGGACCTTGTACCAGGGCTTGCCGGCGGCGAGCTGTTTGCCGAACTTGGTTTTCGGGTCATAGCCGAGGACGAGGTTGGAGGAGGTGAAGGTCGAGTACCAGGACACCCAGTTGCCGTTGGCCGGCCCTTCGAGTTCCTGATCGGCTGAGGAGGAGGCGCTGACGAACACGTCGGCCTGGCGCACCTTGCCCTTGATCGCGGCCGCGTCTTCGTTCGAGCCACCGCCGAAGCCTTCGAACTGGTAGCCGGTGGAGTTCGTGAATTCGGGGCCGAGGGCCTTTTCCATGATGTCGACGAGCGAGCCGGCGAAGATCGCCGTGACCTTGCCGGTGGCGGCCGCCGTGGCGGGAGCTGTCGCGGCGGCACCGGAGGCAACCGCTGCGAGGCTGCCTGCGATCGCGATCACCGCCGTTGCGGCCAGGACCGCCACGCTCCGTCTCCTGGGCGGCTCGCCGCCGCGCCGTCTTCCGATGCTCATCTTGATGCCTCTCCATCTCTCCACTGATCAGGGAGTTCGTTCGACCATTACCGATGTGGCCTTGACCGTCGCCGTCGCCTTAACCCCGGGGGCGAGGCCGAGCTCTTCGACCGAGTCGCGCGTGATCGCGGCCGTCACCAGGAACGGGCCCGCCTCGATCTCGACGAGCGCCATCACGCCATCGACCTCGACCGACTGCACGACGCCTGCAAAGCGATTGCGCGCCGAGCCGCGGGTGCCGGTGCGATGGCGCTGCGGACGGCTCGCCAGGCGCTTGATCTCCGCGGCCGAGACGCGACGGCGGTTGCGCTCGTCGCGGTGCGTGCGCAGCTTGCCCGAGCGGTCCCAGCGACGCAGCGTGTCCACGCTCACGCCGATCGCGGCGGCGGCGTCGCCGAGTGACAGGTCGGAAGGTTTTTGCCCAGGCAATGCCTAGGCAGCATATCCACTAGGCCGTACCAGCCCTCAGCCAGCCGTCAGTCAGCGGTGAGTACTCACTCGTCAACGGGGTAAGGTCCGAGTCGAGCGATGAGCAATCCGTTGCGCGATTGGCCGGTGCTGCGTCAGCTGCAGGGCAGCGACTCGCTGGCACGCGGCGCGGCGGTGAAGTCGAGGCGAACCCAGGCTCTTGGCAATCGTGCCGCCGAAGCGGACGAGGTCGTCAAGTCTGTCTGCCCGTACTGCGCGGTGGGCTGCGCGCAGAACGTCTACGTCAAGGACGGCAAGGTCGTGCAGATCGAGGGCGACCCCGACTCGCCGGTCAGCCGCGGCCGGCTTTGCCCGAAGGGATCGGCGACGCTGCAGCTGACGACCGGCGACGCCCGTGAGCACAGCGTGCTCTATCGGGCCCCGCACGCGACCGAGTGGGAGCAGCTCGACCTCGCGACCGCGATGGAGATGGTGGCCGAGAAAGTCGTGCAGACCCGGCGTGAGACCTGGGAATGGGAGAGCGAGGGCGAGAAGGTCCGCCGCAGCCTCGGCATCGCGAGCCTCGGCGGCGCGACGCTCGACAACGAGGAGAACTACCTGATCAAGAAGCTGTGGACGGCGCTCGGGGTGGTGCAGGTCGAGAACCAGGCGCGCGTCTGCCACAGCTCGACGGTCGTCGGGCTCGGCACCTCGTTCGGCCGCGGCGGCGCCACGACCTTCCCGGGCGACCTGCAGAACTCCGACTGCATTGTGATCGAGGGCTCGAACATGGCCGAGGCGCACCCGGTGGCGTTCCAGTGGGTGACGGAGGCCAAGTCCCGCGGCGCGACGGTGATCCACGTCGACCCGCACTTCAGCCGCACGAGCGCGCTCGCGGACGTGTTCGTGCCGCTGCGCACCGGCACCGACATCGCATTTCTGGGCGGGATCATCAACTACGTGCTCGAGCACGAACGCTGGTTCCGCGATTACGTCGTCGCTTACACGAACGCCTCGACGATCATCGAGGAGGACTTCCGCGACACCGAGGACCTCGACGGCGTGTTCTCCGGCTTCGACCCGATCAGCGGGCAGTACGACTATGAGAGCTGGCAGTACGAGGGGGCGCCGGTGGCGGCGGCGTCCGGCAACCGCGACCGCTACAGCGAAGTGCACAGCGACGGGCAGGCGATGCGCGAGTCGGCGCATGGCGAGAGCGCCGGCGCAGGCGGGCAGAGCGTCAAGGGCGAACCCCGCCGCGACGAGACGCTCGAGGATCCCCACTGCGTCTTTCAGATCCTCAAGCGTCACTACTCGCGCTACAGCCCTGAGATCGTCGCGCAGACGTGCGGCGTGCCCGAGGAGGTGTTCCTGAAGGTGTGCGAGACGATCTGCGCCAATTCAGATCGCGACCACACCACCGCTTTCGTGTACGCGGTCGGCTGGACCCAGCACACGGTCGGCTCGCAGTACATCCGCAGCGCGTGCATCCTGCAGCTGCTGCTCGGCAACATCGGGCGCCCCGGCGGCGGCATCATGGCGATGCGCGGCCACGCGAGCATCCAGGGCTCGAGCGACATCCCGACGCTGTTCGACCTCCTCCCCGGCTATCTGCCGATGCCACACGCGCACGAGTACGAGAACCTGCGGGAGTACATCGAGTCGGACTCGGCGGAGAAGGGCTACTGGGGCAACATGAGCTCCTACGTCATCAGCCTGCTGAAGGCCTGGTGGGGCGAGGCAGCGACCGCGGAGAACGAATGGTGCTTCGACTACCTGCCCCGCATCACCGGCTCGCACGGCACCTACGACACGGTCATCGCGCAGCTGGCGGGCAAGTGCAAGGGCTACTTCCTGATGGGCCAGAACCCGGCGGTGGGGTCAGCCAACAACCGCATGCAGCGAACCGCGATGGCGAACCTCGAGTGGCTCGTGGTGCGCGACTTCTCGCTGATCGAGAGCGCCACCTGGTGGAAGGACGGCCCCGAGATCGACACCGGCGAGATGCGTACCGAGGACATCGCCACCGAGGTGTTCTTCTTCCCGGCCGCCGCGCACATCGAGAAGGACGGGACGTTCACGAACACCCAGCGCCTGCTGCAGTGGCATCACGCCGCACAGAAGCCCGAAGGCGACGCGCGCTCTGACCTGTGGTTCATGTTCCACCTGGGGAGGATGATCCGCGAGAGGCTCGCGGGCTCGACCGAGGAGATGGATCGCCCGATCCTCGACCTGGTCTGGGACTACCCGACCGCCGGTGCTCTGAGTGAGCCCAGCGCCGAGGCGGTGCTGCGCGAGATCAACGGCACCGGCCCGGATGGCGCGCCGCTCTCGAGCTATGAACAGCTGCGCGACGATGGCTCCACCTCGTGTGGCTGCTGGATCTACTGCGGCGTGTTCGCCGACGGGGTCAACCAGTCGGCCCGGCGCACGCCGCGCGAGCAGCAGAACTGGACGGGCGCCGAGTGGGGCTGGGCGTGGCCGGCCAACCGCCGCGTGCTCTACAACCGCGCCTCAGCCGACCCAGACGGCAAACCATGGAGCCCACGCAAGGCGCTCGTCTGGTGGGACGCCGAGCAGGCCACGTGGGTCGGGCACGACACGCCTGACTTCAAGGTGGACAAGCAACCCTCATATGTGCCGCCCGAGGGCGCCAAGGGGCCCGACGCGCTCACGGGCGCCGAGCCGTTCATCATGCAGGGCGACGGGCGCGGCTGGCTGTACGCGCCGGCGGGCCTCGCGGACGGCCCGCTGCCGACTCACTACGAGCCGCAGGACTCGCCGTTCGAGAACGCGCTGTACAGCCAGCGCGCGAACCCGGCGCGCAAGACCTACCCCCACCCCAACAACCGCTACCACCCCAGCGGCGACGAGCCGGGAGCCGATGTGTTCCCGTTCATCGTCACCACCTACCGCCTCACCGAGCACTTCACCGCCGGCGGCATGACCCGCTGGTCGCCGTACCTCGCCGAGCTGCAGCCGGAGTTCTTCTGCGAGGTCTCACCGGAGCTGGCGCGCGAGCGCGCGCTCGAGCACGCGGGCTGGGCGACGATCGCAACCGCCCGCGGTGTGATCGAGGCGCGGGTCCTCGTGACCGACCGCATGACACCCCTGAAAGTCCACGAGCGCACGGTTCACCAGATCGGCATGCCCTTCCACTGGGGCCCCAACGGCTACAGCCGCGGCGACTCGGCCAACGAGCTCTCGCCGATGTCGCTCGATCCCAACGCGCGCATCCAGGAGGACAAGTCCTTCACGGCCGACATCAGGCCGGGGCGGCGTCCGCGCGGCCCGGGTCGGCAGCGACTCGTCGAGGAGTACCAGCAGCGCGCGGGCATCACCGCCGGCACCGGAACACGGCCGTGAGCCAAGGCACGCCGATCAGCCTGCTGAGCTCGGTGCGCGGGCACGGCGACCCGGCCGCTGACGTCTACGACGAGCACCCGCCGCGGATGGGCTTCTTCACCGACACGTCGCTGTGCATCGGCTGCAAGGCCTGCGAGGTCGCCTGCAAGGAGTGGAACCAGGTGCCGGAGGACGGGCTGAACTTCACGGGGATGTCCTTCGACAACAGCGAAGGACTCAGCGCCGACACCTGGCGCCACGTGGCGTTCATCGAGCAGCCCGCCGGCGAGGAGCCAGACAGCGAGTTCCGCTGGTTGATGTCCTCGGACGTTTGCAAGCACTGCACCGACGCCGCCTGCCTGGACGTGTGCCCCACGGGCGCGCTGTTCCGAACCGAGTTCGGCACGGTGGTCGTCCAGGAGGACGTCTGCAACGGCTGCGGCTACTGCGTGCCGGCCTGCCCCTATGGCGTGATCGGCAAACGCGAGGGAGACGGGCGCGTGTGGAAGTGCACGCTCTGCTACGACCGCCTCGGCGAGGGCATGGAACCAGCCTGCGCCAAGGCCTGCCCCACGAACTCGATCCAGTTCGGCGAGCTCGAGGAGCTGCGCGAGCGCGCCGGCGGGCGCGTCGAGCAGCTACAGCAGGCAGGGGTCCTGGATGCTCGCCTCTACGGCCACGACCCTGCCGACGGGGTCGGCGGTGACGGCGCCTTCTTCCTCCTGCTCGACGAGCCGGAGGTCTACGGCCTGCCACCGGATCCGGTGGCCACGACGCGCGACCTGCCGCGCATGTGGCGCCATGCCGCAATCGCCGCCGCCGGCCTGCTCGGTGCGGTCGGCGCAAGCTTCGCGGGGCGCAGGTGAGCCGACGCAGCCGCGGCTCGATGGTCGGAGAGGCGGAGTTCTCCAGCTACTACGGCCGGCCGGTTGTCAAGGAACCGACATGGGCGCCGCTGGACATCGCCGGCTACCTGTTCCTCGGCGGCCTGGCCGGCGCCTCCTCGACGCTCGCCGCAGGCGCCGAGCTGAGCGACCGCCCTGGTCTCGCGCGCCCGCTGAAGCTCGGCGCCGTCGGCGCGATCTCGCTGTCGCTCGCGGCGCTCGTGCACGACCTCGGCCGGCCGGCGCGCTTCCTGAACATGCTGCGGGTCTTCAAGCCGACCTCGCCGATGAGCGTAGGCGTGTGGATCCTCTCGGCCTACGCGCCGGCCGCCGGCGCGGCGGCGCTCGCCGAGCTGGTGCCGTTGGGTCGGCTCAGCCCGCTCGGCAAGCTCGGGACCGCCGGCGCCGCGCTGCTCGGCCCGGCCGTGGCCTCCTACACCGGAGTGCTGATCTCCAACACGGCCACGCCGGCGTGGCACCAGGGCCACCGCGAGATGCCGTTCGTGTTCGTCGGATCGGCGGCGAGCGCCGCCGCGGGTCTGGGGCTGTTGAGTGCCCCGCTCGCGCAGAACGCGCCCGCGCGCCGGCTGGCGGTGATCGGAGCGATCGCGGAGATCACAGCCGTGAGGCTGCTCGAGCGCCGGGTGGGGATCGTGGCGGAGACCTATCATCGCGGCCGCGCGGGAACGCTCATGCGCGCGGCCGAGGCGCTGACGCTGCTGGGCGTCGCGGGCGCGGTCAGGTCGGGGCACCGTAGTCGTCTCGCGGCGGCGCTGTCGGGCACGGCGTTGCTCGCGGCCTCCGCCTGCGCGCGCTTCGGGATCTTCGAGGCCGGTCGCGCCTCCACGCGGGACCCGAAGTACACGGTCGTGCCACAGCGCGAACGCGCCGCGAGCGAGCGGCCTTGACCGCGGCCCGATCCGCGCCCGGCAGCGCCTCCTCGCCGGATGCGGCGACGGCGCGCGCGACCAAGCGGGTGGTGCGCGACGGCGAGAGCGATCTCGTGGCGATCGAGGAGCCGCTGGAGATCCGCGTCGACGGCGAGCCGATCGCGGTGACGATGCGCACCCCCGGTCACGACGAGGAGCTGGCGCTGGGGTTCCTCTACGGCGAGGGACTGCTCGACCGTCTGCCTGCGGTGGGCCTTACCGACGATCTCGCCGCCAACACGATCGAAGTGGACGGTCCGCTGACGCACGAACCGGGCGCGCGGCGCTTCTATACGACCTCTTCGTGCGGCGTCTGTGGCAAGGGCGCACTGCAGGAGGTCGCGGTGCACTCGCCGCCGCTGCCGGCCGGCCCGCTGGTCGAGCGTCAGCTGCTGGCCTCGCTTCCCGACAGGCTCGTGCAGCCGGGCTTCGCGCGCACGGGCGGGCTGCACGCGACCGGGCTGTTCGACACCGCCGGCGAGCTGCTGTGCGTGCGTGAGGACGTGGGACGCCACAACGCGATGGACAAGGTGGTCGGCTGGGCACTCGCGGATGGGCGCATGCCGCTGCACAACGCGCTGCTGTGCGTCAGCGGGCGGCTGTCGTTCGAGCTGGTGCAGAAGGCCGCGGTGGCCGGCTGCCCGATCCTCGTGGGCGTGGGCGCACCGACGTCGCTCGCGGTCGAGCTCGCCGCCGATCGCCGGATGACGCTCTGCGGCTTCGCCCGGCGCGGCGCGGTCAACGTCTACACCGGCCCTCAGCGCGTACTCGAGCAGCGCGCGTGAGCCCGGACGCGCCAGCCGAGCACGAGTTCGGCTCGCGAGTGCCCTTTACGGTCGGCGTCGAGGAGGAGCTGTTCCTGGTCGATCCTGTGACCGGACGCCAGACGAACGCATCGGCGGCCGTGCAGGCGCGCCTTGGCCCGGTGAAGGGGACGGTCGAGCGCGAGCTGCACGCCTGCCAGGTCGAGCTGATCAGCGATGTGTGCCACAGCGCCGAAGAGGCAACCGGACAGCTCGGCGCCCTGCGCACCGCGGTCGTTGCGACCGGTGCGGGGCTGCTCGGCTCGGGGACGCACCCGTCGGCTGCGGAGGGCGAGGCGGAGATCACCGATAAGAAGCGCTACGAGCGCATCCGCAACCTGCTCGGTGACGCGGTGGCGACGCCGGTCGGGGGCCTGCACATCCACATCGGGATGCCGGATCCCGAAACGGCGATTCGGGCGTTCAACGGGCTGCGCCGGCATCTGCCGCTGCTGCAGGCGCTCGCCGCCAACTCGCCATATCGCCATGGGCGCGACACCGGCCTCGGCTCGGCGCGCGAGGTGACGATTCGAGGCTGGCCGCGCTCGGGCGTGCCGCGCGCGATGCGCGACTACGCGGACTTCTGCGCGGTGGCCTCGCTGCTCGCACGTGCCGCAGACGTTCCCGACTACACGTGGTTCTGGTGGAAGCTGCGGCCCCACCCCCGCCTGGGGACCGTCGAGATCCGCGCCTTGGATGCTCAGAGCACGCTCGAGGACACCGCCGGCTTGGTCGCGCTCACTCACTGCCTCGCACGCCATGTCGCCGAAGCCGAGCCCCAGCCGGACCCACCGGCGGAGGTGCTCGAGGAGGGCGCCTTCCGCGCGGCGCGCTTTGGCGTCAGCGCCAGGCTGCCCGACGCCGAGGGGCGACTGCGCCCGGTCCACGAACTGCTCGAGGACGCGTTGACACTGGCTCGCAGCCACGCCCGCGAGCTCGACTGCGAGGAGTCGCTGAACGCGCTCTCGTCGCTGCTGGAGCACGGTGGAGGCGCCGGGCGCCAGCGCGCCGCATATGAGATCGCGGGGATGGATGGGCTGCTCCGCGAGCTGACCGCGGTCAGCTCGCAGCGTGTGTGATCGCTCGCCCGAGACTCCGGGCGGCTCGCGTGTCAAGCTTGCCGCTGGATGACACAACGTGAGATCCACTCGTGGCTGATGGACATGGACGGTGTGCTCGTGCGCGAGGAGCAGGCGATCCCCGGCGCAGACCGCTTCCTTGCCCGACTGAGCGAGCTGGGGACGCCGTTTCTGGTGCTCACGAACAACTCGATCTACACGCGCCGGGACCTCGCCGCGCGGCTGGCCGCAAGCGGTCTGCGGGTCCCCGAGGAGGCGATCTGGACCTCGGCGCTCGCGACCGCCCGCTTCCTGCAGGACCAGCGACCGGGTGGCTCGGCGTTCGTGATCGGCGAGGCGGGGTTGACGACAGCACTGCACGACGCCGGCTACACGCTCACCGAGCGCGCGCCCGACTATGTGGTGCTGGGCGAGACGCGCACGTACTCGTTCGAGCGCATCACACGGGCGATCCGGCTGATCGCCGGCGGAGCGCGCTTCATCGCGACCAACCCCGATGCCACCGGGCCCTCAGTCGATGGCCCGCTGCCCGCGACAGGCTCGGTCGCGGCTTTGATAAGCCGTGCGACCGGCGTCGAGCCCTACTTCGTGGGTAAGCCCAACCCGCTGATGATGCGCTCAGCGCTGAACGCGATCGACGCCCACTCCGAGACGGCGGCGATGATCGGCGATCGCATGGACACCGACATCGTCTCAGGGCTCGAGGCCGGCATGGAGACGGTGCTCGTGCTGACGGGCGTGACGACACGCGAAGACGCTGAGCGCCATCCCTACCGCGCCTCCCGCATCGTCGACTCGGTCGCGGACCTGCTCGACACGCTGGGCTGATCTGCTGCGCGACGCGTCGAGCGCTGGCTCCACTTAACACTCCACGTACCAGCCCGATATCTGCAGATAAAGGCCAGCGGGTGCATTGGACGGTGCCCACGCTCGTGCCAGGGACACCCTCACGAGCGTTCCGGGCTCGATCCGAACCGTGGCCTCGGCCACCCCGACATAGCGAATGCGGCGTCGCCCGCCGTCGACACGGAATACGTAGCGACTGTCGCCGTCGAAGTCCAAGGGCTGCTCTGAAAGCCAGTAGCCGGTGCTGCACGATGGGAAGGGATCGTCTATAGGCACGTAACCTGTCCCGCTGTTGGTTCGTAGCAGGGTTCCGTCGAACATAGTCCCGGTCCATACGGCGATCCGCGGCCGTAGAAACGCTCCGAGAGACTGGACAGTGTCGACGTGCCGCGCTCCGTGGGAGTTGACGAAAACGTCCTCGACATGCGGCGGTCGAATGGCTGTAGCTAGCTCGTAGTTGAGATCCCAGACCTGCCCGATCTCGAATCTCGTGTCAGACGGCATGTTGGCGCCGTCAGGCTGGAGCAAACGTATGCTGCGCATGCTCTCATCGAGATCATGGCCGCCGACGCAGACATGATCGCCGCGCATCCTGGTCTTCGACACGACGAGAACCCGGCTCATGGCAGCAAGTGCTCCACCGGCACGCCATATCCGGCGGCGAGCCGGTCGGCAATGAGGCTACGGTGACATGCACCCGGATCACGCTCGACGCACAGCAGGGCAGCGGTGGTGGAGGCGCTGAAGCCTGCTAGCAGCTTGTCCAAGTCGACGGGTTCGAGAATCTGTTCGACATAGGCGCACTTGAAGCCGTCGCTGAGCTCCGTTCGCGTGCGCTTGCGCTCCCCTCGCGCTTCATCAGCAACGTACTGCGCCGCACGAATCTCGGATGTGGGCGCCAGCTCCTTGAGGTGCAGATAGTCGATGCCGCAGTCGGCAAGCATCTGCTGCAGGCGCTGAGAGTTCGCCCAGGCATACTCGGAGCCCCGTACGCCGCGGCGCTGGCGCACGTCGAACAGCACTCCCACGCCGGCACGTTTGAGGGCCGCCAGGAATCGCTCGGCCGTGAACCCGTACACGCCGACGGTCACCAGCCGGCCCACCATTGCTCTCAGGAGGCAATGGCGCGCCGGGAGCGCGTGGCCTGATTCGCTCCGCCAAGCAGGCTCATCTGTGCATCATTCAGGCGCTCCATGACGGCGCCATGGTTCGTCAGGGATCCGTCCGCGTCGATGTGCTCCACCGGCACGCCCATCTCTGCCATGACCTCGGCGATCAACTTCGTGCGATGGCAATGCTCTGGGCGCAACTCGCTGCAGAAGATTGCCGCACCTGCGCCCTGCTCAAATGCGCTTCGCAGCCGCCCAAACCCGTCCTTGAAGTCGAGACTCTCCCGGCAGGCGAGATAGTCAACGTGCCCCGCCTCGTCGTAACAGGATCGATCGTTGGGCCTACCGCCCAACGTGTCGCCCATGAAGACGTAGCGGATACCGGCCTTCTCGACCGCAGTCGCCAGGCTGTCCTTGGAGAAGGCCGGATTGAAACGCGAGTACGGCAGGGAGCGGACATCGATTAGGTATCGCACCGCATGCGCGCGGAGCAGTGCCAGCACATCGTCCAACTGGCGGTTGCCGTAGCCAAGCGTGAGCAGGGGTCGAGACACCGCGTAACGGTATCGAGTCTCCCGGACCGACTCCCCGTGAGCAGGCGGTTGCAGCAACTCAAGCGGCGCAATCACGCGAGGACAACGGCGGGCGCCGCCATCAGCGTACGGTTTGCGCGCCGAGCAGTTTCGCCCGCCCAGCAGGAATCGAACCGCGGCAGCGAGTCCTGCTTGGGGCTACTCCTGATCGACCCAGTCGAAGGAGCGCGTGACGGCCTTCTTCCACTGCGCGTACTCGCGCTCGCGCCGTTGCTCATCCATCTGTGGCTCCCAGCGCTTGTCCTCCGACCAGCGCTCGCGCAGATCATCCGTACCTGACCAGAAGCCGACCGCGAGGCCGGCCGCGAACGCGGCACCCAGCGCGGTCGTCTCGGTCACGGCTGGGCGCACGACGGGCACGCCCAGCACGTCTGCCTGGAACTGCATCAGCAGCTCGTTGGCAGTCATGCCGCCGTCGACCTTCAACTCGCTGAAGGGAACGCCGGCGACGGCGCTTGCCTCATCGACGACCTCGCGGCTCTGCCACGCGGTCGCCTCCAGCGCCGCCCGCGCGATGTGACCCTGGTTGGCATACGCGGTCAGACCCACGATCACGCCGCGCGCGTCGTCGCGCCAGTAGGGAGCGAACAGCCCCGAGAAGGCGGGCACGAAGTAGACGCCACCGTTGTCCTCCACGGTGCGCGCGAGATCCTCGACCGCGGCGGCGCTGTCGATCAGCTTCAAGCGATCGCGCAGCCATTGGACCAGTGCCCCGGTGACCGCGATCGAGCCCTCGAGCGCATATGCGGGCTCACCCTCGCCGAGCTTGTAGGCGAGTGTCGTCAGCAGCTTCTGCGAGCGCACGATCTCCGCGCCGGTGTTGAGCAGCAGGAACGAGCCGGTGCCATAGGTGTTCTTGGCCTCGCCGCGATCGAAGCACGTCTGCCCGAACAGCGCCGCCTGCTGGTCGCCGAGGATCCCGGCGATCGGACGGCCGCCCGCGGCGGTGCCGGCGGCCTCGCCGTAGACCTCGCTCGAGGAGCGGATCTCGGGCAGCAGCGCGCGCGGGATGCCCATCAGCTCGAGGCTCGGCTCGTGCCAGTCGAGGCTCTCCAGATCCATCAGCATCGTGCGGCTGGCGTTGGTCACGTCGGTCACGTGCACACCGCCTTTGCTCCCGCCGGTGAGGTTCCACAGCACCCAGGTGTCCATCGTCCCGAACGCGAGCTCGCCGTTCTCGGCGCGCTCGCGCGCACCCTCGACGTTCTCCAGCAGCCACGAGACCTTCGGCCCTGAGAAGTAGGTCGACAGCGGCAGGCCGACGCGCTCGCGCAGCCGATCGACACCCTCCCCGCCCGCCAGCTCGCGCACGAGCTGGTCGGTGCGCGTGTCCTGCCAGACGATCGCGTTGTGGATCGGCTTGCCGCTCTCCCGATCCCACACCACGGTGCTCTCACGCTGATTGGTGATGCCGATCGCCTCGATGTCGCCCGCCTCCGCGTCGGACTTCGCCAGCGCCCCGCCGATCACCTCACGGGTGCGCCGCCAGATCTCGCTCGCGTCGTGCTCCACCCAGCCGGCCCTGGGGTTGATCTGCTCGTGCTCGCGCTGATCGACTGCCACGATCCTGCCGTCCCGGTCGAACAGAATGAAGCGGCTGCTGGTGGTGCCCTGATCGATCGCTCCGACGTACTTGGCCATGTGCCTATCTCTGTTTGACTTGGTCGCGCGTCACAAGATCTCGCGTCGGCGGAATATGTAGACGATGACACCAGCCTGCTATCCACTGCTGAGCGACGGAGCGCTGCTGGAGTTGAGCGTCGAGGATCCCGAGGCGTTCGGCGCCTTCTACGACCGCTTCGAGGAGGAGCTGCTCGCGTTCTTCATGCGCGCGACGCAGCGCGCGGAGCTTGCCGCGGATCTGACGGCGGAGGTGTTCGCGGCGGCGCTCGCCTCCGCCCGGCTGTTCCGTCCCGAGCTCGGCTCGGCGCGCGGCTGGCTGTTCGGGATCGCTCGACACGAGCTCGCCGACACGTGGCAGCGCGGCCGTGTCGAGGATCGCGCCAGGCGGCGCTTGGGCCTCGAGCCGATCAGCTTGACCGACGATGCGCTCGAGCTGATCGACGAGCTCGGCGCTCGCCCCAGCGGAACGCTGCGGCTCCTGGAGGAGCTGCCGGACGATCAACGTGCCGCCGTCAAGGGCCGCGTGCTGCACGAACGCAGCTACGACGAGCTGGCGCGCAGCCTGAGCTGCTCGCAGAGCGTCGTGCGCCAGCGAGTCAGCCGGGGCCTGCGCAGTCTCAGGCAGCGACTGGAGGCGAGGCAGTGACATATCTCTCAGAGCTGCGCAGCTCACTCGTGGATGCCGCGCATCGCGAGCGTGCCTTGGCGGCGGCCGCATCAGCTCGACACGACTCGACGGGCCGACACGAGCGCAGCTTCTCGCTTTCACTGTGGGCGCGATCGATGCATGGCGGGCGAGCGATTCTCGTCAGCTTCGCGCTCGGGTTGACTGGGACCGCGGTGGGCGTGGTGCAGGTCGGCGCGCCGCTTGGACCCGAACCGCAGATCTCGCGTGCTCTGACGAGAGCTGTCGCCTCCCCGCCGAGCGGCGAGCCCAGCCCGTGAAGCGCCGCGCCTCGCGACGCGGATCGATCGTCGAGCTGATCGTGATCCTGGCGGTCGCGGTCGGCCTCGCGCTTGCCATCCAGGCGCTGGTCGTCAAGCCCTACCGCATCCCCAGCGGCTCGATGGAACCGACGCTCGCGATCGGACAGCGTGTGCTCGTGAACCGCATCGGCATGGACTTCGGCGACCCGCACGTCGGCGAGATCGCCGTCTTTCACCCGCCCCTGTCCGCCGAACAGCAGCTGTGCGGGCCCCAGCCCCATGCCGTCTCGACCGGCGGTGCAGCGTGCGATCAGCCGGTTCCCCAGGAGTCGAGCGTCAACTTCATCAAGCGGATCGTCGCCGGGCCGGGGGATGAGATCTATGTGAGTGAAGGTCACGTCTACCGCAAGGCCGCCGGCAAGAGCAGCTTCGTGCGCGAGCAGGACTCCTACATCAAAGCCTGCGGCGCGAGCAGCGAGTGCAACTTCACCACGCCGATCAAGATCCCGGCGGGGCACTGGTTCATGATGGGTGACAACCGCGGCGACTCCGATGACAGCCGCTTCTGGGGGCCGGTTCCCACCGGCTGGATCATCGGGCAGGCGATCCTCACCTACTGGCCGCCCGACCGCATCGGCGTCTTCTAGCGGCTATGGGGTTAGGTAGCGGCTGTTGCCGGGTTGGGGACGGCGGGCGCTCGCAGGCGCAGGAGTCTCGAGCACGTCGGACGCCGCACGCACGAACGCTTGGAGCTTGACCGACCGGTTCGCCGTCAGCCACACGAGCGCCGTTTTCGAGGCGGGCATGTCGCTCATCGGAACCGAAGTGACCCCTGGGTGAGGTGAGTGGTCGAGCAGCGAGCGCACGGTCGGATGCACCGTCTCGCCGAGTGCGACGCGCACGATCGACTCGCCCATCGTGCGAATTTTGATGCGGCGCAGACGCTTGCCCGAGGGCGTGCGCGGCGGGATGAACGCGTCCATCATCTTCCGCGGCAGCGTCCGCACGTCGGCAACCGCATAGCCGGCGAGGTCGTCCATGCCGACGGACTCGCGCGCGGCGAGTGGGTGATCGGTCGCTAGCGCGACGATCCGCTCCTCGCTGGAGAGGACCGGCCCGATCGTCACCTCGGGATCCTCGATCGGCAGGCGCATCGCGAGCAGGTCGAGGTCGTCCTTGCGCAGCCAGTCGAGCTGGTCGCGCGCGAAGCCGGTATCGGTGACCAGGACGCGACAGTCCGGGTGACGGAACTCGAACGTCTTGATGATCTCAACCAGACGCGGACCGCCGTTGATCGGCGTGTACATGCCGATCCGCAGCGTCCCGGTGACGCCCGTTGCCGACTCCTGGGTCTCCTTGAGCGTACGCTCGAGCTGGTCGTAGATCGGCCCAACACGCCGCAGCAGCTGCTCGCCGAGAGGGGTCAGGGCAACCCGCCGACTGGTGCGGTCGAACAGCCGCCCGCCCAGGCGCGTCTCGAACGTTCGCACGATCTGGCTGATCCGCGAGGGAGTGACTTCGAGTCGCTCGGCGGCGCGTCCGAAGTGCAGCTCCTCGCTGAGCACGATGAACGTGCGTATCTCGCGCAGCTCGACCGTGGACCACATCGTGAAGGGAATCTACGCGAAATGGTGAGTAATTGGAACTCCGGTGCTGTCAAGCCGGTGGCTGTCTGTACCTTCTCGCCGCTTCGGCTGCGCCCCTCGGAAGCTAAGCTGCGCCCAGCGTGAAGCCCAACCGCTCGATCCCGTCCGCGACCGTGATCCCCGTCCTGATCTATCCGGACGTGCGCGAGGCGGTTGACTGGCTGAGCACTGCGTTCGGATTCGTCGAGCGCCTGCAGATCGGCGAGAACCACCGCTCACAGCTCAGCTTTGGCGATGGGGCGGTGATCCTGGGCGACGTGCGCGGCGAGCGCCGGCCGCCGCGGCCGGGCGAGGTGACGCACTCGGTGATGGTTCGCGTCACCGACGCCAAGGCCCACTGCGAGCAGGCGCGGGCGCACGGCGCACACATCTTGGAGGAGCCGACGGACTTCCCCTACGGCGAGCGCCAGTACCTGGCCGAGGATCCCGCCGGCCACCAGTGGACCTTCTCCGAGACGCTCGCCGACGTCGCCCCGGAGGAGTGGGGTGGGACGCCGGTCGTCTCCGACTAGGAGCCGACCGGCAACTCGGGCGGCGGGCCTGGCTCGCCGGGACGCAGGTCCAGCTGGAACCAGCTGACGTCGTGCCAGGCGCCCTGCTTCCAGCCGATCCGCCGGTAGGTGCCGACCAGCAGGAAGCCCATCGCGAGGTGCAGGCCGTTGCTGGCGTCATTGGGCTGTGTGATGCCGGCGCAGACGGTCCACAGCCCGAGGTCCCGGAGGCGCTCGAACAGGCGCGTGTAGAGCGCCCGCCCGAGGCCTGCGCGGTGGTGATCGCGGTCTATGTAGATGGCGACGTCAGCCGCCCAGCGGTAGGCCGAGCGCTCGCGATGCGTCGAGCCATATGCATAGCCGACAGGCCGATCATCGATCTCGGCCAGAAGCCACACGTGCGCACCAGCGATGCGCCGCTGCATCTCGAGCGTCGAGGGGACCTGGTCCTCGAAGGAGATCACCGAGTCGGTCACGTAGGGCGCGTAGATCGCCGCGCACGCCTGGGCGTCGCGACCGGCATCGGCGTCGCGCACGCGCACCGACGCTCAGCCCTCCCCCGCACTGCCGGAGCCGCCGCCCGCACTGCCAAAGCTGCCCAGCCAGTCTGTGGGCGCCTCGGGTGCAGACCAATCGAGCAGCGAGCTCGTTACCGTGCGCGCGCCGAAGGCATAGTCCTCGAACGCCTGATCGCGGGCGGCGATCGTCTGCTTCAGGTTCTCCGCGGCCGCCGTCGAGAAGCTCGTGCCCTCTGGCGTGTGACGCGCGGAGCCGTCTAGCAGCGTGCCGAGCGTCTGCGTGTTGAACAGCCCCATCTGCTCGACAGCGCCGTTGACGAGCAGCTTCATCATGTGCAGCTGATTCGATGGGATCAGCGCCATCCGCCGGCACAGCGCTTCGGTCGCGCGGTCGAGGTCCTGCGTCGGGTAGGACGCCGACGCGAAGCCCCAGTCGACGGCCGTCGGCCCATCCATCGCATCGCCGGTGAGCAGCAGGCGCTTGGCGCGCTCCAGGCCGAGCCGGTAGAACCACATCGCGGTGGTTGGCGAGCCCCATACGCGCGCCGGCGGATAGCCGATGCGGCAGTCCTCGGCGCACACGATCAGATCCGAGCACAGCGCCAGGTCAGAGCCGCCGCCGATGCACACCCCGTGGACCTGTGCGACGACCGGCTTCGGCGAGCGCCACAGCGCCATGTAGCTGTTGACGAAGCGCGACATGTTGCGGTAGTCGGCGATCGGGTCCCACGGGCCGCTCGCGTCGATCTCGTTCATCTGCTCGGAGGCCCAGTCGAGGTCATAGCCGGCGCAGAACGCCCTGCCGGAGCCGCGCAGGCGGATCACGCGCACCTGCTCGTCCGCCTGCGCGCGCGCGAGCGCACGGTCGAGCTCTGTGATCATCTCGGGGGTCACCGCGTTGAGGCGCTCGGGCCGGTTGAGGGTCAGCGTCGCGACACCGTGCGCGCTCTCGTACAGCAACGGCGCGGCATCCTCGCCCGCCGCGGCGGGCTCGCTCACCGGTCGATCGCTCATCCCCGCGATAGTAAGGGTCCGAGCCCCGCTAGCACGGTGTGCGCGAGCCGGCATCCATCCTCAGGGCGTCGATCCCAAGCTCGAGCATCCGCTGCCACGCATCCGGCGCCAGCCCCCCCGCCGCGCGAGTGGCGGCGAACAGCAGGCGCAGGTCGAGCGTAGTTGTGTCCGGGCGCAGGCGCCCCTCGGCGCGCGCGGCCGCGAGCAGCCGCTCGAGCGCCGCTGTCGTGCTGGCCAGCGTCTGCTCCACGCCAGGATGCTCGGAGACGGTCGCCATCGCCTCGCCGAGCACATCGTCGGTCGCCTGGCGTTCGGCGAGCGTCCACAACAGGCCCGTGAGCGCCGACCACGGACCCTCGCTGCTCGCCAACGCGTCGTCGGCCCCCTGCTCGATGTCCTTCAGCCGCTCGACCACGAGCGCTGCGAGCAGATCGGTCTTGGAGGGAAACTGGCGATAGACGCTGCCGACGCCGGCGCCGGCTGCCGCGGCGATCGCCGGCATCGGCGCATCGAGGCCGTCCCGGGCGAATACCTCCCCGGCTGCGTCCAGCAGCCTGTCGTGCTTCTCCTGCGCGCTGAGATCAGACCAACCAGTCTCGGATGCTGGGAACGGAATGCTCATTCCGCTATCGTAGTGGCACAGAGGCCCGGAATGGTCATTCCGGCTCGTATGGGAGTCTTCTGCAGATGACTGCGAGCGCCAAACGCACACACCCGACGCTGATCCTGGCCGTGCTCTCGCTCGGCGGCTTGGCCTACGCCATGCTCAGCTCCTCGGTTGTGCCGGCGCTGCCGACGATGCAGCGCGCGCTGCACGTCAACGAGACCGAAATCGCATGGCTGCTCACGGCCTACCTGCTGTCGGCATCCGTTGGGACGGCGATCCTCGGGCGCCTGGGCGATATGTACGGCAAGGAGCGCCTGCTGCTCGTGACGCTGGTGATCCTCGCCGCCGGCACGCTGCTCGCGGCGGTCTCCAGCTCTTTCCTGGTGATCGTCGTCGCGCGCTTCATCCAGGGCGCCAGCGGCGGGATCTTCCCGCTCTCCTTCGGGATCGTGCGCGACGAGTTCCCGCGCGAGAAGGTCGCGGGCAGCATCGGGCTGCTCTCGGCGATCCTGGGCGTCGGCGCCGGCGTGGGGATCGTGCTCTCGGGCGTGATCGTCGAGCACCTCAACTACCACTGGCTGTTCTGGATCCCGCTCGTCGCGATCATCATCGCCGCGGTCGCGACATGGCGCTTCATCCCCGAGTCGCCGGTCCGTGCTCCCGGGAAGATCAACTGGCTGGCAGCAGCGTTGATGACCGTCGGCATGTCGATCGTGCTGCTGGCGATCAGCGAGACCACCACCTGGGGCTGGGGGTCGGGCAAGACACTCGGCCTGCTGCTCATCGGCCTGGTGGTCTCGAGCATCTGGATCGGGGTGGAGACGCGCAGCCGCAATCCCCTGATCGACATGGCGATGATGCGTATCCGTGGCGTTTGGACGACCAACCTCGCAGCGTTCCTGCTCGGGGCTGGCATGTACGCATCGTTCATCGTCTTTCCCCAGTTCGCGCAGCTGCCCAAGAGCACCGGCTTCGGCTTCGGCACCTCGGTGGTCGTGTCGGGCCTGTACCTGCTGCCCTCGACGATCGGTATGACAGTCCTCGGCCTTTACGCCGGTCGGATCTCGATGCGGTTCGGCTCGCGCAGCGCGCTCCTTTCGGGAACACTGTTCACGACGGCGTCGTTCGCGCTGCTCGCCGTTGAACACGGCCACCCCTACGACCTGCTGATCGCCGCCGCGCTGCTCGGCATCGGCATGGGCCTTGCGTTCGCGGCCCTGGGCAACCTGATCGTGCAGGCCGTCCCCAGCCACCAGACGGGAGTGGCCAGCGGCATGAACACGGTGATGCGCACGCTCGGCGGCGCGCTCGGCGGACAGCTCTCGGCGAGCTTCATCGCGGGCAACGTCGCCAAAGGCCTGCCGACGGTGACGGGCTTCACCGACACCTTCGCGATGGCTACGGGCTTCCTGGTCGTGTGCTTCCTCGCCGGGCTGCTGGTGCCCAAGCAACCGACGGCGCAGGGAGCGAGGAACGAGCGGGAGGTGACACCCGCCGGCCACGGCGAGGTACCCGGCGAGCCCGTGATGACCGAGGCGGCGGGCTGATGAGCTGCTACCGCAACATCCTCGTCGCCCACGACGGCTCCGCCGACGCCGATGCCGCGCTCGAGCATGCGACCCAGCTCGCGCGCGACCAGCACGCGCGGCTGACGCTGCTGACGGTCGCGCCGCTACCGCGCCAGCCCGGCGCGATGGGTGCGCCCGCCACGCCAGATCTGCTCGATTGCTTCATCGACAGCCAGCGCCGCGCCGCGGACTCCGTACCGGAGGACGTGGGCATCACCACCCAGCTGCTGCGCGGCGACCCCGCCGAGACGATCCTGTGCACGGTGCGCAAGAACAACCACGACCTGATCGTGATGGGCTCGCACGGACACAGCCGCCTGCACCGCGCGTTGCTCGGCTCGGTCTCCCATCGCATCCTGCATGACAGCCCGGTGCCGGTGCTGCTGATCCGCCACAAGAACGGTCAGGCGCCGAGCATCGACAGCGACTCGTCCCACAGCCGCTCGGCGAGCGCCGCGTCGAGCGCATACCAGGCGACGCCGTACATGACGAACGGGCCCTCGCCGCGCTTGTAGAGCGTCTTGGCCTCGTTGCAGTCCTCGAAGTAGCGCCCGCCGACACCCTCCAGCTGCGGCGAGACCGCGAGCAGCACGCTCGTGGCCGCGCCCTGCTCGACGGTCTTGAAGCGGATCTGCCCGCCGGACTGCGCGCGGGCGCGTTCCATGTACTCGGGGTCGGTGTGGCGCTGCAGGTTGGTCGCGATCCCGCCCGGCATCAGCGCGTTCGCAGTGATGCCGTCCTGCGCCCAGCGTCGCGTCGCCTCAACCGCGAACAGCACGTTGGCGGTCTTCGACTGTCCGTAGGCGAGAAACGGCTCATACGGGCGAAAGTCGAAGTGGAGGTCCTCGAAGATGATCGGCGAGCGCAGGTGCCCGCTGGAGCTGACCGAGACGATCCGGGCGTTGCCGGCTGCAGCGAGCGCGTCGTGGAGCCCGAGCGCGAGCGCGAAGTGCCCGAGGTGGTTGGTGGCGAACTGCATCTCATAGCCCTCCGGCGTCAGCTCGAGCTCTTTGAGCGCCATCACGCCGGCGTTGTTGACGAGCAGGTGCAGCGGGCCCTCCCAGGCCGCGACGAACGTGTCGATCGTGGCGCGGTCGGTGAGCTCGAGCATCGCCACCGTGACGTCCGCGTTGCCGGTCGTGGCCGTGATGTCTGCCGCGACACGCGCGCCTGCCTCGAGGTCGCGCACCGCGAGCGTCACGCCGGCGCCGGCGCCCGCGAGCGCACGCGCCGTCTCAACGCCGATGCCGGATGCCGCGCCGGTGACCACGGCTCGCTTGCCGGAGAGATCGACTCCGGCTGCGACCTCCGCGGCGGTCGACTCGAACCCGAAGGGCGTGGTGATGAGATCGGTTGTGGTGCTCATCTCTCTCTCCTCAGTCTTTGTCGCCGTGGGCGCGGACCGAGAGCTCTGACCATTGCTCCCACTCCGCGAGGCGCCGCGCGTACTCCTCGCGGATGATCCCCAGCGGCCCGTCGCCGAAGAACACGCGCAGCGGCGGGTTCTCGGCATCGACGATCTCGAGGATCGCGGGAGCGGTCGCCTGTGGATCGCCGCGACGGCTGCGCACTGCGCCAAGCCTGGCCGCGAGCTGCTCGCGCACCGGCTCATAGGCGGCGATGCTCTCGGCGCGCACAGCCGAGGGGCCGCCCCAGTCGGTGCTGTAGCCGGTCGGCTCGACGAGCGTGACCTTGATCCCGAAGCCGGCGACCTCGCCGGCCAGCGACTGACTGAAGCCCTCCAGGCCCCACTTCGATGCGTGGTACATGCCGATCGTCGGGAACGCCTGCACGCCGCCGATCGAGGAGACCTGGATGATGTGCCCTGAGCCCTGCTCGCGCAGGATCGGAAGCACCGCTTTGGTCACCCACAGCGCACCGAACAGGTTCGTCTCGATCTGCGCGCGTGCCTGCTCCTCGCTGACCTCCTCGATCGCGCCGAACAGCCCGTAGCCGGCGTTGTTGACAACGACGTCGAGGCGGCCGAAGCGCTCGTGCCCGGCTGTGACCGCGGCATCGACGGCGGACTTGTCGGTGACGTCAAGCGCGAGCGTGAGCACCGCGTCGCCGTACTCGTCCGCGAGCGCCGTGAGGGCGTCGACGTTGCGCGCGGTGGCAACCACCTGATCGCCGCGCTGCAGTGCGGCTTCAGCCCAGATCCGACCGAAGCCCTTCGATGTCCCCGTGATGAACCAGACCTTTGCCATGTGCATGCTCCGATCGCAGTCTCGCCCGCTGTCGCGCGCCTATAATCAAACGGAGGCGTCCTCCGCTCCTGGGGGCCAAGCCTAGCACTATCCGGAGGTCTCCTCCATTTAGATCCTACGATGGCAGCCCCCAACCCCACTCGCCCCCCACTCGCCGAGCGCGCAATGCGCGCCGACGCGCGCGAGAACCGCGAGAAGCTGCTGCGCGCGGCGAGCGAACAGTTCGCGATGGAGGGCTCGGACGTCGCGCTGGAGACGATCGCGCGCGCCGCGGACGTCGGCATCGGCACCCTCTACCGCCACTTCCCGACCCGCGAGGCGCTGATCGAGGCGGTCTATCGCAACGAGGTGGACCAGCTCTGCTCATCCCCCGCCACGCTGCTCGCCGAACTGCCGGCGGATCAGGCATTGGCGGAGTGGATGGAGCGCTTCGTCGCCTACGCGACGACCAAGCGCGGACTGCTCGGCGCGCTCAAGTCGCTCACCGCCTCGAAGTCCGACCTGTTCCCCGCCACGCGCGAGCGGCTGATCACGGCGATCGGCGAACTGCTCGAGGCCGGCATCGCCACCGGGCGCATCCGCGCGGACGTCGAGGCCGAGGACGTGTTCACGTCGATGAACGCCGTCTGGACGATCGCGGGCGAGGGCAAGCAGTGGGCGGCCCAGGCCAGGCGCGTGCTGCGCCTGTTGATGGACGGCCTGCGCTTCGGCGCGGACGCGTAGCGACCGGCTGCCCGACACGCGGGTAACGGAGACCCGCGTCAGCGATCGGCGCCGGCAGCACGAGCGGGTGCCTCCACGTGCACCTCGATCATGCGCTCGGCGTAGTCCCCCGCCGACGGCCACGGGAACGCCGCGATGTCCTGCTTCAGCGCCGCGAAGCCGTGGAGGCCTGCCCACATGTAGGCCGACTGCGTGAATGGGTCCGGTCCGTCGGGGAGGCAAGCGGTGACCATCCGCAGCAGGTCGTTGAAGATGTCGACGCCTTCATCGAGGCCAGGCTCGGCATCCGCAGCTGGCATCGGCACGCCATCGCGGAGCTTGGTCATGAACAGCACGCGATACATGCCTGGCCGCTCCGCGGCGAAATCGAGGTAGGCGTTGGCGAACGCACGCAGTTGCTCGATCGGCGCCGTCCCGGGCTTGACAGCCGCATTCAGGAAGTCGCGCAGCTCTTTGTAGCCGCCGATCATCACGGCGCTCAGCAGCTCGTCCTTGTCGGCGAAGTGCAGGTACAGCGCGTTGGGACTCACGCCGGCACGCGCGGTGACGCCCCGCACCGACAGCCTGTCCTGATCGCCCAGCTCGAGCAGAAGCTCGCGCGCGGCGTCCATCAGGGCGGCGCGCAAGCGCTCTCCCTGTCCACGTGGATTGCGGGTCCTACCCGCCGAGACGGCCATCGAAATAAATATATCGAACTTACTTGACAGATGTACATGTACATCTGTACAGTGACCGAGCCCAGCCCAACCGATCGGAGAAGCCATGCTCGCTCGCATCACCAGCCACGGAGTCCGCCACCCCCGCCGCACCGCAGTGCTCGCGCTGCTGCTCGTCCTGCTCGCGGCCGTTCTCGGCGGTCCGGTGGCGAGCAAGCTGAACGCCCGCAACGCATTCGAAGACCACTCCTCGCAGTCGGCGCAGGCGCGCACGCAGATCGAACGCGCAACCGGCGTCGAGTCGAGCGCCGGCGTGATCGCGCTCGTGCACGCGCCGCCCCTCAGCCCCGCCGTCGCTGCCGCCGCTCAGACGCTCCGCCGCGACCCCGCGGTAGCGCGCGTCGCGAGCTACGCGGGCACGCATGACGCTGCGCTGCTCTCCAAGGACGGCCGCGCGACGCTGCTCGCAGCATCGCTCTACTCGAGCGCCGAACCCAACGCCGCCGTCGATCGCCTGACCAAGGACTTCGCCTCCAGCCACGACGTGCAACTCGGTGGCCCCGATGTCAGCACGAGACAGACCAACCTGCAGGCGACCAAGGACCTCGGCTTCGCCGAGCTGCTCGCGTTCCCGCTGCTCGCCCTGCTGGCGCTGCTGATCTTCCGTGGCGTCGCCGCGCTGCTGCCGCTCGGAGTCGGCGTCTCCAGCGTGCTCGGCTCCCTGGTGGCGCTGCGCCTGATCAACGCCGGGCTCCCCCTCTCGTCGTTCGCGCTCAACGTCGTCATCGGACTGGGACTCGGACTCTCGATCGACTACAGCCTGATCCTCGTGTCCCGCTTTCGCGAGGAGCTCGGTGCGGGTGCCGAGACCGCGGCGGCGATCGCGACGACGATGGCAACCGCCGGGCGCACCGTGATCTTCAGCTCGCTCACGGTCGCCGCCGCGACGGCCTCGCTGATCGTCTTCCCGCTGCGCTTCCTGCAGTCGATCGGCATCGGCGGCGCGGTCGTCGCGCTGAGCGCCGCTGCCACCTCGCTGCTGCTGCTTCCCGCGATGTTCGTCCTGCTCGGCAGCCGTCTCGGTGCCGTCAAGCCCGCTCCGGTTGGCCGCGGCCTCTGGCACCGCCTCGCAAGCGCCGTCATGCGTCGCCCCGGCATCGTCGCCACCGCCACGATCGCCGTTCTGCTGCTGGCGAGCGCGCCGACGCTGCACACCAAATGGAGCGGCGTCGATGCGTCGGTCCTACCGCGCAGCCAGAGCTCACGCGTCGTCTCGGACACGGTCATGCGCGAGTTCCCCGCGGCGAGCAGCACGCCGACCGTGATCGCGATCGGCGCCCCCGCGAGCGCCGCACCCCAACTCACGAGCTACGCCGGCAAGCTCGCGCGAATCGCCGACGTCAGCTCGGTGAGCGCCCCCCGTCAGCTTTCCCGCGAGACCTGGCAGCTGGACTTGTCCACCGCCGGAGCGCCGATCGGCAGCACAGCTCAGCGTGCCCTCGATCACATCCGCGCCCTGCACGCGCCCTACCCCGCGGATGTCGGGGGCCAGGCCGCGCAGTTCCACGACCAGCAGGCCTCGATCGCCGCCTCCCTGCCGCTGGCGCTGGCGATCCTCGCGCTCTCGACGCTGATCATCCTGTGGCTGATGACCGGCTCGGTGATCCTGCCGATCAAGGCCCTTGCGATGAACGCGCTGACGGTCGGCGCCGCCCTCGGGCTGCTGGTGCTCGTCTTCCAGGACGGACGCTTCACGGGCCCACTCGCCTACACCAGCCAGGGCGGCATCGAGTCCACCGACTTCCTCGTGCTCGCCGCGATCGTGTTCGGACTCTCAACCGACTACGGCGTGTTCCTGCTGACGCGCATCAAGGAGGCTCACGACCGCGGTCTGTCAAACCGCGAGGCGGTCGCCGTCGGCCTGCAGCGCACCGGCCGCGTGGTCACCGCCGGGGCGGTCATGGTGGCCGTCGCGCTCGGCGCCTTCGCCACCTCGCACGTCGTCTTCATCAAGGAGCTCGGGCTCGGCACCGCCGCGGCCGTGCTGATCGACGCGTTCGTGATCCGCGCCCTGCTCGTGCCCGCGCTGATGGCGCTGCTCGAGGACTGGAACTGGTGGTCTCCCGCGCCGCTGCGCCGCCTGCACGAGTGGCTGAACATCGGCGAGGAGCCTCGAGCGAGGCCTCAGAGCACCGGCGCTCGCCGGTCCTTCGCGAAGAGCGCGAGCGCGTAGCGTCCGGCGGGGTGCTCGCGCGCACGTTCGACCAGCGCTGCCAGCGGTGGCGAGAGCACTTCTGGCTGTGGCAGCGGCACCCCGTAGGTCGGCGGCATGAGCAAAGAGGCGGACAGTGCCGCGAAGGTCAGATCGGCGGCGCCGAAACGCTCGCCGCACAGGTACGGGCGACCGTCGGCGAGCAGCTCCGCCACGTGATCGAGCTCGCGCCAGACGGCAGCCTCGTCTTCGATCTCGATCCCGGGGCTGATGTCGAGCACACGCCGGACGACGCGCGCCATCAGCGGCCAGCCGTAGCGAATCGCGCGGTCCTCCCACGCGGGGACGCCCTCGTTGTTGAAGCGCAGGGCGAGCTTGCGCTGCGCGAGCATGTGCACGTACATCAAGCGACGCCCCTTCGGCCCCAGCTCACGATCGAAGCGCACGCACAGGCGATCGACCTCATCCCGCGCCGCGGGATCCGCAGGAAACAGCCGGTGCTGCGGGGGCGTGCGCTCGTCGATCCACTCGAGGATCTGCTGGGACTCGCCGATCACCCGCTCGGGCGTCACCAGCACGGGCACGGTCACGCCTCCGCCCGCGCGTCTGGCGGCGAGCTGGTGGATGCCCTGGACGTGCCGCTCCTCGCGATAGGCCATCCCCGCCCGCTCGAGCGCCCACCGTGCCTTCTCGCAGTAGTGGCTTATCGGGATCGTGACGAGCCGTAGCACGACAGGGAAAGTACATTGCCGGTGTGCTGCTCTACGACTCGCGCGTCTCAGGCAACTGCTACAAGGTCCGACTGCTGTTCGCCCATCTCGGCGTCAGCTATGAGCGCCAGGAGGTCGACGTCGTCGAGCGCGCCGGGCGCCTGGAGCTGCTCGGAGCGCTCAACCCGGGGCTACGCGTGCCGACACTCGTGCTCGACGACGGTCGCTCGCTGGGTGAGTCGAACGCGATCCTGTGGCTGTTCGCGGAGGGAACCTCCTATCTGCCCGAAGACCGGTTCGAGCTTGCGCAGGCGCTGCAGTGGATGTTCTTCGAGCAGTACAGCCACGAGCCGAACATCGCGGTCCTGCGCTTCTGGACGCAGTTCGCCCGCGTCAAGCCAGCACAGAGCGAAGTCGAGGCGAAGCTCGCGGGCGGATATGCGGCGCTCGATGCGATGGAGCGCCATCTATACAAGCATCGGTTCTTCGTCTCAGAGCGCTACACGATCGCCGACATCGCGCTGTATGCCTACACGCACGTGGCCGGCGAGGGCGGCTTCGATCTCGCTCGCTATCCCCGCATCGAGGAGTGGCTCGGGCGCGTGGCTGGGCAGCCTGGGCACGTCGCGATCGACGCTTGAGCCGCGGCGTCTCCGACCTATTGACGTAGATGGTGGCGTGCGGATAAGTTGAAAGAACAGCGCGCGCAGGTGGCTCCGGAGGTCGTTGAGGGCCGGAGCAGCAGCGCGCGAATCCGTATCGAGGGAGGAAAGAGAATGGGGAATTGGCGCCGAGTGATCGGCTTGGTCGTGCTGTGCGTTGGTGTAATGGTGCCGACGGCCGTTGCATCCGCACAATCGCAGTACGTAGCGCTTGGGGACTCCTACTCCTCGGGCGTGGGAACACGCGTCTTCTACGAAGAATCAGGCGAATGCGACCGCAGCCCTGACGCCTTCGGGCCGAAGGTCGCGGCGGCAGACAGCTACACGCTGAGCTTCCAGGCGTGCAGTGGAGCAAAGACGCCAGAAGTGAACGAAAAACAGCTGGGCACGCTGAGCAGCACGACGAGCCTGGTGACGATCACGATCGGCGGCAACGACGCGGGCTTCAGCAACGTGATCCTCAACTGCGCGCTGTACTACTTCACCTGCGGCAGCGCCATCAGCGAAGCAAATGAATTCATAGCCAAAAAACTGCCGGGCCTGCTGGAAACGACCTACAAAGACATCCGCGCCAAGGCAACGACCGCCAAAGTGATCGTGCTTGGCTACCCGAAGCTGTTCACCAAGGAAGGCGCGACTTGCAACGTCAACTTCCTCACATCGGGCAATGAGAAGAAAATGAACGAATCGGCAGAAAAACTCGACGCCGTGATCAAGGCGCGAGCGGAAGCGCTGAAATTCACCTTCATCAACCCGACGAGCGCGTTTGAATCGCACGAGGTCTGCTCATCCTCGGAATGGCTGAACGGTCAGTCGGACCCGCTGTCGGAAAGCTACCACCCGAACGTCAAAGGCCAGGAAGAGTTCACCAAACTGGTCTAGGCGGCGCTGTAGAGCAGTTTGCAATCCGCCCGCGCCCTAGCCGGCGCGGGCGGGCTGCAGCCCCCGGTCCAGCGTCGCGATCAGTCGCTCGAAGGTCTCATCGAGTGACAGCGCGATCGCGAAGCCGCCCTCGGCCTCGAGCGATACGAAGCCGTGAAGCGCGACGCGGATGATGCGCGCGGCGTGCACCGCGTCATCGCCGTGAAGCCCGTATCCGCGCAGCACAGCGAGTACGACGTCGGCCACGGCGGTGGCGGCCGCCAGCGCCTGCTCGTCGCCCTGCAGCTCACGAGCCCGCTGGGCGGCGGCGTAGCTCCCGGGATGCTCGCGCGCATAGGCGAGATACGCGTGGGCGACCGCGCTGAGGGCCTCGCTGCCGGCGCGTCCAGCGGCGGCGCGGGCGAGCCCGGCTGCCAGCTCGCGGGCGCCGCGGGCCCCCAGCCGTCGGCGCAGGTCCTCGAGCCCCGCGACGTGGGCATACAGTGATGGCGGCCTGACACCGAGTGCGCGAGCGAGCCGCGACAGCGTCACCGCCTCGAGGCCCTCAGCGTCGGAGAGCTCGGCTGCCGCCTGCACCACCGACTCGGTATCGAGCCCTGCGCGTGGCATCAGCGCCCGGCGGCACGCGCGAGCGCCGCGTCCATCGCCGCCACGGGCGAGCGCAGCGCCGGGCCATGGCCGCAGACGAGGACCGCCGGCTCCAATTCCCTCAGCGCACGCGCTGATTCGACCACCTGTCCCCGATCCTGCGTCCCCATCGTCGCCAGCGGGAAGCGCTGGCCCAGACGGTTGGGGATCTCGGCCCGCCAGTAGGTCGTGAACGTGTCGCCCGCGATCAGCGTGCGATCGCGCGTGTCTAGGAACGCAACATGTCCCGGAGTGTGGCCTGGCGAGGCGACCACCTCGAGGCTGCCGACGCGCTCGCCGCCATGCAGAAGCGTGTCCGGCTTCGTCGCGACCTTCGGCCAGGACCCGCGCAGCTCCCCATCGACGATGCTCTCGCCGGCGAGGATGCGGGCATCGAGCTCGCCGAGCAGCACCTCGACGTCCTCGCCCAACCGCGCGTGCAGCGCGTCGAGCGCGCCGACGTGATCACCGTGGCCGTGCGTCAGCGCGATCCGCCGGATCTCGCCTCCCGCCTCGCGCGCAGCCGCGACCAGACCATCCGCCGCCTTGCCGATGGTCGTGTCGACGAGCGTGAAGCCGTCGCTCTCGCGCACCAGGTAGGCGTTGACGAAGTGCAGGCGGTTGAGCTGGATCAGGTTGTCCGTTATCTGCGTGGCCCTCATTTGACTATGCCTCCTAGGAAATTGCCTAATTGTATTAGGCTAGCACACCGGAGGAGCCCTCTCCCTCCACCACCGCATGAGCCATTGGCTTCTGATTAGCAGCTGCTAATCTATCCTTAGTTAGCGATCACTAAGAAAGGGCTCGGCCATGCCTCTCCCCAGCAGCTCGCCCGGAACTTCCACCCGCAGCACATGGACGCTCGCGATCGTCTCGATCGGGCTGTTCATGGTGGTGCTCGACAACCTCGTGGTCAACGTCGCACTGCCGAGCATCCATCGTGACCTCGGCGGCTCGATCCAAGCGCTCGAGTGGACCGTGAGCGCATACGTGCTGGCCTACTCCGTGCTGCTGCTCACCGGCGCTGCACTCGGAGACAGGTTCGGCCGCAAGCGCATGTTCATCGCTGGGCTCGCGCTGTTCACCGCGTCATCGGCAGCTGCGGCGCTCGCGCCATCGACCGATCTGCTGATCGCTGCGCGAGCATCGCAGGGCATCGGCGCAGCGATCGTGACACCGCTCACGTTGACGCTGCTCGCCGCCGCGTTCCCACCCGAGCGACGGGGAGTGGCGCTCGGCGTGTGGTCTGGAATCAGCGGCGTGGCCGTCGCGCTCGGACCGCTCGTCGGCGGCGCCGTGATCCAGGCGAGCTCATGGCACTGGATCTTCTGGATCAACGTTCCGATCGGCCTGGTGCTGATCCCGCTGGCCGCAGCGCGGCTCAGCGAGAGCCGCGGCCCCTCACGGCAGCTGGACCTGCCCGGCCTGGCACTCGCCTCCAGCGGCCTATTTGGGCTCGTGTTCGGGCTCGTGCGCTCGCAATCTGAGGGCTGGACGAGCCCGCAGGTGACGATCGCGCTCGCCGGGGGAGCGGTGCTGCTCGTCGCGTTCGTCGCCTACGAGCTGCGCGCCGCCGAGCCGATGCTGCCGTTGAGCTTCTTCGCCAACCGCGGCTTCGCGGTCACGAACGTGGTGTCGCTGGCAATGTACTTCGGGATGTTCGGCTCGATCTTCTTCCTCAGCCAGTTCCTGCAGAACGTCCTGCACAACACGCCGCTGCAGGCGGGCGAGAAGCTGCTCGTGTGGACCGGCGCGACGATGGTCGTCTCGCCGCTCGCGGGCTTCTTCTCAGAGCGCTACGGCAGCCGCCCGTTCATGGTTGCCGGCCTCGGACTGCAGGCAGTCGCGCTCGGCTGGCTCGCGGCGCTTGCCGGGATCCACCAGAGCTACTCGAGCATGATCGGCCCGTTCATCCTCGCCGGCGCCGGCATGGCATTGGTGTTCGCGCCGGCGGCCAACGCGGTGCTCGCCTCGGTACGCACCGACCAGGCCGGCCAGGCATCCGGAGCGACCAACGCGATCCGTGAGCTCGGCGGGGTTCTCGGCATCGCGGTGCTCGCAACGGTGTTCACGAGCCACGGCAGCTACGCCTCGCCGCAGGCGTTCGTCAGCGGCCTGGTTCCAGCGATGTGGGTGGGCGCGGGCGTGCTCGGCGCCGGCACCCTGATCGCCGCGGCACTGCCGTTCAGCACGCGCGCCTCGGCAGCAGCGCACGCCGCGGAGGCACTCGAGGAGCAGACGCGCCAGCGCGGCGTCGAGCTGGTGCACGCCGCCTGACGCTCGCTTAGCATCGCTGCAACGACAATGCCAACCACATCGACATCACCGACCAAGACCAGACAGCGCGTCCCCGCCGCCGAGCGCCGGGACGCGCTGGTCGATGCCGCCGTGCAGGAGTTCGCGCACGGCGGGCTGCACGGCACGCCGGTGGCGCGGATCGCGCGACGCGTCGGCGTCGCACAGCCATACGTGTTCAGCCTGTTCGCCAACAAGCGCGAGCTGTTCATCGCAGCCGTCGAACGCGCCTTCGAGCAGACCGCGCAGACCTTCACGCGCGCGGCTGCCGAGTTCGACCCCGCGACCGCGCCGCCGGACTCCGACGTGCTCAGTGCGATGGGAAACGCCTACGTCGAGATGCTGGGCTCCCACCGCGACTACCTGATGATCCAGCACCAGGCGTATGCGGCCTGCGATGAGCAGGAGATCCGCGAACGCGTGCGTCACTGCTACGCGGGCCTCGTCGCGCATGCCAAGGCGCTCTCCGGCGCCGACTCCGAACGGCTCGACGAGTTCTTCCGCTACGGGATGTGGCTGAACGTCGCAGCGGCGATGGAAGTCGAGGATCTGTCGGCTGGGTGCGAGTGGCTTCAGACGAGCTAGCGGAGACCCGCTGCCCGGCGCGCACGCTCGACGCCGCCACGCGCCGGACAGCCGGCGCGGTGGTCGTTGACCAAGCCGCATGCCTGCATCAGCGCGTACAGCGTCGTTGGACCGACGAAGCGGAAGTCCGCTCGCTTGAGCTCGCGCGCGAGCGCGATCGTCTCCGGCGTCTTGGATCGCGCACCCGCCCATGTGGCCGGCGCCGGCTCTTGCGGCTCGGGCGCGTGGCGTCGGATCAGCTCCTGCAGCGGCTCGCCGCCGCGCAGCGCCACGGTGGCGCGCGCGTTCGCGAGCGTTGCCTCGATCTTCGCCCGGTTGCGAACGATCCCCGCGTCGCCCAGCAGGCGCGCGACGTCAGTGTCGCCGAAGCGCGCCACAGCATCGGGGTCGAAGCCGGCGAACGCGGCGCGAAAGGCGTCACGCTTGTTGAGAATCGTGCGCCACGACAACCCCGACTGGAACGCCTCGAGACTCATTCGCTCGAATAGCCCGCGCTCGTCGAGCACCGGCATACCCCACTCCTGATCGTGGTAGGCCTCCATCAGCGGATCGCCGTCCCCGAAGCACCGCTCCACATTTGCCATCTTCGGGCATTCTATGCGTGGCTTGACAACAGATCCTGGAGCTGACGCCGCACCGTACGCCGGCCGCACAGCATGGGCGCGGAGCCTGGCCGCGCCGGTGCGCGATTTCCTCGGGACCGAGACCGGCGGCGCAAGCGTGCTGTTGGCCGGGACGATCGTCGCGCTGGTGTGGGCAAACTCCCCCTTGTCGCACTCCTATCAGTCGCTATGGAGCACACGACTTGCGGTGACGCTCGGCGGTAGCGGGATCTCGATGGACCTGCGTCACTGGGTCAACGAGGGGCTGATGACGCTGTTCTTCCTGGTCGTCGGGCTGGAGGCCAAGCGCGAGCTCGACCTCGGCGAGCTGCGCGACCGCCAGCGGCTGACGATTCCCGTGATGGCGGCGCTCGGCGGCATGAGTGTGCCGGTCGCGATCTACCTCGCCTTCAACGCTGGCGGCCCCGGCGCACACGACTGGGGCGCGGCGATGTCGACCGACACCGCGTTCGCTCTCGGCGCCGTCGCGTTGCTGACGCCGCGCGCGGCCACTCGGCTGCGCGTGTTCCTGCTGACGGTGGCGGTCGTGGACGATCTGTGCGCGCTGCTCGTGATCGCCATTGCCTACACGACGCATGTGTCCGTGCTCGCGCTGGCGATCGCGGTGGCGCTGTTCGGCGTGATGCTCGCTCTGCGATATGCGCCACAGTGGCGCCAGCCAGCCTCGGTGGTCCTCGGCTTGGGTCTCTGGGTCGCGATGTACGAGTCGGGCATCGACCCTGTGATCTCCGGCCTGGCGGTGGGCCTGGCTACCAGTGCCTACCCTCCGTCGCGCGAAGATCTCGAGCGCGCGACCGATCTAGCGCGCTCGTTTCGCGAGCAACCCACCCCCGAGCTTGCGCGATCGGCTCAGCAGGGAGTGATCGCCGCGATCTCGCCCAACGAGCGCCTCCAGTACGGGCTGCACCCCTGGACCGGCTACGTGATCGTGCCGTTGTTCGCGCTCGCCAACGCGGGTGTGCACGTGACCGGCCCACTGCTCGAAAACGCGATCAGCTCACCGATCACGCTCGGCATCCTCGTCGGCTACGTGGTGGGCAAGCCGATCGGGATCGCGGGCGCCTCCTGGCTCGCGTCGCGGCCGTGGGTACACGGTCCACGCTCGCCGCTGAGCCCGCCGCTGCTCGCTGCCGGCGGCGCCTTCGCGGGGATCGGGTTCACCGTCTCGCTGCTGATCTCGAGCCTTGCCTTCAGCGGCGAGCGACTCAACGAGGCCAAGCTCGGCGCGCTGGCCTCCGTGCTGCTCGCGCCGCTGCTGGCCTGGTCTGTCCTGCAGGTCGTCAAACGCCTGCCCGCGAGCGTGCGCGCGCGCCAGATCGCGGGCACATCCGAGGACATCCTCGACCTCTCCCGGGAGGTGGACCCCGAGCGAGACCACATCCGCGGCGCCGAGGACGCACCGGTGACGCTGGTCGAGTACGGCGACTTCGAGTGCCCGTACTGCGGGCAGGCCGAGCCCGTTCTACGCGAGCTGCTCGCCTCCTTCGACGACGATCTGCGCTACGTCTGGCGCCACCTCCCGCTCAACGACGTGCACCCCAACGCGCAGATTGCCGCCGAGGCCTCGGAGGCCGCATCCGCCCAGGGCCGCTTCTGGGAGATGCACGACAGCCTGCTCGGCCACCAAGGCGATCTGCGCCCCGCGGACCTCGCTGGCTACGCAAAGGAAATCGGCATCGACTCCGACCGCATGATCGCCGAGCTGCACCGTCGCGAATATGCGGCGCGCGTAGCCGAAGACGTCGCCGGCGCCGACGAGAGCGGCGTCTCCGGCACGCCGACGTTCTTCATCAACGGGCGCCGCCACTATGGCGCCTATGACGTCGCCACGTTGCGCGCGGCGGTGACGGCCGCGCGCGGACGCGCGCACCTGACCTCCGCGCTGGTCGCGCCAGCATGAGCGCGTCGCCGTTGGCCCACCCGTTGAGCTGGCTGGCCAGCCGCGATCGTGACCTTGCCGCGCTGCGTCGCGCGGGGCGCACCGCGATCGTGATGCCGTCGATGTTCGCGCTGGGCGAGAAGGTGATCGCCAACGCCGCACTTGCGACGTTCGCGGCGTTCGGGTCCTTCGCGATGCTGCTGCTGGTCGACTTCGGCGGCCCGATGCGCGAGCGCCTCCAGGCCCAGGCGGCGCTGGCGATCACCGGCTGCGCGTTCGTCTGCCTCGGCACGCTGGCCTCGCAGAACGTGTGGGTGGCGGCCGTTGTCACTGCCCTGGTGGGCTTCGCGGTGCTGTTCGCGGGCGTGGTCAGCTCGGTGCTCGCCACGGCCTCGACCTCGCTGCTGCTCGCCTTCATCCTGCCGGTGACGGTCGCGGGGCCCGTCTCCTCGATCCCTGACCGTGTCGCCGGCTGGGCGATGGCCGCCGGCGCCTCACTGATCGCGATCTGGCTATGGTCGGCGCCGACACGCGGGCCGCTGCGCTCAGCCGCGATCAACGCGTGCCGCGCGTTTGCGGCGAGGCTGCGGGCGGAGGTCGCCTACGTGATGAGCGATGGCGAGGAGGCGTTCGCGAACGACCGCGACCACGCGGTCGCGCAGGCAAGCGAGGCGATCACGGCGCTGCGCCGCGGGTTCCTGGCGACGCCGTACCGCCCGACTAACTTGAGCACCGCCGCAAGGACGGTCGTGCGCCTGGTCGATGAGCTGAGCTGGCTGAGCGCGATTGCGGCGGCGTCCGCTGATCCGGGCGAGAAGCTGCCCGTCGACCACGCCGCCTGCGCCGTCAAGGTCGCCGCTGCCGCGGTGCTCGAACGCGGGGCTGAGCTGCTCGCGGTGACGGGCGGAGATTGCCAGGAGCTGCACAAGGCGCTGGCGGAGCTGACCGGTGCGTCGAGGCGGCTGGAGGATGGCGCGATGTCATATCTGCCGGTGCGCAGCAACGAGGGCCAGGCGGGCAACGAGACGCGCATCAGCGAGCTCATCACCGCACTGGACCCGAGCTTCCGAGCGCAGGAGCTGGCGTTCGCGGTCTCGACGATCGCACAGAACATCGATCTGACCGCGGCCTCGGAGCGGCGAAGCTGGCTCGCGCGGCTGCTCGGCCGCCAGCCCGAGGGCCTGGCCGGGAGACTGTCCGCGGCGCAGCAGCGGGCGACGGCGCACGTCGATCGCAACTCGGTCTGGCTGCACAACAGCGTGCGCGGAGCGGTCGGGCTTGGGATCGCGGTGTTCGTCGCCAACCGGACGGGCGTTCAGCACTCCTTCTGGGTGGTGCTGGGCACGCTGTCGGTGCTGCGCTCGAACGCGCTGAACACCGGGCAGACAGCGATCCGCGGCCTGGGAGGCACGATCGTGGGGTTCGTGATCGGGGCGCTGCTGCTGGCTGTGATCGGCACGAACACGACGCTGCTGTGGTTCCTGCTTCCCGTGGCGATCCTGTTCGCCGGGGTCGCGCCCGCCGCGATCTCCTTTGCTGCGGGCCAGGCCGGGTTCACGCTGACGCTGGTGTTCCTGTTCAACATCATCCAGCCCGCCGGCTGGCGTGTGGGCCTGTTGCGAGTGGAGGACATCGCGCTCGGTTGCGGGGTGAGCCTGGTGGTCGGACTGCTGTTCTGGCCGCGCGGAGCCGGCGCGGCGCTGCGGAGAGCGCTGGCCGACGCCTACACCGACAGCGCCGGCTACCTCGCCAACGCCGTGAACTACGGCACGCTGCGCTGCGACCTGAAGGCGACGGCGCTGGACGCGCCGATCGAAGACGCCAATCGTGCGGCCGCGGCGGCCCGGCGACTCGATGACACCTTCCGCAGCTACCTGATCGAGCGCAGCGCCAAGACGCAGCCGCTCGCTGCGATCACCAGCCTGCTCACCGGTGTGGTCGGGCTGCGCCTGGCCGCCGACGCGGTTCTGGACCTATGGGCGCGCGAGGACGGCTCGGCGGCCGGCAACCGCGCGGCCGCTCGCCAGGAGCTGCTGCGTTCCAGCGAGCTCGTCAAGGACTGGTACGACGAGCTCGCCGGCGACCTCCTCGGCGGACTGCAGCCGCCGCAGCCGCTGTCCGATGACCGAGCCGCCGACGGACGACTGGTCGACGCGGTGCGCCACGACCTCAGTGGCGAGGATGGCAAGGCGAGCGCGACCGCCGTGCGGATGATCTGGACGGGCGATCACGTCGACGCGGCGCGCCGGCTGCAGAGGGTGATCGTCGGGCCGGCGCAGGCCGCAACGGATCGGTGACGCCGACTCAGGCGAACAACGCGTCGACCGAGACCTCTATCTGGCGTGGTGGCGGAGCCTCGTCGCCGAGCGATGGTGCTTGGACCCTGCGATTGACCGCGAACAGGCTCTGCACCGCCTCTGTCAAGAAACGCGATGCCTGGCCGTAGCCGTGCGCGTCATCGCCGCCGCGCGGGCGGTGGTAGTAGCGGAAGGGGACGTAGACGTGCAGTCGTCGGCGCGCTCGCGTCAGCGCCACATAGAACAGGCGGCGCTCCTCGGCGACGCTCTCCTCGTTGGCGGCGCTCATGTCGGCGGGAAAGTTGCCGTCGTAGGCGCTGATCAGGTGCACCGCGTCCCACTCCAGGCCCTTGGCCGAGTGCACGGTGCTGAGTACCAGGTAGTCCTCATCGAGGTGCGGCGGCACCGCGAAATCGGCGCTCGAGGCGGGTGGGTCGAGCACCAGCTCGGACACGAAGTGGCGAATGTCCTCGGCGCCGCGCGCCAGCGCGACGAGCTGATCGAGATCTGAGACGCGAACGGTCCCGTCGGCATAGCGCAGGCGGATCAACGGGGCGATCGCGGCGCACAGTCGCTCGACCTGCTCGCCGGTGCTCGCGCTGGAGCCGGCGCCGGCTGCCGCGAGCGCCTCGATCAGCGCGCCGGCATGATCGTGTGAATCCTCCGGGATGTGCGCCGCGGCCTGTGGCCAGCGGTCCAGCTCCGGGGCTTGCCCAGGCGATCGGCGCAGCGCGTCGATCGCCCGGCGGGCGCGAATCGGACCGACCCCATCGAGCAGCTGCAGCAAGCGAAACCAGCTGACCTCATCGGCGGGGTTGTCGCTCAGGCGCAGCAGCGCGATGAAGTCCTTGACGTGCGCCGCCTCCAGGTAGCGCAGGCCGCCGTACTTGACGAACGGGATCCCGCGGCGCGTCAGCTCGAGCTCGAGCAGGTCGGAGTCGTGCCCGGTACGGAACAGCACCGCCTGCTCGCGCAGGTCCATCCCCTCCTCGCGCGCCGCCAGCACCCGTTCGCACACGTGCACCGCCTGCTCGCCTTCGTCGCGCGGAAACTCGAGCTCCGGCGCCTGGCCACCTTCGCGCTCGGTCCACAGCTGCTTCGGGAACCCGAGCCGGTCCTGCTCGGAGACGGCGTTTGCGACCGAGAGGATCGGCGCGGTCGAGCGGTAGTTGCGCTCGAGCGTGATCGTGTGGGTGCCTGGGAACTGCTCCGGGAAGTCGAGGATGTGGCGTGCGCTGGCCGCGCGGAACCCGTAGATCGCCTGGAAGTCGTCGCCGACGACCGTCAGGCCGGGGCGCGTGTGACGCAGGCCGCGCACGATCTCCACCTGCAGGCCGTTGACGTCCTGGTACTCGTCCACCAGCACGTGGTCGAACGCGCCAGCCATGCGCGGGCCGAGTACGTCGTCACTCGCGAGCGCCCGCCAGTACAGCAGCAGGTCGTCGAGGTCGATCACACCAAGCGCGCGCTTGCGCGCGCCATAGGCGCGGAAGATCTCCGCGAGCGCCTCGCGATGCTCGGCACACCACGGGAACGACTCGGCCAGAACCTCTTGCAGGGGGGTCTGGGCATTGACCGTGCGCGAGTACACGTCGAGCATCGTCTGGGCCCGCGGGAAGCGCCGAGCACTGCGTGCGTAGCCCTGCTCCTCGCGCACGTAGTCGAGCAGGTCAGCCGCATCGCCGGCGTCGAGCACACCGAAGCCCGGCGCGAGCCCGAGCGAGGACGCGTGCAGGCGGACCATGCGGTGCGCGATCGAGTGGAACGTGCCGCCAACGACCGCGCCGGCGTGCGGCGTGAAGCGCTCAGCCAGCGTGCGTGCGCGCTCGACCATCTCACGGGCCGCTCGCCGCGTGAAGCTCAAGAGCAGGATCCGCTCGGCAGCGACCCCTTCGGCCAGCAGCCATGACACGCGCGCGCATAGCGTCGTCGTCTTGCCAGTGCCGGCCCCAGCGAGGATCAGCAGTGGACCGCCCGCATATGTTGCGGCGGCGCGCTGCTCCGCGTTGAGCCCCTCGAGCAGGCGCTGCACGTTGGTCTCATCGAACATCTGTTCGCCACGCTAGGGACGCCGTCGGACGGCGTGCAAGCAGCGTTGCTTACTGGCCCGCCGCGTGCCGGTAGCGCGCGACGGCCAGCGGCGCGAACACGACGATGATCACAAGCGCCCACACGACGGCACCCCACACGTTGTTGCCGGCGGGTGCGCCGAGCCACAGCGAGCGCATCGCATCGACGGTGATCGTGAACGGGTTCACTTCGGCGAACGCGCGCAAGACCGCGGGCATCGACTTCACGGGCACGAACGCCGAGGAGATGAACGTCAACGGGAAGACGGCGATGAACCCGACGGAGTTCGCCGCCTCGGCTGAGGACACGAGCATGCCGAGGAACGCGAACACCCACGAGAACGCGTAGCCGAACAGCAGCAGCAGGCCCCCGCCTGCGATCCCATCGAGCACGCTCGTGTGAAACGAGAAGCCGATTATCAGCCCCGTGATGACGAGGATCGAGGCCGACAGCCCATTCGTGACGACGTCGGCGAGCGTGCGCCCGGCAAGCACCGCCGCGCGCGCCATCGGCAGCGAGCGGAAGCGATCGATCAGGCCCTTGTGCAGGTCCTCGTTGAGGCCGAGCGCGGTGACGAAACCGCCGAAGGCGATGTTCTGCACGATGATGCCGGGAATCAGGAAGTCGGCGTAGCTGAAGCCGGGCGTCTTGATCGCGCCTCCGAACACGTAGCGGAACAGCAGCACGAACATGATCGGCTGCACCGTGAAGGCGACCAGCAGCTCAGGAGCGCGCGGCAGGCGCACGAGGTTGCGCTCGGCGATCACGAGCGTGTCGGTCAAAAGGCGCCTCACGCGGCCGCTGCCTCGTCTTCGGCGACTTCGGCGATGTGGCCGGTCAGCGACATGAACACGTCGTCGAGCGTGGGGCGGCGCAGCACGATGTCCTCCACGCCGATGCCAGCCTCGTCCAGGCGGCGAACCGCTTCGACGATCGCGCCGCCGCGCCGGTGCACGCCGACGCTCACGAGGTCCTCGGCGATGCTCGGCGGCTCGTCCGCCATCGACGCTAGCGCGGCCGCCGCATCCCCGGCCCGCGATGCCTCGTCGAGCCGTATCTCAAGGCGCTCGCCACCGACGCGATCCTTGAGCTGGTCTGGCGTCCCCTCCGCGATCACGCGCCCGCGATCGATGACCGCGATCTCGCTCGCCAGCCGGTCGGCCTCGTCGAGGTACTGCGTCGTCAGCATCACCGTGGTGCCCTCGGCGACGAGTCCCTCGATCGTCTCCCACAGCTGCAGACGGCTACGGGGGTCGAGACCGGTGGTCGGCTCATCCAGGAACAGCACCGGGGGCTTGGCCACGAGCGCCGCAGCCAGGTCGAGCCGGCGGCGCATGCCGCCCGAGTAGGTCTTCGTGGGACGTTTGGCAGCATCGAGCAATTCAAAGCGCTCGAGCAGCTCGTGGCCGCGCCGCTTGGCCTGCGCGCGCGACTCGCCATACAGGCGCCCGACCATCGTGAGGTTCTCCAGTCCCGTCAGGTTCTCGTCGACGGCGGCGTACTGCCCGGCGAGCCCGATCCGCTCACGCAGCTTCGCGGCGTCATGGACGACGTCGAGTCCCGCCACCCGCGCGCTGCCGGCGTCGGGCTTCAGAAGCGTCGTGAGGATGCGGATGATCGTCGTCTTACCGGCGCCGTTGGGTCCAAGTAGGCCGAGCACGGTCCCGTGCGCGACCTCGAGATCGACGCCGACGAGCGCGCGTACCGAGCCGTAGGACTTCACGAGCCCGCTGACGCTGACCGCGGCCTCGCTGGAGCCGTTTGCCTCCATCGAGCTACGCGGCCCGTGCCAGTGCGATGTTCGATTCGAGCTGCGAGATGATCGGACCGTCGCCCATCTGCTCGGCGACTATCTCGACCAGGTGCTGGCGCTGCTCCGCCGAGAGACCATCTATGGCCTCGGCAAGCGGTGTCGCCGCGAGTATCGAGACCAGCTGCTCGGCGCCCCCCTCGAAGGTGACCGGCAGCGCGCGCCTGGAGACGCGGACATCCTCGAGCTGTGTCCGCTCGAGCAGATCTCCCAGCTGTCTGCCATTCGGAAACCCCCACGGCCCGCCGCTGAAGCGCTCGCCGAACTCAGCTCCGATGATCGCCGCGAGCGCTCCCGCGAGCGCTCGCATCGGCGGACAGGAATCGATCTCGGTCCACACCGCGACCCCCAGGCGCCCGCCGGGGCGCAGTGCGCGGCGCATCTCCGCCAGAGCCGCAGGACGATCGGGCATGAATTGGAGGCCCTGCTGGCAGGTGACGACGTCGAATGTGGCGTCAGCGACCGGCAGGCTCTCGGCCGGAGCTTCGTGGTACTCGATCGCGCTGCCCCCGCTCACCGGAGGCTTCTGCTCCGCGATCGCAAGCATCGCGGCGCTCAGATCGCAGCCGACCACCCGTCCCTGGCCGCCGACTCGCGCCGCGGCCAGCCGCGCGACCGACCCAGGACCGCAGGCGACGTCGAGCACGGACTCTCCAGCGGTGAGCTCGAGCTCGTCGAGCAGCAGATCGGCCCAGGGCGAGAACATGCGCGGGACCATCACGGTCTCGTAGACGTGCATCGAGGACTGCGCCGCAGCGCCAAACGATTGACTCCATCTCTCGCCGCTCATGCCGAAGGTGCAGCCTAGCTGTCGCGCCCGCCTGAAGAGCGCGGGGCGATCCCATGCGCTCCACCAACGGAGCAAAACTCTGGAGTGATACTCTGCCAGCATGGCATCTACCGACACCCGCCGCCGTGTCCTCGAGTCCGCCCTGCGGCTGTTCCTCGAGGATGGCTATGAGCAGACCACGATCGCGCGCATCAAGGACTCGAGCCAGGTCTCAAACGGCGCCCTGTTCCATCACTTCCCCTCCAAGGAGGCGATCGCCGACGCCCTATATGTCGAGGCGATCGCGTCGTTTCAGGACGGACTGTGGGCACTCCTACGAAGCCAGCCGCGCTCGCTGCGCGCCGCCGTGCACGGGACGATCGCCCACCAGCTGGCCTGGGTAGAGCAGCACAGCGAGCTCGCGCGCTTCGTCTACATGCGCGGACACCTGGACTGGGAGTCGCCTGCCAACGTCGCGCTCGCGTCCCTCAACCGCGATCTCGGGGCGGCCTTCAGCGACTGGATGGCGCCGCTCGTCGCCGACGGCGAGATCCGCCCGGCGTCGATGCTCGTGATCAGTGCGATCGTCAATGGCCCGGCGCACGCGATCGCGCGACGCTGGCTCGCCGGGCAGGTACAGCGACTGCCCTCGACGTTCGCCGACGAGCTCGCGGACGCCGCCTGCGCTGCGTTGCGCGGCACGCGCGTGCGGGCGCGCAGGGCACAGCCCCGCGCCAACCAGCGCGGCCGCGTGACGCTCGAGCTGATCTGCGACGACGGCACTGTGCTCGCCCAGGGCCAGGCGACCGCCGAGCTCGTCCCCCTCGCCGCGAGCGCCTGAGCAGGACATGGCGCTGCAGACCAGCACATCCCAGCCGGACCCGTTCTCGCTGCCGGCCCTGCCCGCGGCCATCCGCGAGCAGGCACAGGAGCTCGCCGGCCGCTTCGCCGAGTGTGCTCGCGAGGTGCGCCTGTACGGACTCGAGCACGATCAGATCCACCCCGAGCTGTGGCGCGAGTTCAGCGAGCACGGCTGGCCGGGGCTGGTGATCCCCGAAGAGCACGGCGGTAGCGAGGGAGGGCTGCTGGGCCTCGTCGTCGTGCTCGAGGCGCTCGCCGCGGCGAGCCTCGTGCTGTGGATGCCAGTGCTCTCCTCCGCCATCGGCCACGCCATCGCCACGGTCGGACCCGACAGCGCGCGCGAGCAGTGGCTCGGGCGCATCGCATCCGGGGATGCTCAGCTCGCGCTCGCGGTCACCGAGCCGTCTGTCGGCCACAACGTCTTCAGGAGCCAGACCACCGTACGGCGCGATGGGGACCGATTCCTCGTCAACGGTCTCAAGGGAGTGACATCGGGCATCGAGATCGCCGAGCGCATCCTCGTACTGGGGCGCGAGCCCGGCGAGCGCGAGCCAGGGGCGCCGCCGCGCTTTACGACCGTCCTGGTCGACCCGAGCGCGCCCGGCCTGACGCGCGAAGAGCTGCCGATGCGCGGCCGCGAGGGCGTGCGCCAGTGGCAGATCGAGCTCAGCGACGTGCAGGTGCCGCTGGATGCGATCGTCGGCACGGAGGGGCAAGGCCTGCTGACCCTATGGCCGTTCACCCACGTCGAGCGGCTGTTGACCGCGACGCTGTCGGTCGGCAATGCGCGCTACTGCGTCTCACGCGCACTTACCCATGCCCGCCAGCGTTCGATCTTCGGCCAGCGACCGATCGGCGCCGAGCAGGCGATCCAGCACCCGCTCGCGCACCTGCACGCGCGTGTGGAAGCGACGCAGCTGTTCGTCTATCGCGCGGCCGCGCGCTTTGACGCTCGCGTCGATCAGCTGGCCTTGGCGGGCGAGGCAAACATCGCCAAGCTGCTCAGTGCCGACCTGCTGTTCGACGCGGCGGATCACGCGATGCAGACGCTCGGAGCGCAGGCTTGGGACGAGCGCACCGGGATGATCGACGTCTTCCTCGACGCGCGACTCGCGCGATCCGGACCCGTCTCTCAGGAGCTTGCGCTCAACTTCATCGCCCAGCACGTCCTCGGCCTGCCCAGCCATCGCTGAGCCGCCGAGGACATAGCTCCTCCCGAATCACAGATACGTGAATTTGGGCCCGCCGGTCGAGGAGCCGCCGGTATTCGTGACGACGACTTCCACTACGCCGGGTGTGCTCGCAGCGGTCTTCGCCGTGATTTCGGTTTCGGAGACCACCACCACCGAGGTTGCGGCGCCGCCGATCGCCACGGTTGAGCCTTTGCCGAAGCCCGTGCCTTTGATCACGACCGCGGTGCCGCCGGCGGGAGAGCCTTCATTGGGGGTGATCGAGGTCACTTTGGGCTGTTGGATGTAGGTGAAGCTCGCGCCCGAGCTCGACGTGCCTTTTTCGTCGGTGACGATGACTTCGTCTTTGCCGGCGGCGCCTGCCCCGGTTTTCGCGGTGATTTCCGTTTCCGAGACGATCGTCACCCCGGTGGCTTCTTCTTCACCGATCTTGACAGTCGCACCCGCGACGAACCCACTGCCTTTGATTTTGATCGCGGTCCCGCCAGCCGTCGAGCCTTCCGCGGGGGTCACCGACGCGACCGTCGGCGGCGCGACATAAGTAAAGCTCGGGCCACCAGACGAAGCGACACCACTCGCGTAGCTCACCACGACTTCGTCTTTCCCAGCAGCCGTCGCAGCAGTTTTCGCTTTGATTTCTTTTTCGGTCACGATTTCCATCGACGCGACTTTCCCGCCGATCGTGACCGTCGAACCAGCCAAGAACCCAGTGCCCTTGATCACGACCGCCGTCCCACCAAGCGTCGTCCCCGACGTCGGTGGCTCAAACTGTCCAGGCCTGCAATTGAGGTCTGCAAACGTGCGCAAAGGTACGCAGGCCGGCTGTGAAAATAAAGGCCTGCAATAACCGCTTGCAATTCTGCGCTGCATCGGATTCGCGGTCTCCAGCTCAGGCCCTGCAAAGTGCAAGAGGTCTTGCGAGAGCACTCGTGCGTGCGTGCGGGCCCGCTCGCGCTTATGAGCGTCATAACAAATTCGACTGGTGCTTGGCGCTCGCTCCGGTAATGCTCAGACTTATGACAACCACATTGATCGAAACCGTTACAGATGACTCGTTTCAGACCAACGTCCTGGAAGCGCAGGGCCCAGTGCTGGTCGACTTCACGGCTGTTTGGTGCCCGCCCTGCCGGGTCATGAAGCCCGTTCTCGCCGAGCTGGCAGCAGAGCATCCAGCGTTGCGGGTTGCACAGCTCGACGTCGATGAGCATCAGCGCACCGCAGCCGTCTACGGCGTGCTCTCGATGCCGACCTTCATCCTCTTTCGCGATGGACAGGAGCTGCTTCGACTCGTCGGCGCGCGGCCCAAGCGCAAGCTCGCGCGCGAGCTAGCCGAAGCCGGCCTGTAAAGCTGCGACCAGCAGCTCGGCGGCCGGCGTGCGCCCGCCGGTCGGGCTCAGCACGTGAACCCGATGCGACGGAGCCGGCTCGCTCAGACTCGCCGCGGCAACCTCAGCCCCGGCGAACTCGAACCAGGACGCCGGGACGATGCTGATCCCCAGCTCAGCCTCGACGAGATGGCGCACCGTTGCGGGATCGGAGACCTCGAACAGCGAGACCGGGCTGAAGCCGGCACGCTGGCAAGCCGCCATTACGGTCTCGCGCAGCGCGCTGCCAGGCTCGGCGAGGATGAACGGGCGCTCGCGGAGATCACCGAGCCGGACAGGATCCCCGACGAGCCGATCGCCAGCGGGCAGCATCGCGCGAAGCGGCTCCTCGGCCAACTGCTCGCTCGAGACCCCGCCCGGTAGCTGCCCGTGCACGCTTACCACCGCCACGTCTACCGTCCCGCTCTGCACGAGCCCCGCCATCTCTGAAGAGGCGGCGTGGCGCAGCGCCACCTGCAGGCCGGGGTGCTCGCGATGGAAGACCGCAAGCGCACGCGGCAATCGCGGTGTGTCGATCGTCGTGGCGGCCACGCGGACACGCCCACGCGTGACCCCTGCGTGACGGTCCAGATCCTCGCGTGCGCGGGCAAGCTCGGCCAGGATCACCTCCGCGCGAGCGAGCAGATCCTCGCCGGCGGCGGTCAGCTCCGCGCCACGAGGAGTCCTGCGCAACAGCGCCACGCCGAGCTCGGCCTCCAGCCGGCGAATCTGCTGTGAGAGTGCCGACTGCGTGACCCACAGTGCGTCCGCCGCGCGCGTGAACTGACGATGGCGCGCGACCGCAACGAAGTACTCGAGCTGGCGCAGTTCCATCCACGCCAGTCATAGCGCAGCCGCACGCGCGTCGGCGGTTAGGTTGGGCTGTCTCCGGGTGCTCCCGACAGTTGGGGGCTTGATAGGTCTTTGAGGTTTGGACGGGTTCCCCCGCGCGGGGGAACCCGTCCGTGCCTGGTCTCAGGCTGCCTCCTTCACCGCCAAGT
>Ga0182024_10000122_pt1 | contig 165700 bp, 155 predicted proteins | sample P32metaG_FD_120480 | JGI IMG/M metagenome (GOLD analysis project Ga0182024, IMG submission 120480) | Permafrost microbial communities from Stordalen Mire, Sweden - P3-2 metaG (Illumina Assembly) | ecosystem: Environmental > Terrestrial > Soil > Wetlands > Permafrost | place: Sweden: Stordalen... | reverse complement strand
TGTCACTCACACAGGCCCTGTCACTCACACAGGCCCTGTCACTCACACAGGCCCTGTCACTCACACAGGCCCTGTCACTCACACAGGCCCTGTCACTCACACAGGCCCTGTCACTCACACAGGGCCGTCACCGCCAAAGTCCCACCCCCCAAAGCGGGGCGACTAGAAAAGACCGGTGCAACAATTCCTCCACCATTGGGGCTACCTGGCCCTCGTGCTCCTGACCGTCGCCGAGGCCGCCTGCATTCCGATCCCCTCGGAGGTGACCGTCGGTTACCCCGGCTTCCTGGCATCGACCGGACGCCTCAACCTGGTCGTCATCATCGTCCTCGCCGCCCTCCTCTTCCTCCGCTGGCGCCACATGCGAGCCGAGCGGGGCGGCCACGCCTCGGCCTCGACGCCATGGCGACCCGAATCCACCGGGGCCGACCTGCCCTCCGCCACCGGTTCCGTCGAAGCCCGCTGATCCCGGTGTCCACGGGTACTCAGCGACTCATCTGGCGTCACGGCCTCCTCTTCGAGGGCGAGGATTCGCGCCGCTTCCGCTTGGCCATCAGCGGGGACCCCGAGATCGAAGGGGCCAAGCCCTCGGACCTCTTGCCCCTGGCCCTCGCCTCCTGTCTCGCCTACGACGTGGTCATCGTGCTCAAGAAGAAGCGCCCGGAGCTGCGGGGCCTCGTGGTCGTCGTCGAATCCGAGCAGGAGGACGTCGCCCCGCTGCGGTTCCTGCGCATCACCTCGGATTCGAGGTGACCGGGGCCATCGAGGCGGCGGCCGCCGACCGGGCCCTCGAGCTGGCCGAGAAGAACTGCCCTGTCCTGGCCAGCCTCTCTCCGAGTGTCGACGTCGTCACCTCTATCTCCGTCGGATCGAGCTGACAGCCGCACTGGGGCACGGTCACCGTAGGCCACTCAGCGCTGCCGTTCAGTCACGATCCCTTGACCGTGAACCCCTCATTCCCCCAGGTCAAAGCGACGTTCGCGAGTTTTCCCTCCCCACAGATTTTGGCTCGACCGCCGTCCAGGCGCATACGTGTTTTCACGTCTGTGACCACGGAGTGCGTTGGGGTTACCGTGGTGAGTGCCAGATTAGTTGTGCCATCTGTAATGGGGATTATCCGACGGCACGGTCCAGAGGCGGCGGAGGGCCAGGCGGAGCTGCAGGCGCCTTCTCGCCTCAACCGGGCGTGCCGTCGAGTTGGGAGTTTTCGATGTCCGATACCACCGAGATCGTGCTGGGGCCCGACAGCGCCCAGGATCCGTACAACACCAAGGCGGCCGAGGCCTCGCAGTGGCGCGGCCATCGGGTCGCCGCCATGGTGCTCCGGGTCGTCGTCTTCCTCTGCCCCTTGAGCGTGGCCGCCTTTCTCGGTCTGGTCGTGAGCCGCTCCATGCCGGGCGCCACTTTCGGCATCGACATCACCCGCCTGGTCATCACGACGGTGACCTCCGTGGCGGCGTTCATCGTGGTGGAACGCCTGGCCCGGCGGTTCCTGCCGCTGGCCGTTCTTCTCCGACTGAACCTGGTGTTTCCCGATCACGCCCCTTCCCGGTTCTCGGTGGCCCTGCGCAGCACCAGCGTCCGCAAACTCGAGCAATGGGTCCACGAGGCCCGCGCATCGGAAAATGTCGCCCTCCTGGCCGGAAAGGTGGTCACCCTGGCCTCGGCGCTCAACACCCATGACCGCCGGACGAGAGGTCACTGCGAACGGACGCGGGCTCTGGCCGACCTCATTGTCGAGGAACTGCATCTGTCGCCGGCCGAGGCCAACAAGATCAGGTGGGGTGCCTTCCTTCATGACATCGGGAAGCTCGTCGTGCCAGCCGAGATCCTGAACAAGCCGGGAAAGCCGACCACGCGTGAATGGGAGGTCCTGAAGAGTCACCCCGAAGCCGGCGCTCGGCTGGTCGAACCGTTGCGTCCTTTCCTCGGCTCCGGAGTCGACGCCGTCGGCAGCCACCACGAGAACTATGACGGAAGCGGATATCCCGCCGGTCTGTCCGGCGAGCAACTTCCGCTGGCCGCCCGCATCGTCTCGGTGGCCGATGCCTTCGAGGTGATGACAGCCGTACGCGCCTACAAGCGTCCGATGACCCTACAGACGGCCCGAGCGGAATTGGCCCGCCGCAGCGGTACCCAATTCGACCCTCACGTGGTCCGGGCTTTTCTCAACGTCTCGTTGGGCCGGGTCCACTGGACTCTCGGGTTCGCCGCCTGGCTGGCCGAGCTGCCGTTCCTCTCGTTCCTCCCCCGAGTGGCGGCGCAGGTGAGTGCGACCGCCGGCGTCGGCGTAGCTCCGATCGCTCTGCCCACAGTGGCCGCTGCCTCCCTGGGAGCCATGGCCGTCATGGGTCATGTCCACCCCTCGACGACCCGACAGACGAGCTCCGCTGCCCACGTTCCGGCCCCTGCCTCGGTGCGCCGGGCGATGCCAACGGCAGAGCCCAAGGCCGGCTCGGCCCCGACGGTCGTTGGCACCGGTCAATCACCGACACCGACAGAGCCAGGGTTGACCGCCGCTCCGTCTCAGATCGTTCATGTAGTCGACAACCCAATCGCGAGCGGCGCGCTCGACGATACGGGAGTGCCAAGCGCGGTCACGACCACGGTCCACGGCCTCGACACCAACCCCCTCGAGAATGCCGGGGACACGGTCACCATCCAAGCGGTTGGTCATCGACCCGGAGGGACCGCCATACCCGAGACGACCGCCGCCACGACCTCCGCCACGACCGCCCGTGCCGATGTCGGTGTGCTCGGCGACGCCATCGCCGTGAGCGACGCCCTCCTCGACGGAGACCGACCCACCACCTCTCGGTGAGACGCCCGATCCAGCGAACTGTCTCCGCCCCGTGGGCCCACCTCGGCTCTCCTGAACATCTGGGAGCCCACGTGACCGTCTTGAAACCCGTGTGAACCAGAGACAGTTGTGAGCCGCACCTCCTACGATGGTTGAACCGGAACATCACGGGGGCGTCATGAGTGCACGGACAAAACGCCGTATTCATGTGGCGTACGGACGGCGTCTCGCTCACATAATGGCGGTGTTCGCCCTGGCGGCGATGACGTGTGTCGTGGCCGGAGCGCCGGCCGGCGCGGCCGGGAACCGCAACCTTGACCGCGACATCATCGCCGACCCGATCCCCGGTTGGCAGTCCTTGCCCGCCTCTCAAGTCAGCCAGACGGCGAGCAGGATCCAGGCCGTCGAGTCGGCCTCTTTGGTCGGCACCGGGTTCACGACAGCCACCGCCGCTGAAGGGTGGCAGGCTCCGTCCTCGTCGTCGACCTTCGTCCTCGTCATCCTGATCGACTTGTCGGCCAGCGGTAAGAGTGAGGCTGAGCTGTCCCAGCAGGCCGCCTTGGCCGCCGGAGCAGCCGCGGTGTCGTTCTGTGCGGGAGCTTCGGGTGCCTCCCCGGTATCGGATCGTCCTCTTCTGTCGATACCCACCTCCCATCAAGCCGTGTGCGCCGACAAGGCACTCGACGGGATGAACCTCGGCGTGGTCGCCTGGGGAAAGGCCAACGTCCTTGCCTTGGTGGCGTCGTCCACCGGACTGACGCGCCTCGATGCCGTCGCCCTACAGGAATACACGGCCATGCCGACGACCGGATCGACTGTGGCGGCGAACGCCAATAGCTCATCGACGCCCGTGATCATCGGTGTCGTGGTGGGCTTGATCGTGGTCATGCTTATCGGCTTCGGTGTGTTGGCTACGAAGCGGCGTCGGCGCATTCCCATGCCCAGTGGTCTCGGATATGAGCCGACAGATTTCCTGAACGTCGCCTATCCGTCCGTGCCGCCATCGGTACCGCCACCATCGGGACCGTCCGCCGGCTGGTATCCCGACCCCGAACTCCCCGGTCGCTTGCGTTACTGGACCGGTCGTGACTGGGGACCTTCGCAAACACCGCCCTCCGACAAACCTGGGTGACGACCGTCACGACAGGCTCGGCCGCTCAGATGGGATCGGTGCCCCTGGGCGTGGCCAAGTCCGTCTTCGTGCCTACTTCATGCTCGGGAACCTCGACCTTCTGTCGCGTTGTCCCTACCGTCAGGCGCAGCGGTCCGGTTGTCTTTCGTCCGGTAGGCAGTTAGATTTCCTATCCATCGTGTCTCACGCCCGGCTCACACCGACGGCGGGGTTCGACCCAGCAGGGCAAGGTCGAAGCATTGTCTTCGCCGCCCTCCTCCCGACTCTCGTCGTTGTGACCTCCCTGACAGTGGTGCTGCTGCCCCGACCGGCGGCGGCAGATCAGATCGCTGATCTGAAGGCCCAGGCGAAGGTCGTCTCGCAAAAGTTGATTCAGGATCAGCTGCAGATCGGTGCTTTCGAACAGCAGTACTCCTTCGCCGCTGAGAAGGTGGCAAACGACGCCCGGACCATCGCCCACGTCGGCCTGCAGATCGGCCACGACGAACGGCGAATCAAGAAGGAGACGAGCGAGGTCCGACAGGATGCGATCGCGTCGTACATGAACGCCGATAACGCAGTGTCCAGTTCTGATGCGTTGATCTTCACCGGTGACGTCGAGAACGTGTCGTTGGCCAATGAGTACAGGGCGATCGCCACCCAGAACACCGAAGCGTCGATCGACCAACTCAGTCACTCCCAGCGAAGCCTTCATGCCAACCGGGCCACGCTGCAGCAAGAACAGAACCAGGACCAGGCGGACCAGAGAGCTCGGGCTACCGACCTCAGTCAGGCCATCACCACCGAGCACCAGATGGAGACGGTGCAAAGTGAGATCACCGGGAAACTGGCCGAAGCCGTCGCCGCCCAGGCCAGCGTCCAGGCCGCAGCGGCAGCCGCCGCTGTCGCCGCCGCCCAGAAGGCTGCGGCCGCGTTGCCGGTCACCGTGACATCGTCAGGTTCGGGATCGGGTTCGGGCTCAGGTTCGGGCTCAGGTTCGGGATCGGGCTCGGGTTCGGTGTCGGGATCGGACCCGGCGCTCAATCCGTTCCTCCAGTGCGTCGTGCGAGTGGAGTCTGGTGGCAACTATGCCGACGTTTCCCCCAACGGCCTGTACATGGGAGCGTTCCAGTTCAGCCAACCCACGTGGGACACGGCGGCGCAGGATGCCGGTCTTGCGGCGTTGGTCGGCGTGCATCCGAATGTCGCCTCCAAGGCCGATCAGGATTCCGTGGCCGTCGCGCTGTACGCCCTGGACGGCCAGCAGCCATGGCTCGGAGATCGTTGTAGTTAGTCGAGCGCCCGCCATACGCACGACTATCAGAGGCGATCGAAACCTCATGGAAGAGCGGTCTTCGTCTGTTCCCTACCGGAGCCCGTGAAGGTGGAGCCGGTGAAGGTGTCTGAGCCGGTGAAGGTGGAGCCGGTGAAGGGAATCGAACCCTCGTCAGCAGGTTGGAAACCTGCGGCTCTACCATTGAGCTACACCGGCACTGCGTGGCCATTCGAGGGCATGGGCAGCATGGAGGCTTGGACACTGCCACTGAGCGACACCCGCACAACTGTCTCTGAGATTACCCGAGGACGCGAGCTGACTGATCGTACCCACCGCTGACAGGGCCGACAGCATTGAGAATTATCGGTGCAGAAGGGGCCGTCGTGCCCGCGATCCCACGCCGTGAACCTCAGATCGTGGGCTCCGGGGCGTAGGGCCGCGTCCGAGACGACGAGCGGTCGGTACCGTCGGCTCCGTTCGAACTGACTGGATCCTGAGCGAGGAGCGTCCGTCACAGTCCGCTCTTCTGTTGCCAAGGCAGGGACGGTCTCAGGGACGAGGCACGCCGGATGCTACCGATGGGTGCCGGTCGAGAAGTACGGCCCTTCGATGTCCGAGTCCCGTGAGCCTGAGGCGATGGTATGGATAGTTCCTTGCTGTCGTGGTCGGGGAGGGGGGATTTGAACCCCCGACCTCCTGCTCCCAAAGCAGGTGCGCTACCGTGCTGCGCTACTCCCCGTTTCTTTTGGCGCCTGACCTGGGGATATCCCTGATCTGACCCGAGTAGTCCAATACCACGGCGCTCCCAGTGCCCATGCTCCGACGTTGAGGACCACGAATGGACAGAGTAGGCGACCACGACCGGATGGCGAGATCCTCGGCACGAGACCTGAGGGCGGTCGAGGTCTTCGTCGAGTAACCGGCCGCGGTGGTGCCGCCGGGGAAGTGCCGCCCATGGCGGTCGCCTTCGCCAGGTCAGATCCTGGAGAGGTGTTTGAGCGATTCACCGACCGCGCCCGTCGGGTCCTGGTTCTCGCCCAGGAAGAAGCGCGGCTGCTGAACCACTCATTCATCGGGACCGAACACATCCTCCTCGGTCTGATGCACGAGGGGGAGGGGATAGCGGCCAGGGCCCTCGACGATTTGGGCATCTCTCTGGAAGTGGCGCGCCAGAAGGTGAAGGAGACCATCGGCCTCTCCGGCACCGCGCCGACGGGATCGCCACCGTTCACGCCGAGGGCCAAGAAGGTACTGGAGTTGTCGCTGCGCGAGGCGATGCAGCTCGGTCACAACTACATCGGCACCGAGCACATGCTCCTGGGACTCGTGCGTGAGGGTGAGGGCGTCGCCTCCCAGGTGCTGATCAGTTTGGGGGCGGACCTGGCGCGTGTGCGGCAGCAGGTGATCCAGCTCCTGTCGGGATACGAAGGCGAGGAACCGAGCGGCGTCCACTCGGCGGGCTCCTCGAGAACAGTGTTCGGGGGAGAGCATCGACAAAGTCAACTTGTCGAGTGCTCATTCTGTGGACGACTGCCCCCGGAGTCCGGCCGGCTCATCTCCAGCCGAGGCGGGGCGTTCGTCTGCGAGAATTGCCTCAGGGAATGGATCGACCGTCTCGATGGGGACACTGAGGACAACCCGGACAGTGAAGCAGTGGGTGTCGCCCCCATGGTGACCGTCGTCCTTTCTCCTGTCGACGAGGGCGCGGCGCAGACCGAGGGCGATTCTGCTTTGGACATCTCTGTGAGCGATGACCCGGACGACATGACCAAAGCCACGGTGACGATGATCGGAGTACCGGACCGGCTTGGGATTGCGGGCCACCTCTTTCAACGCCTGACGAATCACTCGGTCAGCGTCAACAAGATCGTTCAGAACACTTCACCGATGGGAATCACGGACATGTCCTTCATTGTGCCAAAGGAGTATCTGTCAGCAGGTCTGGCGGCATGTCACGACGTCAGAGACGAGCTGCTGGGTCCTGACAAGTCGTCGTAGGCTGGCGCGCCGGCAACGGCGAAGGCGGGTCCGTAGAGCGGGAGTGGATAGCCGCTCCCGTGGAGGCGACGAAGTGCTCCGACGAGGGTCGGCAAGCGGTCGGCAGCGTCCGTCTCTTCTGACCACTTGAACACGACCCTGCGCCCGTCGGTACACCGGCCATAGAAGGCCCCGTTCTCGCCGCCCGGACAAGGTCCTTCGAGACCGATCACGACCCCGTGTTGCTCGGCCACCAAGGCGAGGACAGCGTCAGCGATCACTGTCGGCCGATTTTATCGGCGAAGCACGATCGGGACCTGTAACCGGCCCTTAGTGGGCGCCGTCTCGTTACAGTCAATTGAGGTTGGCGATTGGGGTTGGCGATTGGCTTCGTCGTCGTGGAGGCGCCATGAGTGACACGCCGCAAGGGCCGGGCTGGTGGCAAGCCTCGGACGGTCGTTGGTACCGGCCCGAGCAACATCCCGACTTTGCCGCGCCCCTCCCACCGGCGACGCCACCGTTCCCACCGGCGACGCCACCGCCCGTTCCTCCGGTGCCTCCGCCGGTGTCACCACCGCTTCCACCACCTTCGCCGGTTCCTCCGTCACTTCCGCATGTGCCGGCGCCGCCGTTCGGCCCCGGGTTCCATGCTCCGTATGGAGGCCTTATGGCGCAGGGCCCCTATGGGTCCACGACGTGGCCTGGTCAGGTGGCGCTGCCGGTCACGAGCGGCATGGCCATCGCGGGATTGGTTCTGTCGATCTTGTGGATCGGCGGCCTCGGATCCGTAGCCGCCGTCATCCTCGGCGCCGTCGCTCTTTCGAAGATCCGATCCTCCTATGGACAGCTACAAGGCCGCGGACTGGCCACAGCCGGACTCGTGATCGGAATCGTCGGCGTCATCGGGTCGGTGGCCCTGTATGCGACGGCGGGGGTGGAGGCCAGTCATCTTCCGTCGGCACCCGGTGACCGTCCGGCGCTGTCCGGTGTGCTCCAGAAGTTGACGGGCGTGGCGCCTGAGGTGGTGACGGCCGTCGGGGTGCCAGCGCAGTCGATCGTGACTCCCCCCACCATCAAGACGGCTCAGCCGCCTTTGGTGATCGACGGCAAACCGGGTGCGGTGTTCATAGGCGGCGAATTCTGTCCGTACTGTGGCGCCGAGAGGTGGGCGATCATCGTGGCGTTCAGCAGGTTCGGCTCGTTCTCCGACCTGCAGGAGACCACGTCCTCCCCATGGGACGTCTACCCGTCGACGGCCACGTTCTCGTTCCACGGCGCGACGTACTCGAGTCGCTACATCGCCCTGGCCATGGCGGAGCACTCGGGAAACGACGTCGACGGGCCCGGGACGTTCTCGGATCTCGATCCCCTCACGAGTCAGGAGGCATACGTGTGGCAGAGGTATGACGACAGCTACGGCTATCCCTTCCTCGACATCGGGAACAACGCGTTGGTACTCTCGCCCAGTTTCTCCCCAGGTCTGCTGGGTGGCTTCGATCAGAGCGAGATCGCGTCGAGGCTGTCGCACGCCGACGACCCGAGCACACAAGGCATCGTGGGTACGGCGAACTATCTCACGGCCGCCATCTGTGTCACGACGGGGCAGAAGCCGGCGTCGGTCTGTGCCAACCTGGTGATACGGAAGGCGGGAGAGGCCATGAGCCTGAGCTCTGGCGAGAGCCTCGCCGCACACTTTGGGGTCGGTGGTCGTGGGATCCGGCACGGCCGGTCCTCAATGAAGGAGGGGTAGAACCTCTGAGGCTATGGCCTCGATGATGTCCTCGGGGTCGTTCCACACAGGATCGTCGTGGCGCGGGTGATGGAAGACGATGTCGGTGAAGCCGAGGGCCTCGCATCGTCCGACGAGATCGGTAAAGGCGGCGAGGCTGGCCAGTGGTCTCTCGTCGGTGTTCCCGCTCAGGTACATACGGTCGACGGATCCCGGGTCACGGCCGAGGCGGGCGCAGTGTTGGGCCAATGCGTCGAGCTGCCGTTCGATGGCCGCCTCGGTGCCGGCGGCGCTGGAGTCGCGGTGGGAGGAATCACCGTAGGTGATCCAGGCGTCTGCGAAGCGGGCCACGAGTGCCATCGTCCCGGGATCGCCGGCCGCCAGGGCGAGAGGGGGACGGGGGCGCTGGACGCAACCGGGAAACATGCGCGCTTCTTCGGCCGTGTAGTAGGTGCCACGGAACGACGTCGTGGGTTGGCGCAGAAGCAGATCGAGGAGTTCGATGAACTCCGCCAGTCGATCGAGCCGGGCGGGCGGAGACAGGACCTCGCCGCCGAGCACGGTGGAATCAAACCCCACACCCCCCGCTCCCACTCCGAGGGTCAGACGACCCTGCGAGATGTGGTCGAGGGTCATGACGTCCTTGGCCAATGTCACGGGGTGACGGAAGTTCGGCGAGGCCACCATGGTGCCGAGCCGGAGGGAGCTCGTCGCTGCGGCCAGCCCGGTGAGCCAGGGAATCGTGGCGTGCCATGGACGATCGCGGTAGCGACGCCACGACAGGTGGTCGTATGTCCACAGGTGGTCGTATCCGAGTGCTTCGAGACGCTGGGCCCGCGCCACGGTCTCCGGCCACGGGTCCGTCGGGAGCAGGAGGACGCCGATGCGCACCCTGGCACCCCTCTCTCAGGAACGCCGGCGGATGGGGTTCGCGTCCTCGTCGGGGGCGACAGCGCCACGCGGCACCTGGCACTTCGTGCAGAACCGGTCGTTACCTACTGTCGGACCCCAGAAATGGTGGCACTGATCCGTGCGTTTCCAGGCCGTGAGAAAGACGGCGCTGCTGTCGTCGGGCGCGGCCTCGTCGGTCAGATCGGCCATGGCGGCCACGGCCCGGCTGAGCTTCAGCTCGGAGATCTCCTCGGGTTCTGTCTTTTTCAGACGCTTGGTCTGAGCCTCGATGAAAGTCAGAAGCGACCTCGCCCCCTCTTCGGTCTCGGCCATGACGCTCTTTCCTTTCACCGACGCCGAGTGACTCGACGTCGAGATCCGTGTCCAGGTTTCCACGATGGGGAACCGGTTGCGAATCACCATCATGTCTCCGAACCGAGGGTGAGGCGTCCGGTGACGACTTCGGGCGTCGACTTCGGCATGAACGGTCGAGCGCGGGAACGAGCCGCACCACGAGGGTTGACGCGGCTACGGTCGCACCGTGCCGGTACGGGCCGCCGTTTGGGATCTCGGAAGTAGCTCGTTCCAGGTTCTGGTGTGCGACGCGGGCCCGTGCGGGACGTTGGAGCCGGTGATGCGCCGACGCGCTCTTCTGAATCTCGGGTTCGCCGTCGGCGCCAGCGGGTCTATCCCTGCCGACCGGTTGGCCGCCTCGATCGCCGCCGCCACCCGTCTGCGGCGGGCTCTCGACGAAGTCCAGCCCGACGTGGTGGTGGCCCTGGCCACCGCCGCCATTCGTGATGCCAGCAATGGACCGGAGGTTGTGGCCCGGCTCGAACGAGTGGTGGGAACGCCGGTGCGTGTGCTCGGTGGCGAGGAGGAGGCCCGGTTGTGCTTCGGGGGCCAGCGGGCCGGGGTGTGGATCGGAAAGGGACCGGTTCTGGGACTCGATCTCGGCGGTGGGAGCTTCGAGGTCGCCGTGGGCAATGCCGGCGACGTCATGTTGGCCATGAGCGCACCGGTGGGGGCGACGCGGCTTCAAGGCGAGCTGGCGACGGGTGACCCGCTCTCGGAATCCGACCGATCGGCCATCAAGACCCGGACGGTCGACGCGCTGGTCCCGGTGCGTTCTGCGCTGGCCGACTATCGGGGAGTGACGGCTCGAACGGTGGTGAGCGGTGGCACGGCCCGAGCCTTGGCACGGTTGGCCATGGCCCGGACGCGGGGGAAGGCATCGGGGCGGGCCAGTGAGGTCAATCAGGTCGAACTACCCACCGGCCAGGTTGGGGAACTCGCCTCCCTGCTCGCCGTTCTCGACCTCCGGGAGCGGCTGGCCCTGCCGGGCATGCCGTCGCGCCGAGCCCCGATGCTGCCCATCGGGGCGGCCATTCTCGAGACCTTCGCCCATGAACTGGGCGTCGACCACTTCGTGGTCAGCGAATGGGGTCTGCGGGAGGGCGCCCTCCTCGACGCGATCGCTCATCGCTGAGAATCGAGGGGCGACCCTTCCCACGGCGCTTGGTCAGCGCCGCGTCATGCCTTCTTACCCAGTATCCGATTCATTTTGGTACCGCAGGTCGGGCACGTGCCTTGTGCGGCACGCCTACCGTTGGCCAGTTCGACCTCGTTGCCATCGAACTGCCTCTTCTCCCGACATTTAACGCAGTAGCCCTCGTACGAAGTCACGTTGGCCTCCTCACTCTGCTGCGCCCCGCCAAGGGGTCGGGTCGAAGCTACCGCCAGGCGTGCCGGTGCACGTGGATGCTCGGACGTCGCGCCGGGACCCGGGGGGCTCGAGCAGTGCCCTCGGCCGGTTGAACCCCGACATCTCAAGCAGAAAGTGGGTGAGCCGTCGCTTTGTGCGGTTGATTTGGAGCGATTCTCCGAGCCGCTCTGCGAACCCATCGTCGAACCCCGGCCGGAATGGAGGTGCCTCGGACCGGGAACCACGGACGTTTCGTGTTGAATGAGGGCGCTCGTGGGCGCCGGAGCATCGGCCGAGCGTCCGGCCAGGGAGGGGCACCATGGGAGAGGGAACAGTCAGCACCGGGCCGCAGGAACCGGTGGTCGAGGTGCTCGCCGAGGAATGGGGCGCCATCGGTGAGCTCGGAGAAGCCCTCGACGGCGGCGAATGGGAGCTGCCGTCGGAGTGCCCGGGCTGGACGGTACGTGACGTGCTGTCCCACATGGTGGGGACGGAGCTGTCGCTGCTCGGGGAGCCGTCTCCGGACCCGCTGTCGACGCCGACTCACGTGCACAACGAGATCGGGGCGCGCAACGAGGGATGGGTCGCGTCCCTCCGCAACCACACCGGCCCCGAGGTCTTGGATGTATTCCGTGATGTGACCTCGCGTCGCCTGGCGCAACTGCGGTCATGGCCCCCCTCCCGCTTCGAGGAGGTGGGTCCGAGCCCGGTCGGGCAGGTGCCGTACCGCGAGTTCATGCGTGTCCGGGTGATGGATTGCTGGGTGCATGAACAGGACATCAGGGTGGCGACGGCCCGACCGGGCCATCGCCAGGGATCGGCGGCGGCCCTGGCCATCGACCGTCTGGCATCGGCCATGCCCTTCATCGTGGGCAAGAAGGCGGGGGTGCCCGACGGGTCGTTGGTTCGTTTCGAGCTGACGGGGGACGCGCCTCGGCGCCTCGACGTGGTCGTACGCGGTGGCAGGGCGGCGATCAGCGATGGGTCCGAGTCGGAGCCGACGACCGAACTGCGTATGGACCTGGAGGTGTTCTGGCGGCTCGGGTGCGGTCGTGTGACGGGAGAGGCGGCCCGGGGTGCGGGCCTGGTCGAGCTCAGGGGCGATACGGACCTGGCCGAACGGGTGATGGACACGATGGCGTTCATGATCTGAGTGCGTGACCCGGCCGACTGGGCTGACCCCGGTCGGTTGGGACGAGCGCAGTGACGGGGGCCGGTAGACTCTGCCCCTCTTATGCGTGCGACAGCAGCCCCGATCGAGGGCAACCGGGTCCGTCTCTCCGTCGAACTTGACGAGTCGGAGGTTGACGAGGCCCTCAATTCTACGGTCCGTCGGCTGGCGCGCGATGTGCGGGTACCGGGTTTCCGGCCCGGACGTGTGCCGCGACCGGTGCTCGAGGCCCGCATGGGCGGGGCCGAGGCGTTACGGCAGCAGGCCATCAGCGACGCCCTTCCGGATCTCTATGCGCGCGCGGTGGTGGACACCGAGGTCGATCCGATCGCCGCCCCGGAGATCGACATCACCTCTGGAGAGGCGGGCGGACCGCTCACCTTCGACGCACTGGTCGAGGTCCGTCCGACCGTCTCTGTCGCCGGATACGCCGGTCTGGTGGTGACATTGCCGGGCATTGATGTCACCGAGGAGGAGATCGACGCGCAGATCGATCGTGTCCGGGAGCAGTCCGGTGAGCTCGAGGTGGTGGGGCGCCCGGCGCGCGACGGTGACTTCATGACCATCGATCTGCACGGGAGCCGGACTGCGGGTGACGACCTCGACGTCGAGGATTACCTGTACGAGGTGGGATCGGGATCTGACATCGCCGCCCTCGACGATCAGCTTCGGGGGTCAGCGGTGGGCGACATCCTGCAGTTCAATGCCGAGATCCCCGGGCCTGACGGCACCGAAGAGGCGACCTCCTTCCGGGTGCTCGTGAAGGACATCAAGGAGAAGGTGCTGCCGGAGGCGAACGACGCCTGGGCGGCCGAGGCGTCGGAATTCGACACGGTCGACGCCCTGCGCCAGGACCTCACGACGAAGCTGCGGCAGATCAAGGTCATGCAGGCCCAGATGGCTCTGCGGACCAACGCCCTCGGGGCGCTGGTCGAACTCGTCCAGGATGATCCGCCCGAAGCTCTCATCGACACCGAGGTGCGTGAACGACTTCACGATCTCGGTCACCGGCTCGAGCAGAGGCACATCTCCCTGGAGCAGTTCCTGGCTGCGTCGGGCCGGGACCGTGCCAGCCTCCTGGCCGAGCTGCAGGCCGAGGCGAACCGAGCGGTGCGCGCCGACCTCGCTCTCCGGGCGCTCGCTGACGCCGAGAACATGGAGGTCAGCGACGCGGACCTCGATGCCGCGGTGGCTGAGATGGCCCAGCAGGCCGGTACCACGGGTGCCGATTTAAGGCGCCGACTCGACCGCGCTGGGAGGCTCCCCGCGGTACGCTCGGATCAGAGAAAAGCGAAAGCACTCGAGTGGCTGCTCGACCACGTTGAGTTGGTCGATGAGGAAGGGAAGCCCGTTGACCGTGATGAACTGGTGCTTCCCGACACCATGACGCAGGCGACCGGCAACGGCCTGGACGACGGCGGTGACGCAACCGTGTCCGAGGGCGAACGGGGGAACGAGGACGTGGGAGTCGAAGAGGGAGCCAGCGTGGAGGCCGACGTATGACTGTTGTCGGCGCCGCCCAGGGATACCTGGTCCCCACCGTCATCGAGCAGACGAGCCGGGGCGAGCGGGGGTACGACCTGTACTCACGTCTTCTCAAGGAACGGATCATCATCTTGGGGACCCCGATCGACGACACCGTCGCCAACCTGATCTGCGCCCAGATGCTCTTCCTCGAGTACGAGGACCCGGACAAGGACATCTCGCTGTACGTGAACTCGCCGGGTGGGGACATCACGGCCTTGTTCGCCATCTACGACACGATGAAGTTCGTGAAGCCGGATGTCTCGACCTTCTGCTTCGGCCAGGCCGCATCGGCAGCGGCGGTCCTGCTGGCGGCGGGGGCCCACGGCAAGCGTTTCGCACTGCCGCATGCCCGCATCCTGCTCCATCAGCCCTGGGGAGGGGCGGCCGGACAGGCGAGTGACATCGAACTGCAGGCCAAGGAGATCATCCGCATGCGGGACCTCCTCAATTCGATGCTTTCCGGGGACACGGGGCAGGCGGTCGACAAGATCGCCCGTGACACCGACCGGGACTTCGTGATCACGGCGGCAGAGGCAGTGGGCTACGGCCTCATCGACGAAGTGATCACGACCCGTGATGCCATCGCGGCCGCCGAAATCGTCGGCGTGGCTTAGGCTTTTTTCCGGAGGAAGGGGAGACGGTGGCGAAGTTCGGGGACGGCGGGGATCTGGTCAAATGCAGTTTCTGTGGCAAGTCACAGAAACAGGTCAAGAAGCTGATCGCAGGGCCGGGCGTCTATATCTGTGACGAGTGCATCGATCTCTGCAACGACATCATCGCTGAAGAGCTGGCCGAGACGACGGAGTTGTCGTTCGAGGACCTGCCCAAGCCCAGGGAGATCTTCGAGTTCCTGAATGACTATGTCATCGGGCAGGAGTACGCCAAGAAGATCCTTTCGGTCGCCGTCTATAACCACTACAAGCGGGTGCAGGCGGGTCCGACCCAGTCGACCGAGGTCGAGCTGGCCAAGTCGAACATCCTTCTTCTCGGACCGACGGGGTGCGGCAAGACCCTGTTGGCGCAGACGTTGGCCAGGATGCTCAACGTGCCCTTCGCCATCGCCGACGCCACGGCGTTGACCGAAGCCGGGTACGTGGGCGAGGACGTCGAGAACATTCTCCTGAAGCTGATCCAGGCTGCCGACTACGACGTGAAGCGGGCCGAGACGGGAATCATCTACATCGACGAGATCGACAAGATCGCCCGCAAGAGCGAGAACCCGTCGATCACCCGTGACGTCTCGGGTGAGGGTGTCCAGCAGGCCCTGCTCAAGATCCTCGAAGGCACGACCGCCTCGGTACCTCCCCAGGGTGGCCGTAAGCACCCCCATCAGGAATTCATCCAGATCGACACCACCAACATCCTCTTCCTCTGCGGTGGGGCCTTTGCCGGTGTGGACAAGATCATCGAGAGCCGGATTGGCCGCAAGGGAATCGGCTTCCGCGCCGAGGTGCGACGCACGACCGAGCCCCGGGACTCCGAAGTGCTCCGACACGTGCTGCCCGAAGACCTCATCAAGTTCGGGCTCATACCCGAGTTCATCGGTCGTCTCCCGGTCGTCGGTGCCGTCTCCAGTCTCGACAAGGAGGCGCTCGTCCGTATTCTGGTGGAGCCCAAGAACGCGCTGGTCAAGCAGTACAAGCGGGTGTTCGAGCTCGACGGGGTTGAACTCGTTCTCGGCGACGACGCCCTGGAGGCGGTGGCCGAGCAGGCCCTGCTGCGGGGCACGGGCGCACGAGGCCTGCGGGCCATTCTCGAAGAGGTTCTCCTGGAGGTCATGTACGACCTGCCGAGCCGGACCGACATCGGTCGGTGCGTGATCGACCGTGCCGTCGTTCTCGACCGTGTGTCGCCCACACTCATTCCGCAGGGCGAGCCGGCCAAGACGGTGCGCACACGTCGAGCTGCTTCCTGACCCAGAGGTCTGGCGTTGGAGGGCCGTCGTGCCGACACCGATGCGCGTCGGGACGAAGCCGTGGGATGGCTCGACGACCATACGAACTACGAGCTGGCCATGCCCACGCGGTTGGGAGCTCCGACGCTCGAACGCATCACTGCTCTGTGTCGCCTGCTCGGCGATCCCGAACGCGCCTGCCCGGTCATCCACATCACGGGCACGAACGGCAAGGGGTCGACGGCCCGCATCCTGACTGAGCTGCTCATGGCCAACGGCTTGACGGTGGGCACGTACACGAGTCCGAACCTGCAGACGGTCAACGAGCGTCTGGCCCGTGACAACGAACCCATCGACGACGACGAGTTGACCGAGGTTCTCGGATCGCTGGCCCTGATCGAACCGATGCTGGACGAGCGGCCGACCCGCTTCGAGCTACTCACGGCGGCCGCCTTCCGGTGGTTCGCCGACATCGCCGTGGATGTCGCCGTGGTGGAGGTCGGTCTCGGTGGACGCTGGGATGCCACCAATGTCGTGCAGCCGGAGGTCGCCGTGGTGACCAACGTGAGCTACGACCATGTCGAGGTCCTGGGCCCGACACTTCTCGATATAGCGGCCGAGAAGGCCGGCATCTTCAAGCCCGGATGCCGGGTGCTGGTGGGGGAGACGGATCCGGAGCTCCGTTCCTTTCTTGTCGCCGCCGCCGGCGCCGCCGGCGCGGCCGAGACCTGGGTCCGGGAGGACGATTTCGCCTGCGATTGCAGTCTGGTGGCGGTGGGGGGCCGGTTGATCGACTTCCGCACACGGGGGGCCGAGTACCGCGAGGTGTATCTGCCTCTGCACGGGGCCCATCAGGCCGAGAATGCGGCCATTGCTCTCGGTGCCGCCGAAGCGTTCTTCGGGTCCCCCTTGGCACCGGAGGTTGTGGAGCACGCCTGCGCGTCGGTGACCATGCCGGGTCGGCTGGAGGTCGTGGGACGCTCTCCGCTTATCGTCCTCGACGGAGCCCACAATGTGGCGGGCGCTCAGGCCCTGGCGCAGGCTCTTACCGAGGAGCTCGGCACCGACGGCGAGACGGTCGTCGTCATCGGCATGCTGCAAGGCCGGGACCCGAGCGCCATATTGCACGCGCTCGTCCCGACCGGGGTGCGCACGGTGGTGGCATGCACGGCGCCGTCGCCGCGCGCACTCCCGGCCGCCGCCATCGCCGAAGCGGCGCGGGCGGCGGGACTTGACGCCGAGGTGGTGGGTTCGACCGCCGATGCAGTGGCCGTCGCCCGGGGCCGGTTGTCGGCCGACGGCCGGCTCGTTGTCACGGGCTCTCTGTATGTCGTGGCCGAGGCCCGGCCACTTCTCATCCCGTCGTCGAGTCAGCGCCAGGTGTCGGACTCACTGAACGACGCCTTTCCGACATGAGGCGGTCGACGGGGCGAACGAGGGTGGCGGCCGGTGATGTTCGACGCGCGCCGTTTCGACGTCGCGCGCTCCTGCCGGTAGCCTCCGGCCGATGACGCGCACCTTGGTGATCTGCAAGCCCGATGCCGTCGAGCGGGGGTTGGCCGGCGAGATCATCGTCCGGCTCGAACGCAAGGGACTGCGGTTGGTGGCCGCCTCCCTGCGTACCATCGACACCAAGACGGCCGGGCGGCACTACGAGGAGCACAAGGACAAGCCCTTCTACGGCGAGTTGGTGACGTTCATCTGCCGGTCGCCGTCGATGGTGCTCGTGGTGGAGGGCCCGAAGGACACCTGGCGGATCGTGCGCACCTTGATGGGCCCGACCAACCCGGCCGACGCGCCGCCGGGCACCATCCGTGGCGATCTCGGCACCATCGTGACCGAGAACCTGATCCACGGGTCGGACTCGGCCGAGTCGGCCGAGCGGGAGATCGGGATCTTCTTTCCCGACCTGGGGTAGACAGCCACAGCGTTCCTACAGGTCGTGGCCGGGGTGACGCCGTGGTTCGGGCCCCGCAGGCAGGAAGGACGATGGCCCAAACTGCGCCTTGTGTCGTCCCCCGCCGTCCCGTAGCCTTTGGCCCACTCCCTAGCACCCACGGGGGCTCACCGCGAGGTGCGAGCCCCCGCGCAGATCACGAGGTGGATCGAAGCGCATGAAGGACAATCGGTTCTTTCTCCTTGGCCGCGACATGGCGGTCGATCTGGGTACCGCCAACACGCTCGTCTACGTCCGCGGTCGCGGCATCATTCTGAACGAGCCCTCGGTGGTAGCCGTGAATGTCAAAGACGGACGCCCGCTGGCGGTGGGAGCGGAGGCCAAGCGGATGATCGGCCGAACTCCGAGTCACATCCAGGCCATCCGACCGCTGAAAGACGGCGTCATCGCCGACTTCGAGATATGCGAGAAGATGCTGCGCTACTTCATCCAGCGTGTCCACCAGCGTCGTTTCGCCAAGCCGCGGATGGTGATCTGCGTGCCGTCGGGCATCACCGGTGTGGAGCAGCGCGCCGTGATGGAGGCGGCCGAGTACGCCGGTGCCCGCAAGGCGTACATCATCGAGGAGCCCATGGCGGCCGCCATCGGGGCCGGGCTCCCGGTCCACGAGCCGACGGGCAACATGGTGGTGGACATCGGGGGCGGGACGACCGAAGTAGCGGTCATCTCCCTCGGGGGCATCGTCACGAGCCAGTCGGTCCGTATCGGAGGCGACGAGCTCGACGAGGCGATCATCTCGTTCATCAAGAAGGAGTACAGCCTCGCTCTCGGTGAACGGACATCGGAGGAGATCAAGATCGCCTTGGGATCGGCGTTCCCGCTCGAAGAGGAGCTGCACGCCGAGATCCGCGGTCGCGACCTCGTCACGGGACTGCCGAAGACGGTCGTCGTTTCGACCGAAGAGATCCGCCGGGCCATCGACGAGCCGGTGTCGGCCATCATCGACGCCGTCAAGGTGACTCTGGACAAGACGCCGCCGGAACTGGCGGCCGACATCATGGAGCAGGGCATCGTACTCACCGGGGGTGGTGCGCTCCTGCACGGGCTCGATGCCCGTCTACAGGAAGAGACGGGCATGCCCATCGTGGTGGCCCGGGATCCGTTGAACTGCGTGGCCATCGGTAGCGGACAGTGCCTCGAGGAGTTCGACGCCCTCAAGCAGGTCCTCATTACCTCGTCCGCCGGGTGATGGGCGCCCGCGCCTGGCGCGGCGTCCGACCCGCCCCGGCCGACATGCGGCCGCCGATGTGCCCGCGGCCTGCCGGTGGAGCCGGCGGCATCGCCTGAGAGCCGTCCGACGTGGCCAGGACGCGCCGTCCCCGACGCCCCCGGCTGACAATCGGGCTTCTCATTCTGCTGTCGATCACGATCATCACGCTCGACTACCGCGGTGACGCCCACGGGTCGATCTCGAGCCTCAAGAGTGCGGCCAGCGACGCCTTCTCGCCGGTCCAGCGCGGGGTGGACGACATCACCCATCCGATCGGCAGCTTCCTGGCCGGCGCCGTCAACGGCGGGAAGCTCGAAGAGGAGAATGCCAAGTTGCGCCAGGAGATCGGGCGGCTGCAGCAACAGGCGCTGGCCGAGGGGGCGACGCAGAACGCCATCAGGTCTCTCGACCGGCTCGACCATCTGCCCTGGACACCAGGCATCCCGACAGTGGCGGCCCAGGTCATCGCCATGAACCCGTCGAACTTCTCGGCCACGGTCGAGCTCGACGTCGGCGCGGCCAAAGGCGTCGAACAGGGCATGCCCGTCGTCGGCGGGGCCGGGCTCGTCGGTCGGGTGACGGCCACGTCGTCGAGTACGTGCACGGTGCTTCTGATCACCGACGCCTCACCGGCCTCGCAAGTCGGAGTGAGCTACGGGCCCACGAGCACGGACGTCGCTCTGACGCAGGGAACCGGGATCGGCAAACCCCTGGTGGTCAACTACGTCATTCCGGGCCCACCGCTCCGCAAGGGCGACATCCTCACCACCAGTGGTCTCCAGGGTGCGGTCTATCCACCGCTCATACCGGTGGCCCGGGTCACGAAAGTGTCGTCGACGGCCTCGTCGACGCAGCAGGCTGTCACGGCCGTCCCGGTATCGAATCTGACCCAGTTGGACTATGTCGACGTCCTGCAGTGGCCGCAGGCCCCGTAGATGTCGCCCCGTTCTGACCGTCACCGGAGGCCCGGGCCATGACATCAGCCGACCTGGCCCGGTCCACCATCGTCATGTTCGTGGTGCTGGCCGTCCAGAACACGCTCCTCGACAGCGTGCGGGTGGCCGGGGCGCATCCGGACGCCATGCTCCTGCTGCCCATGGCGGCCGGCTACGTGGCCGGACCGGACCGGGGCGCCGGATTCGGCTTCGCCGCCGGGCTGCTGGCCGATCTCTTCCTCCCCACCACATTCGGACTGTCGGCCCTGGTCGGGTGCCTTCTGGGCTATGGCACCGGCCTGGCCACGAGGGGGCTGGTGCGCAGCTCGTGGTGGTTGCCGCTCGTCGCCGCCGCCGGGGCGACCGCCGCCGGGCTGTCGGGATACGCGATCCTGGGGGCCGTGCTCGGTGACCCGGGGATCCTGCGGGCGGATCTGGTGCCCGCTCTGACGGTGGCCACCCCGGCGGCCGTCGTGCTGGCCACGCCGGTGGTGCGGATGGTGGCGTGGGCCATGCCGCCGGTGGCACCGGGCCGGGGCGCCGCCATTGGGGTGGGGGCCCGATGAAGCGTCGTCGGCGTTTCGCCAAGACGTTGCGGACCGCAGACACGCCGCGCCGTGCGCCCAAGCGCAAGCCGTCGCATCCGCTGGGGAGGCTCCGGCACCCGGTGCGGGGCCGGCACTTCTATCCGAAACCGAAGACGCCGCGCCCGACACGCCGGCGCGCACCGGCGACGCCGCGGATGCGGCCCCGTCGGTCGGTGGTGGATCGGGTCATGCCCACGAGCGAACCGTCGGCCCCCCGCACGAACATCCGCCTTCGTGTCGTCGGTCTGCTGTTCGCCGCGCTGTTCGCCTTGATGTTCATCCGGTTGTACTACCTGCAGGTCCTCGACACCTCGGCCTACTCGGCGGCGGTGGCCCAGAACCAGGTGCGTCCGGTGCAGGTGCCGGCGCCCCGGGGACTCATCCTCGACCGCAACGGTGCCACCATGGTCGGTGACACGGTGACGCGCAACATCACGCTGTCGCGGGTGGGCGAGGAGCAGCATCCGGAGGTGGTGGGGATGTTGGCGGCGCTGCTTCACAAGACGACCCAGGACATCTACAACGATCTCAACAACGATCAGTTCAGCCTGTACGAGCCGGTCCCCATCTTGGTGAACGCTCCGTTGTCCGACGTGGTGTATCTCGGCGAACATGCCTCGGAGTTCCCCGGTGTCTCGATCTCGTCGGGGACGCAGCTGACGTACCCCGACCAGACGGCCGGGGCCCAGATGCTCGGGTACGTCCGTCAGATCAACGGGGCCGAGCTGAAGGCGCACAGCATGTATCAACTGGGAGACGAATACGGTCAGGACGGCCTCGAGAACCAGTATGAGTCGTATCTGCGGGGAACGCCGGGTACGAACGATGTCGAGGTGAACGCCCAAGGTCAGGTGGTGGGCAGCCTGGGCCAGACACAGCCCAAGGCCGGCGACGACGTGGTGACCAACATCGACACCGGATTGGAGCAGACTCTGCAGACATCGCTCGACGGCGAGATCAAGAGCCTGCAGGGCGTGCGGGACTCCTCGACCGGGCAGGTGGAGCACCCCACCGGTGGAGCGGCCGTCGCCCTCGACCCCCAGACGGGAGCGGTGCTGGCCCTCGTGTCGTCCCCGACCTACGACCCGGACATCTGGAACAGCCCGACCATCACGCAGGCGCAGTTGAACAGTCTCGGGAACGCCCAGAGCGACAACGCCATCAACGGCTTTTACACGCCAGGATCCACCTTCAAGCTGGCCTCGGCCACGGCCGCTCTGCAGACGGGGCTCATCAGCCCCTCGTCCTCGTATCACGACACCGGGTCCTACGTGATCCCGGGCTGCGCCGTCGGCGCGAAGGGTTGCGTGACCTATCACGACAATGACCAGCCGGCCAGCGGCAGCTACATCAACGTGTCGCAGGCCCTCACGGTGTCGAGCGACGACTTCTTCTACAACATCGGCGCCCAGTTCTGGGACGACTACAAGAAGAACGGCCAGTACGGCGAGACCCCCATCCAGGACGTGGCCGCCCAGTACGGCTACGGCCAGAAGACGGGCATCGACCTCCCCGGGGAGGATGCCGGGGACTATGCCCGGGTGGACTCGCCCTTGGTGGTGGCCAAGGAGCACGCCCAGGACCCGGGCGCCTATCCCTACGGGGGCTGGTTCACGGGGAACAACCTCCAGATGGCCTTCGGACAGGGGGGGACGGTGATCACACCCATCGAGCAGGCGGTGGCCTACGCCACCTTCGCCGACAACGGCACCCGGTACGCCCCCCAGATCGCGGCGGCGATCGTGACCCCGAGAGGCAAGGTGGTGAAGACCTTCGCCCCCAAGGTGGCCGGCCATGTGACCATCTCGCCCACCAACCACCAGGCCATGCTGGCGGGATTCGAGGGGGCGGTGAATTCGCCGGGCGGAACGGCTTACGGCAGTTTCCAGGGTTTCCCCTTCGCCAAGCTCTCCCTGGCGGGCAAGACAGGGACGGCTAGCTCTCTCGAGACCGTCCCCACGTCGTGGTTCGTGGGGTGGGGTCCGGTGGACAACCCGCAGTACCTGATCGTGGTCGTCATCGAGAAGGGTGGGTACGGGGCCTCGGCGGCGGCCCCCGTGGCCAGGGACGGTTTCCAGTACCTGGTGACGAACCCGGTGGCCCCGGTGAAGCTGAGCCCGCCGGCCACGGGCTCGGGACCCCCCTCGTCGACCACCTCGACGTCGACCCCGGCGGGCGGTCCGGGAGGGTCCTCCACGACCACGACGACCTCACCTGGGGGGTAGCGGCACGGAGAGGGTTGGCGGGAAGGCTCCGGGGACCCCGGAGGCGGCTCTAGACTCGGCGGCCACATGACCTCTCTGTGGCCACGGATCGAACCGCTCCTGGCCCACGTCACCAAGCCGGCCCGCTACATCGGTGGAGAACAGGGTGCCTGCGAGCCCGATCACGGGCCCGGACGGGTGGCGTGGCTGCTGCTGTACCCCGACACGTACGAGATCGGCCTGCCCAACCAGGGCCTGCAGATCCTCTATGAGATCCTGAACGAACGGGCCGACGCCGTGGCCGAGCGGTCCTACGCCCCGTGGACGGATATGGAGGCGGCCATGCGGGCGGCCGAAGTGCCGCTGTTCTCGGTGGAGACGAGCCGGCCGGCGGCCGAGTTCGACATCCTGGCCTTCAACCTGTCGGCCGAGCTGACCTACACGAACGTCCTCAACCTGGTCGACCTGGCCGGTGTCCCGGTGCGGGCGGCCGATCGTGGCGCCGACCAGCCGCTCGTGATCGCCGGGGGCCACTGTGCCTTCAACCCGGAGCCGATGGCCGATTTCGTCGACGCCTTCGTCCTCGGCGACGGCGAGGAGGCGGTGGGCGACATCACGGCGGTCGTCGGGCGATGGCAGTCACAGGGAGCGGGCCGCCGGGAGGACCTGTTGGCCACGTTGGCCCGCGTGGACGGCGTCTACGTGCCCTCGTGCTACGAGCCCTCCTACCGCGACGGTCGGCTCACCGGGATCGTCCCCAATGTCGCGGGGGTGCCCGAGAAGGTGGAGAAGCGGACGATCACGGACCTGGGGGAGTGGCCGTATCCGAAGCAGCAGCTCGTTCCGCTGATCGAGGTGGTCCACGACCGGTTGAACGTCGAGGTGTTCCGGGGTTGTACGCGCGGGTGCCGGTTCTGCCAGGCGGGGATGATCACGCGCCCGGTGCGGGAGCGCCCGGCGGAACAGGTCGACCGCATGGTGCGCGACGGCCTCGACCGTACGGGCTACGACGAGGTCACGCTCACGTCGTTGTCGAGCGCCGACTTCTCCGGTATCGAGAAGACGGTGAGCTCGATCATCAACGATCCGGAGTGCTCGGGCCAGGTGTCGGTGAGCCTGCCCAGTCTGCGGGTCGACGCCTTCACGGTCGGCCTGGCGGCCGAGATCCAGAAGGTGCGGCGGACCGGACTGACCTTCGCCCCCGAAGGGGGCACCTGGCGGATGCGCCAGGTCATCAACAAGCTCATCCGCGAAGAGGACCTCTACACGGCCGTCGACGCCGCCTTCTCCCAGGGGTGGCAGCGGGTCAAGCTCTATTTCCTCATCGGGCTCCCGACCGAGACCGACGAGGATGTGCTCGGGATCACGGCGCTGGCCAAGACCTGTGTCGAGATCGGCCGTCGTTACCACCGCAACGTCACGGTGACGGCGTCGGTGGGGGGATTCGTGCCCAAGGCCCATACCCCGTTCCAGTGGTTCGGCCAGAACACAATGGAGGAGCTGCGCCGCAAAGTCATCTTGTTGAAGGACGCGGCCCGCAGTGTCCGGGGGCTGACGTTGCGTTGGCACGACCCCGAGGCCACCTCGGTGGAGGGCCTCGTGAGCCGGGGCGACCGGCGCATGGGGGCGGTCATCGAGAGCGTGTGGAGGGCGGGTGGCACCTTCCAGGAATGGTCCGAGCACTTCGATCTGAGCCTGTGGACAGAGGCGCTCGAGACGGCCGGGTTGACCTTCGACGACGCCGTCTACCGCCACCGCGGCGAAGACGAGGTCCTGCCCTGGGACCATGTGTCGGCCGGGCTGCACCGGGACTTCTTGTGGCAGGACTGGCAGGAGGCCCTGGCCGAGCACGGCCTGGAGGACTGCCGGTGGACGCCGTGCTACGACTGCGGCGCCTGCACCGGCCTCGGCGTCGAGCATGTGGTGGCCTCGTCGGTGGCCCCGGCCGGGGGTAGCCAGGGCACCGGGCAGGACCTCGACAGCGGCGGGATGGTGCCGGTGCGATTCCTCCCGACGGCTCCGCCCGTCCTGACCGGCCCGGTTCTGGCCGGGGCCGGGGCCGGCGTGGGGGAGGCGGGGCCGTGAGACTGCGGATCCGATTCGCCAAGATCGGCCGGGTGCGGTGGACGAGCCACCGCGACGTGGCCCGGATGTGGGAGCGGGCACTGCGCCGGGCCCGATTGCCGGTGGCCTACACCGAGGGTTTCTCCCCCCGGCCGAAATTGAGCTTCGGCCTCGCTCTTCCGACGGGATGCGAATCGAGGGCCGAGTATCTCGACGTCGCCCTGCGGGAGCCGGTGGCTCCCGGGGAGGTCACATCCACATTCAGTTCTCTTCTGCCCGAGGGCGTCGATGTCGTCGCCGCTCAGGTCCTCCCCGAGGGGGCGGGGTCACTCCAGGAGGAAGTGACCTCGTGCCGATGGGAGATCGATGTTCCACAGGTGGACCCCGATTCCCTCTCCGAGATCATCGCCCGGCTGTTGGGCGCCGAGGTCCTCTCCGTCACACGCGAGCGCAAGGGGCGTCCGGTCACCGATGACCTGCGTCCTTCGGTGCTCGCTCTTTCCTCCGCCGGACCGTGCGGGGGTGGGACCGGGCTCATCGCTGAGCTCGGGACCCGGCCCCGTGGGGTCCGTCCAGCCGAGCTGGCCCAAGTGATGGGCATCGAGCTCGGGCTGGCCCGCAGGACCAATCAATGGATCGAGCGCGACGGTTCCCGGTGGGAACCCCTTGCGACGCCCGCGGCTGACGCCGCCGTCTGGGAGCGCGCCTCGTGAGCAGTACGAGAAGGGATCGTCCTCATGTCCGATGTGAGCGCCGGCCGGCCGGTGGCGGAGCCAGTGGGCCCGCCGCCGGAGCCTGCCCCAACAGATGGCCCCGCCATGCACGATGCATCGGTGGGCCAGTCACCGCCTGCCACCGAGCCCCGTTCGGGGGCCTCGGAGCCGCCGTCCGAGAGGTCGTCACCTGACCCGCTGACCGATCCGGCCCTTGACCTCGGCGCCGATGCGGGCGACGGGTCCGACGATTCCCCGGCGGTCGACGGGGCGGCGGGAGCCGGGGCGAACCCCCGTCGGCGTCGCCGCCGACCATCGACGGCGACGGAGGCCGGGAGCCGGTCCCCGTCTACGGGGGAGCCTGGCCCGAACGGGGCCGACTCGAACGGGGCCGACTCGAACGAGGATGGCGTGGCCGGGCTCGACGTCGGTCTCGACGGCGCCACGGTTTCGACCGGCGCCGACAGACCGCCGCCGGTTCCCGTCGGCGAGCGGCCGCGGATAGGCGACACCCGGCCGGCCCGCCCGCCGGCCCCGGTCACCGCGTCCCCGAGATCGCCTCGGCGGAGCCCGGCGGGAGCCAAGACGGCCGGATTGGTGCAGGAGGCCGCCCGTGGCGGCTCGGCCGACGCCGGGAGCACGGCCGCCGGCCCGGTCACCGGCTCAGCCTCGGATGAGGATGACGATGGCGCCAAAGCATCCGGAGGACGGTCGCGCCGGCGTAGTGGACGCGAACGTCGGGGACGACCGGTGGGGCGCTATCTCATGTGCGTCCATGTGCGACCCCACGCCACCCAGATAGCCGTGCTCGAGGGGCGGACCCTGGTCGAGCACCAGGTGTCGCGAGCGGCCGACGATGCCACCCAGATCGACGGGAACATCTACCGGGGCCGGGTCCAGAACGTTCTTCCCGGGATGGAAGCGGCCTTCGTGGATATCGGCACGCCCAAGAACGCCGTGCTGTACCGGGGCGACGTGCGCTACGACCGCGACGACGTGGAGACGGCCTCCGGTGGAGGAGGCGGGGGTGGTGGTGGCGGCGGGCCCCGGATCGAGCAGATGTTGCGGGCCGGTCAGACCATTCTGTGCCAGGTGACGAAGAACCCGATCGGAGCCAAGGGGGCCCGCTTGACCCAGGAGGTATCGCTGCCCGGGCGCTTCGTGGTCATGGTTCCGAACTCGTCGGCCTTCGGTATCTCGAAGCGACTCGATGACGCCGAGCGCAAGCGTCTCCGGCGGATCGTCGACGACGTTCGGCCGAAGGGCCACGGTCTCATCGTCCGCACGGCGGCGGAAGGTGCGAGCCAAGAGGAGCTGGGTCATGACGTGGAGCGGCTGACGGCGCAGTGGGAGGCCATCGAAGCCGAAGCGGGCCGGTCCACGGCGCCGGGACTGCTGTATCGCGAGCCCGACCTGGCGGTGCGAAGCGTCAGGGAGGAGTTCAACCGCGAGTACCGGGGGGTCGTCATCGACGACGAGGAGCTCTTCCTCGAGGTGCGCGACTACATCGAGCATGTCAACCCCGAGCTGGCCGACCGCGTCGAGCTCTATGACCCGGTGGCCGAGAACATGCCGGTGTTCGAACGGTTCCACGTGCACGAGCAATTGCACAAGGCACTCGATCGCAAGGTGTGGCTGCCGTCGGGAGGCTCGATCATCATCGAGCGCACGGAAGCCCTCACCGTCATCGACGTCAACACGGGCAAGAACGTCGGCACATCCAACCTGGAGGAAACCGTCTACCGCAACAACCTCGAAGCGGCCGAGGAGATCGCCCGGCAACTGCGCCTCCGGGACATCGGCGGAATCATCGTCATCGACTTCATCGACATGGAGATCCGTGAGAACCGGGACAAGGTGGCCTCGGCCCTGCGCTCGGCTCTGGCCCGGGACAAGACGAGGACCCAGGTATTCGACATCTCCGAGCTGGGCCTCATCGAGATGACCCGCAAGCGGGTCTCGGAAGGCCTGGTGGAGTCCCTGTCGAGCACGTGCGCCGTGTGTGAAGGTCGGGGAATCGTCCTGGACGAAACCCTCCTGTAGAGTATCCAGGCTATGTATGCAGTGATCCGATCCGGAGGCAAGCAGGAGCGCGTGGCCGAGGGCCAGCAGCTCCGTGTGGAATTACTGGGCCTGCCCACGGGCACCGACGTCGAGCTCGACCCGGTCCTGGTGGTCGATGACGACCGGGTGCTCGCCACCCCCGAGCAGCTGGTTGGGACCGTGGTGGCCGCCCGCATCGTGGGCGAAGAGCTCGGGCCCAAGATCCGCGGCTTCACCTATCAGTCCAAGGCCCGCCGCCGTCGCCGATGGGGCCATCGTCAGCATTACGCCACCGTGGAAATCACCGCCATCACGGTTCCGGCCAAGCGCTGAGCGGCGCGGACAGGAAGGACGAGACATGTCCAAGACCAAGGGTGGCGGCTCGACGCGCAACGGCCGCGATTCGAACGCCCAGCGACTCGGAGTCAAGGTGTTCGACGGGACCAAGGTACCGGCGGGCGCCATCATCGTGCGTCAGCGCGGCACCAAGTTCCATCCGGGTGAGAACGTCGGCCGCGGTGGGGACGACACCCTTTTCGCTACCGCCGACGGCTACGTCAAGTTCGGGACCCGGAAGGGTCGCAAGCTCGTGGACGTTCGTTCCGAGGTCTGATCGTCGTCGCCGACCGGTAGCCGGCGGCGCAGACGGCCGTCCGGTCGTCGGGCGACAACGACAGACACACCTAGGATTGAGCGCGTGTCGGGGTTCGTAGACGAGGCCCAGATCCACGTCAAAGCCGGTGACGGTGGCGCCGGGGCCGTGTCGTTCCGGCGTGAGGCCCATGTCTCGAAGGGCGGGCCCGACGGTGGCGACGGCGGTAGCGGGGGCGACGTGTGGCTCGTCACCTCCCACAATCAAGCCTCGCTTCTCGGGTTCCGGGACCACCCCCACCGGGGGGCCACGAGCGGGACCCACGGCCAGGGGAAGAAGAAGCACGGCGCGTCAGGCCATGATCTCGAGGTCCCGGTGCCTGTGGGGACCGTTGTGCGCGGCCCCAGTGGCGAGGTTCTGGCCGATCTGGCGGCCCCGGGGGACCGCTGGATGGCCGCCCGGGGCGGCCGGGGTGGTCACGGCAACGCCCGGTTCCTGAGCAACCGGCGCCGGGCTCCGGCCTTCGCCGAGCAGGGTGAGAAGGGGGAGGAGTACTGGCTCGACATGGAGCTGCGGCTCCTGGCCGATGTCGCCCTCGTGGGCATGCCCAACGCCGGCAAGAGCACCCTGATCTCGCGCATCTCCGCCGCCCGCCCCAAGATCGCCGACTATCCCTTCACCACGTTGGAGCCCCACCTCGGCGTGGTGCGGGTGGGCCGGACCGGGTCGGAGACCGAGATCGTGGTGGCCGACATACCGGGGCTCGTGTCCGGAGCGGCCGACGGGCGCGGGCTCGGGCACCGGTTTCTCCGCCACGTGGAGCGGGCCCGGGTGCTCGTGATTCTCGTCGACCTGGCCGCCGTGGACGGGGTCGCCCCGGGCGAGCAGGAGCGGATCCTGCTCCACGAGCTCGGCCGCTACCGCCCGGAGCTGCTCGATCGGCCTCGGGTGGTCGTGGGCTCGAAGACCGACGTGGTTGTCGACCCTGTGACCGGCGATCCTGTGACCGGCGATCCTGTGACCGGCGACCCCGCCGTTGCCGCCACCGACATGCAGATCTCGGCGGTGACGGGCCAGGGTATCGACATGCTGCTAGGGCGTCTGGCCGGTCTCGTGGTCGCGGCCCGGGCGGCCGAGACCATCCCGTCGTCGACGGTGGTCGTCCACCGTCCGCTGCCCGAGGGCATCGAGATCGTGCGCGACGAGGACGGGTCGTTTGTGGTACTCGGGCGATCGGCACTGCGGGCGGTGGCCCTGTCCGACCTCACCGACGATCAGGCCGTGGCCTATGTCCAGGAGCGGCTGCGACGTCTCGGGGTCGAGCGGGCTCTCGTGCGGGCCGGCGCCCGGGATGGTGATGTCGTCCGCCTCGGGACGCTCACGTTCACCTACGAGAGCGATGCCGGAGGCCTCGATGCCGCCGCCGCCTCGGTGGCGGGGTCGACGCGGCGGGGGCCTCACAAGGGCAACATCCGTGGTGGCACCACCGGTGGGCGCGACCGTGGTCGTGGTGGCCCGGCGGCGCTGCACGACGGGTCATGACCGACCAGGGCACGACGACGGTGGACACAACCGCCCCGGGAACGGCTCGCACGGTCGTGGCCAAGATCGGGTCGTCCTCGGTCACGGCCGAGGGCGGGGGGGTGGACGGCGCCGCCATCGAGCGGCTGAGCGCCGACATCGCTCAGGTGCGGGGGGCAGGGCACAGTGTCGTCCTGGTGAGCTCGGGCGCCATCGCCGCCGGATGGGCGGCGTTGAGCGGTGGTCCGCGACCGACCGATCCGGCCACGCTGCAGGCCGTGTCGGCCGTCGGTCAGCACCGGCTGATGCGTGTCTATGACGATGCCCTCGCCGGGCACGGATTGTCGGTCGGGCAGGTTCTGCTCGCCCCCCTCGACTTCGTCCACCGCCAGCAGTACCTGCACGCCCGCCAGACACTGTCCCGGCTCCTCGAGCTCGGTGTGGTCCCGGTGGTGAACGAGAACGACGCCACGTCGGACGACGAGATCCGCTTCGGCGACAATGACCGGCTGGCCGCTCTGGTGGCGCATCTGGTGGCGGCCGACCTCCTCGTGTTGCTGACCGACACCGCCGGCCTGCTCACGGCCGACCCCCGCACGACGGACGAGGCCTCGCTCATCGAAGAGGTGGTGGAGATCGACCACCGCCTGGAGATGATGGCGGGGGCGACGGGCAGCGCCGTAGGCAGTGGCGGGATGGCCTCGAAGTTGGCGGCGGCCAAGATCGCGGCGTGGTCCGGGGTGGAGACGGTCATCGCCGACGCCGCCCGGCCGGGTGTGCTGCAGGCGGCTGTGGCCGGTGATGCCGGGGTGGGCACGGTGTTCCGTCCCCGTCCGCGACGGCTGCCGGCCCGGAAACTGTGGATCGCCTTTGCGGTGGCGTCGGCGGGGACGCTCGTGGTCGACGAAGGTGCCCGCCGGGCGCTGGTCGAGGGCGATGCGTCGCTCCTTCCCGCCGGCGTCGTGTCGGTGACGGGTCGCTTCGATATCGATGCGGCCGTCGAGATCGCCGGACCCGACGGCGTCGTGTTCGCCAAGGGTCTCGTTCGTCATGCGGCTGAGCGCATCGGGTCGTGGGCCGGTCGGCGTACGGGCGACCTACCTGAGGGTGTCGCCCACGAGATCGTCCATCGTGACGATCTGGTCGTTCTCGCCTGACGGCGGGCGGCCGGGCGGCCGCCCGGCCGGTGACGGCGCTGCGTGTGTCGTTCCTGGCCGGGGCGACCGGTGGCAGAGGTATCCTGAGAGATGGCCACAACCTCCGTGCCCGAGCTGGGCCGCCGGGCCAAAGCGGCCAGCCGCCTGATCGCCACCGCATCCGGTGGGGTGAAGGACACGGCGCTGCGCCTGGCCGCCGACCTGCTCGAACAGCACCGGTCCGACATCCTGGCGGCCAACGACCACGACGTCCGGGAGGCCGAAGCGGCCGGGGCCACCTCCACCGAACTCGACCGGCTGCGGCTCACCGACGGCCGTGTCGAGGCCATGGCCGAGGGTCTGCGCCAGGTGGCCGGCCTGGCCGACCCGGTGGGTGAGGTCGTCGAAGGGTCGGTGCGTCCGAACGGCCTGCGGGTGGAGCGGGTCCGGGTACCTCTGGGCGTCATCGGCATCATCTACGAGAACCGGCCCAACGTCACCAGCGACGCCGCCGGGCTTTGTCTGAAGGCGGGGAACGCCACCATGCTGCGGGGCTCGTCCTCGGCCGTCCGTTCCAATGTCGCCATCGTGTCGTGCCTGCGCCTAGGGGCCGGGAAGGCGGGTCTGCCCGAAGATGTCGTCGTGCTCGTCGAGGACACCCGGCGTGAGGCGGCGGTGGAGTTCATGCAGCTCGAGGGCGTGATCGACTGCCTCATCCCCCGGGGCGGGGCGTCACTCATCGCCACCATCCGGGAACAGGCGACGGTCCCTTGTGTGATCGACGGCGACGGGAACTGCCACGTCTATGTCGACGCCGCCGCCGACCTCGACGTGGCGCTGTCGATCGTGGTCAACGCCAAGACACAGCGCCCCGGGGTGTGCAACGCAGCCGAGTCCCTCCTCGTCCATAGGGCCGTGGCCGAGGCCTTCCTGCCCCGGGCGGCAGCGGCACTGGACGGGGTCGAACTGGTCGGGGACGAGCGGGCCCGTGCTCTCGTCCCCGATATGGCAGTGGCCGCCGACAAGGACTTCGCCACCGAGTTCCTGGACCTGAAACTGTCGGTGGCCGTGGTCGACGGTCTCGACGGGGCCATCGACCACATCGCCCGTTACGGATCGGGTCACACCGAGGCCATCGTGACGACGGATCTGCGAGCTGCCGAGAGGTTCTGCCGGGAGGTCGATGCCGGCGCTGTGGTCGTCAATGCGTCCACCCGCTTCATCGACGGTGGGGAACTCGGCCTGGGGGCGGAGATCGGTATCTCCACCCAGAAGCTCCACGCCCGAGGGCCCATGGGAGTGCGCGAGCTCACCTGCACGAAGTACGTGGTGCACGGGGACGGGCAGGTGCGGGGGTGAGCACCACCGACGAGCAATCGGTCGCCCCCCGCAGCGGCACACCGACCCCGCTCGGTTTCCCCGAACCGGGACCACCGCGTTTCGAGTCCGTCTCCGACGTGCGCACCCGTCTGGCCGAAGTCGGGTACCTGGCCGACGACGGCATCGCCGGTGTCGTGTACCTGGCCGACCGGTTGGCCAAGCCCGTGCTCGTCGAGGGACCGGCAGGAACGGGTAAGACCGAGTTGGCCAAGTCGGTGGCGAGCATCACCGACAGTCGTCTCATCCGCCTGCAGTGCTACGAGGGTCTCGATGAGTCCAAGGCGCTGTACGAATGGAATTACAAGAAGCAGCTGCTGCGCATCCAGGCGCAGCGGGTGGTGGCCGATTCCGGTGACGATCAGACGCCATCACCGACCGGCGACCGTGGCGGCGTGGCCTGGCGTGATCTCGAGGAGGACATCTTCTCCGAGGAATTCCTTCTGGCCCGTCCCCTGCTCGAAGCGATCCGGTCGACGGAGTCGGTGGTCCTCCTGGTCGACGAAGTGGACCGGCTGGAGCTGGAAACCGAGGCCCTGCTTCTCGAGGTGCTCTCGGAGTACCAGGTGTCGATCCCCGAACTGGGAACGGTGCGGGCCCAGCGCATCCCGCTCGTCTTCTTGACGTCGAACAACACCAGAGAATTGTCGGAGGCGCTCAAGCGGCGGTGCCTGTACCTGCACCTTGACTACCCGTCGCTCGAACGTGAGCGCGACATCGTTCTCACCCGTGTCCCCGGCATCGGTGCCGAGTTGGCCGACCAGGTCGCTCGCATCGTGCGGTCGCTGCGGACCCTCGAGCTCAAGAAGTACCCGTCGGTGTCGGAGACGCTCGACTGGGCCCGCACGCTCGTGGTCCTCGGAGTGGAGTCGATCGACGCCGAACAGGCCAAGGCCACCCTCCACGTCCTGCTCAAGTACCGCAGCGACCTCGAACGGGCGTCCAAGGAACTGACCGCGGCCGACGCCAAGGCCTGAGGTCGGTTGCGTGCTGGACGTCCTCACCGGTTTCGTGGCCGAGCTGCGCGCCGCCGGCCTGCCGGTGTCGCTCACGGAATCGCTCGATGCCGCCGAAGCCGTCCATCACGTCCCGCTCGAGGACCGCGAGGCACTCAAGTACGCGCTGGCGGCCACGCTGGTGAAGTCGGCCACCCATTGGAAGGCGTTCGAGACGGCGTTCGAGGTCTACTTCGCCATGCGGGGGCCCCAGTACGACATCGACGCTCAAGACGGGACCGAGAGCGATCGATCCGACGACAACAGCGAGCTACCCCGGGGTGACGGCCAGGGACGGAGCCAAGGCGGCGGGGGCGGAGAGGGCCTGACCTCCGAGGAACTGGCCGAGATGCTCTACCGGGCCCTGATGAACGCCAACGAGGCGCAGATCGCCGCTCTCGCCCGCCAGGCCGTGGCCCGGTTCGCCGGGATGGAGCCGGGCCGGCCCGTGGGGGGGACGTACTACCTCTACCGAACCCTGAGGAACCTCGATCTGGACGGTGTGCTCGGACGGATGATGGAGTCGGCCCGCCAGGAGGCGCCGGAAGGACTCACCCCGCTCGAAGAGCGGCTGGCCCGTGACGAGTTCCAATCGCGCTTGGATCACTTGCGCAAGGAGATCGAGGACGAGATCCGGCGCAAGTTGGTGGCTGACCGCGGCACCGAGGCCCTGGCCCGCTCGTTGCGCAAGCCCCTGCCCGAGGACATCGACTTCATGCACGCCACCCGTGAGGAACTGGCGTCGCTGCGCCGGGCCATTCATCCGCTCACCCGCAAGCTGGCGGTGCGCCTGGCCCGCAAGCGCCGGCACGGACGCAAGGGACCCCTGGATTTCCGTTCGACGATGCGCCATTCGCTGTCGACCGGTGGGGTCCCTGTCGATCCGAAGTTCCGCTACCCACGGCCGGCCAAGCCCGAGATCATGGTGATCGCCGATATCTCGGGCTCGGTTGCCGCCTTCGCCCGTTTCACCTTGCACCTCGTCCATGCCATCAGTTCGCAGTTTTCGAAGGTGCGCAGCTTCGTGTTCATCGACGGCATCGACGAGATCACCCGCTTCTTCGACACGGCTGACGACGTCGCCGACGCCGTGCACCGGATCAACACCGAGGCCGATGTGGTCTGGATCGACGGGCACTCGGACTACGGGCATGCGCTGTCGGTGTTTTGGGAGCGCTGGGGGGACGAGATCACCCCCCGTACGAGCGTCCTGCTGCTCGGCGACGCCCGCAACAACTATCACGCCACACAGAGCTGGGTTGTCCAGGAGATCCGCCACCGAGCCCGTCACATCTACTGGCTCAACCCCGAGCCGCGCGCCTACTGGGATACGGGCGACTCGGTGGTGGGGGAGTACGCCGTGCACTGTGACGAGGTCTTCGAATGCCGCAACCTGCGCCAGCTCGAGCGGTTCGTCTCCGAACTGGCATGACAGACCAAGCAACGGATCCTCCCGGAGGGTCCCCACCCGACGGGATCCGTACCGTTCCTCCACCACCGCTGGCCCGGTCCACCCGGATCGTGTTGGTGCGCCACGGGGAAGCGTCGTGCAACGTGGACGGAATCGTCGGGGGACTCTCGGGGTGTACGGGTTTGACCCCCGCCGGCATGAAGGAAGCCGAAGCCCTGCGCGACCGCCTGGTCGACTCCGGGGAGTTGGCCGGGGTCACGGCCGTGTACGCCAGCGTGCTCCGGCGCGCTCTGGAGACGGCCGCCATCGTGGCGCCCGGTCTGGGCGGTCTGGTGGCGGTGGCCGACTGCGACCTGTGCGAACTGCATCCCGGTGAGGCCGACGGGCTCACATGGGCCGAATTCAGCCACCGCTACGGCGGTCCCGACTGGGACGTCGATCCCGACGCCGCGCTCGCCCCCGGAGCGGAGAGTTGGAACGGATTCGTCCGCCGTGTCTCGACCGCCCTCACGGTCACCGCCGTACGCCACCCCGGTGAGCTGGTGGTGATCTTCTGCCACGGCGGCGTCGTGGAAGCGTCACTCGAATCGCTGCTGCCGGTGGCAGCCGAGCGCGGCCGCCTGAAGCTCCGCACCGCCCACACGTCGCTCACGGAATGGGAGAGGGGTCCCGACGGGTGGAGACTGCTGCGCTACAACGATGCCGCCCATCTGGCCGCCCTGTCGGACTGATCAGCAGGCGTAGTCGGCGTCGAGGCTCTGGCCGTTGACCATGTCGGCGTACTGCGTCACGAACACCGGTCCGGTGGGCAGTTGTTCGTTGCCGAAATCGGTCCTCACGTTCTGGCAGTTGGCCGGTCCATTGCCGGTCCACCACGCCACCCACAGCGGGACGGCGGGCTGGTAGTCACCGACGATCTCGTTCCAGATGTCGGGGCTGGCGTAGATCCCCACGTTGTTGATGCCGAATCCCCGCAAGCCGTTGATGGCCCCCTGGACCTCCTGGGCGTTCTCGGCCAGGTTCGATGACCAACCCGACGGGTTCTCGACGTCGAGCCACCAGCTCACGAGCGGGTTCACCCCGACCAATTGGGCATAGTTGTAGGCGTACAGACCCGCCTGGTATCCGAAGTTACAGGCGGTGTCACCGTTGCACCCGGGCTCGTTCGTGGCGCTCGTGCCGTCGGTCATGTAGATGTAGAGATTGAGCCCGGCCCCAGCCCACGCCGCCTCATGGGCCAGGCAGGGATTCGGTGCGCCATTGGCGGCGCCGGTGGCCTGGACGATCCCGACGATGTGACCCGACGGCAACGCCTCGTTGCAGGTGGGTGGATTGTCCTGGAACTTCGATATGTCGTAGCCGTAGGAACCCGACGGATAGGCCTCGTTGCCGGCGAGGCCCGTGCCCGGACCGTCGGCCATCGAGACCATCGGGGCGGCGAGATGTTGGGGCGCCGAACCGAAATAACCGGCGTCTCCGAACGCCGTGACGGCACCGTTCGAATCGGTCAACCAATAGCCCCCCATGTCGGCCGCCGTCATGGAGACGACCGGGTGTTCGAGGGCGTGGCCTCCGAGAGACCCGTCGAACGGCGCGTCCCCGTAGGCGAAGATCCCACCGTCAGATGCCACCAGCCAGTAGCCGCGCCCGTCGGGAGTGGCCGAGGCACCGACAACCGGCTTGGCCAGGGCGTCGGACCCCGCCGATCCGTAGAAGCCGGCGTTGCCGAAGGCGAAGACCCCACCGTCGGAGGCGAAGAGCCAGTAGCCCCCGCCGTCGGGCGTCGACGCCATGGCGATCACAGGCTTGTTGAGATGGATGTTGCCGAGTGAACCATGGAACGGTGCACCGAAGGAGAAGACGCCGCCGTCGGAGGCGACCGTCCAGTATCCGCCCGTGGCCGGATCGGCGGCGATCCCCACCATGGGTGCGTTCAGAGGCTTGCCGCCCATCGAACCCTGGAATGCGGCGTTGCCGAAGGAGAAGACGCCGCCGTCGGAGGCAACCGTCCAGTATCCGCCGCCGGTGGCCCCACCGGCGGTGGCGGTGGGGGCGATGCCCACCATGGGCTTGGCCAGGTAGTGGCCTCCCATGGAGCCCCAGAAGGGCAGGCCGCCGAAGGCGAAGATGCCGCCGTCAGAGGCAACCGTGTAATACGCGGGCACCGAGGAACTCGAGGTCAGAGACGCGTGACGCAACCGCTGCCCGGCGACCGGCCGGCGCACCGCATGGGTCGGCGCCACGGAGACGGCGACAGCGACGACGAGAGCGACGGTGATGGCGATCGACAGTAGGCGCGGGAAATGACGAGAGGAAAAAGACATGGGGGGTGTGTCAGGTCCTTTGGGTCCGCGCCATTGTCACGGAGATCATTGGACGAATCAATGATACTCCCGAAGAATGACGTCACCTGCACCGATACCACCGAGAACGGTGTGCACCGGACCCGAATTGTCGCTCTCGCCACGGCGTCGCGCGATGGGTCCGAACAACAGAGCCGGACGACCCCTGTGTCTGGCCCGGAGACGGCGGTGGGATCAGCCTCGAAGAAGCTCGGCCACGCGGAACGACAGATCGATCGCCTGACGCGCGTTCAGACGCGGGTCACAGGTCGTCGTGTACCGCAGATGGAGCTGGTCTTCGAGAATGTCGCCGAAGCCACCCAGGCATTCGGTGACGTCGTCACCGGTCAACTCGACGTGCACGCCACCGGGCCATGTGCCGGCGCCGTGGTGGGCGTCGAAGAATCCGCGCAGCTCGTGCAGGATGTCGTCGAAACGCCGGGTCTTGCGCCCGCCGTCACTGGCGAAAGTGTTGCCGTGCATGGGATCGCAGGTCCACACCACGGGGTAGCCGGCGTCTCGCACGGCGGCGAGCAGGGGCGGCAGAGCGTCGGTCACTCGCTCGGCGCCCATGCGTGTGATCAAGGTCAATCGACCGGGGACGCGGTCGGGGTTGAGGCGTTCGCACAGGGCCAGCACGTCATCGGTGGTGGCGGTGGGACCCACCTTGCACCCGATCGGGTTTCTGATCCCGGAGAGGAATTCGAGATGGGCGCCGTCGAGTTGGCGGGTGCGTTCGCCGACCCAGACCATGTGGGCGGAGCAATCGTAGAACTCGCCACTGATGGAATCCTGGCGGGTGAGCGCCTCTTCGTATCCGAGGATGAGAGCCTCGTGGCTGGTGAAGAAGTCGACCTGATGCAGTGACTCTTCACTGATGAGATCGATGCCGCAGGCCGACATGAAATGCAGAGCCCGGTCGATCTCCGCCGCGATCTGCTCGTAGCGACGGCCCTCGTCGCTGGAGGCGACGAACTGTTGGTTCCACAGATGCACCTGGGAGAGGTCGGCGAAGCCTCCCTTGGTGAAGGCGCGCAGCAGATTGAGTGTCGACGCCGACTGGTGGTAGGCGGCAACGAGACGGTCAGGGTCCGGCACCCGGGCGCTGGCGGTCGGGGCGTCGTCGTTGACCATGTGGCCCCGGAAGGTCTCGAGCTCCACATCCCCGACGAGCTCGGTGGCCGACGTGCGGGGTTTGGCGAACTGACCGGCGATGCGTCCGACCTTCACCACGGGGACTCCGGCGCCGTAGGTGAGCACGACGGCCATCTGAAGGATCACCTTGAGCTTGTCCCTGATGCTGTCGGCCGAGAAGTCGGCGAAGGATTCGGCGCAGTCCCCGGCCTGCAGCAGAAAAGCGCGTCCCTCGGCCACGTCGGCCAAAGCGCTGGTCAGACGGCGGGCTTCACCGGCAAAAACGAGAGGGGGGAGTCCGGCCAAGGTCTTCAGGATCTGCTCGAGCGCCTCGTCGTCGGGCCATACCGGCTGTTGCGCGGCAGGACGTTGCTTCCAGCTCTGGGGGCTCCACTGCAGCGCAGTCATAGAGAACAGCGTAAGGCCTGGAGACATAGTCTCGGGGCGTGCAACCCTTCCGATTCGCCGTCCAGGTCTCGAATGCCGAATCCGGTGCCGCGTGGCGGGCGCTGGCCCGCAAGACTGAGGACCTCGGCTACTCGACCCTCTTCATGCCCGACCACTTGGGCGACCAGTGGGCTCCGCTGATCGCCCTGACGGTGGCGGCCGAGGCCACGAGGGAGTTGCGGGTGGGGACGCTCGTGCTCGACAACGACTTTCGTCATCCTGTCTTCCTGGCCAAGGAGGCGGCCACGTTGGACCTCCTGTCCGAGGGGCGCCTCGAGCTCGGCCTCGGAGCCGGATGGATGCGCGACGACTACGAGCAGTCGGGCATTGCCTATGACAGCCCGGCCACGCGGGTCGACCGTCTGGGCGACGCCATCGGCATCCTGAAGGATCTGTGGACCACAGGCCGCAGCGATCACAAGGGCGATCACTACAGCGTGGCCGCCAATGGATTCCCCTCGCCTGAACGGCGACCACATCCGTTGTTGCTGGTGGGGGGCGGTAGTCGGAGAGTGCTCGGACTCGCCGCCCGCGAAGCCGACATCGTGGGGGTGAACCCGCGTCTCACCGAAGGTTTCTACGGACCACAGGCGATCGCGTCGGCCGCTCCCGAGTACTACGACGAAAGGGTGGCGTGGGTGCGCCAAGCGGCGGGGGAGCGGTTCGACAGCATCGAGGTGCAGAGCCTCACCTTTGTCGTCCAGGTGGTCCCCAACGGTGCGGAACTGATCGAACAGATGGCGTCGGGATTCGGTATGACGCCGGAGCAGGCAGGCGAGACGCCGGCGGCTCTCATCGGCACCGTCGATGAGCTGGTCGAGACGCTCGAACGTCGTCGTCGCCGGTGGTCGATGAACTACTGGGTCGTCCACGAAGGCGACATGGAGGCGTTCGCGCCGGTGGTGGCCCGGCTGGCGGGACACTGACGCCCATGGACGGAGCCGGCGTGGCAGACGCCGACGGGTCGGCCCCCCACGGCCAACGGGTGGGCATCCTCGGGGGCACGTTCGACCCGGTCCATATCGGTCACCTGGTCGCCGCCACATGGGTGCGGGACGCGCTGAGCCTGGACCGGGTGCTGCTGGTGGTGGCCAACGAGCCGTGGCAGAAAACGGCCCACCGGCAAGTGACGCCGGCCGAGGACCGTTTGGCCGTCGTGGCCGCCGCCGTCGAGGGAGTGCCGGGGCTCGAGCCGTGCCGTTTGGAGATCGACCGGGGGGGACCGAGCTACACGGTCGACACCGTCCGCGAGCTCCGTCGTCTCCACCTTCACACGGGCTTTTACCTGGTCGTCGGGGCCGATGTGGCGGCCGAGCTCGCCACCTGGCATGACGTGACGGCGCTGGCCACCCTGGTCACGCTGGTGGTCGTCGATCGTGGCGGTGTCGAACGAGGCTCCGACCCCCCGGGGTGGAATGTCGAACGCCTGCGAATCCCGGCGCTCGATGTGTCGAGCAGCGAGTTGCGGGACCGTCTGGCCACCGGGAGGAGCGTGGACTTCCTCGTCCCGGGGCCCGCCATCCTTTGCATCGACCGCCTAGGTCTGTACGCTGGCGGCAGATGAGCAGCCCGGCCGTCGAGACCACGGGGATGGATCCCTTGGCTACGAGGCGTGAGCTCCGCCGGCAACGGCGGGAGCGTCGACTGCTGGCGGCGGTGGCGGCCGCTGTGCTTCTGGCCCTGTTGATGGCGGCGGCCCTGGTCGTCGGTGGTGAGCACCATCGGTCACCGGTTCCCGGTTCCCCGGGGACAATCGAGGTATACGTGGTCGCTCGCGCCGTATGACGGTCCCCATCGGGCCGGTAGAGGCGGGGCGCAGCCGGGCGGTGCCGAGCGAAGCGCTCGAAGCTGCTCGTGCCGCCGACGAGAAGCTGGGAGAGGCCACGGTCGTCCTGGCCATGGGCGAGCTCCTGGGAGTGACCGATGCGTTCGTGATCACGCACGGTCGCAACTCCCGACAGGTGCGGACCCTGGTCGACGAGGTCGAACGCCGGGTCAGGGAGGTGTCGGGTCGTTCGCCGCGCGCGGTGGAAGGTCTCCGGGACCTGCGGTGGGTGCTCATGGACTATGGCGACTTCCTCGTGCATATCTTCCACGAAGAGACGAGGCCCTATTACGACCTCGAGCATCTCTGGGGGGACGCGCCGCGCGTGGCCTGGTCCGACGGGGCACCCCGGTCGGAGTCTGACGCCTGAAAGACGCCTAGGCAGCGGCGCCCGGGACGGGGGCGAGCGGCGCGAACTGCGCCGGGTCGGCCACCGGCACCAGGGCACCGCTGGCCACGGGAACGTCGGCCGCTTTGCCCGCCAGTTCGAAGGTGACGCCCGACACGCCGGGCTGGGCGGCGGCGGTGAAGACGATCTGGGCCACGGCCTGGATCTGCGCCTGGCCCACGAGTTGTCCGAAGGTGCCGCCCAGGTTCACGGTGGCCACGTCGTCGGTGCCGACGGTCGCCCCCAACACCACCGTTTGGGTGGGGACGGCGCTCTCGAGCCCGGCGTCCGCTTCGGAGTTGGTGGGCCCCCCCACGAGAGCCTCGAGCACGTTCGCCAGTGATTCCTGGGCGGCGGGCATCTGGCGGGTCACCTCGAAGAGGTGGCCCGAGGTGGTGACGAGGAAGATCGGTACCGGTCTCTCGACGGGGGACACCGATGTGGAGGTGGTCGACCGGGGAGAGGGCTGCAACAGTCCAAAGGGGACGCCCTTGCGCGGCAGGGCCGAGGGGGCCCGGTCGACCGGTACGCCGCAACCGGCGAGGGCGAGCATGGTCACGATGGCGACAGCGGTCAGCACTGTTCCCCCAAGACGATGACGATTTCTCATGACGCGTCGGAACGTGGATAGATCGGGAGCGACCGGTCCAGATCGCCGTCGGTCCGGATCGGAACAGTCGGGGATGTCAGATCGTGGCCGTGCGCCGGTAGCTCGACCACAAAACGGTTTTCGTTGTCGACACCACTCTCCACCCACACGCGTCCGCCGTGGAGTCGGACGTGCTCGGCTACCAGAGAGAGGCCCAGCCCGGTGCCGTCCGTGGTCCCCCGACGGCCCGACGTGTGGCCCCGGTAGAAGCGCTCGAAGATATGTTCGCGCTCGGTGGGGGCGACGCCCGGGCCCTGATCGATCACGGCCACGCGTATGCCGCCCGGTGCGGGCTCGACGGTGAACCGGGTGACGCCCCCGGCATATTGAGCGGCGTTGTCGACGAGGTTGGCCACCACCCGCTCGATGCGTCGCTTGTCGACGAGAAGTCGCAAACCGACGACCGCGGGGGCGATGTCCACCGGGACGTCGCCCACACCGGAAGCCTGGGCCGCTTCACGGACGAGTTCGCCCACCTCGACCTCGTCGAGCGAGAGTTCGGCTGCCCCGGTGTCGACCCGGCTGATCTCGAGGAGGTCGTCGACCATGCGCTGGAATCGTCGCAACTCCGCCGTCAAGAGGTCGACGGCCTGACGACTGCGGATGGGGAGGTCGTCACGATGCGACTCGAGTACCCCCAACGATGTCACCAGGGTGGTGAGGGGAGAGCGCAGTTCGTGGCTGACGTCGGAGGTGAAGCGCGCCTCTCGTTCGATGCGTTGCAGGAGAGCGTCGGCCATACGGTTGAACGAGGCGGCCAAGGCCGAAAGATCGGGATCGTCGGCCGCCACTAGACGGACGTGCAGGCGACCCCCGGCGATCGTCTCGGCCGCCTTCGACACCTCGTCGAGGGGGCGCAGGGCCCGTCCACTGGCCCAGCGGCCGATGACGGCGCCGGCGGCGGTGGTGACGAGGGCGGCGCCGGCCAGGGCCAGCGCCAGGATGCGCAGGATGCGGGCCTCGTCGGCCAGCGAGAACACCTCGAAGTAGGCGGCGCCCACGCTCGGGACAGGAAGACCGACCACCATCTGGGGAGAACCGCCGAGAACGAAGTGCTGGGTGGCCGGAGTGCCCGAGACGACGAGGGCGCGCAAGGGGGCGGGAATGGCTCTCTCGCCCACCGAGGGGGAGTCGGCGTACCACTGACCACGTTGTTCGAGTACCGACAGCGATCCCGGCAGGGTGTCGAGATTCTCGAGGAGTTGGGTGATGTTCTGGTTGGGCGTGCGCAACGACGACCGGGCCAACGAGGCGTTCACGTAGGCCTGGCGCAGGATCGCCGTCTCGCGTTCGTGGAGGATGAATTGGCGGGCGGTCAGGTAGGTGAGACCGGCCATCGTGGCCGACAACGCCAGCGCCCCGAGCCCGAAGGTCACGGTCACGCGGGCCCGGAGCCCGAGGCGCGACCACCGTCGGCGATGTCGGTCCCTGGCGGGGTCGGCCTGACGCCGCCTGACGTCGGATTCCAGGCGCAGGCGACGTCCGCGCATCGCAGGGTCCTCAGGCCGTCAGCTTGTAGCCCATTCCCCGCACGGTCAGGATGTGGCGGGGATTGGCGGGGTCGGGTTCGATCTTCGTCCGCAGCCGTCGGATATGGACATCGACGAGGCGTCCGTCGCCGAAGTAGTCGTATCCCCAGACGCGGTCGAGGAGCTGCTCGCGACTGAGGACCTTGCCCGGGTTGGTGGCGAGTTCGCACAGGAGGCGGAATTCGGTCCGGGTGCAGTGGACCTCCTCGCCGGCGCGCTCGACGGTGCCTTCGTCGGGTCTGACCTCGATGTCCCCGAAGGTGAGGACGCTCGGTTCGTCGACCGAACGAGCCCGGCGGAGCAAGGCCCGGATGCGGGCCGCCAACTCCTTGGCCACGAAGGGCTTCGTGACGTAGTCGTCGGCGCCGGCTTCGAGACCGGCCACGACGTCATGGGTGTCGGTCCGGGCGGTGACCATGATGACGGGGACGGCGCTCGTTCGTCGCAGCTGGCGGCAGCACTCGAATCCGTCCATGCCCGGCAACATGAGGTCGATGAGCACGACGTCCGCCGGTTGCTCGGCGAAGCGCTCGAGCGCCATCTCGCCGGAGGCGGCCTCGTCGACGTCGTAGCCCTCGTCCTCGAGGGCCATGCGCATGGAAGCCCGGATGCGCTCGTCGTCCTCCACGAGCAGGAGGCGCCCGGTCATGGACCGACCGGGACAGCGCCGTCAGAGTGCCGCGCCAACGGCGCCGGTGCAGCGATCAGGTGTCGAGCCAGATCTGCGATGTCCAGATCGTTCCCACGATCATGCCGTACGCCTTGCCACCGGCGGGTGTGGTCGGATTGTTGAAGTTCTGGACGTTGCTGGCGGCCACGATGCTCCAGGTGGCGCGGTCGTTCCAGATGTAGGGAAGGTCGACGTTGAGGCGTTGGGCGATCTGCTGGTACGCCTGGGCCCGGACGGCCTGGTCGGTCGACTGTCGGCCCTTCTGGAGCAGCACCTCTATCTGGGGGTCCTTGTTCTCGGCGAAGTTCGGTGACAACTTCAGAGCGGGGAAGATCTCGGTGGGGCTCCACCACAGGTAGTTGAGGTCGGGATCGACAGCGGCGAATTGGCGCCATGACACAGCTTGGAATTCGCCGGCCAGGGCATCGTTGATCTCGTCGGCCTGCTGCAGATTGGTCAGCGAGACCTGCATGCCCACCGCCTGGAGCCGGGCCTGGAGATACTCGGCCGCCTGAATGGCCGATCCCGACGTCGTGGTGGACAGGGAGAAGGACACGGGCTGGCCCGTCTCGCTCTCGACCTCCTTGACGAGGGCCTTTGCGGCGGTCGGGTCGAAGGCCGGGTAACCACTGTTGGGCGTGTAGTAGGGCGACCCGGGGACGAAGGGCTGGTTGGTGGGGGCGTTCACGTTCAGGTCGATAATCCTCGAGTACGCCTTGGAGTCGATGGCCATGGCCATGGCCCGGCGCACCTTGATGTTGTCCATGGGCGCTTTCGCCAGGTTGCACATGATGAAGTTCATGTCGGGCTCGCCCACGACATGCTGCGAGTCGTCGATGAAGCCGTAGCTGTCGTTGTCGCGGAACTGCAGGATCACCTCGGGGACGTCGGTGTGCATGATGTCGATGGTGCCCGACTTGAGCGACGAGGCCCGGGAATCGGCATCGACGATAGGCATGTAGGTGATCTGGTCCAGATAAGGCTGTCCGGTGCGCCAGTAATGCGGGTTGCGCTTGGAGGTGAAATGGCTGTTCGGCACCCAGTCCTCGAAGACGAAGGGTCCGCTGCCGACCGGGTGCATGCCACCGTTCTTGTTGGCGATCATGGAGGGGGCGATGATGTAGCCGCCCTGGCCCCCGATACCCCCGGCGAGATAGGCGGGGAAGGGTACCCAGGGCTGCTTGAGGGTGATGACCACGGTGTTGGCGTCGGGGGCGGTGATGGCGCTCGTGTCCGGCGACGTGAGCGACGGGGTGAGGCTGATGCCGAGCTCGCCGGTGAGAAAGTGCTCGAGGCTGCCGGCGATGGCGGCGGCGTCACAGGTGGTGCCGTCGTGGAAGAGCACGCCGGGGCGGACCTCGATGGTCCACGTGGTGTATTCCTCGTTGGGTGTCACCGACTTGGCCAGGTAGGGCTGGACGCTGCCGTCCTGGGCGATGATCGTGAGGGGGTCGAAGACGGTGCGGGCATAGAGGACCCCGGTCTCGTCGAAGCGGCCCGTGGCGGGGTCGAAACTCGTCTCCTCGGCTTCGACCCCGAAGATCAGGCTGCCGCCGGTTTTCGGCGTGGCGCTCGAGATGCCGTCGCGCGGACCCGTCGACTTGGGGGCACCCGAACCGGTCCCTGAGCTGCAGGCGGCCAGTAGACCGCCCGCCCCCATACTGGCGGCGGCGACACCGGCGGCGCCGGCGGCCCCCCGGGCTAGGAACGATCTCCGGTCGATGCGGTCAGGCACGGTTGGCTTTCCTCCCTGTCAGGCTGTCGACGTCCCGGTGTCAGGGTGGCCTCGCCCCGCAAAGGGGGTCCCGCCCAGTCACGCGGGGTGGCACCCTCCACCGGAGCCAGAGGATAGCTCCAGGTGGGCTGGGCCACAGGTAACGTGGGGCTATGGCCTGGAACGTCGAGGCGTTCTCGCGTTCTCTGGGTGGTTTGTCGCCCGAAACCGTGCGTGCGTACCGCGGCGACGTCCGGGCCTTCGGCGAATGGGCCGACAGAGGGGGAGTAACCGAACCGGCTGATGTCGACCGTCTCCTTCTGCGCCGGTACCTGGCGTTTCTGTCGACACGGCGTTACGCGCGGACCACGATGGCGCGCAAGGCGGCGGCGCTGCGGTGCTACTTCTCGTGGTCGGCGCGCCGGGGGGACGTGGGCGTCGATCCGGCGCGCCGGCTGACCGCTCCGAGCGGGGGCGCCCGCCTGCCGCGGGTCCTCGACCGTGGCGAGCTCGCGGCCATGCTCGACGGCCCCGCCTCCGGCGAGCGCGCCGCCGCCACGCCGTCCCCACCGGGCAATCGTGGGTCCACCGCCACAGGCGATCGGAAGGCGGCCACCAGGGCGCGCGACGACGCCGTTCTGGAGCTCCTCTACGGGTGCGGCCTACGGGTGGCGGAACTGTGCGGCCTTGATCGCAGCGACATCGACGTCCGGAGCAGGGTGGTCACGGTCTGGGGAAAGGGCGGCCGCCAGCGGCGGGTGCCGATGCACGATCTCTGCGCCGGGGCGGTCGCACGCTGGATGGAGCACGGGCGAGAGCCTTGGGCCGGACCGGATTCGCCCGGGGAGGCGGTCTTCCTCAATCAGGCGGGCCGGCGGCTGGGGCCCCGTGACGTCCGCAGGCTCCTGGAGCGTCGTTCGCCTGTTCCGACGCACCCCCATGCCCTCAGGCACAGCTTCGCCACGCACCTTCTCGATGGCGGTGCCGACCTGCGGGTCGTGCAGGAACTGCTCGGGCACGCCAGCCTCCAGACGACCCAGGTCTACACTCATGTCAGCAAGGAGCGGTTGCTCTCCGTCTACGGAGCGACGCACCCCCGAGCATAGGGAGAGTCGGTGACAGAGGACGACGGCTCGACGGCCCGTTTGTGGGTGGAGTACAAGCAGAGTGGCGACCGTCGCATCCGCGACCAGCTGATCGTCCTTTACTCACCGCTGGTGAAGTACGTAGCCGCCCGTGTGGCGGTTGGTCTCCCCCAACATGTCGACGGCGCGGACCTGGCCAGTTACGGGGTCATCGGGCTGATCGACGCCATCGACCGGTACGACCCGGTCCGGCAGGTCAAGTTCGAGACATATGCCATTCCCCGTATCAGGGGCGCCATCATCGACGAGCTCCGTGCCATCGACTGGGTGCCGCGATCTGTGAGGGCCAAAGCACGGTCGGTGGAACAGGCCTACGCATCGTTGGAGGCGACGCTGTTGCGGACGCCGACCGATGCCGAGGTGGCCGACGAGCTCGACATCTCGGAACAAGACCTCCAGGACATCCTCCGTCAGATCTCCTTCGTGGGTGTGGCCGCCCTGGACGAGGTCTTTCTGGTCGGAGGCGACCGCAGCGAGCGCACCACCCTCGGTGACACCATCCCCGACGCGTCGGCCGGACCGGTGGCGATGTTCGAGGACAAGGAATCCAAGGAGATCCTGTCCCAGGCCATCATGCAGCTCGGCGACCGGGAACGGACGGTGCTGTCGCTCTACTACTACGAAGGTCTCACCCTGGCGGAGATCGGGGAGATCCTCGGTGTGACCGAGAGCCGGGTCTGCCAGATTCATACCAAGGCCGTTCTCCAGCTTCGGGCCCGTCTGAGCGATCGGTCGACCGACGGGACGGACCCTCCGGCCCGGGGCCGGGCCAGCGGCGGACGGCGGGGAAGCCAACAGAGCGTCGCCCGAACCGGCTGACGAGAACCCGGCCGATTGGCCTGGGGTCCGACGGGCCTCAAGGGCCGGCGGCATGTGAAAGAGGCCGCGGGGGTCGAGTACGATAAGGCGTTCCTCACCCCCCGGTGGGGAAGTCATGAACACACCGAAGCACCCGAGCGCGTCCACGGTCGTCCCTCTGCGGGGGCGCAGCGCCGGGGAAGGACAACCGATGGGAGGACCAAGCTGTGGCCGTCGTCACGACACGGCAGTTGCTGGAGGCCGGTATGCATTTCGGCCACCAGACACGCCGGTGGAACCCGAAGATGCGTCGCTTCATCCTGGGCGAGCGCAACGGGATCTACATCATTGATCTGAACAAGACCCTGGCCGGTCTCGAAGAGGCCTACGGGTACGTCAGGGACCTGGTGGCGAAGGGGGGATCGTTCTCTTCGTCGGCACCAAGAAGCAGACCCAAGGACCCATCGCCACCTATGCCCGGGCCTGCGGAATGCCCTTCGTCAACGAGCGGTGGCTGGGCGGGATGCTGACCAACTTCACGACGATCTCGTCGCGGACGGGCAAACTCCGGGAGTACGAGGCGATGGAGCGGGCCGGCGACTTCGACGCCATGCCGAAGAAGGAAGGCTTGAAGCACCGCCGGGAGCTGGAGAAGCTCCGGCGCAACCGCGGTGGTATCCGGGACCTCGACCGACTCCCGGACACGGTCTTCGTGATCGACACGAAGAAGGAGCACATCGCCGTCACCGAGGCCAACAAGCTCGGTATGCCGATCGTGGCCGTGGTCGACACGAACTGCGACCCGGATGTGATCACCTACGTGATCCCCGGAAACGACGACGCCATCCGGTCCGGTGCGCTCATGTGCCGAGTGCTGGCAGAGGCGGTCATCGAGGGCCGGTGGGTCGCCGAACATCAACGCAAGGTGGCACCACCGGCACCGGCACCGACACCTCGGGGACAGCTCCGACGGGCCGGCGCCGGTACGACGGGGACACTCGACCCGAGTGCCGGCATCGCACCCGAGGATCCTGCGGCGGGAGCGGGTGAGGCATCGGCCAACGGGGGTTCTGCGTCCGCTCCGCCCCCGGCTGCCACTGCTCCGGCTCCGGCCACTGCCACTCCGGCTCCGGCCACTGCCACCGAGGCGGCCCCGGCGGAGAATGCTCCGACGGCGTCCGTGACGGCACCGGAATCTTCGGCGACAGAGGTCGCCCCGAGTGAAACCCCGGCCGAGGAACCGCCCGCGAGCCCTACCGTGGCGCCGGCCGAGGAGGGCTGACGTTCATGGCCGCCTTTACCGCCAAGGATGTTCAGAGTCTGCGCCGGGCCACCGGCGCGGGCATGCTCGACTCCAAGCGCGCCCTGGAAGAGAAGGATGGCGACATGGAAGCGGCCAAGCAGTGGCTGCGGGAGCAGGGCCTGGCTGGCGCGGCCAAGCGGGCAGACCGCGAAGCGACGCAGGGTGCCGTGGCGCTCGGGGTGTCGGGACGCAACGCGTCCATCGTGGAGCTGCGCAGTGAGACGGACTTCGTTGCCATGTCGGAGGCTTTCGTGTCACTGGACAGCGAATTGGCCGAAGCGGTGGCGATCAAAGGCGATGTGGCCGCCAAGGACGCGGCCGGGGCCATCGACGAGCTGAAGACGACTCTCAAGGAAAACATTTCGCTCGGGCAGGTGGTCCGCTTCGAACTGGGTGATGGCAGCACACTCGGCACTTACCTCCACATGCAGTCGGGTCGGGGAGTCAACGCCGTAATGGTCGAGATCAAGGCCGCCACCGAAGAACTGGCCCACGACGTCGCCGTCCACATCGCCTTTGCCCGTCCCGTCTACCTTCGTCGAGAGGATGTTCCCGAGGAGGAGGTGGCGGCGGAACGGGCCACAGTGGAGGTCATCTCACGCAACGAGGGCAAACCTGACGCGGCTCTGCCCAAGATCGTCGAAGGCCGCATGAACGGCTGGTTCAAGGAGCGGTGCCTGCTCGAGCAGCCGTATGCCAAGGACGAGAAGCGCAGCATCGCCGACCTGATCGGGAGCGCCGAAATCGTGCGATTCGCTCAGGTCGTCGTCGGCGGCTAGGTCCCAGGCCGCGGCGGTGACGGGATCGGGCGGTCCAGCGTCAGGCAACGGGGTGAAATCCCGTCGTCGTGTCGTACTCAAGATGTCGGGCGAGGCGCTCGCCTCCTCGGCCTCGGACGAGACGATCGACGCCGCCGTCGTCGAGCGCCTGGCGCGTGAGATCGCCACTGTCCGAGAAGAGCTCGATCTGGAGCTGGCCATCATGGTGGGGGGCGGCAACATCTGGCGGGGGACGACCGGAACCGGCCAGGGGATGGACCGGACCACGTCCGACACCATGGGCATGTTGGCCACGGTCATCAACGCCCTGGCTCTACAGGATGCGGTCGAGCGCCTCGGCCCTCCCACGCGCGTCCTGTCGGCGGTGCACATGGCCGAAGTGGCCGAGCCCTACATCCGACGCCGGGCCATCCGCCATCTCGAGAAGGGGCGGGTCGTCATCTTCGCCGCCGGTATGGGCAATCCCTATTTCACCACCGACACCTCCGCCGCCTTGCGGGCGGCCGAGATCGAGGCGGAGATCCTGCTGAAGGGCACCCACTCGGGGGTGGACGGGGTCTACAGCGCCGACCCCAAGCTCGACCCCACGGCGACGCGCTACGACAAGCTCGCCTTCATGGATGTGGTCAACCGAGACCTCCGGGTCATGGACCTCACGGCCATTACCTTCTGCAAGGACAACGGGCTTCCTGTCCTGGTCTTCGACCTGATGGGGCCGGGGAACCTCCGCCGTGCGCTCGCCGGCGACGAGATCGGTACGCTGATCCAGTGATGGACGACGACCTGTCCCTGGTGGTCCTGGCCGACGCCAAGGACCGCATGGAGAAGGCGGTGGGGCATACCCAGACGGAGTTCGGAGGCGTCCGCACGGGGAGAGCCACCTCCGGCCTGGTCGAACACCTGCGCGTGGACATCTACGGGGCCGAAGTGGAGCTGCGCCAGGTGGCGGGGCTGAGTGTGCCCGAGGCGCGCATGCTCGTGATCTCCCCTTATGACAAGACCACCCTCACGGCCATCGAGAAGGCCATCCAGGGTTCGGATCTGGGTATTACGCCGTCCAACGACGGCAATGTGATCCGCCTGGCCTTCCCACCTCTCACAGAGGAGCGCCGCAAGGACCTGGTGAAGGTCGTGCGTCACAAAGCGGAGGAGGGGCGCGTCGCCATCCGGAATCTCCGGCGCGCGGCGCGTCACGAGCTCGAGGCGCTGGAGCGTGACGGCGACCTTTCCTCTGACGACCTCGAGCGGGTCGAGAGCGATCTGGAAAAGCTCACACGGGAGATGGTGGCGGCGGTCGACAAGCTCCTGTCCCACAAGGAGCAGGAGCTGCTCGAAATCTGACCCAGCCCGGCCCCTGGGGCCGGTCAGGAGGCGACGTGGACGAGGGCGACGAGGACGGGTACGAGTCGGAGACGGATTCTTTCGCCGACCCTGTCACCGAGCGCGTCCGGATCATCGGTGCCGAGCCGGTGGGGACCGCTCCTGTGGCTCCGAACAGCCCGTCGTCGACGGCGGGGCCGTCGACCGGTGCCGCTGCCTATCCCGACGACGCCACCGGACCCGTGACGTCGACCGAAGGGAGCTACCGGGCCGACGCCGAGAACGACGAGGTCGAGCGATGGACGACTCCCGACGCCGGCGGCGGCGAGCACAGGCGTCCGGTACCGGCATGGTTGGACGACACCGACGACACCTTGGGTGAAACCCCGCTGTCGACGGATCTGCCCCACTGGACGGATCCTCCCACCGGCCAGATCCCGGCCGTCCTCGATCGACGCAGCGAAAACGACGTCGAGCAGGGGGACTGGTCGGCTTCGGGCGACGCCGGGCCGGCCTGGCGCGAGCACCGGCACGAGTGGGACGACAGTTCGTTCGACCCGTCGCTGTTGGCGGACGAAACCACGCGTGTGGGTGCGTTGGAGGAGACACCGCTCGAAGAACGCCAGCCATGGGAATTCGATGATCTCGGCACGCCCGCGGCGGGGATGGCCACGGACTGGGCGTCGCGACCGGAGAGTACGACCGGCGCTCGCCCCGGTGAGGCGGATGTCGACCACGGCAAGGTGACGGCGGCACCGAGGGGCACACAGGCCTCGATCGAGACCGACGAGGATGTGACACCGGAGCTCCCCGGGGCGCGCACCACCACGGGGGCCAACGGGGTTCCCTCGATCAGCTCGTCGCCGCTGCGGGCATCGTCGGATCCCCACTCCCCGGCCGCCGTCCCGGGGGCTAGGAGTCGCAGACGACGGGCTCCGACCCCTGAGGGGCCCGGCGGTGGCTCCGGCCGCAATGTCCCGCTGTCGGTGGCCACCGGGCTCGGTTTCGCGGCGGTCGCCGTGGCCTGCTTCGAGCTCGGCAGCGTCGCCACCGTGGCGCTCACCACCGTGGTCGTCGTCCTGGCCGCAGCCGAGGCCTACGCCGCGCTCCGACGATCCGGGAGCCATCCGGCGACCCTGCTCGGTCTGGTCGCCACCGGCGCCGCCATGGTGGCGGCCTATGCCAAGGGTGTCTCGGCGTTGCCTTTGGTCCTCGTCCTGCTGATCGTCGCCTCGATGGTCTGGTACCTGGTGGGAGCCGAGCGGGGGTCACCGGTGGCCGGCATCTCCGCCACCGTCTTCGGCTTCGCCTGGGTCGGCCTCCTCGGTTCGTTCGCCGGGCTCATGCTCGCCCCCAGCCAATACCCTGATCGTCACGGTGTCGCCTTCCTGTTCGGGGCCGTCGTGGCCACCGTGGCGGCCGACGTCGGGGCCCTCGTGATCGGTGGCTGGCGGGGCCGCCATCCGTTGGCGCCGAACGTGAGTCCCCACAAGACCTGGGAAGGCCTGATCGGCGGGGCCGTGTTCGCCGTCCTGGTGTCGGCGGCCCTCACCGGTCACGTGCACCCGTGGACCCCGGCCAAGGCGGCCGTCCTCGGGGTGGTGGCGGCGGTGCTGAGCCCCATCGGGGACCTGTGCGAGTCGCTGATCAAGCGGGACCTCAATCTGAAGGACATGGGCTCGCTCCTGCCGGGCCATGGAGGGGTGCTCGACCGGGTCGATGGCCTGCTCTTCGTCCTGCCTGCGACGTATTATCTGGTCCGAGTGCTCCACCTCGGGTGAGGTGCGGAAAGGGGCCACGCCGATGACGGGGGGCCAGGAGCGATCGGGGCAACCGGTCACGGTCAGCATCGTGGGGTCCACGGGGTCGATCGGCAGCCAGGCCCTGGATGTGATCAGCTCCGAACCCGGTCGGTTCCGGGTCGTCGCCCTCGGCGCATGGCGCTCGGTCGACCTCCTCGCCGCCCAGGCGCGCCAGTTCCGGCCCGAGGTCGTCGCCATCGGCGACGCCGCGCTTGCCGTCGACCTGGCATCGGCGCTGCCACCGGGCACCGATGTGGTCACGGGGGTCGAGGGACTGGCGGCCATCGCCCCCCTCGGGGAGGTGGTGGTGAACGCCGTGGTCGGGTTCGCCGGTCTGCCGGTGACACTGGCCGCCCTGGAGGCGGGCCGTCGGCTCGCCCTGGCCAACAAGGAATCGCTGATCGCCGGGGCCCCGGTCGTCCAACGAGCCCGCCTCACCCCGGGGGCTGAGATCGTGCCGGTCGACTCCGAGCACTGCGCGTTGCACCAGTGCCTGCGGGCGGCCCGGGCTCCCGACGAGGTGGCGCGACTGGTGCTTACCGCCAGCGGAGGCCCGTTCCGGGGACGGACCCGGGCTGAGCTCCAGGGGGTGACAGTTGAGGAGGCGTTGGCCCATCCCACCTGGCGGATGGGGCCCAAGATCAGCGTCGACTCGTCGACCTTGATGAACAAGGGCCTCGAGGTCATCGAGGCCCACGAGTTGTTCGGGGTCGATTACGACCGGATGGCGGTGATTATTCATCCACAGTCCGTCGTACACTCAATGGTGGAGTTCACCGATGGTGCCACCGTCGCCCAGCTCTCGAATCCTGATATGCGCCTACCCATCGGTTATGCCCTCGCCTACCCCGACCGACTCAAGCACCCGTTCGGTGCCATCGACTGGGCCACGTTGAACCGTCTCGACTTCGAGCAGCCCGACCGCGACGTCTTTGTCTGTCTCGATCTGGCCGAGCAGGCCGGTCGGGCCGGCGGACTCGCCCCGGCGTGGCTGAACGCCGCCAACGAGGTGGCGGTGGCCGCCTTTCTCGACGGCCGCATGGGATGGGGTGCCATCGCCGAGGTGGTGGCTGACACCATCGATGCGTGCGAACAGACCCCGGTGTCGGCGGCCGGGGACGTGATCGAAGCCGATCGCCATGCTCGGGCCCGGGCCGAGCAGGCTGTCCGACGCCGCGGGCTGGCCGCATGAGCGACATCTCGGAGGCGTCCGACATCGTCGTCCGGGCGCAGTCCACCAACGGGGATCACCCCGAGGCGGCCGGCGTTGCCGGTAACGGCGCATGGCACGGTGACCGTGACGAATCGGGACCGGAAACGGATTACCGGGAGCCGAACGGGTCCATCGTCCAGCTGTTGGCCATCGTCGCCGCCATCCTGGCGATTTCCATGCTCACCCACTCCGTGGACCTGCTGATCGTCATCGTGGCCATCATCGCCATGGTGATGATCCACGAGCTCGGCCATTTCGCCACGGCCAAGTGGAGCCACATGAAAGTCACCGAATACTTCCTCGGCTTCGGTCCCCGGCTGTGGTCATTTCGTCGGGGCGAGACCGAGTATGGCGTCAAGGTTCTTCCCCTCGGCGGCTACGTGAAGATCATCGGGATGAGCAACACCGAGGAAGTCAACCCCGCCGACGAGGCGCGGACCTATCGGCAGCAACCCTTCCACAACCGTCTCATGGTGGCGCTGGCGGGCTCCTTCATGCACTTCGTGATGGCCTTCGTCCTTCTCTGGGGACTCTTCGTCTTCGTCGGCCAATCGCAGCCGAGTACCACCGTGGCCGGCTTCTCGGCCGTGGTCCATGGCATCGACCCCGCCCGCAACGCCGGGCTCCGCCCCGGCGATGACATCGTTTCCATCGATGGCCACACCGTGACGAGTGCCGCCGAATTGCAACAGACCGTCGGCAGCCACGCCGGGATCCCGCTTTCGATCGTCGTCGAACGAGGCAATCCGGCGCGACAGGTGACGCTCACGGTGACGCCCGCACTGCCCTCGGGCAAAACGGGCAAGGACGATGCCAGGATCGGGATCCTCATCGGCAACTCAACGGTGACCGTCTCTCCGATCCACGCTCTGGGCACGGCGGCCGTCTGGGTCGGGCGGATCACGACGGGCACGTTGTCGGCTCTCGGCCATACGTTCTCGCCCCACGGACTCAGCTCCTTCTTCGGACAACTCGACAACACCAAGGCGGCCGACGCCGCGGCCAAGACCGACAGTCGGCCCGTGTCACTCCCGGGGGCGGTGCGTCTGGCCGACCAGGCGGCCAAGAGCGGCGCCGGCGACCTGCTCGGAGTGCTCGCCACCATCATCATCGCCGTGGGACTCATCAACCTCGTGCCCATGCTCCCGCTCGACGGCGGCCATGTTCTCGTGGCCGTGTACGAACGGATCCGTAGCCGCAAAGGCAAGCCCTACCGCGCCGACGTGAACAAGCTCATTCCGGTGGCGTCGGCTTTCGTTCTGTTCCTGGTCATCTTCGTGGCCGCCGCCGTCTTCCTCGACATCGCTCACCCCATCGCCAACCCCTTCCAGTGACAGCGCACCGCCAGAACACCACACGCCGTCCGACCCGTCAGATCCGGGTGGGATCGGTGGCCGTCGGTGGCGATGCCCCCATCTCCGTGCAGTCCATGACGACGACGAAGACGGCCGATGTCGAGGGAACGCTCAGCCAGATCTACGCCTTGGCGGCCGCCGGAGCCGACATTGTGCGGTGCACGTGCAATGAGCAGGCGGCAGCCGAAGGACTGGCCCACATCGTTCCCCGATCACCGGTGCCGATCATCGCCGACATCCATTTCCACCACGAGATGGCTCTCGGTGCCCTCGAGGCCGGAGTCCAGGGACTTCGTCTCAACCCGGGTAATTTGCGCAAGGAAGCCGAGATCAAGCAAGTGGCGGCCGAGGCCAAGGACAGGGGCGTGCCCATCCGCATCGGGGTCAACGCCGGTTCGCTGCACCCGGATCTCTACAAGCGCTTCGGAGGAGCCACCCCCGAAGCCATGGTGGAGTCGGCCCGCATGGAGCTCGCCTACTTCGAGGAGGTCGGGTTCAGCGACGTGAAGATCTCGGTCAAGGCGTCGTCGGTGGCGCTCATGATCGAGGCCTACCGGTTGGCGTCGGAGACGTTCGACCACCCCCTCCATCTCGGTGTGACCGAGGCTGGACCACCTCCGGCAGGGCTCATCAAGGGGACGGCCGGTATCGCCACCCTCCTGGCCGAGGGGATCGGTGACACCATTCGCTACTCCCTCACGGCCGACCCGGTCGAAGAAGCACGAGCCGGCCGGCAGCTGCTCGAGGCCATGGGACTGCGCGAACGCAAGGGTCTCGACCTCATCGCTTGTCCATCGTGCGGGCGGGCCGAGATTGACGTGATCGGGGTGGCACGCGCCGCCCAGGAGGCACTGGAATCGCGCAACCTCCCCATTCAGGTGGCGGTGATGGGATGTGTCGTGAACGGTCCGGGCGAGGCGCGTGAAGCCGATCTCGGCATCGCCGCCGGTCGCAAGAGAGGTCACCTGTTCATCAAGGGCAAGATCATCCGTGTCGTCCCCGAGGACGAGATGGTCTCCGCTCTGGTGGAGGAGGCCGAGAAGCTCGTGGCCGAGGGGATCGAGGCCCGCATGGCGGCCGCCGACGTCGGCGCCGAAGCCGAGGCCGAATCCGATCGGCTGGCATTGCTCGAGAACAGGGGCGATGACGCCAACCACAGTGCGGCCAAGGTCGAGATCATCCGCAAGAAGATGCACGAGGACCAGGCCGACACCCGGTAAGCGTCCCCGAGGGCCCGGTGTGTCAGTAGGCGCGGCCCACCACTGCCTGCTGGGCGGCAATCGTCGCCGCGTCGTCATCGGCGCCGGGAAGACCTCCGTCGGCCGATTGGATGCAGCGGACCGATATTCCGGCTCTGTTGAGTCTGGTCTCTCCGTCGCCAGCGAGGACGGCCATGGGCACCACGGCGAACCCCGTGCTGGCTGCTTGTTCGGCTTCCTCCAGAGTGGCCACGTCCACGGTATGGGTCCGCCGGAGCTCGAGGGCCTCGTCGAACAGAGCCGCATGGATGGCGTCGAGAGCCCCGGTCACGGCGGCGGCGACGTGCGGGAGCGCCACCGAGGTCTTCGTCCCCGTGTCGCGACGGGCCAGCACGACGGTGCCCTCGGCGAGATCGCGCGGTCCCACCTCGACCCGTAGAGGCACACCCTTCAACTCCCAGTCCACCACCCGGCGTCCGAACGAGGTGTCGGTCCGGGCGTCCAGCTCGACCCTCAGACCGGCATCGCTCAACTCGGCCGCCAGCGCGGCGGCGGCGTCACCGGCGCCGTCATCGGCCCGAGCGAGCACCACCACCACCTGGACCGGGGCCAGACGCGGCGGTAGTCGCAAGCCGTCGTCGTCTCCGTGCACCATGACCAAGGCTCCCATCAGCCGGGTCGACACGCCCCACGACGTCTGCCACACGTAGGACTGAGTGCCGGACTCGTCGAGGTAGGTGATGTCGAAGGCCCGGGCGAAGTTCTGTCCCAACTCGTGGCTCGTGCCCATCTGCAGAGCCTTGCCGTCGCGCATCATGGCCTCACAGGCCCACGTGGTGGTGGCGCCGGCGAAGCGCTCGTTGTCGGTCTTGCGGCCGGTGATGACGGGAATGGCGAGGACGTTCACCATGACGTCCTCGTAGACATCCGACAGGATCTGCAGGGCGAAGTTCCGGGCATCGGCCTCGGTGGCGTGCGCCGTGTGCCCTTCCTGCCATAGGAATTCCGTCGTCCGAAGGAACAGCCGGGGGCGCAACTCCCACCGCACGACGTTGGCCCACTGGTTGATGAGCAGCGGAAGATCACGGTAGCTCTGGATCCACTTGGCGAAGTACGAGTTGATGATGGTCTCGCTCGTGGGCCGCACCACCACGGGTTCCTCGAGCTGCTTGCCCCCACCGTGGGTCACGACGGCCAGCTCGGGACTGAAGCCCTCGACGTGCTCCGCCTCCCGTCGGAGGTAGCTCTCGGGGATGAGGAGCGGGAAGTAGGCGTTTGCCACCCCGGCCGCTTTGATCCGGGTGTCTATCTCGGCCTGCATCCGCTCCCAGATGGCATAGCCGTAGGGGCGGATGACCATCGTGCCCCGGACCGGTCCGTTGTCGGCCAGCTCTGCCTTGGCCACGATGTCCTGGTACCAGCGGGGGAAGTCGATCGACTGGGGGGTGAGGGGGCTCTTGGCCATGTGCCCGCCGATGCTACGGGTTGCTGGAGCGGGGCTCGGAAAACCGACGCGACACTCGGTACGGGAAGTGCGGCCACAGAGCGTTTCTGTGTGTGGACCCTCACTGTGCGAGACGCTCGGACCTGGTCAGGGGCCATCGAGGAGACTGATCGACGGCGGAAAGAGACTGGTATAATCGCTGCGCCGTTCAGACACGGAGTGGAGTGGTGCGTCGAAGCGTGGGCTGGCAGCCCACGCTTCTTCTTTCATCATGCTGTTCCCGGTGGCGGCCGGTATGGCCCGGGCCATCAGGGGTCCGGAGTGGAGCATGGAAAGGAGGTGGCGACCAGGTGGGTGACGAGCTTACGGACCTCTTGGCGTCCACCCTGGCTCCACTCGGGTTGGAACTGGTGGACATGGAACTGCGATCGGGGACCGTCAGGGTCGTGGTCGACCGCGGCGATGGCGCCGATCTGGAGATGATCGCCGAGGCCACACGTGCCGTGTCCGCCGTGCTCGACACCCACGATCCCATGCCCGGGCAGCACTACACCCTGGAGGTCTCGAGTCCCGGGGTCGAGCGGCCACTGAGGACGCCGGGGCACTTCGTTCGGGCCGTGGGCGAGACGGTCACCATCCGCACGACGACGGGGAGTCAAGGCGATCGTCGCGTCACGGGTCGAGTGGCCTCGGCCGACTCCGATGGATTTGTCCTTGAGGGTGACGATCTGCCCGAGGGTGGGCGACGCTTCTCGTACGACGAGGTGGAGCGGGCCCGCACTGTCTTCGAATGGGGCGGCAAGCCGCGCCCTTCGAGTGGTCGCCGTCACGGTTCCGCGCAGCACCGAGCGGTTCCCTCACCACGTGGTGCCGACAGGGAGAAGGTCACGACCTCATGAGCACGAACTTCGAATTTCTCGACGCCCTCGGACAGATCGCGCGCGACAAGGGCATCTCGGTCGAGACGTTGTTCGACGCCTTGGCCAACGCTCTCGTCGCCGCCTACAAGCGACGGCCGGGCGCCGCCGAGGAAGCCGTCGTCACGATCGATCCCGAGTCTGGGGAGATCCGCGTGTACGGCCAGGAGCTTGACGAGGACGGAAACGTCACTCGGGAATGGGACGACACCCCGAACGATTTCGGTCGTATCGCGGCCCAGACGGCCAAGCAGGTAATTCTCCAGCGCATCCGCGAGGCCGAGAGGGATCTCAAATACGAGGAATATGCCGGCCGAGAGGGCGACATCGTGACCGGCATCGTCCAGCAGACCGACAACCGTTACACCCTGCTCGATCTGGGCAAGGTAGAGGCCTTGTTGCCCCAGGCGGAACAGGTCCCCTATGAGCGCTACGAGCACGGCGCTCGTTTGAAGGCCTACATCGTCGAGGTCAGAAAGACGACCAAGGGCCCCCAGATCGTGGTCAGCCGTAGTCACCCGGGGCTGGTGAAGCGTCTGTTCGAGCTCGAGGTCCCCGAGATCTCCTCGGGCGTGGTGGAGATCAAGGCGGCGGCCCGCGAACCGGGACACCGGACCAAGATCGCCGTGTGGTCGAACGACCCGAACGTCGACCCGGTCGGCGCCTGTGTCGGGGCGCGGGGTTCGCGCGTCCGAATGGTCACCAACGAGTTGCGTGGTGAGCGGATCGACGTCGTCCCCTTCTCTGACGACCCTGTCGAGTTCATCCAGGCCGCTCTCCAGCCTGCGCGCGTCCGCGAAGTGCGGCTCGACGACGAGTCGGGAACGGCAACGGTGGTGGTGAGCGACTACCAACTGTCGCTGGCCATCGGCAAGGAAGGCCAGAACGCGCGCCTGTCGGCCCGCCTGTCGGGTTGGCGGGTCGACATCAAGAGTGAAACCCAGTTGGCCGAGGAGGAGGCCCGTTACGGCGAGGAGTGGGCCGAGGGCGAATGGGTCGAGAACGAGGCGGGGGAGATGGTCTGGCAGCCGGCTGAAGGCGGCGAGGCTGTCTCGGCCACCGAGTGGTCTCGTGTCGTTGCCGGCGACGAGGGCGCCGAGAAGGAATCCGAGCCGCAGAAGCCGGACGAGACGGTGGAGGCGCAGTCGCCCAGGTCGTCACCGGCCGAAGCGTCACCTGCTCCCGTCGAGGCGTCGGAGCCCTCCGACAGCCCTGGTGGACAGACTGTGAGCGAGGCCGAGGGGGGTTCGGCATAGCGGCGCACCGCACGTGCATCGGCTGCCGACGGGTCGCGACGACCGACCGGCTGGTGCGGGTGGTAAGGGGTTTTGACGGTGAGCTGCACCGGGGCGTCGGCCTGGCCGGGCGTGGCGCGTGGTTGTGCGCGGCCACTCCGTCGTGCGTGGAGCAGGCAGCCCGTCGAGAGGCGTTCGGTCGGGCTCTGCGGGGGCCGGTCGCCCCGGGGGCGGTCGACCGGCTGCGAGAGGATCTTCGCCGGGAATCTCCTCAGGGATGGTGTGGCCCCCAGGTGTGCGAGGATGGTGGCGCGGGCCCGATGGCTGGTCCGCGCCCAGAGGAAGAAGGATCGTAGGAGCCCGGTGCCGAAGAAGATCCGCGTCTACGAGCTTGCCCGCGAGCTCGGCCTGACGAACAAGGAAGCGCTCGACCTATGTGTGTCACTCGGCATCGGGGTCAAGAGCCACTCCTCCTCTATCGAGGATGCCCAAGCCGACAGGGTGCGTCGCAAGGCTGACCGCGAGGGCCTCCGTCGCGCCGTCCAGCCCGAGGATCCCGCCGACGAGAAGACAGCGGCGAAGTCGACCAAGGCCACGAAGGCAACCGCCGAATCGGTGAGCGCACCGTCGGGCAGCGCCACCGTGGGAAAGCCGGAACCGGCGGCACCCGTGGTTCACCCCGAGCGGTCACGCCTCATCACGAGCCGGCCCGCCAGCGAGGTCACGGCACCCCCGGCCCCGGTGGCACCGAGACCCGTGACGCGTCCAGTCCCCGTGGCGGCGGCGCCTGCGCCTGCGCCTGCGCCACCCCGGGCTCCCGTGCCGACCCGCGCCCCTGCGCCGTCCCCGGCCGTCACGCCACCGCCGGTTGTCGCCCCCGCGGCGTCGCCCGCCACTTCCGCCCCGGCGCGGGCCGCCGCACCGGGCCCGACGACGGCACCGGCGCCCCCGGCGCCCGCGCCCGTCCGCCCGCCGATCAGTGCGTCGGGCAAGGCCATTCCGCCGCCACCCGGCCCGCCCCGGTCCAATTCAGGTCGCCCCATTCCCCCGCCACCCGGGCGGCGCGCTCCCCCCGGACCCCGGCCCGGCGGTCCCCCCGGTGCCGGCGGACGTCCCTCCACCGGTGGTCCTCCCAGCCGATCGGGCGGTCCCCCGGGCCGCTCCGGCGGTGGGGGGTTCGGTGGAAGGCCCGGTGGAGGTCCCGGCGGCGGCGGTGGTTTCGGCGGCCGACCCGGTGGCGGTCCGCCTCCCCCCGGGCTCCGTGGCGGCCCCGGTGGCCGAGGTCGCCCACCGCCGCGACGTCCGCGTCGCCGTCGTCGCAACCTCGAGGAGCTCGAGCCGACGCAGCTGACCACCTACACGCCGTCCAACGCACCGGTTCCCGACGTCGAGGTGATCATCGAACGAGGCAGTACGCCGCGCGAGCTCGGACCGAAGCTCAACCGCTCCGCCGGCGATGTCATCCGCTTCCTCTTCCTCCAGGGCGAGGTGGTGACTGCGACCCAGTCGCTCAGCGACGACATGATCGAGTTGTTCGCCGCCGAGATCGGCGCCCAGATCCGCCTGGTCGATCCCGGCGAGGAGCAGGAAGCCGAACTCCAGGCCAAGTACTTCGACGAGGTTGAAGAAGAACGCGAGGAAGACCTCCGTCCCCGGCCTCCCGTCGTGACGATCATGGGTCACGTCGACCACGGCAAGACGCTTCTGCTCGACCGGATCCGATCGTCCAACGTGGTGGCCGGTGAGGCTGGAGGTATCACCCAGCACATCGGCGCTTATCAGGTCGAGGTGGGTGGACACCGGATCACCTTCATCGACACGCCCGGCCACGAGGCGTTCACCGCCATGCGCGCCCGTGGCGCCGACGTCACCGACATCGTGGTGCTCGTAGTGGCGGCCGACGACGGCGTCATGCCCCAGACCGTCGAGGCCATCGACCACGCCCGGGCGGCTGAGGTTCCCATCGTCGTCGCCGTCAACAAGATCGACCGGGACAACGCCGACATCAACCACGTCCTCCAGCAGCTGTCCGAGCGTGGGCTCGTGCCCGAGGCGTGGGGCGGCGACACGATCGTGGTTCAGGTCTCGGCTCTCCAGAACATCGGGATCGACGACCTCCTCGAGCAGCTGAATGTGGTGGCCGAGATCGAGGAACTGCAGGCGAGTCCCGAAGGTCGCGCCCAAGGTGCCGTCCTCGAGGCGAATCTGGAGGCAGGGCGCGGCCCGGTGGCCAACCTTCTCGTCGAGAGCGGCACGCTGCGTGTCGGGGACCCGATCGTGGCCGGCGCCGCCTGGGGACGCGTCAAGGCCCTCATCGACGACCACGGCGATCAGGTGAAGGAAGCCCCCCCGTCGACGCCCGTCCAGGTCCTCGGGTTCTCCGAGCCCCCGGCGGCCGGCGACGTCTTCCGCGTCACCTCCGACCAGTCGACGGCGCGCACCATCGGTGAAGCCCGCGAACGCCGCTACCGGGTCGCCGGCCACGCACCTTCGCCGACCGCACCCGGGGCACGCCTGGAGGATCTCTTCGAGCAGATCCAAAGAGGCGAAGCCGCCACCCTCAATCTGATTTTGAAGGCCGACGTCCAAGGCACGCTGGAGGCCATCACCGACAGCCTGCGCAAGCTCGAACGCCCCGAGGTCAAGCTGAGCTTCGTTCATCGAGGCGTCGGCGGCATCACCGAGAACGATGTCCAACTGGCCGTGGCCTCCAACGCCACCATCATCGGATTCAATGTCCGACCGGACCGCCGGGCGCGCGAGATGGCGGTGGAGCGCGACGTCGAGATCCGGACGTACGAGGTGATCTACAAACTTCTCGAGGAGATCGAAGCGGCCATGGTGGGCATGCTCGCCCCCGAGTTCGAGGAGATCGTCACCGGGGAGGCCGAGGTCCGCACCGTATTCCGTGTCCCCCGAGTGGGGGCGGTCGCCGGTTGCTACGTCCGCGACGGCGTGATCACACGGGGTTCAAAGGTCCGTTTCCTACGCGACGGTGTCGTCATCTGGAAGGGCACGATCACCTCGTTGCGCCGATTCAAGGACGACGCCCGTGAAGTGCAGTCCGGGTTCGAATGCGGGATCGGGCTCTCGGACTTCCAAGACCTGAAAGAAGGCGACATCATCGAGACCTTCGAGGAGCGCGAGATCCCGCGCACCTGAACACCCCGGGGCCGTCTCTGAACGTCAAGCAGAAGGCTATCCGGCACGGGCGGTGTGATCGAGGGATTCGAGTTCTCATTCGGACGTGGCGGCGTCACGGTCAAGGAGGAAGTGATGGTGCGCGGACGTCGGACCCATGACAAGGCACCATCGCCCTATCCGCGCACGGCGCGCGTGAACCAGGTGCTGCGCGAAGTCGTGGCCGACGCGCTGGAGCGCTTGTCCGACATCGACGACCGGCTCCGCTTGATCACCGTGACGTCGGTCGACACCACTCCTGATCTTCGCCGCGCCACCGTGTACCTGAGCTCGCTGTCCGATGACGCCGCCGAGGCCCTGTCCGACCAACGGATAGGCCTCCAGCGCCAGATCGGGCGTCAGGTGCGGCTGAAGCGCACGCCACTGCTCGAATTCGTCGCCGACCCGGCCGTGGCCCACGGGTTCCAGGTCGAAGAGATCCTGCGGCGTCTGCACGAGTCAGGCGACGGACCGGCCGAAGATGGTGGCAGCTAGTCGCCGGCGCGATGGGGAGGAGGGACCCATCGGGCTTGTGGTGGTGGACAAGGAGCCGGGCTGGACCTCCCACGATGTCGTGGCGCGCTGTCGTCGGCTCTTCGGCCAGCGTCGAGTGGGCCATGCCGGTACCCTCGATCCCGACGCCACCGGGATCCTTCTCGTCGGACTCGGCCGGGTCACAAGGACTCTGCGCTTCCTCACCGCGCTAGGGAAGCAATACGAAGCCGAGGTCGTTCTGGGCACGGCCACCTCGACCCTCGACGCGTCCGGTGAGGTGACCGGGACCTGGGACATGACAGCCGTCACACTCACCGACGTCCGACGCGCCACCGCCACCCTCACAGGGGACATCGAGCAGATCCCGCCCATGGTGTCCGCCGTCAAGATCGCCGGCCGTCGCCTCCACGAGATGGCGCGCGCCGGGCTCGAGGTAGACCGCCCACCCCGTCCCGTGACCGTGGACCGCTTCGATGTCCTGGCGCCGGGCGATACTCCCGGTTCGTACCGCGTCGTCGTCGAGTGCTCGTCGGGAACCTACGTCCGGACCCTGGCTGCCGATCTCGGCGCTGCTCTCGGCGGCGGAGCCCATCTGCGCGCCCTACGCCGGACCCGAGCCGGTTCGTTCGGGGTCGAGGAAGCTCATCGACTTGACGAACTCACCGCCGCCCACATCCTGACTCCGGTGCAGGCGATGAGGGACATGCCCCAGGTCGAGATCGACGATGCCGGCGCCCGTCAGGTGTCGCACGGTCTGGCCCTCGACAAGGTCGCGCTGGGTGCGCACGGGGACGGTCCCTGGGCCCTAGTCGACCATGGCGGACGGCTCCTGGCCGTCTACCAAGGCACCGACACCGACCGCATGGTCGCCGCCTGCGTTCTCATGGCCAGCGGATGAACGGCGTCGCAGGGCTTGGCGACACCCCAACTAACCTCGGTCTGATGGAGGTCGTCATCGGACCCGAGCACAGCGTCCCTGGGGTGCGGGGCTCCGCCGTCACCATCGGCGCCTATGACGGCGTCCATATCGGTCATCGCCATCTGATCGGCGTGCTGCGGTCGATGGCCGAGGAGCGCGATCTCGACACCGTCGTGGTGACCTTCGACCGTCACCCCGCCACCGTGGTCCGACCGGAGTCGGCCCCACTGCTGCTTACCGACCTCGACCAGAAGCTTGAGCTCCTCGCCTCCACCGGGCTCGACCGGACCGTCGTCGTGCGTTTCGACGAGACCCGGGCCAACGAGACGGCCGAGGATTTTGTCACCGAGGTCCTCGTCGATGCTCTGGGGGCCAAGTTGGTGGTGGTGGGTGAGGACTTCCATTTCGGCCACGGCCGTAAAGGAAACGTCGCTCTCCTCTCCGACATGGGCGCCCGGTACGGATTCGAGGTCATCGGCCTCGGCCTGGAGGCGGACAAAGCCGGCGAGGCCGTGTCCTCGACCAGTATCCGCCGACTGCTGGCCGACGGCGACGTATCCGGCGCCTCGCGACTCCTCGGGCGCCACCACCAGGTCCGGGGGGTGGTCGTCCCCGGAGACGGGCGGGGCGGCCCCGAGCTCGGATATCCGACGGCCAACCTCGATGTCCCCGCCGCCGTGGCCCTGCCCGGCGAGGGCATCTACGCCTGCTGGTACGAGCGCCCCGACGGATCGGTCCACCGGGCCGCCGCCTCCGTTGGACACCGCCCGACCTTCCATACCCCCGACGGAGCACTGCTTCTCGAGGCCTTCCTGCTCGATTTCGACGGCGACCTCTACGGCGAAGAGGCCCGGGTATCATTCGTGGAGCGCCTACGCGACGAGCGGCGATTCCCCGGTGTCGACGAGCTGATCGCCCAGATGGCCCTCGATGTCACCGCCACCCGGGCCGTGCTGGACGCGGCCTCCTCTGACGCCGCCCCTCTCTGACCAGGGGGGACGGATATTGCGGGACGGGGTCGGAACGGTCCTGCTACAGTCATGTGTCAGCCGGGGCGCCGTCCCGGTGGGATCCGGGTGGGGGCGACGGGCTTCGACGCCTGAGCCGCCCCCAAGCCATTCCGAGGTTGTTCTTCCCACATGCCCGACAAGCCTGCGACGATCGCCGAGTACCGCCTGCACGAGACCGACACCGGTTCTCCCGAGGTGCAGATCGCGCTCCTCACGGAGCGAGTAACCCACCTCACCGAGCACCTGAAGGTCCATAAGGGCGACCATCACACCCGGCGTGGACTGATGAAGATCATCGGTCAAAGGCGTCGGCTTCTCGACTACGTGAGGAACAACGACGTCGAGCGCTACCGGTCGATTATCGGCCGTCTCGGCATCCGCCGCTAGCGGTCCGGTCTCCCGGGCGGCCATCAGGCCGGGCGGGAACCACCTGGGCGGGGGAGACCCTTCCCGACAGAGGGCGGAGCCCCCGCCCGACAGAGTTCGTTCAGGGCACCTGGTCAGCCGTCAGCTGCCAGTCGCCGGTCACCCGTACCGGCTCGCACCGACCATCTGTCGCCACGATCACGATCACTCGATGATCAGGGCGGCGATGTTCAGCGCCGGCATCGGGGTGGTCGACGACTGGGAACTGGCCTGACAGGTGTCCGCGAGGTAGACGAGGAGACACATGGCGGACGCCATCAACGTGTCGGTCCCCATCAGTGGGACCGACCGCACACTTTCATTCGAGACGGGCAAGCTCGCCGGCCAGGCCGACGGAGCTGTTCTGGGTCGCATCGGCGACACCATGATCCTGGTCACGGCCACGGCGTCGAAGGGCGTTCGGGAGGGGACCGACTTCTTCCCCCTCACCGTCGACATCGAAGAGCGCATGTACGCGATCGGCAAGATCCCCGGTTCCTTCTTCCGCCGGGAAGGGAAGGCGCCGGACCAAGCCATCCTGACCGACCGGCTGATCGACCGGCCGCTGCGGCCGTCGTTCCCCGAAGGATTCAGAAACGAGGTCCACGTGGTCGGGACCGTCCTCGGTTCCGACCTGGAGAACCCCCACGACGTTCTTGCCATCAACGGCGCGTCGGCGGCCCTGATGCTGTCGGGCATCCCCTTCGACGGACCCATCGGGGCCGTGCGCGTCGCCTGGTCACAGGAGGGGACCTGGATCCCCCACGCCACCTACCAGGAAGGTGACGAATCGTGCTTCGAGCTCGTCGTCGCCGGCCGGGCACTGTCCGAGGAGCCCGGTGCCGAGATCGCCATCATGATGGTGGAGGCGGGCGGCACGGAGAAGTCCTGGGGCTACTACGAAGCCGGTACCCCCCGGGTTACCGAGGAGGTCCTCGCCCAGGGCCTCGAATCGGCCAAGACCTGGATCCGGGAGTCGATCGAGCTCCAGCGGGAGCTGGTGGCCAAGGCCGGCAAGAAGCCTCCCATCACGTACACCCTCTTCACCGACTACCAGGACGACGTCTACGCCCGCGTGACGGCAGTGGCGACGGACCCCATCACCAAGGCCAACGCCATCACCCAGAAGGCGGACCGCAACGCCGCGCTCGACGAGGTCACGGCATCGGTCATAGCTGACCTGGCCCCTGAGTTCCCCGAGCGAGAGCGTGAGATCAAGGCGGCCGTCCGCTCGCTCACCAAGAAGGTGGTCCGCACCCGGATCGTCGAGGAGGGCATCCGCATCGACGGTCGCGGCACATCGGACCTCCGCCCCCTGTCGGCCGAAGTCGATCTCCTTCCCACGGCCCACGGCTCGGGCCTCTTCCAGCGGGGCGAGACCCAGGTCCTGAACATCACCACCCTGGGCATGCCCCGCATGAACCAGATGCTCGACACCATCGGCATCGACGACTACAAGCGCTACATGCACCACTACAACTTCCCGCCCTTCTCCACCGGTGAGACGGGCTTCATGCGCGGACCCAAGCGACGTGAGATCGGACACGGCCTGCTGGCCGAGCGGGCTCTTTTGCCCGTGGTTCCCCTGCAAGAGGAGTTCCCCTACACGCTCCGTCTGGTCTCCGAGGTCCTCTCCTCGAACGGCTCCACCTCGATGGCTTCGGTCTGCGGATCGTCACTGTCGCTCATGGACGCCGGCGTTCCCATCAAGGCGCCCGTGGCCGGTATCGCCATGGGCCTCGTCTTCGACTCCGGTCGCTATGTCACGCTGACGGACATCCTCGGGGCCGAGGACGCCTTCGGTGACATGGACTTCAAGGTGGCGGGCACGAGCGACACCATCACGGCCCTCCAGCTCGATACCAAGATCGACGGGTTGCCGTCCGACGTCCTGGCTCAGGCTCTCACTCAAGCCCGCGACGCTCGACTGGCGATCCTCGAGGTCATGGCCGGAGTCATAGCCGGACCCCGGCCCGAGGTGGCCGATAACGCCCCCAAGATCGTCTCCTTCCAGATCCCGGTCGACCGGATCGGCGAGGTCATCGGACCCAAGGGCAAGGTCATCAACACCCTGCAAGCCGAGACGGGGGCGGACATCACCGTCGACGACGACGGCATGTTCGGCCTCGTGACCATCGGGGCCAAGGACAGTTCCGCCGTCGACGAAGCCCGCAAGCGGATCTTCCTGATCGTCGAGCCTCCCGAGGCCGACGTCGGAGCCGTCTACCCGGGCAAGGTCGTGAACATCACCAAGTTCGGTGCCTTCGTCAACATCCTCCCGGGGCGAGACGGGCTCCTGCACATCTCCAAGATCGGTGGCGGAAAGCGCGTCGACCGGGTGGAAGACGTCCTCTCTCTCGGGCAGGAGCTCGAGGTGAAGGTCGACGACATCGATCCCCAGGGCAAGGTGTCGCTGTCTCTCGTGGGAGACCCACCGGCACCGACCGGCGGGGGTGCGCCCAGCGGTTCGAGCGATCGAGGTAGTGACCGTGGCAGCGATCGCGGAAGTGACCGTGGGAGCGACAGTGGCCGTGACCGCGGTGGTGACCGCGGCGGTGACCGCGGCGGTGGTCGCGGCGGCGCGCCATCAGGATCATCGGTGGCCACGGCGGCGCCGGTGGCATCCTTCGAGTCCGCCTTCGAGGCCGAGCTCACGAGCGAGCTCGGTGATCTCGGCCCCGCACCGGCTGCCGGTAGCGACCGTGAACGCGGCGGCGATGACCGCCGCCCTCGGCGCCCTCGGCGTCGGTGATCGTCGGCTCTCTGCACCTGTCTGTTACCCCGCGGTACCGGCGGTGATCCGGACCGAGGTACTCGACTGCGGGATCCGCCTCGTCACCGAACCGATGGCCGACGTCCGGTCGGTGACGGTTGGTGTCTGGGTGGGGACCGGATCGCGCGACGAGGACGACGCCCGATCGGGCGCCTCGCATTTTCTCGAGCATCTCCTGTTCAAAGGCACCGAGTCCTGGAGCGCGGCTGACATCGCCGAGGCCGTTGACGAGGTCGGCGGCGACATGAACGCCTTCACCACCAAGGAGTACACGGCCTTCTACATCCGGCTGCTGTCCGAGGATCTTCCCCTCGGACTCGACGTCCTCGGCGCCATCATGACGGACCCGGCGTTGCGACCCGATGATGTCGAGGCAGAACGTCAGGTGATCCTGGACGAGATCCTCATGCATGCCGACGAGCCCTCCGACTTCGCCGCCGAGCAGTGCACGGGAGCGATGTTCCCCGACCATCCGCTCGGGCGCGAGGTCCTCGGTGTTCCGACGAGTGTGTCTGCCCTCGACGCCTCCGAGATCCGCCGCTTCTTCGACGCCCACTATCGAACGGGCAACCTCGTCCTCTCCGCCGCCGGCGACCTCGATCATGATCAGCTCGCTGCCGAGGTCGAGCGGCGCTTCGCCGGACGCGCCGGGGGCGGCGCTCCATCGCGGGTGCCGCCCGACGCTCCGTCGCAGACTTTGGTCGTCACCCGCCGTCCGACCGAGCAGGTCCATCTGGTGGTGGGCCAACGCGCACCGGGCCGGCACTCCGACGACCGCTGGGCGTTGGCTGTTCTCAACCACGTCCTTGGTGGTGGCATCGCCAGTCGTCTCTTCCAGGAAGTACGCGAACGGCGGGGCCTGGCGTATTCGATCTGGTCTGAGCGCACCCACTATGACGAAATCGGTTCGCTGGCCGTCAACGTCGGCACGGCCCCCGAGCACGCCCGCGAGGTTCTCGATCTTGTCTACGGCGAACTTGATCGTCTGGGCCAGCACGGCATCACACCCCGCGAGTTGGCCGTGGCCCGCGGCCATCTCCGGGCCGAGACCGTGCTGTCACTGGAGGACTCGGGGGCACGCATGTCCCGCGTGGGCTCCAGCCTGCTTTTGCACGGGCACGTGCTGGATGTGGATGATCTACTCGCCCGTGTCGACGCCGTCACTGTCGAGCACGTTGCCGACGTGGCCGGCAAGCTGGCTGACGAGCCCCGCACCTTGTCGGTGGTCGGCCCCGTCGACCGCCACGACTTCGAGTCATGACCTCGACGTTGAAGGTCGGCGTGCTCGGCGCCGGGGGCCGGATGGGCCGCGAGGTCTGTCGGGCCGTGTCCCAGGATCTTGATCTCGATCTGGTGGCCGCCGTCGATCCTCATCACACCGGTATCGATCTGCGTCAGGTGACTGGATCCGATGGGGCCGGAATCCAAATTGCCGGCAATGTCGACGCCCTCGAGCGCGCCGGGGCGGAGGTGGCGGTCGACTTCACCGTGGCCGATGTGGCCTTGCAGACCATGAGGTGGTGCGCGGCACACGGTGTTCACTGCGTCGTGGGGACCACCGGCATCGCCGACGTTGATGTGGCAGAGATCGATGCGCTCTTCCGACCGACGTCGGCCAATTGCGTGTTGGCGGCTAACTTCGCCATCGGCGCCATCCTCATGATGCGGTTCGCCGAGCTGGCGGCGCCATTCATGGACGGGGTCGAGATCATCGAACTCCATCACGACGGCAAGCTCGACGCCCCGTCGGGCACGGCCCTGCACACGGCGAGGCGCGTCGATCAGGCCCGGCGCGCCGCGGGGCGAGAGTCTTGGCCCGCCGACCGCACGGCGTCGGACGTCGTGGCCGGGGCACGCGGGGGCGAGGGACCTGGTGGGGTGCGGGTCCACTCGGTCCGTCTCCCGGGTCTGGTGGCGCACCAGGAGGTCATCTTCGGCGCCCAGGGTCAGAGCCTGACTCTGCGGCACGACGCTTACGACCGTTCGTCGTTCATGCCCGGCGTGCTTCTGGCCGTGAAGTCGGTGGCGGACCGGCCCGGTCTCACGGTCGGGCTCGATGCCCTGTTGTCTTTCTGACGCCGCCATCTCTGACGCCGCTTTTCTTGCCTTGCCCGTTAGCGTGGTTGCCGTGGACGCAGCACCCCGGCAGCGGATCCTGGAGGCCACCTACGCCTGTGTGGCGCGTTGGGGGCTGTCCAAGACGACAGTCGAAGACGCCGCCCGGGAGGCAGGGCTGTCACGGGCGACGGTGTACCGCTACTTCCCCGGCGGCCGAGACGAGCTCGTCGACGCCGTCGTCTCCTGGCAGTACCAACGGTTCTTCGGGAGGCTGTACGAGGAGGTCCACGGGGCCGGCTCCCTCGAAGAGGTACTCGAGCGGGGCCTCGTCTTCGCCCGGCGCCAGGTTCTCGAGCACGAGGTCCTCCAGAAGGTGCTGCAGACCGAGCCCGACGTCCTGCTGCCCAAGCTCACGGTGGAGTCCAACCGGACCGTCGGTCTGATCAGTGGCTTCCTCGTCCCCTACCTGCACGAGCACGGGCTGCCCCCCGGCCTCGAGGTGCATGAGGCCGCCGATTTTCTGGCCCGGATGATCCTGTCCTACATCTCGGCTCCTGGCCGTTGGGATCTGTCCGACCCGGACGAGGTGAGAACTCTGGTCCGGGTGGAATTACTTCCATGCGTGACAGGGGAAACGCAGATAGTGGATAGATAAGTCGGTCCGGAGGCTACGGCGCCAGGACTCGTTGACAATGAGACACTCTTCGCAATACTGTCTCACTGTGAGTGGTGGGCGCTTGGAGCTGGTTCGTAGTGAGCACAACGACGCACTCGCGTCCGCCAGCGGCGTGAGCTCTCAACGGGTGCGCTTGGCCGATGCCGCGCTGCAGTGCATCGCCCGGCAGGGCATCGCCAAGACCACCCTCGATGACGTGGCCCGCGCCGCCGGCTGCAGCAGGGCCACCGTCTACCGCGTCTTCCCCGGGGGCAAGGACGGTCTGGTATCGGCCGTGGTCGACACTGAGGTGGCCCGCTTCTTCAGTGCCCTTGCCCTGCGCATGGGGGCGGCGTCGGATCTCGAGGACGTTCTGGTGGTGGGCATGACCGAAGCGGCGCTGCGCATCACCGAGCACCCGGGTTTGTCCTACCTGCTCGAACACGAGCCCGAGGTCATCCTGCCGCATCTGACCTTCTCCCACATGGACAGCGTCCTGTCGGTGTCGTCTACCTTCACCGCACCCTTCCTCGGGCGTTGGCTCGACCACGACGAAGCCAAGCGGGTGGCGGAATGGGCGGCACGCATCGTGCTCTCGCATCTGCTCTGTCCCTCAGACGGCGTCGACCTCACCGATGAATCCCGGGTGCGCCGGCTCGTGCGCACCTTCGTCCTGCCCGGAGACCGGGCCGACACGACAGAGACAGTCGACTCCAACCCAGTTTGTACCCACATCACCGCCCAAACCGGAGCCGTCGAGAAAATCGACCGATCTCCACGAACGACCAAAGGGGAAGCGTCATGACGGACCAGATGCGCCCGACGATCGACATCATCGGTCGCGACGACATCAACGATCTCGAGGCCATCATGTCGGTCGTCAACACCGACTCCGATGAGCTGCTTCACTCCGTGCACTCGGTGTACGACACCGTCTTCACCTGGGACTACGAGAAGGGCCAGCGTCCCAAGCTGGACAAGCTGTACGAAAAGGCCAAGAAGGCGCAGTGGAACGGCCAGACCGACCTTCCGTGGGAGATCGAGGTGGACCAGGAGAAGGTGGTGGCGGCCAATGCCATCGCCAATGGCGGTTTCCACGAAGGCATCGACGTCTCCGGCACCAGTGTCGCCAGTTGGGGTGACAAGGAATGGCTCCAGTTCGGCGTGGAGAGCCAGAACTGGACGCTGTCGCAGTTCATGCACGGCGAGCAGGGCGCCCTCGTGTGCACGGCCAAGATCGTCGAGTCCGTTCCCTGGATCGACGCCAAGTACTACGCCGCCACCCAGGTCGTCGACGAGGCCCGCCATGTCGAAGTGTTCTCCAAGTACCTGGACGACAAGCTGTCGGGCCACTACCCGATCAACGCCCACCTCCGGATGCTGCTCGACGACATCATCGCCGACAAGCGTTGGGACATGACCTACCTCGGCATGCAGATCATGGTCGAGGGCCTGGCCCTCGCTGCCTTCGGCTTCATGCACCAGATGACGACCGAGCCGCTTCTCAAGCAGCTGCTGCGCTACGTGATGTCGGACGAATCCCGCCACGTGGCCTTCGGGGTCCTGAGCCTGCAGGAGTACTACGACCAGCTCTCGGCGTCCGAGATCCGGGAGCGGCAGGAATTCGCCTTCGAGGCCGCCATCCGCATGCGCGACCGGTTCCTCCAGCAGGAGGTATGGGACCGCATGGGCGCCAACCCCAAGGAGATCGTCCCTCTGCTCATGCAGGTACCCGAGCGTCAGACCTTCCAGACGCTTCTGTTCTCGAAGATCGTCCCCAACTGCAAGAAGCTCGGGCTCCTCGACGCCGCCGACGGATGGCTGCGTACGAAGTTCACCGAGATGGGCGCCATCGTCTTTGAGGACTGGGCCGACACGGGCGAGGAGTACGAAGGCTTGCAGGCCACAGGGTCCGAGGCCGTCGCCTGATCGGGGTTCTCGGCGCCCCCTGCCGCTAAGTCTCCGGCGGTCGTCTGCGCCGCACTCGAATTTCCCATTAGCCTGGCTCCGTGGCATCGATCCCGGGAGCCGGTCGTTTCGGCGCGGTCGTGACCGCCATGGTCACCCCGTTCGACGACTCCGGCGCGCTCGACGTCGACGGTGCGGCCACCTTGGCCCGGTGGTTGGCCGCCCACGGGAGCGACGGACTGGTGCTGTCCGGCACCACCGGTGAGTCCCCGGTGCTCTCCGACGCCGAGTGCGACGACCTGTGGCGGGCCGTGGCCGAGGCCGTCACCATCCCCGTCATCGCCGGTACCGGAACGAACGACACCCGGCACTCCATCCACCTCACCGAGATGGCGACCGCGGCCGGCGTCGACGCCATCCTCGTGGTCACCCCTTATTACAGTCGCCCCTCGCAGCACGGGTTGGCCGATCATTTCGCCGCCGTGGCCGACAGCACCGGCCTCCCCGTCATGCTCTACGACATCCCCGTGCGCGCCGGCCGCAAGATCGGCCACGAGACCATGCTCCGGTTGGCCCGGGCCGTTCCCAACATCCTGGGCGTGAAGGACGCCGCCAAAGAGGTTCCCGCCACCGCCCGGTTGGTGGCCGAAGCGCCCGACGGCTTCGAGGTCTATTGCGGCGACGACAACCTGGCGCTGGCCTTCCTCGCCGTCGGAGCCGTGGGCCTCGTGAGCGTGGCCAGCCACTGGGCCGGTGTCGAGATGGGGCACATGGTGAGCGCCTTCGCCAAGGGCGACGTCGACACCGCCCGTTCCCTGAACGCCCGGCTCATGGAGTCCTATGACTTCGAGTCGAGCGACAACCATCCGAACCCGGTCCCGGCCAAGGCGGCCTGCCGAGCCCTCGGCCTGCCCGCCGGACAGTGCCGGCTGCCTCTCGGGGCCGCCGCCCCTGAGCTCGACGGCCAAGCCCGGCTCGTGATGTCGCGCCTGGGCCGGACCCCCGGCGGGGCCATCGACGGGCGTGCAGGCGGACCGCTTGCCTGAATCGGTACGCATCAGCTTCCTCGGCGGCCTGGGCGAGATCGGCCGCAACTGCGCTGTCATCGAAGTCGGCGGCCGTATGGTCGTCCTCGACTGCGGGATCATGTTCCCCGACGCCGACATGCCCGGTATCGACCTCGTGCTGCCCGACCTGTCGTATCTACGCGACAACGCCGAGAAGGTGGAGGCTGTCGTCCTCACCCACGGCCACGAGGACCACACCGGCGGCCTGGCCTACCTGCTACGTGATCTATCCGTACCTGTCTACAGCTCGGCGCTCACCCTGGGGCTGGCGCGCAACCGGGTGGAGGAGGCGGGGCTCGGTGATCGGGCCAAGTTCGTCGAGGTCCACGATGGTGAGAAGCGGACCGTGGGCCCCTTCGAGGTCGAATTCATCCCCGTGACCCACTCCGTCCCCCACGGGTTCGCCACCGCCTTCCACACGCCCCAGGGGATCATCCTGCATTCAGGCGACTTCAAGCTCGACCTCACCCCGGTGGACGGTCGACTCACCGACCTTGCCCACATCGGCTCCCTGGCCGACGGGCCCGGCATCCGACTGCTTCTCTCGGATTCCACGAATGCCGAAGAACCCGGTTTCACCGACTCCGAGAGCAACGTGGGCGCCACCCTGCGTCGGCTGTTCGCCGTCCACGGGGGGCGGAGGCTGATCGTGACCTGCTTCGCCAGCCACATCCACCGGGTACAGCAGGTGATCGACGCCGCTCTGGCCTGCAACCGCAAGGTGGCCACACTCGGACGGTCCATGGCCAAGAACGTCGAGTTGGCGCGCCGGCTCGACCTGCTCCATGTCCCCGACGACGCCTTCGTCGATGTCGAGGACATCGACAGCCTCGAGCCGGGACGGGTGTGCGTGGTGTCGACCGGATCGCAGGGTGAGCCGCTCTCGGCGCTTTCGCTCATGGCGGCGGGGGAGAGCAAGTGGCTGAAATTGCGTGCCGGCGACGTCGTCGTCATCAGCGCCCATCCGATCCCCGGCAACGAATGGGCCGTGGGCCGCGTCATCGACCGCCTGCACCGCCGCGGCGCGGAGGTCATCCACACCGGGATGGAACCGGTCCACGTGAGCGGGCACGCCCGTCAGGGCGAGCTCCAGACGCTCCTGGCCGTGGCCCGGCCGGAATGGTTCATCCCCGTCCACGGCGAGTACCGCCACATGGTGCATCACGCCCGCCTCGCCGTCCGGATGGGGGTCGAGGAGGACAAGGCCTTGTTGTGTGAGGACGGGGACTCCGTCGTCATTGCCGACGACGGCGTGTGGCGGGGGGAGGACGTACCGGCCGGATTCCTCTATGTCGACGGGACCGTCGGTGACGTGGGCCACGGTGTCCTGCGCGACCGGCGGGTCCTGGCCGAAGAAGGGGTCGTGGTCGTGGTGGCCACCGTGGACCCCCACGCCGCCGAGGTCGTGAGCGCCCCCGAGATCATCACCAGGGGTTGGATCCACGCCCCGGAGGCCGAAGAGCTGCTCGAGGAGGCCAGCCTGGTGGTGCGGGTAGCCCTCGAGAAAGCCCTGGCCGACGGGGCAGTCGACCAGGAGACGCTTCGCCGTCACGCCCGCAAGGCCCTGGGCAAGCTGGTGGGGGAGCGCACCCGGCGCCGGCCCATGATCGTGCCCGTCGTCGTCGTCGTCTGACCGGCCCTCCTCCCCGGTCCTCAGGGGCTGTTGGGACTGCTGTTACCGTTGTGCGCATTGTGGTGACCACGAAGCGGCGCCCCGCGGGCGCACGACCTTCCGGACGGTCGGCCCCCAAGACCCGTCGGTCCCCGGCTCCCGCCGCCAAGGCGCGCTCCCGGGCGGCGACGCGTCGGCCGGCCGCCAGAGCCAAGGGCCGTCGCCCGGGGCCGAAGCCGGCCTCGCGGCAGCCCCGGCTTTTTGCGTCCGTCGGATCTGTCTTCGAGTCCCACGCCGAGGACGTCTGGGGCATCGTCCTGCTCACCGCGGCCGTCCTCGGTGCGCTCGCCCTTTACGGGGACTCCCTCGGTCCGGTGGGCGAGGGGCTGCGTCACGGCCTCGGGTCGGTCCTCGGAGTGGGTCGCTTTGTCGTGCCTCTTGGTTGTGCCGCCGGCGGCGTCATCCTCGTCGTCGGTCCGTTCCAACAGGAGAAGGCGAGGGTCGGGATCGGTCTGGTGCTCAGCGTGGCCGCCGTCTCGGGGCTGGCTGACATCGCCGGGGGTGCTCCTCGCCTGACGGCGTCCTCAAGCCATCTGGCCGGTGCCGGAGGATGGGTGGGTGTCGTCGTCGGCAACCCTCTGAGCCAGGGCATCGGTGACTGGGGCGCGTCGGTCGTGCTCATCGCCGTCCTCGCCCTGGCGCTGGTTCTGTTCACCGGGATCACCCTGCGCCGGGCGGCCACGGCCGTGGCCGGCAGCGCCATAGACGTGTGGCGCGCCCTCGTACCCGAGGTCGACGAGGACGCGGACGAGGATCTCGACTCGGCCCCGGAGGATGTGACCCGGGGTCCCCGGCCCACGGCACCCGAGCTCTATGACGCCGCTCTGCTCGCATCGGAGCCGGATCTCGTTCCCGATGTCTCCGACACAGCATCAGATGAGAGCGTCGGATCAGCCGTCACCGTTCCCGTCGATGACGTGGCGCCCGCGTCCATCGCCCCCGGCGACGACAGCTCTCTGAAGGGCCGCAGCGACCAGCTCGAGGTCGATCTGGGGATGCCCGCCGGTGAATGGAGGCTGCCGCCGCCCAAGACCCTGGGCCGGTCCAAGAAGCAGCTGCTCGACCACACCGAGATCGCCACCGCCGGGCGGGCCCTGGTCGACGCGTTGACGGCGCACGGCGTGGCCACGCGACTGGTCGGCCACACCGTCGGGCCCACGGTCACGCGCTTCGAGCTCGAGCTCGGCCCCGGGGTCAAGGTGGCTCGCGTGACGAGCCTGGCCAAGGACATCGCCTACGCCATGGCCTCGGCCGACGTCCGCATCCTGGCTCCCATTCCCGGGAAGTCCGCCATCGGTGTCGAGGTCCCGAACCGCCGTCGCCAACTGGTCACCCTGGGCGACGTCCTGGCGTCCGAAGAGGCCCGCAACGCCACTCATCCCCTGGAGGTCGCCCTCGGCCGTGACATCGCCGGCCGTGCCGTGATGGCCAGCCTGGCGGAAATGCCCCACATCCTCATCTCGGGCGCCACCGGAGCGGGAAAGTCGTCGTGCATAAACTCGCTCATCACGTCGATCCTCATGCGGTCTACGCCGGAGCAGGTGCGTCTCATCATGGTCGACCCCAAGCGGGTGGAGCTCGGGCAGTACAACGGCCTGCCCCATTTGCTCACCCAGGTTGTCGTGGATCCGAAGAAGGCGGCCAACGCGCTGTCGTGGGCCGTGACCGAGATGGAACGCCGCTACGACATTCTCGCCGAGGCGGGCATGCGCGACATCGATGGTTACAACGAGGCCCTGGATCACGACGAGCTTCGTCCCACCGTGTTCGACGTCGACGATGACGAGACGGGCGATGGCGACGACGACGAGCTCGGTGTCGACGACTCCGTGGACGGGGTCGGCCCGGCTGACGACGTGGACGTCGTGACCGAGGCCGCCGACATCGTGAGTGAGGCCGCCGCCCGCGCCGCTATGCGAGTCGAGGAGTCGCGTGCCGTGGTCGACCCGCCGATCCACCGTGAACGGCTCCCCTATGTCCTGATCGTGGTGGACGAGCTCAACGACCTGATGATGGTCGCCGCTCGCGACGTCGAGGAATCGGTGTGTCGCATCGCCCAGATGGCGCGCGCCGTGGGCATCCATCTGGTCCTGGCCACACAGCGCCCGTCGGTCGACGTCATCACCGGTGTCATCAAGGCCAACGTCCCCTCCCGCCTGGCGTTCTCCGTGTCGTCGCTGGCCGACAGCCGGGTCATCCTCGACCAGCCCGGTGCCGAGCGGTTGGTGGGCAAGGGCGACATGCTCCTGCTCACCGCCTCCTCCTCGGTGGCCCGACGGATCCAGGGTCCGTGGGTGGCCGAGAGCGAGGTCAGAAGCGTCGTGGCCCACTGGCGGCGCCAGCACCAGCCGCAGTACGTCGAAGGTCTGGCCGGCGACGGTGGCTCGCGCTCCGGTGCCGGCGGCGTGGAAGACGAGGACGACGATCTGCTCCCCGCCGCCATGGAGCTGGTCGTTCGATCCCAGCTAGGGTCGACCTCGATGCTGCAGCGCAAGCTCCGGGTGGGTTTCTCCCGTGCCGGTCGGCTGATGGATCTCCTCGAACGACGGGGGGTCGTGGGTCCGTCCGAGGGTTCCAAGGCCCGGGCTGTGCTCATGTCGCCCGAGGAGTTCGAGCAGCTGTCGGACCGGTAGGCGGGCCGTGGCCCTGCAGCGGGGTCGGCACGGAGTGCCTCGATCACACCGTCTGCGCTGGGCGTTGGCGGCGAGCCTGGTGGTCGTGGCCATGGCCCTGCAGCTCACCCGGGCGGTACCGTCCCCCGTGGTCCACGCCGCCATGACTTTGACCGGCGACCCCGTGACGGGCACCGCTCCGACGCTGCCGTGGCCCACGACCGGACAGAGCGCCGTAGCGGTGCCGGGACGAGGCCTGCTCCTGCCGTCGGGCCCCGAAACCCCGGTGCCCGTGGCCAGCCTCACCAAGATCATGACCGCCTACCTGGTGCTGCTCGACCATCCTTTGAGCCCCGATGCCCAGGGACCCGGTGTCTCCATGATTGCCAGCGACGTGAACGATGCGGCCGCAGACGAGGCCGACGGCGCCACGTCGGTCCCGGTGCAACCGGGCGAGGTTCTGACCGAGAGACAGCTTTTGAACGGCCTGCTCGTCCATTCGGCCAACAACTTCGCCGACGTCCTGGCCGACTGGGACGCCGGCACCGTCCCCGCTTTCGTGGCCCGGATGAACGCCGAGGCGGTCGTGCTCGGCATGCACGACACCCATTATGCCGACGCCAGTGGCCTCAGCTCCCAGTCGATGAGCACGGCCAGTGACCAGCTGCGCGTAGCCATGGCGGCCATGGCCTTACCCACCTTCGCCGTCATGGTGTCCCAGACGAGCGTCACTCTGCCCATCGCCGGAGTGATCCCGAACTACGTGAGCTCCATCGGCTCGGACGGGATCGTGGGAGTGAAGTCGGGATTCACCCAGGCGGCCATGGGCTGTCTGGTCATGGCCGCCGATCGCTCCGTGAACGGCCGCACGGTCCTCGTCATGGCGGCCGTGACAGGCCAGCCGGGCCTGGAACCGCTCGACACGGCCAATGCGGCCGACATCTCGCTCATCGACGCCGTGGCCGGGGCCCTGCACGAGCGCCCGATCGTCGCTGACAAGACTGAGGCCGCCACCGTGGACACGCCCTGGCACGACAACGGGGTGCCCGCCGACACGGCGCGGTCGGTGACTCTGCTGGCCTGGCCCGGTGACGTCATTCGCATGAGGTTCGTTCCGGCCCCCGTGCGTGTCGGAGCGCGGTCCGGGACCCTGGCCGGAACACTGACCGTACGAGACGGTGACGAGCACGTCTCGGTTCCCGTGCGTACGACGGCCCGGGTGACGCCGGCCCCGCTCACCTGGCGGCTCAAACGCACATAGGCGGCCGTCGATCGCATATTGACGTACCGTTACGGCGTGCGTGCCCGGGTCCCTGCCTCGTCGGCCAACCTCGGGCCCGGGTTCGACGTCCTCGCTCTCGCTCTCGACCTGTATGTCGAGGTCGAGGTGGAACCGGCCCCCCGGCTGACCGTCAGGGCCAGCGGTGAAGGGTCCGATCTGGCCGCCGACGCCACCCACCTGGCCGCCAGCGTGGCCATCGACGTCGCCGGGCATGACCGCCTGTCCATCACCGTGCGGTCCGATATCCCCGTGGCCCGCGGTCTCGGATCCTCGGCCGCCCTGGCCGTGGCCGCCGCCGCCGCCGCCGGCGCACGCGATCCGCTCGCTGTCGCCGCCCGGGTCGACGGCCATCCCGAGAACGCGGCGGCCTCCATGGTCGGCGGTCTGGTGGCGGCGACGTCGGTGAGGGGTGCCGTGCGCGCCGTGAGGATGCCCCTTGACATCGGACTGGTGTTCGTCGCTCTCGTCCCCGAGCGGTCGTTGGTCACGTCCAGAGCCCGTCAGGCATTGCCCCAACAGGTCAGTCGGACCGACGCCACCTTCAATCTCGGCCGCCTGTCTCTGCTCCTGGCCGGCCTGGCCGATCGATCCCTGCTCATCCGTGAGGCCACCGAGGACCGGCTGCACCAGGACTACCGCAGCCCCATGTTCCCCGAAGCCCCTCAGCTGCTGGCCCGTCTCGTGGCTGCCGGCGCTCTGGCCTCGTGCTGGTCGGGGGCCGGCCCCACCCTGCTCGGCATCTGCGACGGGGCTGACGGCGAGAGTGTGCGCACGCAGGCCGAGAAGGCCATGGCCGACATCGGTGTCCCCGGACGGGCCATGATTCTGCGCCCCGACCTCGAGGGCCTTGTTGTCGACGGCGGCGACTCGGGGCTCTTCGACATCGGCCTCTCGCTCCGGCCCTGACCGGGGGGCGCCAGACCGCCTCGTACACTGGTGCGATGGCCAGGACGTTCCATATCCGCACCTTCGGGTGCCAGATGAACGAGCACGACTCCGAGCGCCTGGCCGGGCTCCTCGTGGCCGACGGGCTCGTGCCCACCGACGATGTCGAGAAGGCCGACGTCGTCGTTCTCAACACCTGCTGCATCCGGGAGAACGCCGACAACAAGCTCTACGGTCATCTGGGCTGGCTGAAGAGCCTCCAGCAACGGCGGCCCGGCATGCAGATCGCCGTCGGCGGCTGCCTGGCCCAGAAGGACAGAGAGAACGTGCGCCAGCGCGCCGGTCATGTCGACGTGGTCTTCGGAACTCACAACCTGGCGCGCGCTCCGGTGCTGTTGCGCCGGGCGACGACCGAAGGCCCCCTCGTCGAGGTGCTCGACGCGCCGGATCCCGAGGGTGACCCGGCCCACGGGTCGGCTCTCACGGCCGTGCGCGAAGTGGCCTACCTGGCGTGGGTGACGATCCAGATGGGATGCGACAACTCCTGCGCCTTCTGCATCGTCCCCCAGGTGCGCGGCCCGGAGGTGAGCCGGCCCTTCGACGCACTGGTCGACGAGGTGCGAGCTCTGGCCGCCCGGGGTGTGACCGAGGTGACCCTGCTCGGCCAGAACGTGAACTCCTACGGACGCGATCTGACCCGACGTCGGCCGCTGTTCGCTGATCTCCTGCGGGCGGTGGGGACGGTCGACGGCATCCGCCGGGTCCGCTATACGAGCCCCCATCCGAAGGACCTCCATCTCGAGACCATCGCCGCCATGGCCCAGACCCCGGCAGTCTGCGAGCACCTCCACCTTCCTTTGCAATCGGGGAGCAACCGGGTGCTGGCGGCCATGCGCCGCGGCTACACGGCCGAGCGCTACCTCGAGCGCCTGGCGTCGGCCCGCGCCGGCATCGACGATCTGGCCGTCACCACCGACATCATCGTCGGCTTTCCCGGTGAGACCGAGGACGACTTCGAGCAGACCTTGGCGGTGGCCGCCGCCGCCGAGTACGACAGTGCCTACACCTTCATCTTTTCGCCCCGGCCCGGTACACGCGCCGCCGCCGTGCCCGAACAGTTCGTCGCCGAGGATGTCATCGCCGACCGTTTCGAACGCCTCCGTGTCGTCGTCGAACGCTCCGCTCTGCTCCGTCATGAAGCGCGGGTGGGAGGCACGGAGGAGATCATGGTGGAGGGCCCGAGCAAACGCGACCCCGCCGTGGTGAGCGGTCGCACCCGCCAGAACAAGCTCGTCCACTTCACTCCTCACGTCTCCGCCCCGGCGGCCGGGTCCTATGCCACGGTGACGATCACCGGCGCCGCCCCCCACTACCTGCGCGGGGAGCTGGTCGAGGTCACCGTGCCGGCCTCCACGCCCGTGCGCATTCCCGTCGCCCTCCGGTAGGTCGAGGTGTCGCCACCGGCGCCCGTGGCCCTCGTCGGTCCCACCGCGGCCGGGAAGTCGGCACTGGCCTTGGCCCTGGCCCGGCTCCGACCCGAGACCGAGCTCGTCTCCGTCGATTCCATGTCCGTCTACCGGGGGATGGACATCGGCACGGCCAAGCCGTCAGCGGCCGACCGAGCGTCGGTGCCCTATCACCTCATCGATCTGGTCGACCCCGGAGACGAGTTCAGCGTCTCGCAGTTCCAGACGGTGGCGCGGGCGGCCCTGGTCGAGATCGAACAACGCCGACACCGGGCGCTGCTCGTCGGTGGGACCGGCCTCTATCTGCGGGCCGTCATCGACAACCTCGAACTTCCCGGTCGCTGGCCGGCCATCGCCGCCGATCTCTCCGCCCAAGCCGACGGACCCGGGGGAGTGGAAACCCTCTACTCCCGACTGGGCCGACTCGATCCCGTGGCGGCGACGCGCATGGGACCCGGGAACCGGCGACGTGTGGTCCGCGCCCTCGAGGTCACCTTGGGATCGGGCCGGCCCTTCTCCTCGTTCGGTCCCGGGCTGGTCGTCTACCCGCCGACGTCGATCGTCCTGGTCGGCATCCGCTTCGACCCGGCCGTCCACGACGAGCTCATCGGGCGGCGGTTCCACGCCCTCCTCGACGCCGGACTCCTCGACGAGGTCCGCGCCCTCGCCTCCCGGCCCGGCGGGATCTCGCGCACGGCCCGCCAGGCTCTCGGGTACCGGGAGCTCCTGACCCACATCGAGGACGGGATCCCCCTGGCCGAGGCGGTGGACGCCGCCATCGCCCGCACCCGGTCCTTCGCCCGTCGTCAGTGGTCCTGGTTCAAGCGTGACCCCCGTATCCGGTGGCTGGAGCCCGACGGTGATCTCCTCTCCGGGCTCGTCGGAGTCTGGGACACCGGCGCCGGGACGGCAGTGGCGGTGGGAGAATGACGGTATGAAAAGGAAGGGCGAGTTCCGCCTGACCAAGCACCACGGCGCCGGCAACGACTTCCTCGTCATCCTCGACCCCGACGACCGCCGTCCCTTGTCGGCCTCCGGCGTGCGCGTCCTGTGTGACCGACATCGTGGCATCGGCGCTGACGGTGTTCTCCGGGTGATGAACGGACGCGGTGGGGCGGTGTTGTCCATGGAACTGCGCAACGCCGACGGTGGTGCCGCCGAAATGAGCGGCAACGGCATCCGCTGTCTCGTCCAGGCTGCCGTGGACGCCCGCTGGGTGGCCCCCGGTCCCGTGTCGGTGGCCACCGCCGTTGGCATCCGTACCGTCCTCTACCGCAGCGGCGACCGCCCCGGCCTCGGCTTCGCCACCGTCGACATGGGCGAGGCGACTCTCGGCCCCGACCTGGCAGCGGGCGCTCTCCCGGCCGAGCTGGCTGCCCGCATCCGTTTCGCCCGGACCGTCGGCATGGGCAATCCCCACATCGTTCTCTTCGGCGACGAAGTGGACGAGGCCACCGTGGCCACGGTGGGTCCACGTCTCGAGCATTCCGTCGAGGGCCTGGCCAACGTGGAATTCGTCTGGTCCACCGCCGGCTCCGACACCCTCACCATGCGGGTCTGGGAGCGCGGGGTAGGCGAGACCCTGGCCTGTGGAACCGGCACCTGCGCCGTGGCCGCCGCCGCTCACAGCTGGGGTCTCGTCGGCCCCGTCGTGCGCGTCCACAATCCGGGAGGAACCCTCGAGGTGGAACTCCGGGCCGACGGCGTCTCCCTGGCCGGCCCTACCCAGAAGGTGGCCGACATCGTGGTCGATGCCGACACCATGTCCGAGCTGGCCCGAACCGACGCCGACATGATCCCGGCCGGAGACAGCGTGGCGAGCGGCCCGTGACGCTGATCGAGCGCACTTTCCGCGAGCGCATCGTGCTCGTCGGAGTGATCTTCCCCTGGGTGACGAGCGAAGCGGTCGACGCCGACCTCGACGAACTGGCCCTCCTGGTGGGAACGGCCGGCGCCGATGTGGTCGGACGCGTCGTCCAGCGTCGGGACCAACCCGATCCCGCCACCTACGTGGGCCGGGGCAAGGCCCAGGAGCTGCACGAGCTGTCGGAGACCGTCGACGCCGACACCGTCGTCTTCGACGACGAGCTGTCGCCGGCCCAACAACGCAATCTGGAGAAGGTCCTCGGCCGCACGGCCATCGACCGTACAGCCGTGATCCTCGACATCTTCGCCCAGAACGCCCGCAGCCAGGAGGGCAAGGCTCAGGTGGAGCTGGCCCTCCTGCGCTACCGCCTGCCCCGCCTGCGCGGTCGGGGTCACGCCTTCAGCCAACAGGCCGGTGGGATCGGCACCCGAGGGCCGGGCGAAACCCAGCTCGAGGTCGACCGTCGCCGGCTCCTGCGCCGGATGACACGTCTCGAGCTCGATCTCCGCCAGGTGTCGGCCACCCGGCGGACCCAACGCAAGTCCCGGGTCCGGGGCCGGCATCGTTCGGTGTCGTTGGTCGGTTACACGAACGCCGGCAAGTCGACCTTGCTCAACCGCCTAACCGATGCCGGTGTGCTCGTCGAGAGCCGTCCCTTCTCGACCCTCGATCCCCGCACCCGGCGCCTGGCACTGCCGGGCGGTGAGACCGTGCTGCTGTCCGACACCGTCGGGTTCGTCCGCAAGCTGCCGCACCAACTCGTCGAGGCCTTCCGTTCCACCCTCGACGAAGTCCGTGAGGCCGAGCTCCTGTTGCACGTGGTGGACGGATCGGTCCCCGAACCCGAGGCTCAGATCGAAGCCGTCCGGCTCGTGCTCGAGGAGATCGGTGCGTCCGATGTCCCCGAGCTCCTGGTGGTGAACAAGGCCGACCGCAGTTCCCGGGCCATCCGGGTGGCCGAGGACCACGAGGGCGCCGTCGTCGTCTCGGCCCGCACCGGCGCCGGCACCGACGAGCTGATCCGCGCCCTCGGGATCGCGCTGCGCGTGGCCGACCGCGTCGTCGAGCTCCTCGTGCCCTTCGAGCGCGGTGACGTGCTCGCCGCCGTCCACCGCGAAGGCGAAGTGGTCGACGAATCCCACGGCGAAGGCGCCACCGTCGTCCATGTTGTTCTGGACGAGGCCGGCCGGGCCCGGTTCCGCCAGTTCCTGGCTTCGTGACCGGCCCGGGTTCATGACCGGTGCCGAGGTCACGACCGGATTCGTTCCGCCGCCCTACCCCTACAGCCGGCTGTCCGCCGTCGCCGCCCTAGCCGGACGGCACCCCGGCGGGATGGTCGACCTCTCCATCGGCACCCCCTGTGACCCACCGTCCGACGCCGTCGTCGCCGCTCTGGCCTCGTCGGGAACCGAACGCGGTTACCCCTCGTCGGTGGGCAGCCCCGCCCTTCGCCAGGCTGCGGCGCGCTGGATCGACCGTCGTTTCGGCGTCGACATCGACATCGCCCAGATCGCCGCCTGTGTCGGCACCAAGGAGTTCGTCGCCTCGGCGGCCTGGTTCCTCCGCCTGCGCTCCCCGGACCGCGACACCGTGCTGTCCCCGGCCATCGCCTATCCCACCTATGCCCTGAGCGCCCAGCTGGCCGGCTGCCGAAACGTCGCCGTCCCCGAGACCCCCGCTGGGGGCTTGGACCTGAGTCAGGTGTCGGACGAGGACGCGGCGCGGGCCGTCGTGTTATGGGTGAACAGTCCGGCCAACCCCACCGGTTCTCTCACCGACCTCGGTGTGGCCGCCGCCTGGGGGCGGGCGCGGGGTGTGACCGTGTTGTCCGACGAGTGCTACGCCGAGTTCACCTGGGCGACGTGGCCACCACCGACGATCCTGCATCACGGAACCGGCGGCGTCGTCGCCGTCCACTCCTTGTCGAAGAGATCCAACCTGGCCGGCGTCCGCGTGGGCTTCTATACCGGCGACGCCGACATCGTGACCTTCCTGTCCGAGGTCCGCCAGCACGCCGGTCTGATGGTGCCCGGCCCCGTGCAGGCCGCCGCCACCGTGGCTCTCGACGACGACGCCCACGTCGAGGCCCAGCGCCACCGCTACCGCCGGCGTCTCGACCGGTTAGCCGGGGTTCTGCGGGCCCGCGGACTCGACGCCGCCGTCCCGGCCGGCACCTTCTATCTGTGGGTGCCGGCGCCCCCCTGGGCCATGGCCCAGGGGGAGACTGAGGGCCGCGACGGGGCCTGGGTCCTGGCCGAGGCGCTGGCCGAGGCGGCCGGGATGCTCGTCAGCCCCGGCGAGTTCTACGGGGAGGCGGGCGCCGGTCATATCCGCATCGCCGTCGTCCAACCCGACGACCGCATCGATCTGGTGGCCCGCCGTCTGGCCGATTCGACCGATGTCCGTTTCGCCGGCCGGTAGCCTCGCGCGGTGGCCGACCTCCAATCCCAGATCGAGGAGTTGTGGGCCCGCGCCGGCGAACTCGGTCCGTCCGACGTCGACGCGCTGGAGGTCGTCACCCAGGCCATCGACCTTCTCGATTCCGGCCAGGCGCGCGTGGCCGAGATCGATGCCAGCGGTGAGGTGGTGGTCCACCGCTGGTTGAAGACGGCCATCCTCCTTCTCTTCCGTCTGCGCACCATGGCCAGCATCGAGTTGGGCCCTTTCGAGTTCGCCGACAAGCTGCCGCTCAAGGCCGGTTACGAAGCGGCCGGCGTGAGGGTGGTGCCCGGGGCCTCGGCGAGGTGGGGCTCGTTTCTCGACCGCGGTGTCATCCTGATGCCGAGCTACGTGAACATCGGTGCCCGCGTCGGGGCCGACACCATGGTCGACACCTGGGCCACCGTGGGATCCTGCGCTCAGATCGGAGCCCGGGTGCATCTCTCGGGCGGCGTCGGCATCGGTGGCGTTCTCGAGCCCCCGAACGCGGCGCCTGTCATGGTGGGCGACGATGCCATGATCGGCAGTCGTTGCATGGTGACCCAGGGTGCGCGCGTGGGCGAAGGCGCCGTCCTCGGCGAAGGGACGATCCTGAACCCCTCCATTCCCGTCGTCGACGCCCAGACCGGTGAGGAGATCGGTCGAGGAGTGGTACCGCCGTGGAGTGTGGCCATGGGCGCCGCCCGTCGTCGTGATTATCCCGGTGGCGAGTTCTTTCTTCCCTGCGTCCTCGTGATCAAGCGCCTCGATCCCGGACAGCGCCATGACAAAGCGCAACTCGAGGCCGTGCTGCGCGAGCACCAGATCTCCACGTGACGAACGCCGGCGCCTGGTGACCGATCTTCTGGCCCTCACGGCGGAGCTGGTGGACATCCCGTCGGTGAGCCATGAGGAAACTGCTCTGGCCGACCACATGGAGAGCGCACTGCGCCGGGCCCGTCATCTCACCGTCGACCGGTTCGGCGACACCCTGGTGGCCCGCACCACCCTCGGCCGGTCCCGCCGTCTGCTGCTCGCCGGTCACCTCGACACCGTTCCGCCCTTCGGCCAGGGTGGACACCGTTTGGACGGCGACTCCCTGTGCGGGCTCGGCGCCGTCGATATGAAAGGTGGACTGGCCGTCTTGCTCGACCTGGCCCGGACCGTCACCGAGCCGGCTGTCGACGCTACCTTCCTCTTCTATACCTGCGAAGAGGTCGAGCGTCGCTACAACGGGCTCAACGCTCTCGTCATCGAGAACCCCGAGATCATCACAGCCGACGCCGCCGTTCTGGCCGAACCCACCGGAGGCCTGGTGGAGGCCGGGTGCCAGGGAACGATGCGGGTGGAGGTGACCCTGACCGGCCGCCGGGCCCACACGGCGCGACCGTGGGCCGGGGTGAACGCCGTCCACCGCTTGGCTCCGGTGCTGGGCGCCCTGGAGGCCTATGTCCCACGCCGCGTCATCCTCGACGGCTGCGAGTACATGGAGCAGCTCCAGGCCGTCGGCGTCAGCGGCGGCGTGGCCGGGAACGTGGTTCCTGATGAAGCCGTGATCCTCATCAACCTCCGCTTCGCCCCCGACCGCGACCTCGCCGGCGCCGAGGCGGAGGTCCACCGTCTGCTCGACGGCGCCCTCGACCCTCATGTCGGCGACCGGATAGAGGTGGTCGACGCCGTGGCCGGCGCCGTGCCGGGCCTCGACCATCCGTTGCTGTCCGGACTGGTGAGCGCCACCGGACAATCGCCGCGGGCCAAGCTGGGATGGACCGATGTCGCCACCTTGTCGGCCGCCGGCGTGCCGGCGGCCAATTTCGGACCCGGGGATCCCCTCCTGGCCCACACCCCCGACGAGAACGTCTCGCGCGCCGAGCTCACCGGAGTCCGTGACGCCTTGTCTTCGGTCCTGACGTCAGCGCCCTAGGGCGGCGCCGCACTCGACAGGATGTGCGCGTCCTTGGTGGGGGAGCCTCAGAGCCGGCGGAGAACGGTGACCACCTTCCCGTAGATCGTCACTGCCTCAGCGTCGAACTCCATGGGCGAGAACACCGGGTTGGCCGGGGTGAGGACGATCTTGCCGCTGCGACGGCTGAAGGTCTTCACGGTTGCCTCGTCGTCGGGTATCCCGGCCACGACGATGTCACCGTTGTCGGCCTCGGGCTGCTGGCGTACGACCACGTAGTCCCCGTCGAGGATCCCGGCCTCGATCATCGACTCCCCCCGCACCCGCAACATGAACAGCGAGCCCGTGCCCGTGAAGTCCTCGGGCAGCGGGAGCAGCTCCTCCACGTTCTCGTGGGCCAGGACGCCGGTACCGGCGGCCACGTCGCCGATCAGGGGGATGTTGCGAACAGGGCGGGCCGCCATCTGCGCCTTGGAGGACGGGTCGTACCGGACCTCGATGGCCCTCGGCTTGGTGGGATCGCGTCGTAGATAGCCCTCGCGCTGGAGGACGGCCAGGTGGGCGTGCACCGTCGAAGAGGACGTCAGTCCGACTGCCTGGCCGATCTCACGGACCGACGGTGGATATCCCTGCTCCCTCACCCGGTCACCGATGAACTCGAGGATCTGCTGCCTTTTGCCGGTCAATGCCTCCGCCATGGCGCCGTGCCTCCGTGCCCGGGGTGCCCGCCGACGTGACAAGGACGAACACCAGTTCGGGTTCACGGTAGTCGCGCCGGGCGGCCAAGGCAAACACCTGTTCGTCTGCGCCGTCCCCGGTCCCCGGAGGTCCAGGCCCGGCCAGGCCCCGATCCGACCATTACACCCTCCTGTCATCCTTCCCGGCATGAGAGAGATCGATCGGACCGTGCATCGGGACCGGTACCTATTGACACGAACAGGTGTTCGTGGTCATATGGCGCACATGACGAACACACGTTCGGGGTCGGGACAGTCGGAGGTGGGGAAATGACCACCGTCATGGCGCCGACCGGGGGTTCACCGGTACGCCACAGAAGGCCTCATCCGACCGACCGGCGTCCCGAACCCAGGTCTTTCCGGCCCGGTGGTCCCGTCGAGCGGCGCCTGCCGGGTTCCGGATCCCACCGGACGCGTCCGATCCGTGTCCGCTGCGACGACCCCAGAGCGTCGGCCCGGGCCGCCGCCGTACGCCGCCGCCACATCCTGCTGGCCGTCGTGGCCGTCGCATTGCTCGTGGCCCTCGCCGCTCCGTGGAGCGGAAAAACAGTCAACGGTCTCGCCACCCCCGGCCCGGCCCAGGCGACCCTTTCGGCCCACTCCGTCTACATCGTCCAGCCCGGGGACACGCTGTGGTCGATTGCCCGGAGGCTCGATCCCCAGGGTGATCCCCGCCCGACAATGACGGCGCTCGGCGTGCAGGCCGGTGGTGACACGGTGAGGCCGGGGGAGCGCCTGATCCTGCCCTGATCTGAGTCGGGCGGAACTAGGTTGACCGTGTGCGGTGTCCGTGGTGCCAGAGTCTCGATGACAAGGTCGTCGACTCGCGTCTGGCCGAGGAAGGCGTCGTCATCCGCCGGCGTCGAGAGTGCCTGTCGTGCGGACGCCGGTTCACCACGTACGAGCGCCTGGAAGAGGCGCCCTTGTGGGTGGCCAAGCGCGCCGGCCAGAGGGAGCCGTTCGACCGGGTCAAGGTGGTCTCCGGTGTGCGTGCCGCCACCAAGAACCGACCGGTCACCGAGGAGCAGCTCGAGGACCTGGCCCAGCAGGTCGAAGAAGCGCTCCGGGGCGAGGGGGCCGAGGTGACGAGCCAACAGATCGGGGTGGCGGTCCTCGAGCGGCTGCGGGCCCTCGACGATGTGGCGTACCTGCGATTCGCGTCGGTGTACAAGGGGTTCGCCGACATCGGTGACTTCCAGCGCGAAGTGGGTCTCCTCACGAAGACGACTGAGCCGAAACGAAAGAGCTGAGCGGCGGTGGCCCAGCTGCTCGACACCGTCCCCGAGAAGGTTCTGGCCATCTACGCTCATCCCGACGACCCTGACGTGTCGTGTGGTGGGACTCTGGCCCGCTTCGCCCAACAGGGCTCCGAGGTGCACGTCGTGCTGTGCACCAACGGGGACAAGGGCACCACCGATCCGGCCGTCGACCCGGCCCAATTGGCGATCCGGCGGGCGGCCGAATGTGACGAGGCGGCCAAGGTCCTCGGTCTGACCGGGCAGCACGTTCTCGGATACCGCGACGGGGAGCTCACCGACGACGAGGCCTTCCGGGGAGAGCTCGTCGGGTGGGTCCGGCGGCTGCGCCCGAGCATGGTTCTGTGCCCCGATCCGACGGCCGTCTTCTTCGGCGAGGACTACTTCAATCATCGTGATCACCGGATCGTCGGTTTCGCCGTGCTCGACGCCCTGTCACCCGCCGCCGCCCTGCCGCTGTACTTCCCCGACGCCGGTCCGGTGCATCAGGTGGAGACGGCTCTGCTCTCGGGAACGCTCGAGCCGACGGTGTGGGTGGACGTCTCGGCCACCATCGAGGACAAGGCAGCGGCCGTGTCGTGCCACCGGAGCCAATTCGCCGGAGACGGCGAGTGGGCGGCCAACGCCGTGCGTACCCGTGCCGCCGAGGACGGGCGTCGGGCCGGTGTGGCGTTCGCCGAGGGCTTCCGGCGGCTGCGACTCAGCGTCTGACGCCGTGACCGGATCGGGCGTGCCGGACGAGTCCGTCGGCGGTGTCGACGCCTGCACCGTCATGCACGTCGACCTCGATGCCTTCTTCGCCGCCGTCGAGGTCCTCGACGACCCCACCCTGGCCGGGAAACCCCTCATCGTGGGGGGCTCGGGCAACCGTGGCGTGGTCGCCGCCTGTACGTACGAGGCGCGCGCCTACGGGATCCACTCAGCCATGTCGTCGGTGGAGGCCCGCCGCCGATGTCCTCACGCCATCTTCCTTCCCGGTCGCTTCTCGCGATATGCGGAGATAAGCGTGCGGTTCCACGAGGTCCTCCACGACTTCACCCCGCTCGTCGAAGGCATCGCCCTCGACGAGGCCTTCCTCGACATCGCCGGTGCCCGTCGGATCCTGGGCCCGCCCCCGACCATCGCCCGGGCCATCCGTGCTGCGGTCCGCGACCGGCTGAGCCTCAACTGCGCCGTGGGGGTGGCCCGGACGAAACTTCTGGCCAAGCTCGCCTCCCGGGCCGCCAAACCGACCGCCGCCCTGTCGGGCACGCGGCCGGGACCCGGGGTCGTCGTCGTGCCCCCCGGGACCGAGTTGGCCTTTCTGCACCCACTGCCGGTGCGGGCCCTGTGGGGGGTGGGCCCCGCCACCGGGAAGCGGCTGACCGATCTCGGCGTGGTGACGGTGGGGGATCTGGCCGGCATTCCCGTGGACACCCTGTGCCGGGTGGTGGGCGCCGCCCACGGCCGGCACCTGGCCGCCCTGGCGCGCGGAGACGACGCCCGGCCCGTCGTGGCCGCCCAGGAGGTGAAGTCGGTCGGCCACGAGGAGACCTTCGCCGTCGATCTGCACGACCACGAGGCGTCCCACCGTCACGTGGTCCGGATGTCCGATGCCGTCGGGACCCGTCTACGGGAGGCGGACCTGCGGGGGCGGACGGTCACGATCAAGGTCCGTTTCGGCGATCACTCCACCATCACCCGGTCCCACACCGTGGCCAGCGCCGTCGACTCACCCAGGGCGATCGGGGCGGTGGCCGCGGCGCTGCTCGACGGGGTCGACCTCTCGCCCGGGATCCGGCTCCTCGGCGTGTCCATGTCCGGTCTCGTCCACGCCGGCACCGAGGCCCAGCAGCTGTCGTTCGCCGACCCCGAGGATCTCGGCCTGGCCGACATCCCCCCACCGGGCGACGGGCAGGGGCAGGGCTGGGAAGAGGTGGAGGCGGCCGTGACGGCCATCCGCACCCGGTACGGCCATGCCTCGGTGGGACCGGCCACCTTGATCGGAGGCTCGGGTCCCGGTGTGAAACGCCGGGGCGACATGCAATGGGGCCCGAGCGCCCCGACCGACGCGTCGTTGGACCCCTCTTCCCACTCGTCTTCGGGCCCGCCGTCGGACGGCTCCGAGGAAGCGGCGCGTCATCGGAAAGAAACATAAATGGGGACGTCGACTCGAATCGGGTGCTGACCTGGCCCTTTGCCACCAGAACAGGTCCGAGGGAATTCGAGATCGACGAGGGGGCTGCGTTGTCAGTGTGTGGTGACTGCGCGAAGATTGATCGAGCCGTATTCTGCAAGTAAGTCGACGCGGTGGGAAGGGGTTGGAGTGCCGCTCTCTGAGCACGAGCAACGGGTGCTACAGGAGTTGGAGCAGGCCTTGTACCACGACGACCCTGCGTTCGCCAACCGGGTCCGCCAGGAGAACGTCTACCGGTACGCCGGTCGCTACCTCAAGTGGTCCATCCTCGGCTTCGTCGTCGGCCTGGCCGTCATGGTGGCCTTCTTCACCTCGTCGGTGTTCATCGGCTTCCTGGGCGTCCTCATCATGTTCGCCTCGTTGGTCAGCTTCTGGACCAATCTGCGCCGGATGGGTAAGGCCGGGCTCGAGGACATCGGGCGGTCGCTGCGATCCGACGGCATCGGCAACGCCATCAACGACGCACGCACCAAGATGCGCGAGAGGTTCCGCCGGAACCCATAAGTCGTCGGGTGGTCCGGTGGGCGCCGGGTGGCCCGGCAGTATGGTGCCGGACCGTGGAGATCTGCCTGGCTGTCGACGTCGGCGGGAGCAAGATCGCCGCCGGGCTCGTCACCCGTGAAGGCGATCTTCTCCACCACGACCACATCCCTACACCACGGTCTGACGACGCCGAAGAACTCTTCGCCGCGCTGCGGACCGTGGTCGGCGGCATCTTCGACCCTGAGCGCGGGACCGGGAACCCGCCGCCGGCCGCACCCGCTCACCAGGTGGTCGCCTGCGGGATCGGATGCGGAGGGCCGATGGACCTCGCCACCGGAACGGTGTCGCCGCTCAACATCCACGGATGGCGGGAATTCCCCCTGCGTGACCGCGTCTCGAAGCTCACGGGCCTGCCGACGGTGATCGACAACGATGCCAAGGCGCTGGCCCTGGCCGAGGGATGGGTGGGGGCGGCCCAGGGATGTCGGAATTTCCTCGCCATGGTGGTCTCGACGGGCATCGGTGGGGGCATCGTCCTCGACGGACGCCTGGTCAACGGATCGTCGGGCAACGCCGGTCATATCGGTCACGTCATCGTCGAGCCCGACGGTCGTCAGTGCGCGTGCGGGGCGCGGGGATGTCTCGAGGCCGAAGCGTCGGGTACGGCCGTCGCCGCCGTCACCGGCCGGCCGCCGGTCGAGGCATCCCCGGAGGTCGTGACCCGGTGCGGACAGATGGTCGGCCGGGCCGTCGCCTCCCTCGTGAGCGCGCTCGACATCGAGCTGATCGTGGTGGCCGGATCGGTGGCCCTCGGGTACGGCGCCCCCTTCTTCAGCGCCGCCAACGAGGAGCTGCGGTCACGCGCCTGTCTGTCGTTCACGCGATCGGCCACCATCGTTTCCGCCGGCCTGGCCGACCGGGGTCCGCTCATCGGAGCCGGCGCCGTCGGCTTCGCCGGTCGCGGGTCCGATGTTCTCGTCGAGGCCCGGTGAGGCGGGTGCCGGCCGCCCCGGTGGCCGTCCCCGTGGGCGCTGTCGTGGCCGCCGTGGCTCTGCGTCCGTGGCTGTGGCCGGTGGCCGTGGCGCAGGTCCTGCGCCTGGCGCCGCCTCGCTGGTGGCTCCGATGGCCCCCGCTGCCGCTGCCCGACGGGACCTTGTGGCGCTTCCGCATGGAGACGGCCTACGGCGGAGCCGGCGACGCCGAGCCCGACCGCAGCGACGTGCGGACCTTTCTGCGGTGGAGCCGCGACATGCGGCACTGGCGTCGTTTCTGATCCCTCGGGTGACGGCGTCCCGCCTCCGGGGCTGCGAGAGGGGAAGGCCGAGGCGGGGGAGTAGCCTTGGCAGATGGGGGCGAGGGAGCCTGGTGCCGCGGGAACGAGTCGGGCGCTGGTGCTGAACGCCACCTTCGAACCTCTCGGGGTCGTGTCGACCCGTCGGGCGCTCCTCCTCGTCCTCGGGACCAAGGCCGAGCTCGTCCACGCCACCCAGAGGACGTTTCGTTCCGAGCGGGCGGCTTTTCCCGAACCTTCCGTGGTGCGACTGGCGCGGTATGTCCGCGTGCCCCACGACCGCACGGTGGCCGTCAACCGGCGGACGGTCTTCGCCCGCGACGGTCACCGCTGCCAGTACTGCGGCCTCGCCGCTGAGAGCATCGATCACGTCATGCCGCGCAGTCGCGGCGGGCCGCACGCGTGGGACAACGTCGTCGCCGCCTGTCGGCGGTGCAACACCCGCAAGGAGGACCGCCTGCCCCACGAGGTGGGCTTGGTCCTGCGCACCCAGCCGGCGGCGCCACGCCAGCGTGTATGGCTGCTGGCCATGTCCGGCGGAGCCCGTGACGAGTGGGCTCCCTATCTGGGCGAGGAGTCCCTCACCGCTTGACCGTCCGCCCGTCAGCGGGCTGGCGGGTGGAGCGGCGCACGGGATCGGCCGCCGAGCTCCTCGAACCGTGGCCGCCTCCCGACAGCCAGGCCGCCCCCGTCGTGCGCGCCGGCCGCGTGAACGAGGGCGGCGCCCTGGTGCTCGGCAGTACCCAGGACCGGGCTCTCATCGATGCCGGGCACGCCGCCGAGGCGGGAATCGGCATCGTCCGGCGGTCGACCGGCGGGGGCGCCGTGCTGGTCGCTCCCGATGCTCAGGTCTGGCTCGATCTCTGGGTGCCACGGGGTCACCGCCTGTGGGACGACGACATCATCAGCGCCGCCGCCTGGCTGGGGGAGGCTTGGATGCTGGCGCTCGAGGGACTGGGCGCCGGTCCGCTCGACGTCCATAGGGGCGCGGCGACGCGCGGCGTCTGGTCCGATCTGGTCTGCTTCGCCGGTCTCGGTCCCGGTGAGGTTCATGTCGCCGCCGGGGAAACCGGGGCCAAGGTGATGGGACTGGCCCAGCGCCGGACGCGCACCGGTGCCCGCTTTCACACCAGCGCGCCCCTGTCGTGGGATCCGGGTCCGTTGCTGGCCCTGTTCGACCTCGACGCCCTGGCCGCCGCCGGCATCGCCCTGGCCGATGGAGCTGAATCGTTGTCGCTCGAGCACGCCGCCGTCGGCCTGCGCGCCCTGGCGCCATGGCGTTTCGAGGTCGGCGGCGTCGATGTCTTGACGACGGTCGAGGACGCCGTCATCGCCGCTCTGCCCTGAGCCCCGGGCCACCCGGCCCGCAACAGGTTTTGACCGCCGCCGTCACCGGCCCCCTGTTTCCTCGCGCCGGCACGGTGGCGACGGCACCCTCGCCGACACCTCGTCAAGACGGCCGCGCCCGTCGGGAACGGCAGGGGTGGCAGGGGGCCACGGTGGGGAGCCCCGTTGTTGACTGGTGGGGGTGGGTGGCGTAGGGTGGCGCGAAGTGGTTCATAGGGGAGTGGTTGGTGGCATGGATGGTGCCCGCCGGAGGACGGGGGAGCGTCGTGGGAGTCCTTAGGAATGGATCGGTTCTTCGGCAGGTACGAGCACACGCTCGACGGCAAGGGTCGAGTGATCCTGCCGGCCAAGTTCCGCGCCCCGTTTGCGGTGGGTGGGTATCTGACGGAGCACCTCGACGGCTGTTTGGCGTTGTGGACACCGACGGAGTTCGAGATCCAGGGCGAGCAGATGCAGCAACGGGCCACCCAGAGCCGTCGGGACCGAAACCTGGCGCGGATGTGGGCGTCGGCCTCACAGGAAGTGGATATCGATCGGCAGGGCCGGATGGCGATACCGGCGCACCTGCGGCAGTACGCGGAGCTTCAGGGCGACGTCCTCGTGCTGGGAGCGAACGACCGGGTGGAGCTGTGGGCCCCGGCCCGATGGGAGCAGATCGTGGGACCGGAGGAGCAGAGGCTCAGCGAGGGCATGGACGACTGATGGCCGTCGCCGGTCGGCGCGCAGGTACGACCGCGTCCTCCGGAACCGTCATCGAACTCTGGAGCGAGACATCGTTGGAGGAAAGGGGCGACCGACAGGACGACGCACAGCAGCAAGGCATAGGACGCACACTTAGACGGCACAGCGACACCAGGCCCATGCGCAGCCCCTCGGCTGGTTCGGTGGAAGACTCCTCCTCCGCCCGCTTCCAACCGAGTCGCAGGAGCAACCCTCCCGACGGCACTCCGCCAGTCGAGGGGCTGCGGATGCGCCAGGTGTTCGATCACGAGCCGGTCATGGAAGCGGAGGTGGTGGCGTTGTTCGCGCCGGTGCCTCCGGGTGTCGTCATCGACGCCACGGTCGGCGGTGGCGGTCACGCCAGCGCCATCCTCGAGGCGCATTCCCACTTGAGCGTGCTGGGGCTCGACCGCGATCCCGATGCCGTCACGGCCGCCTCCGAGAGGTTGTCGAAGTTCGGCCCACGCGCCAAGGTGCGCCACGCGCCTTTCCATCATCTGGCTGAGGAGATGGAGCAGAGCGCCACCTCGTCGGAGGACCGGGTCACGGGGGTCCTGTTCGACCTGGGTGTGAGCTCACCTCAACTCGACACGGCCGAGCGCGGCTTCTCGTATCGCCAGGACGGACCGCTCGACATGCGCATGGACCCCACCTCGGGTCCGTTGGCCGCCGACATCGTGAATACGTGGTCCGTCAATGACCTGAGCCGGCTGTTCGCCGCCAACGGCGAGGGTCGCTTCGGTATGCGGATAGCCCGCGCCATCGTGGCCGGACGCCCGTTCACCACCACCGGACAGTTCGCCGACACCGTGCGGGCCGCCATCCCCGCCGCCACCCGTCGCCACGGTGGTCACCCGGCCAAGCGGGTGTTCCAGGCCGTGCGCATCGCCGTCAACGACGAGCTCGACCTCCTGGCCGAAGCCGTCCCCACCGCCATCGAGATCCTGGCGCCGCGGGGCCGATGCGTGGCCATCGCCTACCACTCCGGTGAAGACCGGATCGTGAAGGCCGCCTTCGCCCAGGCCGACACCGGCGGATGCGTCTGCCCGCCGGGACTGCCCTGTGCCTGCGGCGCCGTGCCCATCGGCCGCCTGGTGTTCCGCGGCGCCCACCGGCCCACACCGGAAGAGCGATCGAGGAACCGCCGCGCCGAAAGCGCACGCCTACGCGCCCTGGAACGCGTCGGACCCAGTTCGGACCGACCCTGATGGCCACCGCCCCCGCCATCCGCCGCGCCCCGGCGCCGAACCGGTTCCCCACAAGCGAGCGCCCGCCCCTCAGGGTCGTCGGGCCGCCCAGTCGTCGCCGGTCATCGTGGTCTTTGCGGCCCTCCCTGGTCATCGCCGTGGCCCTGGTTCTCGGCAGCCTTCTGTTCGTGGCCGGGGCCCAGGCGTATCTGACCCAGCAGTCCGTACGGCTGGCTCAGGTCCAGGCCCAGTTGTCGGTCCAGGTGGGGGAGCACCGTGACTACGAACTGCGCGTGGCCCAGCTCTCCAATCCCTCCCACGTCGTCGGTGCGGCTCAGAGACAGGGTCTGACGGTCCCGCGCACGGTCACCGATATCCCGGGGGTGACGGTGCCCCCGGCGGCCTCGCCACACCCGGCGCGCCACGCCACCCGTGCCGGCGCGTCCGGAGCAGGGGGCAAGTGAGCGTTCGTCAGGGCCGCCATCCGTCGCTCGACACGCACCGCGCCATGCGCCGGGGGACGCGTCGTAGTCGGCGACGCGGTCGCCGCCGCGCCATCCGGTCGGAGCGGTTCGCCCCCCGCCCGGTCGTCCGGGCCGGCACCCCTGGTCGCACCGTTCCTCGCCGATCGGCCACCACCCGCAAGTCCGTCGCCGCTCGCCGATCAGCCGGCCGCTCGCGCCTTCTCAGGTCGGGAACGCCCAAGGGGCTCACGCCGAAGCGCCGCCAGCCGCGGGCGGGCAAGCTGAAGCCGGGCAAGCTGAAGCCGGGCAAGCTGAAGCCGGGCAAGGTCCCCACCGGCCCGCTCCAGACGGGCACACGCAGAGGTGCTCGTCGACGGGGATACGAACGGCGGCACCCGGTCGGGTCGGCGTCGGCACCGGCGAGCCGGGCTGTCACCGGAGCCGTGGCGCGCCGACGACTGGGCGTCATCCGGCTCATGCTGGTTCTGATCTTCGTGGTCATCGCCGGGCGCCTCGTCATCGTCCAGGGCCTCTCAGGGGCGCGTTACTCCTCCATCGGCGTGGCCGAGGTGACGAGCACGGTGCAGGTGCCTGCGGTCAGAGGAGGGATCTTCGACCGCAACGGGGCCGTCCTGGCCACGTCGGTCCCCCGGACGACGATCGTGGCCGACCCCTTCCTCATCCACCATCCCGACGTCGAGGCCGCCGCCCTCGCCCCCGTGCTCGATGTGCCCCAGAAGACGCTACGCAACGAGATGTCGGAGCACTCGGGCTTCGTCTACCTGGCCCACAAGGTCGGTAACGGCGAGGCCAACGCGGTCACGAAGCTCAACCTCGTCGGTATCAACCTCCTCCCCGACAGCCAGCGCGTCGATCCGGCCGGTCAACTGGCATCGCCGGTGCTGGGCGAGGTGGGGGCGGAGAACACCGGGCTGTCGGGACTCGAGTACCAGTACAACAACGTCCTCGGCGGCGAGAACGGTACGGAAAAGATCGAGCAGTCTCCGAGCGGTGTGCCACTGCCGGGTGGTACGACACAGCTGACGACGGCCATGGCCGGCACCGGAGTCGAGCTCACACTCGATGAGCCCCTGCAGTACGTGGCCGAGCAGGCGCTCGGCTCGGAGATCGTGTCGTCGCATGCTAAGAGCGGTTCTGTCATCGTCATGAACACCCACACCGGCGACATCCTGGCCGTGGCCAACATGGTGCCCAACGCCGGTCACACGGGGGCCGTCGAAGCGTCATCGAACCTGGCCATGACGTCGGTGTACGAGCCGGGGTCGGTGTTCAAGTTGGTGACGTTCTCGGCCGCCCTGCAGGACGGCATCATCACCCCGTCCCAGGTGTTCACGATTCCCAACTCGCTCACCATCGACAACTGGGTGTTCCACGACGCCGAGAGCCATCCCACCGAGCAATTGTCGGCCACGCAGATCCTGGCCCAGTCGTCGAACATCGGCACCATCGAGATCGCCCAGGCGCTCGGTAAGGACAGGCTGGCCGGCCAGATCAAGGCCCTCGGCTTCGGCCAGCCGACCGGGATCGACTTCCCCGACGAATCGCCGGGTCTGGTGAAGGGCAATCCGAACACATGGTCGGCATCGGACATCGGTTCCACCCCGATCGGCCAGGACGACGCCGTCACGGCCCAACAGGTCCTCGACATGGTCAACACGGTGGCCACCGGCGGGGTCTTCGTACCGCCCCGACTGGTCCAGGCCACGGTCAGCGAAGCCGGAAATCTCACCACCATGCCTCGCCACGCCGGACACCGGGAGCTGTCGAAGGAGGTGTCCTCGGAGCTCACGACCATGATGGAGCAGGTGGTCCAGGACGGCACCGCCGTCGCCGCCGGCGTCCCCGGATACACGGTGGCGGGCAAGACGGGAACGGCCCAGGTCGCCGGGCACGGGGGTTACATCCCTGGCGCCTACATGGCCACCTTCGCCGGTTTCGCTCCGGCCGGGGATCCGGCCCTGTCGGCCATCGTGGTTCTCGACCAGCCCCAGCCCATCTACGGCGGCACCGTCGCCGCACCGGTGTTCTCCGAGGTCATGCAGTACGCGCTGCACCGGTATGACATCCCGACATCGCCCAATGGGGGGACGACGGGAGGCCATTCCTCTCCTGTGGCGTTCCCTCCGCCGCCCTCGGTGGCGAGCTCCACCCCCCCCAGTTCGACGACGACGACATCCCCCGCCTCGGGTTCCACGCCGGCCACGACCACGACCACCGGGGCGGGAGGACCGGGTACGGCAGGTACGATCACCGCCGCGGCCGGGCACGCCACGGAAAGGCCGTGATCCGTCCGGTAGCGGGGCCCCGACTGTGCGCATGGACCGGTTGTTCGAGGGAGTCGAGGTCATGGCGACGCGCGGCGATGTCGCCGACCAAGAGGTGACGTCGATCGAGTTCGACAGCAGACTCGTCACCCCCGGGGCCCTGTTCTTCTGTCTGCCCGGCCGTGAGTCCGACGGTCATGCGTTCGCCCCGGCCGCCGTCGAGGCCGGCGCCGTGGGCCTGTTGGTCGAGCGCCCGCTGCCGTTGGCGGTGCCCCAGATGGTGGTGGCGCCGGGCACGGCCCGGTCGGCGATGGCCCGTGTCGCCTGCACCTTCTACGACAACCCGGCCCGGGCGCTCATGACGGTGGGCGTCACGGGGACGAACGGCAAGACGTCGGTCACCCATCTGCTGGCGTCGATCCTCGATGAACACGGTTCGCCGTGCACAGTCATCGGCACGCTCGACGGTGTGCGGACGACACCGGAGGCGCCGGTGGTCCAGAAGATCCTGGACGAGGCCCGCCGGTCCGGGCGACTTGCGGCGGCCATGGAGGTGTCGTCCCACGCCCTCACCGAGGGGCGGGTGGACGGCATCCTCTTCGATGCCGCCGTCTTCACCAATCTCAGCCACGACCATCTCGACCACCACGGCTCCATGGAGGCGTACTTCGCCGCCAAGGCGTCGTTGTTCACCGAAGAACGCGCGGCGGCCGCCGTGGTGAACATCGACGATGCCTGGGGTGAACGGCTGGCCGGGCAGCTCACGATCCCCCTGGTGACCTATTCATCGGGCGAGGCCGGCGAGATTCACAGCGGACCGGGCCGCACGACATTTCTCTGGCGGGGCCGCAAGATCGAGCTGTCGCTCACGGGCTCGTATCACGTGGCCAACGCCCTGGCCGCAGCCACGGCGGCCACCGTCCTCGGGGTCCCCGAGGACACGGTGGTGCGGGGTCTCGAGCGCGCCCGGCCGGTGGCCGGACGATTCGAATTGATCGACGTCCCGGCGCCGTTCACGGTGGTGGTCGACTACGCCCACACCCCCGACGGCCTCGCCGTGGCGCTCGACAGCGCCCGGAATCTGGCCGGGGAGCGACGCGTCCTGTGCGTCTTCGGGTGCGGGGGAGACCGGGACCGGGCCAAGCGGCCGCTCATGGGGGCGGTCGTGTCCGGGGCGGCGGACGTCACCGTGATCACGTCCGACAATCCGCGCCACGAGGATCCGGTCGCCATCATCGACGAGGTGGTAGGCGGCGTCGTCGGCGCTGTGCTCGAACCGACGGATGGAGTCGAGGCGAGAGGCGTGATTGTCGAACCGGACCGGGCCCGCGCCATCGCCCGGGCGGTGGCGCTGGCCCGACCGGGCGATGTGGTGCTCGTGGCCGGCAAGGGCCACGAGTCTGTCATCGAGATCGGAGACTCACGCGTCCCGTTCGACGACCGCCGGGTGGCCGCCGCCGCCGTGGGCCGTCTCGGGACGACCCCGTGATTGTGGTGACCCCGTGATTGAGGTGGCGTTGTGATTGAGGTGGCGTTGTGATCAGCCTCATGGCCTCGGGGGGTATCGCCCTGTGGATGGCGGTGCTCGGGACGCCGTCGCTCATGCGGTGGCTACGGCGGCGGAGCCTCGGGCAGCAGATCCGCGAGGACGGCCCGTTCATGCACCAGGTGAAGGCGGGAACGCCGACGATGGGGGGAGTGGCCCTCGTGGGGGCCGGCGTCATCGGGTACCTCGTGGCCCATATAGGGACACATGTGGCCTTCAGCCGTCCGGGTTTGCTGGTGGTGGCCGTGATGCTCGGAGCGGCCGGGATCGGGTTCGTGGACGACTGGATCAAGGTGCGGCACCAGCGCAGCCTCGGTCTCAACAAGAGGGCCAAGTTCGGTGCTCAGGTCCTGGTCGCCCTCGGTTTCGCCCTGGCCTGCGAGCACTGGGCGGGGGTGAACACCCACCTGTCGTTCACCCGTTTCGATTCGATCGGGGTCGATCTGGGGAGCGTGGGCTGGCTCGTGTGGGCGGTGTTCGTGGTGGTGGGGACGGCCAACGCCGTCAACCTCACCGACGGGCTCGACGGCCTGGCGTCGGGGGCGGCCACGTTCTGCTTCGCCATCCTGGCCATCATCGGCTACTGGCAGTTCCGTCACCTCTCGATCTACCACGTGAAGTCGGCGCTCGACCTGGCCCTCACGTCCATCGCCCTGGCCGGGGCGTGTCTCGGGTTCCTGTGGTGGAACGCGGCACCGGCGCGGATCTTCATGGGGGACACGGGGTCGCTGGCCATCGGCGCCGGTCTCGCCGCGCTGTCGCTGCAGATGAACCTGCAGCTGCTCCTGCCGGTCATCGGCGGGCTGTTCGTCATCGTCACCCTGTCGGTGCTGATACAGGTGGTCAGCTACCGGGTGTTCGGCCGACGGGTGTTTCTCATGGCGCCCCTGCATCACCATTTCGAGCTGCTCGGCTGGCCGGAGACGACGGTGATCGTGCGCTTCTGGATCTTGGGCGGTCTGTTCGCCGCGCTCGGGCTCGGCCTGTTCTATGCCGACTTCCTGTCGGTCACCAACGTGGTGAAGTGATCTCGGGGATGGAGTCAGCGACCGGTAAGCGTCGGGTGCTCGTCTACGGCCTCGGTGTGAGCGGGGAGGCCGCCGCCCGGCACCTGGTGGCCGAAGGGTTCGAGGTCGTGGCCGCCGACGACGACGGTGGTGAGGGACCCCGGCAGCGGGCGGCCGAGCTCGGGATCGAGCTTGTGGCGGCCCCGGACCGGGCCCGGCTCGTGGCCCTGGCCGCCGAGGTGGACGAGATCGTGGTCACCCCGGGTATCCCGGCCGGACACGGTGTCTTCGGTCTGGGCCCCGGGGTCCGGCTGGTGGGCGAGGTGGAGCTGGCCTGGCGGCGGGCCCGGGCCACGATGGTGGCGGTCACGGGCACCAACGGCAAGACCACGGTGACGACGTTGGTGGCCGGCATGCTGGTGGCCTCGGGGGTGCGGGCCGTGGCCGCCGGCAACATCGGCGCCCCACTTCTCGACGCCGTGGCCGGCGACGCCGAGGTGGTGGTGGCCGAGGTATCGTCGTTCCAGCTGGCGCTGACCGACACCTTCCGTCCGGCGGTGGCGGCCTGGCTCAATTTCTCCGAAGACCATCTCGACTGGCATCCGACGCTCGGCGACTACCGCGATGCCAAGGCCAAGGTGTGGGCCAACAGCGGTCCCGGAGACATCGTCGTCGTGAATGCCGAGGACCCGGTGGTGCTCGAGGCGTCGGCGGGGCCGGCCGGGCGCGGTGCCACGGTGGTGACCTTCGGCCTCGGCGGCGGCGACCGCTTGCCCGACTACAGGGTGGAGGCGGGGCGCCTGGTGGGCCCGCAGGGGATAGTGCTGGGGTTGGTCGAGGAGCTCCCGCGTTCGCTCCCGCACGATCTGGTCGACGGTCTCTGTGCCGCCGCGGTGGCGTTGGCCGCCGGGGCCCGGGCCGACGGCTGCCGGCGGGTGCTCGGTGCCTTCCGGGAGCTCCCCCACCGGGTGGAGCTGGTGGGCGAGGCTAGAGGGGTGGGTTTCTACGACGACTCCAAGGCGACGACTCCGGGCGCCGTGCTGGCCGCCTTGGGTGGCTTCGACTCGGCCGTGCTGATCGCCGGGGGCCGCAACAAGGGACTGGATCTTTCGGTGCTGCGGTCAGCGGCCGGGCATCTCCGGGGAGTGGTGGCCATCGGTGAAGCGGCACCCGAGGTGACGGCGGCCTTCAGCGGTGCCTGCACCGTGCTCCAGGCGGCCTCGATGGCCGAGGCGGTGGGCCTGGCGGCGGGGATGGCCGAGCAGGGCGATGCGGTGGTGCTGTCGCCGGCGTGCGCCTCGTACGACTGGTACACCTCGTACGGAGCCCGGGGCGACGACTTCGCCCGCTGTGTCCGGGCGCTCAAGCGAGCTCCGGTCCCGGGCGACACGACGGCTCCGGCCTCGGCCGACGGGGGGGAACGATGAGCCCGGCGCCCGGGGCCTCACCGGCGCGCCCGGAGCCGCAACGCCGGGTCCCGTCGCTGCGGGTCCTCGATGGGGGAGGGTCACGCCGGCGCCTGCGACGATCGGCGAATGCACCGCCGCGACGTGACTTCGTCTCGACGCGGACGGCCGTTCTGGCGCTCGTGCTCAGTCTGTGCGGAGTCGGTCTGGTGATGGTGCTGTCGGCTTCGGCCTACACGTCGCTGGTGGACTACGGGTCGGTGTGGACGATCTTCATGCGCCAGGTGTTGTGGATGGCCCTGGGCGGGATCGCCCTGTACGTGGCGGCGCGTATGAGCTACGACCGGTGGCGGCGGGTGCGGGTGCTGCTTCTGGTGGGCACCCTGGCGCTGCTGGTGGTCGTGCTCGTCCCGAGTCTCGGGGTGTCGGCCGGTGGATCGGCACGGTGGATCGGCTTCGGGCAGCTGCGGATCCAGCCGTCGGAGCTCATGAAGCTGGCATTGGCCGTCTTCGGCGCCGACCTGCTGGCCCGCCGGGCCGACCGGGTCCACCAACCGGGGGCTGTGGTGGTGCCCATGCTCGTGGTCTTGGGGATCGCCTGTGTCCTCGTGCTCAAGCAGCCCGACATGGGGACGGCCCTCGTGCTCGCCTGCATCGCCCTGGCCCTGCTCTACGCCGGGGGGGTGCCGCTCAAGCCGGTACTGAAAGTCCTGGTCGGCGTCGCTGTCCTGGGGGTGATCCTGGGTCTGGCCGAGCCCTATCGACGGGAACGGCTGCTCTCGTTCCTCAATCCCTTCGCCCATGCCCAGGGTTCGGGCTACCAGGTCGTGCAGTCATTGGTGGGACTGGGTTCGGGCCGGCTGTTCGGCCTGGGTCTGGCCGGGGGGCGCGAGAAGTGGGGCCTGCTGCCGAACGCCCACACGGACTTCATCTTCTCGGTCATCGGCGAGCAGGTGGGCCTGGTCGGCGCCCTCGTCGTGCTCGGGCTCTTCGCCGCCCTGGCGTGGTACGGGCTGCGGGCTGCCAGCCGGGCGCCGGACCGCTTCGGGGCCCTGCTGGCGGTGGCCGCCACGTGCTGGATCACGAGCCAGGCGGTGATCAACATCGGCGCCGTGATCGGCTTGCTGCCGGTCACCGGCATTCCGCTGCCGTTCATCTCGTTCGGGGGGTCCTCGCTCGTGATCACCATGGTGGCCGGGGGCATCCTGGTCAACGTGGCCTCCCATGAGAAGGTGCCGTCAGCGCAGATCCGGCCCCTCGGAATCGGCACCCCGGCCGGGGTGCGTCGCCCCCCGGCGCGGTGACCAAGCGGCGCTTCGCACTGGTGGCGGGCGGCGGGACCGGTGGGCATCTCCTGCCGGCCGTGACGGTGGCCCAGGCCCTGGCCCAGGTCCGCGGTGCCGGGGCGGTTGAGATCGTGGGCTCGCGCCGTGGTCTCGAGGGCGACCTCCTGACCGGCAGCGGCCTGGCGGTGACGAGACTTCCCGGTCGCGGTTTCGCCCGGTCCTTCGGCCCCCGCCAGGTGGTGGCCAATGTGGGGGCGGCCGCCGCGTTGGCGTGGGCCTGCGCCATGGCGGTGGCACTGGTGGGGCGGCGTCGACCGGCCGTGGTCGTGGCCATGGGTGGTTACGGCTGTGTGCCGGTGGCCCTGGCTGCGGCCGTGCTCGGCATCCCCGTCGTCCTCGTGAACCTCGACGCCGTGCCCGGGGCGGCCAGCCGCCTTGTCGGTCGGTTCGCCCGGGCCGCCGCCGTGGCCTTCCCCGGGACACCGCTGCGGCACGCGGTGGTGACCGGCGCCCCCGTGCGGCCCGAGATCGTGGCCGCCGCTCATCCCGACGCCGCCGACCGGTCCCGGGCCCGGGGCACCCTGGGGTTGCCGGTGGAGCGGTTCGTGGTGGGCGTGGTGGGCGGGTCGCTCGGGGCCAAGACGATCAACGAGGCGGCCCTGGCGCTGGCCGGCCTGTGGGCCGGGCGGGGCGACGTGGCGATCTATCACGTCGTCGGTCGGCGCGATGCCGACTGGGCGGCGGCGTCGGTCCCGCCCGCCCAGCCGGGAGGGCTCGTCTACCGCCAGGTCCCGTACGAGGACCGGATGGCGGAGTTCTACCAGGCGGTTGATGTGGTGGTGGGCCGGGCCGGGGCGGCCACGGTGGCGGAGCTGGCCGTCGTCGGCGTTCCCGCCGTGCTCGTGCCCCTGCCCGGAGCACCCGGAGACCACCAGACGGCCAACGCCGGGGGGCTGGCGGCCGCCGGCGGGGCGGTCGTCGTTCCCGACCCCGAGTGCAGCGGGGAGCGGCTGGCCGACGAGCTCCGGGCCCTTCGCTCCCCCCCCGGGCGTCTGGGCGAGATGGGTCGGGCGGCCGGGACGCTCGGACGGGCCGACGCCGTGGCCGCCATCGTGGCCGTGGTGGAAACCCACGCCCGGGCCGGACCGCGACCGCTCGGAACGACGGGTGCGGCCACCGGGGCGCGCCATGGCGGCCGACGGTGATCGACCTCTCGCAGCGTCAACGCATCCATCTGGTCGGGGTGGGGGGAGCGGGGATGAGCGCCATCGCTTCGGTGCTCACGGCCATGGGCCACACCGTCACGGGCAGCGACCTGAAGAGTTCGGCCACGACGCAGCGCCTGGCGGCGGGGGGGGTGGACGTGAGCATCGGCCACGACGCCGCCCATGTGGGCGACGCCGAGCTGGTCATGATCTCGACGGCCATCTCCGCCACCAACCCGGAGGTGGTCGAGGCCCGCCGCCGCCGCGTGCCGGTCCTCACGCGGGCCGAGGCCACGGCGGCGGTGGCCGCCTGTCGCCGGTGCGTGGCCGTCTCGGGGACCCACGGCAAGACCACGACCACCTCCATGCTGGCGCTCATCTTGGTGGAGGCCGGGCTGCGCCCGAGTTTTCTCATCGGCGGGGACATCAACGAGATCGGCACCAACGCCGTGTGGGACACGGGAGCGTGGCTGGTGATCGAGGCCGACGAGAGCGACGGGACGTTCCTGGCCCTCGACCCCGAGGTGGCCGTGGTCACCAATGTGGAACCGGACCATCTCGATTTCTACGGTGGCTTCGCCCAGCTGGTGGCCGCCTTCGACCGCTTCTGCACGGGTCGCCCGGGGGGCGTGGTGGTGGGGGCCGACGACGCCGTGGCCGCCGAGCTCGGCCGGTCCCACGGGGCTGACCTGGTGGGGACGGCCGTCGATGCGACCTTCCGGATCGAGGGCGTGGCGGCCGGGCGCGACGGGGTGTCGTTCGAGGTGACGAAGGCGGGAGAGAGCCTGGGAACGATCTCGGTCCCGGTCATGGGGGCCAACATCGCCCGCAACGCAGCCGTGGCCACGGTGACGGCGCTGCGGGTCGGCGCCACCTTCGACGATGCGGTGCGGGCCTTCGCCCGCTTCGCCGGCGTGGCCCGGCGCTTCGAGTCGCGCGGCGAGGCCGGCGGGGTGCGCTTCGTCGACGACTACGCCCATCTGCCCACCGAGGTGCGGGCCGTGCTCGAGGCGGCGCGCCAGACGGGGCCCGAGCGCGTCGTGGTCGTCTTCCAACCTCATCGATACAGCCGGATCGGCGCCCTCGGCGAGCAGTTCGCCGACGCCTTCTCGGCCGCCGACATCGTCGTCGTGACCGACATCTTCGCCGCCGGCGAGCAGCCGATGCCGGGGGTGACGGGGCGGCTCGTGGCCGACGCCGTGGCGGCCAACCACCCCGATCTCGACGTGAGTTACATCGCCGGTCGTCCCGAGTTGCGGCGCCACCTGACCAGCGTGCTGCGGTCGGGCGACCTGTGCCTGACCCTCGGGGCGGGGGATCTCACCTCGTTGCCCGACGAGCTGCTGGCGGAGCCCCGTTGGTGACGGCGGTGGCCCGTTCGCTCGACGCGGTGGCCGGTGTTCTCGGGGCGCGGGCCGTGCGCCAGGCCCCCCTGGGGACCCGCACCACCTACCGGGTGGGGGGAACGGCGGCGGTTCTGGTGGAGGTCGACACCGAGGATGATCTTGCCTCCGTGCACGCAGCGCTGGCGGCGGCCGGCGAGCCCGTGCCGGTGCTCGTGCTCGGCAACGGTTCGAACATGCTCGTGGCCGACACCGGCTTTGACGGTGTCGTGATCGTTCCCGGTACGGGGCTGTCGGGGATCGAGATCACCGGCACCACGGTGTGCGCGGGTGGGGGAGCACAGCTCCCTCTCCTGGCCCGGCGCAGCGCGGCGGCCGGACTGACGGGCCTCGAGTGGGCGGTGGGGGTCCCGGGTTCGGTGGGCGGTGCGCTCAAGATGAACGCCGGCGGACACGGATCCGACACCGCCGCCGTCCTCGTGCGCCAACGCGTGTTCGATCTGGGCACGGGACAGGCGATCGAAGACGGACCCGAACGTCTGGCGTTCGGCTACCGGCACTCGTCGCTGGCGCCCGGGGAAGTCGTGGTGTGGGCCGAGTTCGCCCTGACGGCCGGATCGCGGACCGCAGCCGAGGCCACCGTGTCGGAGATCGTGCGCTGGCGCCGGGCCCACCAGCCCGGTGGGTCCAACGCCGGGTCGGTGTTCACCAATCCTGTCGGGGACGTGGCCGGGAGGCTGGTCGAGGGGGCCGGTCTGAAGGGCTTCCGCCTGGGCACGGCCCGGGTGTCGGAGAAGCACGCCAATTTCATCCAGGCCGACGACGGCGGGGCGGCCGACGACGTCCGGCTCTTGATCGACCACGTGCGGCGAGTGGTGTTCGAGGGCACCGGGATCGTTCTCGTGCCCGAGGTGTGCCTGGTGGGGTTCGACGAAGAGGAGCGGGGGAAACCCTCATCCTCATGTGGAGGGTCAGGATCATGACGCAGGTCTTGGACAATGAAGCGACGCCGACGGCCCCGGTGGCCATCGACCCCCGGATCCTGGAGCGCCGGGAGGAGGTGGCCCGGCAACGGTCCCGCCGCCGGTGGCGGGTGGCCTTGACCGTGGGAGGCGTAGTGGTGGTGGTGTCGGGGGGATGGGCCATCGTGCACTCGCCGGTGCTCGCGGCGCGCCATGTGACCGTGGTCGGAGCCGTCCACACCGGCGTCGGGCCCATCATCGCCGCCGTCGGCCTGAACGGGCAGCCGCTCGTCGATGTGAACCCCGGTCGGGTGGCCGCCCGCGTCGAGGCCTTGCCCTGGGTGGCCCACGCCACCGTCACCCGGCACTGGCCCAATGACGTCACCGTGACCGTTGTCGAACGCGTGGCCTCGGCGGTGGTGACCAACCCCGGGCGCGGGGCCGTGCTGGTGGACGCCGAGGGGCGGGTGTTGTCCTCGGTGCCCACGGCACCCCCGGGCACCGTCGTGCTCGCCGTGCCCGTCACCCCGGGTCTGCCCGGCTCCATGCTTGGTGCCCCGGCCGCCCCCGGCCTGGCCGCCTTGGACGCCGTTCCGCCGCTGCTCGAGCGGCGCCTCGAGCAGGTGGACGTGGCCGACGACGGCGACGTGACGCTGGCGTTGACGGGACACATCGGTGTGACCCTCGGCCCCGCCGTCGAACTGGCGGCCAAGTTCGAGGCTCTGCTCAGCGTGTTGGTGGACGTCCCGCCGAAGGTGCCGGAGCTCATTGACGTCACGGTGCCCGACGCGCCGGCCGTGGGCCCGCCGGCGCCGCCCGGAGCGGGTGCCGGGAGTGCGGCGCGCACGGTGCCGCCGGTGCGGGTCGGTGAGAGCAGCGATGCCCCGCAGGTCCGCCAGCGCCGACGGGGACCGTCCTGACCTGGTCTTGCGCAGCACCGGCGTGCCTGGGCCTCTGCTTGACCGGTTCCCGGTGCGGCCCTAGGGTGAGGGCACCTCGGCAGGCGCCAGTTGAAAGTTGTGGTCGAGGGTGAGGTAACTGGTGCTCGGTGCCGGCTCGGCCAGCCCGACCACCTGGCGGAAGTACCCACTGTGAGGCCCGGCTGAGGGTCGAGGAGAGTCGATGACGGGTCCAGCGCAGAGCAGCTACTTCGCTGTCATCAAGGTCGTGGGCGTCGGCGGAGGCGGGGTGAACGCCGTCAACCGGATGATCGAGGCCGGGTTGAAAGGCGTCGAGTTCATCGCCGCCAACACGGATTCGCAGGCTCTGCTCATGAGCGACGCCGACCTGAAGCTGGACATCGGTCGGCAACGCACGAGGGGACTCGGTGCCGGTAGCGACCCCGAAATCGGTCGTGAAGCGGCCGAGGAGCACCGGGGCGAGATCGAAGAGGCGTTGAAGGGCGCCGACATGGTGTTCATCACGGCCGGCAAGGGTGGCGGCACAGGGACGGGGGCGGCCCCGGTGGTGGCCGAGATCGCCAAGTCAGTGGGAGCGCTCACCATCGCCGTCGTCACCAGGCCGTTCTCCTTCGAAGGCCGCCAGCGCTCGGTGCAGGCCGACGGAGGCATCCAGAAGCTGAAGGAAAAGGTCGACGCCATCATCATCATCCCCAACGACCGGCTGCTCACCGTGTCCACCGAGAAGACGTCGATGGTCAATGCGTTCAAGATGGCCGACGAGGTACTGCTCCAGGGCGTGCAGGGAATCACCGACCTGATCACCATCCCCGGTCAGATCAATACCGACTTCGCCGACGTGCGCATGGTGCTGTCCGAGGCGGGCACGGCCATCATGGGCATCGGCCAGACCACGGGCGAGGGTCGTGCCGTGAACGCGGCGCGCGCCGCCATCACCAGCCCGCTCCTCGAGTCCCAGATCGAGGGGGCCCGCGGCATCCTCGTGAGCATCGCCGGCGGACCGGACCTCGGGCTGTTCGAAGTGAACGAGGCCATGGAGATCATCCACGGGGTGGCCCATCCCGACGCCAACATCATCTTCGGCAACGTCATCGACGAGTCGATGGGCGACGACGTACGGGTGACGGTCATCGCCGCCGGCTTCGAGCGCTGGGAAGAGGGAGGCCGCAAGGCCGAAGCCAAGTCCGAGCGCAGCAGCCAGGTGCTCGGACTCGACGCCGTGCACGAGGACATCTTCGCCACGCCCGCCGAGGACGATCTGAACCTCGGCGACGACGAGTTCGACGTCCCCTCCTTCCTACGCTGACCTGACCGCCGACCGGTCGGGCCCCTACCGGTTGGGGGCGACGCCCGTCGAGGTGTGGTGGTCGGATCGTCGTGCGGGGGACCAGCGCACGGTCGACACCGGCTCCCTTCCTCCGGCGGTCCCGGCCGGTTTGTCGGTGCATCGGCTGCGCCAGGTCCACGGCACCGACGTGATGGTCGTCGATGCTCCACCTCCCCCGGGATGCTCGGTCTGGGCGCCCTCGGCCGACGGCCGGCCCCCCGAGGGCGATGCCGTGGTGGCCGTGGGGTCGGGGTCGTGTGTGGCCGTCCTCACCGCTGATTGTGCCCCGGTGGCCCTCGGGTCCCCCGAGGGCATCCACAGCGCCGTGCACGTGGGCTGGCGGGGCCTGGTGGCGGGTGTGATCGACCGGGCGGTGACGACCATGCGTGGGTTGGGTGCCACCGCCGTGGTGGCGGGGCTCGGTCCCACGATCCACCCCTGTTGCTACGCGTTCGGACCCGCTGACCTCGACGCCGTGGCCGCCGTGGCCGGCGCCGGGGTCCGCTCGGTGACCTCCGATGGAGGGCCCGCTCTCGATCTGCCGGCGGCCGTGCGCGCCCGGCTGCGCGCCGCCGGTGCCCAGGTCGTCGTCGATGTCGACCGGTGCACGGCCTGCGGGGGTGACGGGTTCTCCCACCGGTTACGGCGTGACGAGGCGCGCCAGGCGGTCTTCGTGTGGAGCCTGGCCCGGGACGGGCCGCCGTGAGCCCACCGGAGGGACTGGCCCCGGCCCCGGCCCCGGCCGTGGTGGCGGCGCGTGTCGAGGAGGTCCGGCGACGGATCCGGGCCACGGGACGCGACCCGGCCACGGTGCGGTTGGTGGCGGTGACGAAGGGATTCGACGCCGGTGCCGTGACGGCGGCACTGGCGGCGGGGGTGGACGACATCGGTGAGAACTACGCGGCGGAGCTGGTGGCCAAGGCGGCGCACTTTGCCGGCGCCCGGGCCGATGGTGCGAGCCTGCTGCCGCGCTGGCACTTCCTGGGGGCGGTGCAGCGCCGCCGCGTCCGCCATCTCGCCGCCCTCGTCGGATGGTGGCAGACGCTCGCCCGTACGGTGGAGGGCGAAGCCATCGCCGGGCGGGCCCCGGGGGCCACGGTGCTCGTCGAGGTCGATGTGAGCGGTCTGCCCGGACGCAACGGCTGCTCGCCGGCGGGGGTCCCGGGGCTCGTCCGCTCCCTCGTGGCGCTGGAGCTCGACGTCCGCGGCCTGATGGTGGTGGCTCCGCCCGGCCCGCCCGAGGTGGCCCGGGCCGCCTTTCGGACCACGGCGCGCCTCGGCGCCGATCTGGGGCTGGCCGAGCTGTCGATGGGGATGAGTCAGGACTTCGAGGTGGCCCTCGAAGAGGGCGCCACCACGGTGCGGGTGGGGCAGGCGTTGTTCGGTCCACGCCCGACGCACGCCCGGGCCGATCGGGGGTCGCCGACGACGTGAGTGGCCACGGGGTCACGCTGCGTTCGTCACCGCGGTCCTGAGCCCACGCAGTACGCTGTCGGTCAGGAGGCGCGTCTCATGGCAGCTGGTTTTTTCAAAAGGGCCATGGTCTACCTGGGCCTGGTCGACGACGAGTACGAGGACTACGAGGACTACGAGCCGCGGGTGTCCGCGTCCGTCGGTCCGCGCCTCGCCCAACGTGGCGTCGACGAAGAGGACGAGCGCCCGGCGCCGGTGGCGGCGACCACCAGCACCATCCGACCGATGTCGCGCGACGAGTCGACGGCCACCATGTCCTCGTCGGTCAGCCCACGCTCGACGGTGCGACCGGTCCCCATGGACGCCGGGGCCCGGGTGCACGTGGTGGCACCGGTGCAGTTCGGCGACGCCCGCCAGATCGCCGACCGGCTCATGTCCAATCAGCCGGTGATCGTCAACCTGCAGGTCTCGGACCGCGAGCTCATGCGGCGGATGATCGATTTCTGCAGCGGCGTGGCCTACGCCCTGAACGGGAAGATGGAGCGGGTGGCCGACAAGGTGTTCCTGGTCACGCCGTCCAACGTGAAGGTCTCGGCCGAGGAGCGCCTGAGGCTCCAGGAGAACGGCCTCCTACGGTCGTAGCGGTCGCCCGGCACTCGTCCCCCGAGAACCGTCCGGCACCTCCTTCATGCCCACACCCGTCCTGTTCACCGTGTTGATAGGCGCCAGTTCGGGCCTGCTCCGCATCCTCGACTATGTGGTCGAGGTGTACGTGATCCTGCTCATCGGCCGCGCCCTGTTGAGCTGGTTCCCGTCGGAGCCGGGGACCGCCATCTACGGCATCGTGCGGGCCCTCGACCGGGTCACGGAGCCGCTTCTGCGGCCGATCCGACGGGCCTTGCCACCGGTGCGGGCTGGCGGAATGGCCATCGACCTCTCGATCATCGTGGCCATCGTGGGCCTCGAGGTCCTGCTCGGAGTCATCAACAACGTCGCCTGACGGGTAGGACGCCCATTTTTGTGGGACCTGTGGACCGGAAAATCCATCAGTGGACCGGGCAGGAGCATTGGGTAGGATCCCCCCATGGACAGCCCGAAGTCGAGTAGTCAGCAATCGAGCCTCGACAGTCTGCGGACGGTCGAATTCCGCCAGACGTTGCGGGGCTATCACATCGACGATGTCGATGAGTACCTCGAGCGCGTGGCCATCGAGGCCGAAGCTCTCCAGGAGCAGATGCGCCAGTCTGCCGACCGCATGCGACAGGCGGCCGAGCGCATCGCGCAGCTCGAACAGTCGATGCAGCAGCTGGAGCAGCAACTGGTGCAGGTGCAGTCGCAGCCGTCGTCTCCGGCGCCGGCCACCGCTCCCGACGACGCGTTGCAGCGCACTCTGCTCCTGGCCCAGAAGTTTGTCGACCAGACCGAGGCCGAAGCCGAGGCACAAGCTCGTTCGACCCTGGCCGAGGCCGAAGCGCGCGCCCACACCGTGTTGGCCGACGCCGAGAATCGCTCCCGGGCGCTCACCGAGGAGACCGAGCGCAAGCTGCGCGAGGACATCTCGCGCCTCGAGTCGATCCGGACACAACTGGCGGGCGACGTAGAGACGATCGCCCGTCATCTCGACACCGAGCGCAACCGGCTACGCGCCGCCCTCGGTGACATGCTCACGTGGGTCGACGAGCACGTGCAGCCCGCCGCGTCGCTCTTGGCGCAACAGCCGTCCGCACCGCCACCACCACCGCCGTTCTCCTCCGGGTCATCTCCCGCCTCCGGGTCATCGCCCGAGGCGACGCCCCCGGCGAGCGCCGAGCCCAACGGCGAGACTCACGGCCCGGCTGGGGGTCAGCCGCCGGCCGGCCAGCGCCCGATGCCGACCGGACAAGCGGGACCGGGTGGACCGGCCACACCGACCGGTTCCCGGGGGCCCGACGCCGACGAACCGGCGTCCTCCGGTGAGCGTCAGGGGACGATGCCCCTGTCGGACCCCGAAGGCGCCCGCGCCGGAGTGCCGCGCTGACGCAAAGGACTGTCCGGGCGCAAAGGACTGTCCGGGCGCAAGGACTCAGATACCGCCCGCGCAGGGAGCCTTGGTGATCCTGATGGCGACGGCGTCGGCCACCGCCAGGCGGATGGCCACGGCGAGGGTCTGCTCGGCCACGTAGCCACGGTGCCTCTCCACGGCGGCCACGGTGCCCGCCGGGGCGTCGAGCTCCAGGGTGATGCAGTCCGAGATGTGCAGGCCGGTTTCACGACGTTCGGCCTGGACCAGGCGCACGACGTCGCGTGCCGAACCCTCGGCCTCGAGCTCGGCGTCGACGGTGATGTCGAGCGTAACCACACCCACGTCGCCGGCCAGGGTGCGACCCTCGCCGGCATTGCGGGGGCGCAGGACCAGTTCGTATTCGCCGGGCTCGAGGGTGATCCCGCCGGCGGTGACCCCGGACTCGGACACGGTCCAGTCCCCCTTCTTCATGGCGGCGAACACCTGGGGGGCATCGGATCCGAGCCGGGGACCGAGAGCAGACGGCACGAGCGTGAGGACGCGCTCGGCCACGTCCTCGAGTCCCTCGGAGAAGGTCACCTCCTTCACGTTCACCTCGTCGGCGATCAGGGCCACGAAGGGCCGGAGGCGCTCAGGATCGGCGGTGGCCACGGTCAGCGTGCGCAGTGGGAGCCGGGCCCGGCGACCGTTGGCCTTGCGGATGGCATGGGCGGCCGAGCAGACGTCGCGCACGAGGTCCATCGTCTCGACGAGCTCGGCATCGGCGGGCAGGTCCGTCGGTCCCGGCCAGTCGGTCAGGTGCACGCTGCGCTCGCCGGTGAGGCCCTGGAAGACGTTCTCGGTGAGTAGCGGCAGCAGCGGCGCCGCCACGCGGCACAGCGTGACGAGGACGGTCGACAGGGTGTCGTAGGCGTCGGCTTTGTCCTGTTCAGTGGGGGGGGTGCCATCGCGGGCGCGCCAGAACCGGTCGCGGCTGCGGCGGATGTACCAGTTGGTCAAGGCGTCGAGGTAGCCGGTGATGGCGGTGCACGCACCGAAGAGGTCGTAGGCGTCCATCTCGGCCGTGACCTCGTCGACCAGCGCCGCCGTCTTGGCCAGGATGTAGCGGTCGAGAACGCCGGTGGCATCGGTGCGTACCCGGCCCCGGATGCCGTCGACGTTGGCGTAGAGCGACAGGAAGTACCAGGAGTTCCAGAACCGGTTGAGGACCTGGCGCCGGACATCCTCGAAGCCTTTGGCGTGGACGATGAGATCCTGACCGCGCAGGACGGGCGACGAGAGCAGGAACCAACGCATGGCGTCGGCCCCCCAGGTGTCGAAGACCATGTCCGGCTCGGGATAGTTCCCGAGCCGCTTGGACATCTTGCGGCCGTCGTCACCCTGGACGACCCCGTGGACCACGCAGTGGCGAAATGGCTGACGGTCGAACAGAGCGGTCGAAAGGACGTGCAACGTGTAGAACCAGCATCGGGTCTGGCCCACGTACTCCACGATGAAGTCGGCCGGAAAATGGGATTCGAACCACTCGGCGTTCTCGAACGGGTAATGGACCTGGGCGTAAGGCATTGAGCCCGACTCGAACCAACAGTCCAGGACATCGGTCACCCGCCGCATGGTCGAGTGGCCTGTCGGATCGTCCGGGTTGGGTCGGGTGAGTGCGTCGATTGCCGGGCGGTGAAGATCATCGGGCCGCACCCCGAAATCGCGCTGCAGCTCGTCCACGCTGCCGTAGACGTCGATCCGGGGATAGCGGGGGTCATCGCTCTGCCACACGGGGATGGGTGCGCCCCAGAACCGGTTGCGGCTGATGGCCCAGTCGCGGGCCCCCTCCAGCCACTTCCCGAAGGCGCCGTCGCGGATGTGGGCCGGGATCCAGTCGATCTCCTGGTTGAGCTGGATCATCGGGTCCTTGATGGCCGTGACGGCCACGAACCAGGAGCTGACCGCCTTGTAGATGAGGGGCGTGTCGGTGCGCCAGCAGTGGGGGTAGCTGTGCTCGTAGGGCGTGGCGTCGATCAGGGCCCCGCTGTGGCGCAGAGCGTCGGTGATGGGGGCGTTGGCCTCGAAGACCTGGAGTCCCGCGTAGTCGGGGACCTCGGCGGTGAACCGGCCCCGGTCATCGACGGGGCAGACCACGGCGATGCCCGCCGCCTGGCAGGCGAAGTAGTCCTCCTCACCGAAACCGGGGGCCATGTGGACCACGCCGGTGCCTTCGTCGGTGGCCACGAAATCGCCGGAGAGCACCGTGAACGCGCCCGGATGGCCGGCGAAAAAGCCGAATAGCGGCGCGTAGGCCCGTCCCACGAGGTCGGAGCCGGTGACGGTGGCGAGGGGAGACGCCTCGGCGAACAGCTCAGGGTAGGCGGCCACCCGTTCGGAGGCGATGGCTGTGGGATGCCCCAGAAGCTCGTAGATGTCGTAGGTGATCTCGGGGCCGACGGCGAGGGCCAGGTTCGACGGCAGGGTCCATGGTGTGGTCGTCCACACGAGAAGCCGGAGCTCCCCGTCAGACACCGAGGAAGGGCGGCCCGGGGCCGGCGAAGGCTCGAGCGTGAACGCCACGGTCACCGCCGGGTCGACCCGGGGCCGGTAGGCATCGTCGGTCCGGGTCTCGAAGTTCGACAGCGAAGTTTCACATTCCCAGCACCAGGGGAGGACCTTCTCGCCCTGATAGAGGAGCTCCTTCTCCCACAGCCGCTTGAAGGCCCACATGACGCTCTCCATGTAGGAGAGGTCCATGGTCTTGTAGTCATTGGTGAAGTCGGCCCAGCGGGCCTGGCGGGTGACGTAGCGCTCCCAGGAGTCGGTGGTGCGCTGGACGAGGGCGCGGCAGTAGTCGTTGAACCGGTCGATCCCGTAGTCGATGATGGCCGCCCGGCCCGAAAACTCGAGCTCCTTCTCGGCCTCCATCTCGGCCGGCAGGCCGTGGCAGTCCCAGCCGAATCGGCGCTCCACCCGGTGGCCCCGCATGGTCTGGTAGCGGGGCACGGCGTCCTTCACGAAACCGGTGAGCAGATGGCCGTAGTGGGGGAGGCCGTTGGCGAAGGGAGGTCCGTCGTAGAAGACGTACTCGTTGTCGCCCCCTGCTCGCGCCGCCACGGACGCCTCGAAGGTGCCGTCGGCCTCCCAGAAGGCCAGCACCCGCTCTTCGAGGCGCGGGTAGTCGGGTTGCTGGTCGACCTGGGGATAGGGGGTGGTGCCACCTAGGTCGTCGGACATCGGACAAGAGTACGCGGCAGCGGCATCTCCTCCCGACACCGACGTCAAGGTTGCCTGGCGGGGCCGGCGACGCTATGGTCGCCCACCTTCGTCAAGCAGGTGGGAGGGCCCCGCATGATCCGCACCGCACATGGCGCCGACCGGAATCCGGCGGCGGGGGCCTGATGGCCCCGGCGAAGAAGTCATCGTCGACGCCCAAGAAGGGCGGCGCCGCCAAAAAGGTGTCGTCCGGGCGCAGCACCCCGGCCAAGGCTTCGGCCAAGAAGCCGGCGGCCAAGGCCCCGGCCAAGAAGACCTCGGCTCCGGCCAAGAAGGCGGCAAAGGTGACGGCCAAGAAGACTTCGGTTCCGGCCAAGAAGCCGGCGGCCAAGTCCCCGGCCAAGAAGACTTCGGTTCCGGCCAAGAAGCCGGCCGTCAAGGCCGCGGCCAAGAAGGCAGCGCCGCCGGCCAAGAAGCCGGCGCCGGTGGCGAAGAAGGCGGAGGTCGCCGCCAAGACGCCGACACCGGCGAGGAAGCTGGGCGCCCCGGCCAAGCCGGCCGCTCCGCCCAAGCCGGTCAAGCCCACCCGGGGTCCGTACGCGTCGGATACGAAGTTCCTCGATGAGCAGCGCACTCTGCTCCTCGAGGAGCGCGAGGTCTATCAGCGCCAGGCCGATGACCTGCGGGCCGAAGCGGAGTCCCTTGCCCTCGACCGGGAGCCGGGTGATGTCCAGTTCGACGAGGAGTCAGGCGAGGGCGGCACCGTGGCCGTGGATCGCGAGCGCGACCTCACCCTGTCGGCCCAGGCTCTCGCCACCATCGACGAGATCGACTTCGCCGTGATCGCCATCGACAAGAAGCTGTACGGGGCGTGCGAGAACTGTGGCCAACCGATCCCGAAGGCCAGGCTGCGGGCCCTGCCCTATGCCCGTCTGTGTGTGGCGTGCAAGAGCGGCGGACTCCACCGCCGGTAGAAGTCCACGAGGCCAAGGCGCCTATGGGATCCCCCCTCGAGGATGGAACCCAGTGAGGAGCGCTGACGACCGACACAACGACGTTCGACACAACGACGTTCGACACAACGACGTTCGACACAACGACGTTCGACACAACGACGTTCGACATTGTCGCCCCCGACCGATCCGGACTGCTTCGGACCGACCCCGACAACGAAGCCGCCGTCACCAGTCACTGCCCGCCGATGGAGCCGCTCCAGCCCTCTTGGAACAGTTCGACCGGGTCGCGAAGATCGAGCATGCCAAGGTAGCCGCCGCCCCGGTCGATGGCGTCGTGCACGGCGTAACCCAAAACCTCCTGGCACTGCCGGGGCAGGCGGCAGGCCAGTTCCGGAGGCACCGCCAGGTAGTTGTTCTCCTCAGTGCGCAACCAGCCCAATGTGTACGACAGGTGTACGCCGCGGCGGGGTTCGCCGCCGGAGTGGGTACCCCCGCCATGGAACGTCGATCCGAGATAGATGACGGCTGAACCGGCTGGCATCGCCGCCACGACGGCCTCATCGTTTCTCGGGTAACGACCGGCGTCCCACCGGTGGCTTCCCGGAAAGACGCGAGTCGCACCGTTGTCAGCGGTGAAGTCGACCAAAGCGATCACCGAAGCCAGCTGTAGCTCGGGCTTGGGCTCAGGTACCAGATTCCATACGATCTCGTCCTGATGCCAGAACTGATCTCCGGCACCCGGCAGACGCTCCAGCAGGTGGGCCAGATTGAGCTGGTACCTCGCACACGACGGTCCAAGAACGGCGTCGCACAGGGCCATCAGGAGGGGATGGATCATCACTTCGGTGGCGAAGGTGGGCGACTTGCCGGCCAAGCCTGAGACGTGCCGGGTCTGGGCATGAAAGAACTGCACGCCGGGATTGAGGTGACGCATATCGGGGTCGGCCCGGTCGACGAAAGGTTGGACCTCCGCATTGATCGCCCTGAGGACGTCATGGGACAGCAGGTTGTGGACGATGACGGCACCATCCTGCAGGAGGGCACCGAGAACCTGCCCAGCGGGCGCATCAGCCTCAACCCGCTGCAGTCGACCACCGGGAGCTTGCTCCACGTACCTCCCTCTCACCGGACTCAGTGTGTCACGGACACCGCCGCCGCTGACACGGTTACGCAGAATCGACGCCTGCCACGCCGCGGTCCTGCACATGAGTGGTCCAGGCCGTGCCGTCCCAGTAACGCATCTGGTGACGTCCGGCGGGATCCAGGAACCAGCCGGCGGCGGCGATCGTTCCCGCCGAGGCGGTGCTCGGCTCGTGCAGAGCGGCGATGCCGCCGGCCTCCTCGCGCTGGCGCGCCGCTCGGCTGAGAGACGTGAGGTCGTCGATCAGCCGGTCCGCTTCGTCGATGTCGCGGTCGCGGAATTCGGCCCGGACACGCTTGCCGGCGGCATCGAGGTGCACGGTGGCGAGACCGAGACGGCGCTGGACCGGGCCCTGAATGCGACGGACGCTCTGTGCTTTCAGCAGCGGCACCCATGTCGTCGTCCGGCGCACCCGCCCGGTCGTGGCCAGGGCCAGAACATCATCGTGTCCGGCCCTGAGGAAGTGGTAGCTGAGCGGGGCCTTGCCGCGCGCCCTGGCCGGTGGTGGCGAAGCGACGGGCTCGGGCCCGGGGATGACGATGGCGATGAGCTGGCGCGCCACCTCGTGAGATCCGACGGGCAGAAGGGCTTTGGTGGATGTCGCTGACCGTCCCCCCCCGGCCTCACGGCCCTCGGAACCGGCCACGTCCACCTCGAGCCGGCACCAGTCGAAGAGTCGCCAGACGAGGGGCTCGGTCAGCCGTAGCGCCTGGACACGGCGGATGGGAATGGTCTCGGCCACGGTTCCGAGCAGACCCCGACTGACGCGGATGCCGTCAGGGGCGTTGGCGACGGTGAAGCCGTACTGCGAGGAAATGCGATGCCACACACCCTGGACCAGGCCGATGGCGTAGGTGGCGAATGCGCTGCCGAAGATAACGGCCGCCGTGGACGACACCCTGACCAAGATCAGCAGGGCGACGACCAACGGAACGAAAACGACTCCCACCGACAGCAACACCGATCCCACCAGGCGACCGGGGGGAACGGTCGTCACGACATGGGCTGCGGGCTCGGGAGTGTCGGGGTCGACGCCGTGATGCGTGGCCAACAGTCGGGCCCGTAGGTCGGTGGCCACCGACATCGAGAGGTAGGCGAGGCGTCCGTTGGCGGAACCCGATCCCGCCAGGCGGATGCGCAACTCGGCCAGGCCGAACAGGCGGGCGAGGAAGGGGCGCACGACATCGACCGCCTGGATCCGGGCCAGCGGCAATTGGCGGGAGTCCCGGCGCAACAGGCCACTTTCGATGCGCAGGGTGACACCGTCGAGAGTCCATCTCGTGACGAGCCACCGGACGACCCCGGCCGCAACGACGAGGACGAGGGCCGCCAAGTCGTAGAGACGCGTGGAACCGTCGGAATGGCCTTCGGCGTTCGAGACCACCAGGGCGACCACGAGCACCGAGACGATGCGCCCGGCCCGCACGACGGGAGTGAGCGGATGGAGCCGCTCCCATGTCGGTTGGTCCCAGGGGGGAGACGTCACAAGCCAGCGGCTTTGGCCTCGCCCAGGGAGGCGAGCTGATCGCGCAAGCGAGCCGCCTCCTGCTGTTCGAGGCCGGGGATGCGCGCGTCGCTGGCGGCCGCGGCCGTGTGCAGCTTGATGGTCGAGAGCTTGAACAAGCGCTCAATCGGTCCGGCGGTGACGTCCACGAACTGCATGCGCCCGTAGGGGACGACGGACAGTCGTCGGAAGGCGACCCCACGCCTCACCACCAGGTCCTCTTCACGCTCCTGGTACGACCAGCTCCGGAACCGGTTGCGAAGGAACCGCAACGCAAGCCCCGTGACGACGAGGACGGCCGCCGCGGTGCCGGCGCCGGGTGCCGCCCCTGCCTGGGCGGCCGCCACTCCGGCGATCAGCGCCGCCAGGGCTCCGACGGTGCCAGCCTCGAGGCACCGCATCTTCCACAGGCGCGGGGAGGGGGACAGCCAGCCGGTGGCGGTTGAGGAGTCGGTCACAGCGATACGTTAAAGCGTGTCCGCCGCCAGGGCTCCCACGCACAGGCCCCAGAGTCCGGAGCCTCAGATTGTGCTGGCGGCAGGACCTAGTAGTAAAGGGTGATGTCCGTGCGTCGCGTGCAAGAGCAGAAGGTTGCACCGTCGCTCCACGATGGGTCACATCGTCGCCCCGCAGCCATGCGGCGTTTTGTCATGGCCGGGTCCGTGGCCGCCCTGGTGGTGGGCGTGGACCAGGTGACGAAGTCGTGGGCCGTCCATCGCCTCTCGCATGGCGAGATCCACGTGGTGTGGAAGCTCGATCTGGAGCTGACCTACAACACGGGCGCGTCCTTCGGGCTCGCCCGGGGGTGGGCACCGGTCATTGCCGGCGTCGCCGTCACGGTGGTGGTTCTTCTCCTCGCCTCGGTACGCCATGTCCGGTCCGACGCTCTCGCTGTCGCCATGGGACTCGTCGTGGGGGGCGCGCTGGGCAACCTCACCGATCGGATCGTGCGGGGGAACCATGGCGCCGTCGTTGACTTCATTGCTCTGCACTTCTGGCCCACGTTCAATGTGGCCGACTCGTGCATCGTGATCGGAGCCATCGTCGCCGCCATCATCGTGTCGCGTCAGAGCGCATCAGATGCCGGGGTGGCGCCGGTGACTCACCACGATGCGGACCATGACGCTACGCCCGAGCGTGATGGCGCGTCATGAGCGATGCCGCCGTCACCGGAGGAGTTTTCGAAACCGTCGTTCCCGCCACTCTCGGCGGTGAGCGCGTCGACCGGGCCGTCGCCTTGTTGACCGGCTTGCCCCGGAGCGCGGTGACCCAGATGGTGAACGAGGGCCGGGTGGCCGTCGACGGAGAGCGCGTCGACGTTCGCAGCCGCACCCTCATGATCGGTCAGACCTTACGGGTGGACATCGCCCCGAGCGTCGAGGACGGTCCCCGAGCCGACGCCGCGGTGGCGTTCTCCGTGGTGCACGAGGACCCCCATCTCATCGTGGTGGACAAGCCGGCGGGACTGGTTGTCCATCATGGTGCGGGTCACAGCGGGGGCACCCTCGTCGACGGACTGCTCTCACGCTTCCCCGACCTGACCGAACTGGCCGCCGCCGCCGACGGCGACCCGAACCGACCCGGCGTCGTGCATCGCCTCGACAAAGGCACCTCGGGTCTACTGGTCGTGGCCAGGTCCCCCGAGGCCTTCAGCTCACTCAGCCGGCAACTGCGCGAGCACACCGCCGGTCGGCATTACCGCGCCCTGGTGGCCGGCCTGGTGGAGGCAGACGCCGGCGTGGTGGACGCTCCCATCGGTCGTTCTCCTCGTCAGCCGACCCGTATGGCGGTGACCAGGTCAGGGCGACCGGCGAGGACGGCGTACACCGTGGTTGCCCGTTACCGGGAACCGCAGGAGGCGACCCTGGTCGAGGCCACGCTCGACACCGGCCGCACGCACCAGGTGCGCGTCCACCTGGCCGCCATCGGGCATCCCGTATTCGGCGACGACCGCTACCGGGGCACCGTGCCCCGCCCGATTGCCACCGGGACCTCGCTGGCCCCGGGTCGGTTGTTCCTGCACGCCTACCGGCTCAGTCTCGACCACCCCGAGGACGGCAGTCGGCGCACGTGGGAGTCGCCCCTCCCACCCGATCTGGAAGCCGTCCTGCGACTACACGGCTCCTGACACAGTCGGCCCGGTGACACAGTCGGCCCGGTGAATCAGCCGGCTCGGTGAATCAACCGGCCGGCTCGGTGAATCAACCGGCCGGCCCGGTGGATCAGGCGGCTTCGTGGGCGGCTTCGACGTCGGGCAGGTCGGCCAGATGCTGGAGCGCACGGGTTTCTGCCTGCCGGGCCCGGCGCACCCCTATTCCGAGACGGGTGGCGGTGGCCTGAAGAGACGCCGGGCTCCCTCCGTCGAGTCCGAATCGGATGCGTACGACATCGCGCTCGAGCTCGTCGAGACCCTCGACGGCCAGGCGGACGCGGTCGAGAACGAGACGCCGCTCGACGTCCTCCTCGAACACGTTGTCATCGGCCGCCACCAGATCGCCGAGGGCGGAACCGGTGTCGCCGCCTGTGGGCTGGTCAAGGCTGGCCACCACCCGGGCCACGCCCTGCAGCGAACGCAGAGCCTTCTGGTCCAGAGCGCTGGCCTCTGCCACTTCCTCCGGGGTGGGGTCGCGTTGCAGCTCGGTGGCGAGCTCCCAGGTCATACGGTCGGCCCGTTGAGCCTGTTCGGCTACTTCCATGGGCACGCGGATGGTGGCGCCGTGCTGCTGGACGGCCCGCTGAAGAGCCTGGCGGATCCACCATGTGGCATAGGTCGAGAAGCGGAATCCGCGTTGCCAGTCGAACTTGTCCACGGCCCGCATCAGGCCGAATGTGCCCTCCTGGACCAGATCGGCAAAATCGACGCCGCGGTCCTGGTAGCGCCGGGCCCAGTGCACGACCAACCTGAGGTTGGCGGCGATCATGGCGCGCCGCGCTTCGTCGTCGCCGGCCGCCACTCGCTTCGCTAGTTCGGTCTGCTCGTCCGGGTCGGGCAGGGGGTACTGGTCCAGGTCGTCCAGGAAGTACCGGACGCTGTCGGGGGTGCTCGTAAATTTTGCCATTTCTGCCTCGTGATCGGAGGTACTTGCTCTCAAGGGGAACAACACAGGTGTCGTCCTCCGCATTCCATACCCGGTGACGACAATCCGCACCCTGAGTTTGCGGCCCGTGGCCACCGGTGATGCGCTCTTGCAGTGCCCCCGACCGACCAGCCCGCCGACGGCTCCCCCCAGAGGATCCCGGGCGACCCGTCTGATAGCTCTCACCAGGGAACCGAGGTCGAATCCGAAGGGGCGGGCCGGCTCGTGACCGTCCGTCACGGGGCCACGGCCTGGAGCGTGACGTCGCGCCACACGGGGCGAAGTGACCTCCCACTCGAGCCTGAGGGCCGTGAGCAGGCCCGGGCCGTGGGTCGACGCCTGGCCGACCACCCTTTTGCCCGGGTTCTCGTGAGCCCGCTCAAGCGTGCCCGGGAGACGAGTGAGCTGGCCGGGTTCGCCGACGCCGAGGTGTGGGACGACCTGCGCGAGTGGGACTACGGCGCCTATGAGGGCATGACCACGGCCGACATCCGTTCGGAACGTCCGGGATGGTCGTTGTGGCGCGATGGTGCTCCTGACGGGGAAACCCTCGAGGAAGTCGCCATCCGGGCCGACCGGGTGGTGGCGGCCGTGCGGGCCGTGGCGGGGGACGTTCTCGTCTTCGCCCATGCGCACATCCTGCGGGTGGTGGCGGCCCGGTGGCTGGAGCTGCCGGCTGGTGACGGGTCGCGGTGGGTGCTCAGCCCGGCCAGTGTCAGCGTTCTCGGCTGGGAACGGGAGATTCCGGTCATCGAGCGATGGAACGACACCGGAGGCGCGCCGCTGGCGTGACCGGCGTGGTGGGCCGATTCAGACCGACTCGACCTGTTCACCCTCGGGCTTGCCGGGCCGGCGGTCGACGGGACGTCGCGGGAACTTGAGGGTGTCGTCGGCCTCGTCGGGATAGCGCCGAGGACCGGTCCACGCCGCCGGTGGCGCGAAGACGGTGTCGGTCAGCGCGTAGGCAATGCTTTCGTAGTTGATCCGCCATCCCTTGAAGTGGCTCCATGCTTCCTCGGCCCCACGTTCGAGAGGCACGCCGGCCTGGCCGAGCCGGGCGAGGGCATCGACGAAGTCATCGAAGGGAAGATCGATGCCGGCGTCGGGTCGGGGATCGGGGTCGAACGGCATATGGATGGCACGGGCGATGTCTCTGAGGCAGGTGAAGCCCATCCGCACGCACAGCTTCGCTTCGGCCGGAGCCGCCGACGGGCTGACGGCCATATAGAGGGCGGCGGAGTCGAGCACGGCGATCAGTCCCACGAGCCACGAATTGGTGGGGTGGGGGGAGCGCATGTAGAGCAACGCCGGATACGTGGTGTGACTCTCGGCCACGTCCGCCGCCCACCGCTCCCATTCGCCGTAGAACGAATCGAGGTTCCCCTCGATGCCGACCAGGTAGTGACGGGCCAGCAATTCCGGGCCCCACGCCGGTGTGCCCGCCCGACTCTCGAGCATGGTCACCAATGTCTCGCGCCGGTTGAAGGAGTCGTAGAGGGCGGGGAGGTAGGCGATCTGGAGGGCGATAACGAGGAGACCGAAGGCGGCGGCGAGGAAGGCCACCACCTCGGGGGCCGGGCTGCTCTCGGTGGCGAATCCGAGGGTGAAGATCGACGACCCGGCTTCGATGAAGGAGTGGCCGAACGAGGAGTGACCCGTGCTCCAGATGACGAGGGCGAATCCGGCCAGCCCGGCGGACATCCAGATGCCGAGCCGCACGAGCATCACGATGGGCTCGAAGGTGGCGAGGAGTCGGTCGCGTGCGGCGAACGACTTCATCTGGCCCACGACGATGTGCATGAGGCGGCGAACTTGGCGCGAACCCATCGCCACCGGCCCCGTCGTGTGCGGACGGGGGACCACGAGGGCGCGTACGAGGTCGTAGAGGTCGGCGACGACGAGAGTGGCGCCAGCGATACCGACGATCCCCTTGAGAACGATCACGAGGCTGTTCTCAGTGGAGAGACCGGGGCTCAGTGCAGAGATCGGGCCGGAGCGTTACCGAGCGACCGGTGGACCATGTCGGCCAGGGTGAACGAGTCGAGGTGTTCGCGCATGTGCTCGCCGACCTCCGACCAGACGGCCAGCAAGATGCACTGACCCTCGTGCTCACAGGCGCCGTTCTCGTGGGGACGACCGAAGTCGCCGGCCACGATGGGACCGTCGACGGCGTTCACGATTTCGCTCAAGGTGATCTCTTCGGGGATGCGGGCGAGGACGTAGCCACCGCCGACACCCCGCTTGGATCGGACGAGGCCGGCCCCTTTCAGAGCCAGGAGGATCTGCTCCAGATACGGCTGGGGCAACCCGGTGCGCTCCGCGATGTCACGCACCGAGGTGGGCCCGAGGGCGTCGCCGTGGAGGGCCAGGGAGAGAAGAGCACGGCTGGCGTAGTCCCCCCGGGTCGAGACTTTCACAGTTGAATGTTACCTGGCCTCCTCCTCCGCCCCGCTGGACCGTGCCCGGACCCGGACCAGACCGTGGGTACAGTGCCACCGTGAGCGCCACGGCCCCAGTGCAGGATGAGCCCGTCCTGCCCGACTACGGGGAGGCCTGCCTGTCGTCGGTCGTCCCCGCCCTCTTCGGCCGGTTCGGCGCTGACGTGCCCTCATGGCTGCCGGCACCGGCACGTGGCGCCCGGCAGGTCGTCCTGCTCGTGCTCGACGGCCTCGGGTGGCGTCAGCTCCAAGCCGACCGGGCTCACGCCCCGACGGTGGCCGCCGGTGTCGGCGGATCCATCACATCGGTGGTCCCCACCACCACGGCCACCGCGCTGACCTCCATCACGACGGGACGGCCGCCGGCCGAGCACGGGATCGTCGGTTACCGGGTGCGGGTCGAAGGCGACGCCGGCGCCGACGAGGTCATGAACGTCTTGCGGTGGCAGACCTGCGCGGGCGACATGCGCCGTCGGCGCCCGGCGGCCGCCTTTCAGCCAACCCCGCCCTTCGGAGGCCTCGCCGTACCGGCCGTCACCCGCACGGAGTTCGCCTCGACGGGGTTCACCGCCGCGCACCTGGCCGGGGCCCGTCTGGTGGGGTGGTCGGTGCCGTCGACACTGGTCGTCGAGGTTCGCCGCCTGCTGGGTCAGGGGGAGCCGTTCGTGTACGCCTACTACGACGGCCTGGACAAGGTGGCGCACGAGCGGGGGCTCGGCGAGTACTACGCCCAGGAGCTGCGCACCGTCGACCGCCTCGTGGGTGATCTGGTCGGCGTGCTCCCGGCCGGGGCCGCCCTCGTGGTCACGTCCGATCACGGGCAGGTGGAGGTGGGGACGTCGGCCCGCCTACCGGGCCCTGAGTTGCTGGCGTCGGTGCAGTTGTTGTCCGGTGAAGGTCGCTTCCGTTGGCTGCATGCGCGGCCGGGGGCGACGGCCGATGTGGTGGCGGCAGCCGAGGCCGCCCATGGCGACGAGGCGTGGATCCGGACGCGCCAGCAGATCATCGACGACGGTTGGTTCGGTGGCCCGCTCACGGCCGAGGTCGCCCACCGGCTGGGCGACGTGGCCCTGGTGGCGCGCGCTCCGGTGGCCTTCCTCGATCCGGCGGACACCGGCGAGACCAGGCTGCTGGCCCGGCACGGGTCGCTCACCGCGGCCGAGATGTACGTCCCCCTGGTGGCGTGGGGCAATGCATGAGGTGGCGGCCCGCCCCCGTACCCTTAGCATCATGACGGTGGACGACAAAAGCGGAGCCAGCGAGAAGGACACCGCCGAGGCGGTGCTGATCGAGCCCGGGGAGCGCCAGAGCCTTTCCGATGGTCTCGCCGAGGACACCTCGGTCGTCGAGTCGGTCGAGCAACCGGCCAAGGTGATGCGGATCGGCTCGATGGTGAAGCAGCTCCTCGAGGAGGTCCGCAACGCCCCCCTCGACGAGGCCAGCCGGACACGGTTGCGGGAGATCCACCAACAGTCGATCCGCGAGCTGGCCAGTGCCCTGTCGCCTGACCTGGCGGCCGAGCTCGACCGGATGGCCCTGCCCTTCGACGAGCAGTCGGTCCCCTCGGACGCCGAGCTCCGGATCGCCCAGGCCCAGCTCGTGGGCTGGCTCGAGGGGCTGTTCCACGGGATCCAGGCCACCCTGATGGCCCAGCAGATGGCTGCTCGGGCCCAACTCACGGAGATGCGTCAGCCGGGTCTGCCCGCCGGCCGGGGCGTCGGCGAGCCGTTGGAGGCCCGGCCCGGCGCCTACCTCTGACGGCTGCTATGGCGGCTTGATAGGGTCAGTTAAATCCCAACGCTGTAGTTCACCGGTGCTGACCCCGCGGCGCCCGTCATAGGGAGGCGACGGCGCATGGCCGGCGAGAGATCGTTCGCCCATCTGCACACCCACACCGAGTACTCGATGCTCGATGGCGCGGCCCGCATCAGCGACCTGGTCGAGGCGGCGGTGGCCGACGGGCAACCGGCGATCGGCATTACCGATCACGGCAACATGTACGGGGTGCTCGACTTCTACGCCAAGTGCCGGGAGCAGGGCATCACGCCGGTGATCGGCACCGAGGCGTACATGGCGGGCGAATCCCGTCACGAACGGCCGGTGCGACGGGGCAAGGTCGACGACACCGGCGGTGATGTCGAAGGGGGGGACAAGCTCTATTACCACCTGACTCTTCTGGCCGAGACGACCCAGGGCTACGGCAACCTGATGAAGTTGTCGTCGGCCGCCTACCTCGAGGGTTACTACTACAAGCCCCGTGTCGATTGGGAGCTCCTCGAGCAGTACAGCTCCGGTCTCATCGCCACCACCGGATGCCTCGGTGGCGTGGTCCTGCAGGCTCTTCTGGCCGGCGACGACGAGAAGGCCCTCAAGCTCGCCGGCAGGCTTCAGGACATCTTCGGGCGCGACGGCCTGTTCGTGGAGGTCCAGGACCACGGGTTGGCCGCACAGAGTCGCACCAATCCGGGACTCATCCGGATCGCGCGGCAACTGGATGCACCTCTGATCGCCACCAACGACAGTCATTACACGCATCGGGAAGATGCCGTGGCTCACGACGCACTGCTCTGTGTGCAGACCGGGGCTCTCATCGACGACCCGAAGCGGTTCAAATTCGAAGGCGAGGAGCATTACCTCAAGTCCGCGGTCGAGATGCGGAGTCTGTTCTCCGAAGTTCCCGAGGCGTGCGACAACTCGTTGCTCATTGCCGAGCGGTCGAGCGTCGAGATCGAGTTCGGCCTGAACGCGCTCCCGGAGTTCCCGGTTCCGGCTGAATTCAAAGGCTCGCACTACGAGCAACGGGCCGACGCCTACCTGCGCCATCTGGCCCTCGAGGGAGCACACAAGCGTTACGGCAGCCCCTTGGCGCCCGCCGTGGAGGAACGGCTCGACTATGAGCTCGGTGTCATCACCGACATGGGTTTCTCGGCCTACTTCCTCGTCGTGTGGGACCTCATCCGCTTCGCCCGGACGAGTGGCATCCGAGTCGGTCCCGGGCGCGGTTCGGCGGCCGGTTGCTGCGTGGCCTACTGCCTGGAGATCGTCGACCTCGACCCTATTCGCTACGACCTGCTCTTCGAGCGCTTCCTCAATCCGGGTCGCAAGCAGATGCCCGATATCGACATGGACTTCGACGAGCGCTATCGCGGCGAGATGATCAAATACGCGGCCAAGCGCTACGGCGACGACCGGGTGGCGCAGATCGTGACGTTCTCGACCATCAAGGCCCGGGCCGCCGTGCGCGACGCAGCGCGGGTTCTCGGGCTGCCGTACATCGTCGGGGACCGCATCGCCAAGGCGATGCCTCCTCTCATCATGGGCCGCGATACGCCCCTGCGGGCGTGCCTCGACCGGGTCGAGGGACAGGACGACGGCTTCGCCGCCGCCGGGGAGTTGCGCGACATGTACGCGCAAGATCCCGAGGCGCGCCGTGTCATCGACGTGGCCAAGGGACTCGAAGGGCTCCGACGCCAAGACGGCATCCATGCCGCCGCCGTCGTGATCACGAAGGACCCCCTCACCGAGTACCTCCCCGTGCAGCGCAAGCCCGAGAGCGGACAGGCGATCACCGAGGCCCCCGTCGTCACCCAGTACGAGATGCACGGCGTGGAGGAGCTGGGCCTGCTCAAAATGGACTTTCTGGGCCTGCGGAACCTGTCGGTCATCGAGCGGGCCCTCGATCTCGTCGCTCTCACCGAGGGGGCGCGGCCCGACATCGACGGTGTCGCCCTCGACGATGCCGACACCTTCGCCTCCCTGTGCCGGGGAGACTCGATCGGGGTGTTCCAGCTCGAAGGCGGCCCTATGCGGTCGCTGATGCGCTCCCTCGTGCCCAACTCGTTCGACGATGTCGCCGCCCTTGTCGCGCTCTACCGGCCCGGTCCCATGGCGGCCAACATGCACAAGGACTATGCGGACCGTAAGAACGGTCGTAAGCCGGTGACGTACATACACCCCGACCTGGAGCCCATCCTGGCCGATACCTACGGGCTCATGATCTACCAGGAATCGGTCATGCGGGTGGCGCAGAAGTTCGCCGGCTACACGCTGGCCGAGGCCGACAATCTGCGCAAAGCGTGCGGCAAGAAGATCCGCGCCATGATCCAGGCCGAGCGCGAGAAATTCGTGGCCGGTTGCGTCAGTCAGGGCTACAAGGAAGCGCTGGGTACGCATCTGTTCGACATCATCGAACCGTTCGCCGACTACGCCTTCAACAAGTCCCACTCCTACGGCTATGGGCTGGTGGCGTACCAGACGGCATGGCTGAAGGCCCACTATCCGGTGGAGTATCTCGCTGCTCTGCTCACGTCGGTCAAGGATGACAAGGACAGGACGGCCGTGTACCTCGGCGAGTGCCGGTCCATCGGCATCGAGGTGTTGGTGCCCGACGTCAATCGTTCGGCCGCCGAGTTCACGCCGCTCGTGGGCGACGACGGCACACGGCGCATCGTGTTCGGTCTCGCCGCCGTGCGCAACGTCGGTGAAGGACTCGTCGAGCGCATCGTCGCCGAGCGCCACGAGAACGGTCCGTTCGTCGACTTCTACGACTTCGCCCGACGAGTCGACCCCATGGTCCTGAACAAGCGCACGGTGGAGTCGCTCGTGAAGGCCGGCGCCTTCGACTCACTCGGACATGTTCGCCAAGGTCTGTGCCTGGTGTACGAGGACATCGTGGACCGTACCCTCGAGCGTCGTCGTGAGGAGCAGGCGGGGATCTCCACCCTGTTCTCCTCCGTCGAGGGATTCTCGGCCGACGGTGACACCGTCCCGGGCGGACCGGCAGGGTACGCCGATGTCCGGGTGCCGATTCCCGACACCGAGTTCGCCAAGACGCAGCGCCTCGCCTTCGAGAAGGAGATGCTCGGTCTCTATGTGAGCGACCATCCGTTGCGGGGGATCGAGGGGGCCTTGGCCCGTCTCGTCGAATGCTCGATCGCCGACCTGAAGGAAGAGGACCCCGTCGGCGACGGTGGGATCGGGCGTGAAGGCCAGGTCCGTACGGTGGGGGGCGTCGTGACGGCTCTCGTCCGTCGCTACACGAAGCGGGGCGAGCTGATGGCCACGTTCACCCTGGAGGACCTGCGCGCCTCGATCGAGGTCTTCGTGTTCCCGAAGGTCATGGCCGAGTTGGGACCGCTGCTCGCCGACGACGCCGTGGTCGTGCTCCGTGGCCGCGTCGACACCCGCGATGACCAGGTGAAACTCGTCTGTATGGAGGTGACCCGGCCCGAGCTGGCCGTCGACGGGGGATCCGAACTCCACGTCCGGGTGCCGGTGGGGATCTTTGCCGGCGACACCGTCGACCGCCTGAAGCAGGTCCTGCGGGAGAACCCCGGCGACGAGCCCGTTTTTCTCCATGTGGGCGAGACGGTCCTGCGGCTGTCGGGCGAATTCAACGTGAACAGCCGGCGCGGCCTGGCCGCTGAGCTGCGGGTCCTGCTGGGCCCGAGCGCCATCTGCTGAGCTCCCCGAGCCCCGCTTTCCCCGGTCGGCAGGCGGCCCGCCCAGGCACAAACTCCGAGGTCGGCACGTCGGTTGGGCTCCCCCCGTGCGCATCCCGTATCCTGTAGGTACACCCCGTGGCCGTCAGGTGGGCAGAGTCATCGTCCGCCGAGGTACCGGGAGCCGGGTCACAGAGACGAGCACGGAGCACGGTATGCCGTTTGAGGTCGGGACCAAGGACTGCACATCACTGAGCGACGCGGAGCTGGCCGAGATGGCCGACTTGTGCGTCGACCGGGAACCAGGGTTCGACATCGGGTTCTTGTCCAAGCAGTGCGAGGAATGGGTTCTGATCACCCTGGTACGTGAGGGGCAGAAGCTCCGGGGCTATTCCTTCTCGACGCTGGAGCGGATCGGGGGTACCCCGTCACTGCTGATCGGGCTGTCGACGGTGGACCGGACGGTCAAGGCGGAGCAGGCGTTGCGACTCCTGCTGAGCGACCAGTACCGCCGGGCCTTGCTGGCCTTTCCCGACGAGGATGTCCTCGTCGGGACCCGTCTGGGTGTGGCCGAGGCCTATCAGGCGTTCGTGGGGTTGGTCGACGTGGTCCCGCGTCCTGATCACAAGGCCAGCGGTGAGGAGCGGGCCTGGGGTCGGCGCCTGGCCAAGCGCTTCGGCGCCGAAGGACGCATCGACGACCGCACTTTCGTGTTGAAGGGGGACGGCGGCACCGCCGGGGCCCTCGATCTCGGTGGACCCAAGGTGAAGGAACCCGATGACGGCGTGGTCCAGCTGTTCATCGGCCTGGCCATCAAGCGCGGGGACCGGTTGGTGACCTTCGGCTGGGCCATGGCCGAGGACCTCGCCTCGGGGACGCTCGCCTCGGGCAAGGCGCGCTGAGCCGGCCTTTCTCGGCGCTCAAGGGCGGGGAAGTATGGCGGCGACCGTCTTGTAGCAGTGGCCGTCGCGCGGCCGGCTGATCGAGACCACGATGAAGTGGGGCCGAAAGCCCATGGCCGTGGACAGACCCTTGCCCGACAACCGGTCGCGTCGCGAGGCCCACAGGGCGGCCATGGCCCGGCGGTCCTCCACCGGGAGCCAGTTGTCGCTGCGGGCCGCACTGAACCGGGCCCAGACCGTTCCGTCGGCCCGACGTCGGAACAGCAGGGGACCTCGGTGGGGCACGACCAGGGCCACCGAGGGTCGCATGCCGTGGAACTCCCAGTACGGAGCCGACGGGCCGGGAAACCCGAGCAGATGCGGTTCGTCGGGGGCCACCAGGTGGCGTACCACCCGCCGGGCCCGGCGGCCGCGTAGGTTCCCGACGACGGTGGGCAGGCCGGCCACGGTGACCGCCTCGGGTTGAGCCAGATCGTCTCGCTCCAGATCGTCGGCGTACTCGGCGTCGATGACCTCGAAAGGCGACAGGTCGGCCTCGTGCTCCTCGGTCCACTCGATGCGCAGCCGCACGATGGCGCCGGTGGCCAGGTCGACCCCGGTGGTGTCCTCCACCCCGCAGGCCAGGACCATGCACCGGTGTGTGTCAGGACCTCGGGCCGGGGTTTTCTTCCGGCCGTGGCGCGGCGCCTGTCGGCCGCGCCGTCGGCGGCCGGCCTCGGCCGGGGCCTCAGCGGTCATTGCGGGGTCCCGGCGACCTGGCGCCAACGCTCGAGAGCGCCGGCATGGCGGAGACGTTCGGCGGCCAATTCGCGGTCGAGATGGGTTTCGAGCGCCTCGGGGCTGGCGGCCGGTTCCCGGCATGCGTAGTGCCGGCAGACGTAGGCGAAGCCGACGCTTCGTCCCTCCCACAGAGGCGACCCGGTGCGCTCGCCCCAGGCCATGACGGCGGTCGGCTCGAAGCGGTGGCGGACGGTGGCGACGAGATCGGGCCGGTCGCCCGTGATCACGACCTCGGTGATACCTCCGCCGCCCAGTCCGCACATGGCGATGGCGTGGGCGGCGGCCAGGGGGTGGACGGCGGCGACGGGCACGAGCGCGCTGAGCAGTGCCTCTCCGGCCGTGGTGAGTCCGTCCTCGCCCGTGAGCGCGCCCAGTCGCAACAGGGCTCCGGCGGCGACGGCGCTGGCCGAGGGCGTGGCGCCGTCGAGAAGCTCCGTCGGTCGCACGACGAGACTCTCGGCGTCCGAACCGGTGGTGAACAGCGGGCCGCCGTCAGCGGCGAAGAGTTCCAGCATGGTGCGTGCCGTGTCGACGGCCGTCTCGAGCCACCGGGCCTCGCCCGTGAGCTCGCCCACGCGGGTCAGGCAGTCCACCACCCACGCGTAATCGCCGGCGTAGCCCAGATGGCGCGCCTGACCGCCGTGCCAGGACCGCAGCCAGCGCCCGTCGCCTGGCCGCCGCAGGTGGGTGACGAGGAATTCGGCGATGCCCACGGCGGCATCGGTCCAGTCCGTTCGACCGGTGGCGCCGGCCGCCTCGGCCAGTGCCGAGCAGAACATGGCGTTCCACTCGGTGAGGATCTTGTCGTCGAGTCCCGGCCGGACCCGGCCTCGGCGGGCCTCGAAGAGCAGGCGCCGAGCCTCCTCGACATCGTCCGGCCGCCGCAGAGGACCACCCACAGGCCGGCGCAGGATGTTGTGACCCTCGAAGTTGCCGCCGGCGGTGACCCCGTACCACTCGGCTGCCACGGCACCGAGATCCTGGCCGGCGACCTCGGACAGCTCGGCCGGGGTCCACACATAGAAGCGGCCCTCCTCGCCTTCGGAGTCGGCATCCTCGGCGCAGTAGAGCCCGCCCTCGGGCGAGGCCAGATCCCGCAGGACGTAGGAGACGGTCTCCTCCACGACCTGGTGCCAGCGGTCGTCGCCGGTGGCGACCGCCGCGTGGAGATAGATGCGCACGAGGCCCGCCTGGTCGTAGAGCATCTTTTCGAAATGGGGGACCGTCCAGCTGGCGTCGGTCGAATACCGGGAGAAACCCCCGCCCAGATGGTCGTAGATCCCACCGGCGGCCATGGCCGCCAGCGTCGTGTCCACCATGGCCAGGGAGCCGGTGTCGCCCGTGACTCGTCCATGTTCCAGGCACAGCTCGAGCAACGCCGGTTGGGGGAACTTCGGTGCCGGACCGAAACCTCCCCACGTCGGGTCGAAGCGCCCGGCCAGCTCGGCCGTGGCCGCCGCCAGCAGATCGGGGAAGCGTCCACCGGGATCGAGGATCCCCCCGTCGCCGTCGTCCAAGAGGTCTCCGGGCATCGTCACCCGCCGGGCGATGGCCGCCACCAGCGAGTCGGCCTGGGATTCGACCTCGCTACGCCGCTGCTGCCAGGCCTCGTCGATGGCCGCCAGCACGGTCCCGAAGCCGGGCATTCCGTGGGCTTCACGGGGTGGAAAGTAGGTCCCGGCGTAGAACGGTCGGCCGTCGGGGGTGAGAAAGACCGTCATGGGCCACCCGCCCCGACCGGTCATGGCCTGGACCGCCTCCATGTAGACGGCGTCGACATCGGGTCGTTCCTCCCGGTCGACCTTCACGGCCACGAACCCGGCATTCATGTGCGCCGCCGTCTCGTCGTCCTCGAAGGACTCGTGGGCCATGACGTGACACCAGTGACATGACGAATAGCCGATCGACAACAACACCGGCCGGTCTTCTGTGCGGGCCCGGGCGAAGGCCTCGTCGCCCCAGGGGTACCAGTCGACCGGATTGTCGGCGTGCTGACGCAGGTAGGGACTCGACTCCGATGCCAGTCGGTTCACCATGACATGGCGGTCGCTCGGCTCACGGGAGGTGATGTTACGGCCCCCGTGGACCCCCCCCGATCCGCACCGGCCGAGCGACGGTGCACCTGTCGCGGCCGGGCTCCGGCGCCGTAGGGTGGCGGCCCATGGACCTGCGACTCGACGGCAAAGTGGCACTGGTGACCGGCGGATCTCGAGGGATCGGACGGGCTATCGCCGCCCGCTTCGCCGAGGCTGGTGCTCACGTCATGATCGTCTCGCGTAAGGCCGACGCCCTGGCCGAGGCGGCGTCGGCCATGGCCGGCCTCGACGGGGACGTGGCCTGGCGGGCGGCGAACGCCGGGGACCCCGACGCCGCCGAGCAATGCGTGGCCGCCACCGTCGAGCGATTCGGCTCGCTCGACATCCTGGTCAACAACGCCGCCACCAACCCTTTCTACGGACGCCTGGTCGACATCGATCTGGCCCGGGCCGAGAAGACCGTGCAGGTGAATCAACAGGCCTACCTCACCTGGACCCAGTGCGCGTGGCGGGCATCGATGGAGTCCGGCGGCGGGAACATCATCAACATGTCGTCGGTGGGGGCTCTGGCGGTCGAGCCGGGGATCGGTTGGTACAACGTGACCAAGGCGGCCGTCGCCCACCTCACCCGTCAGCTGGCCGGCGAGCTCGGACCGGCGGTCAGGGTCAACGCCCTGGCCCCCGGACTGGTCAAGACCGATTTCGCCCGTGCCCTGTGGGAGCGCGGAGAGGAGAGGATCGCCGCCCGTCTGCCCCTGCGCCGGTTGGGCGAGCCCGACGACATCGCCAACGCCGCGCTGTTCCTGGCCTCCGATGCGGCATCGTGGCTCACCGGTCAGGTGCTCGTGGTCGACGGCGGCGCGCTCTGCAATGCGTCGGGGGGGATCTGACGGCCGCCTCACGCCGCCATGCGGTGGGCACCGTGATGCCCGTGGCAGGCTCTACCGATGCCCTCACTCTCGGCTGACCTCGAGTTCCGGGGCCTGGTCCATCAGGTCACCGACCCTTCGGTTCCGAAGAGACTCGACAGTGAACGGCTGACGGCGTACACCGGGTTCGACCCGACGGCGGACAGCCTTCACATCGGCCACCTCCTGCAGACGTGCAACCTGCGGCGCCTCCAGCTGGCCGGTCACCGGCCCATCGCGCTGGCCGGTGGGGGTACAGGCATGATCGGGGACCCCGGTGGAAGGAGCGACGAACGCAACCTCCTGTCGGTGGAAGACCTGACCGCCAACGTGGCCGGCATCCGCTCGCAGCTCGAACGCTTCCTCGACTTCACCGAGGGTGCCGGAGCGTCGCGCGCTCTTCTCCTCGACAACAGAGCGTGGCTCGGGAGCCTCGGTCTCGTGGATTTCCTCCACGATGTGGGCAAGCATTTCACCGTGAACCAGATGGTGGCCAAGGAGTCCGTACGCGCCCGGTTCGATCGACCCGACCAGGGGATCTCGTACACGGAGTTCAGCTACATGCTGCTGCAGGCCGTCGATTTCCAGCAGCTGTTCGATGCCCATGACTGTCGTCTGCAGCTCGGCGGGAGCGACCAGTGGGGCAACATCACGATGGGCATCGAGCTCATTCGCAAGACGCGCCAGGCCGAGGTCTATGGATTGACGACACCACTTTTGCTGAAGGCCGACGGCACGAAGTTCGGGAAGACCGAGTCCGGCACCGTGTGGTTGGACGCCCGACGCACAAGCCCCTTCCAGCTGTACCAGTACTTCCTGCGTACCGAGGACGCCACCGTCGGCACCGTCCTACGCACGCTCACCTTCCTCGATCACGACACCATCGGCGCCCTCGAGGCCGAGACGTCCGAGCATCCTGAGCGGCGTCGGGCGCAACAGGCGCTGGCCCACGAGGTGTGCACCCTCGTGCACGGGGAGACCGAAGCGGCGCGGGCGGCGGCGGCGTCCCGGGCGCTGTACTCCGAGGAGATCGCCACTCTGGACGAATCCACGCTGTTGGAGGTGTGCGCCGACGCCCCCACCACCACCTTGGCGCGATCCGACCTCGACGAAGGTCTCGGACTCGTCGACGCCCTCGTCATCACCGGCCTGGTCCTGTCGAAGGGCCGGGCCCGCACTACCATCACCCAGGGGGGCGCCTACGTGAACAACCGCCGCGTCGATGATGCCGAGGCGCGGCTCGGTCCCGACGACCTTCTCTTCGGTCGCTACCTGGTCCTGCGCCGGGGGCAGCGGGACTACCATCTCCTGCGGTTCGAGTAGCGGGCCACCGAGTCCGCTTCGCGCGCCAGGAGGCACCATGACGCAGTACGACACCACCGACGCTGCCGCCGGCCTGGCCAGCTTCCCCATGACCACGGCGTTCGACTTCCCCGAATACCAGCTGCAGCGCACGCTGGGGTCGTGTTTCGGCCTCGTGGTGCGATCGATGGGAGCCGTGCGCGGTATCGGCGCCTCGTTCAAGGCCCTCGCCGGCGGCGAGGTGGGCCAGTACACGAAGCTTCTCGAGGACAGCCGGCGCCATGCCATGGACCGGCTCATCGAGAATGCGCGGATCATGGGGGCCAACGCCATCATCGGCATGCGCTTCGACTCGTCGGAGATCGGTAATTCCCTGACGGAGATCGCCGCCTACGGTACGGCCGTCGTCATCGGCCCGCGCCCGCAAGGGTGATATTCCTTGCCCTTCTCGCCCTCGGCGTCGTTGCCGCCGTGTTGGTGGCGGCGGCCATGAGCCTCTTCCTCCCACGCCATGGCGAAGCCGACCGTCCCGGACCGGGATGGGTCCGCACCGACGAGGTCTTTTGTGATCCGGGCACCGATCGGGTCATGCGGGTATGGGCGGACCGCACAGGCGGGCGTCACTACCTCCCCGAGGGTCCCGGCACGGTACCGAACCCATGAGTGACCCTGTCGATCTGACGATCGGACCACCCGACACGGTGCTCGATCCTCCGCATGCCGTGGCCGCCCAGCGCCTGCAGGGCGCACTCGATGCGCCGGCCGAGAGCCGCCGCGACGCCGTGTCGGACGTGGTGCGTGCCTTCCCCGACTGGTGCGAGGCGTGGGCCGCTCTCGGCGGGTTGGCCCGTGACGACATCGAGGCCTACGCCTGCTTCCGGGTGGGATACCACCGTGGGCTCGACGCCCTGCGGCGCGCCGGCTGGCGGGGGAGTGGCTATGTGCGTTGGTCACACCCGTCCAACCGTGGTTTCCTGCGGTCTCTCGACGGCTTGCGGGCCATGGCCGCCGCCATCGGTGAGCCCGAGGAGGAGCAGCGATGCGACCTCTTCTTGCACCAGCTCGACCCGACATGGCCACCGGAGGATCTCGGCACGCCGTCGGGCGGCACGTTGCGGTGAGAGCGGGGCGGCTGGGGAGAACGACCGATCCGGGGCGCCGTCATCGACCGTTCGCCCGCCGCGGCCGTGGTCCCGCCTGGGTCGTCCGGGCCACCATTCCCGGGCTCGGGCTCGTCCTGGCCGCCTGCGGCCACAGCTTTTCGGGGACCACGCTCTCGGAGCAGGTGACCAATTGGGAGACGTCGTCATCGCCGACGCTCTCCGCCTCGGTGAGCGACATCCAGGGAGACATTCGTCGCATCGATGCCTCGAAGAGCGATCCTCCGAAGCCGTTGCCGGCGGAGTGCGAGGTCCTCGTCACCGACGTGCTGACGGCCAACCAGAATCTTCCGACACCGGATCAGACGCTCACCGATCTCCTGGCCAAGGCCTACGCCGATGGCGGCGACGCCGGGCATGACTGCGATTCGGGTGCGAGCGTCCGACAGCTGGCCCGCTCGGCCACCGAACGGGCCACGACGCGCCGGGATCTCATCAAAGCGCTGGCGCGCGTCGACCAAGTGACTGCGCCGTGACGAGATCAGGCGACGACATTGTGGGCCCCATTCCCGCAGGACGGGAGGCCGATGCCTACGACAGGCTCCGGCGCCGCGTGCTGTGGTCGCTGCCCACCGGACTGTACGTTCTGGGTTCGCGCGCCGGGAGTCGTCGCAACCTCATGACGGTGAGTTGGGTGACACAGGTGGCGCAGACACCGAAGCTGATCGGGGTCGGTGTCGAGCGCGTGGCCCGTACCCACGAGCTGATCGCCGACGGCGGAGTGTTTGCTCTCAGTCTTCTGGCTCGCCGGGACCGCGCCCTCGTCCGTCACTTCGTGAAACCGGTGCAGGACATCGACATCGACGACGACAGCGGCGTCGGGACCATGAACGGCGCACCCGTCGTCGTCGCCACCACCGGCGCTCCCATCCTGGAGGTGGCCGCCGCCTGGCTCGACTGCGAGGTCCGTCACACCCTTCGCGTCGGGAGCCACACCTGGTTCGTCGGCGAAGTGGTCGATGTCGGTGTGACCGAGGGCGAAACCGGTCCTGATGGTGCCACCGACGACGGCGCCGATGATGGGGGCATCCTGCGCATGGAGGACACTCGGATGAATTACGGCGGCTAGGAGGTCTCCCCGCCTCCGTCGGCCCCGTCCGGTCTGAGGTCGATGCGGAGGGTGAGAAAGCCGTCGGCCAGGGTGGCCTGGGCGTCTCCGAGCATGGCGTAATCCATGAAATCGAGCTGGGCCTGATCGATGAAGCGCTGGCGCTCGGGTCCCTCGATGGGCGGAATTCCCCTGCTCCGCACGGCTTGAGCCCGTGACCGGAATCGCTCGATCATGGCGGTGGGATCGAAATCGTCGGGCACCGATATCACTGTAGTTGGACAGAAGTCTGTGCCCAGGGCCGGTGTCGGGGGGCCTGCAGCGACGGGTACACTCGCCGTTGTCGCAAGCCGAGGGAGACGCGCCCCGGCCGACGGAGGAGTCGCTCGTGAAAAAGGGACGACATCGCCGCTTCGAAGAGGCCCGCAGCCTGAAGCGTTCGGTCGCCACGGCGCCCGAACCCTGTGCCGAATGCGGAGCGGACCCCGAGGACGGCCATGCATCGTGGTGCATGGCCGACACCCTCAGTGCCGACGACGTCGCTCGCGAACCCGAGGACGATCCTCTGGCGGAATAGTTCTTGTGGCCCGTCCCTCTTCCGCACCCATCACGTCCGATGGACGAGGCGGCGATCAGCGGCGACGGACGGCCGGATGCGGAAGAGGGACGGGCACCGGCACGGGAGCCGGCACGCCCACGGCGTCATTGGATTCCGAAGAGCGGCGCGCGCCGTTCGTGCCGTTGGTGCCGGAACCGCCGCCACCGGCCCGGGCCTGGAGATAGCGGACCAGGCGCTTGTAGATCTTGCGGCCGCTCAGGGCCACGAGTTCATCGGCCAGCTCTTGGTAGACGGGGCGGGTCCCGACGAACGCTTCGGGGTCCTCGGTGCACCACCAGTGGAACTCGGCTCCGCCCGCGCCCCAGCCGCGTCGGTCCCACTGCCGCACGACCGACGTCACGTAGCCGTCGTCGGCCACCTCGTCCTCGCGTCGTAACGGAAGCTGCCAGCACACGTCGGGCTTGAGCTCGAGGTGGGGTACCCCGCGGTCCATGGCCGCCCTGTGTAGAGCGCATCCGGCCCCCCCGGGAAACTCGGGGCGGTTCAAGAAGATGCAGGCGTCCTTCACCAGCCTCGTACTCAGATCGCCCTTGGCGCTGCGCTTCACGACACGCGGGTGCCCGCCGTCACGGGGCTGGCCCTGGCGCCAGAACTGCCATTGTTCCGGCGTCAGAGTGGCCGCCGCCGCCTCCACCCGCCGGGCGTCCTTCGGTCCGGTGAAGTGGGCCCCGTAGGAGCAGCACCCCTGCACCAGCTCCGGCGCCGGGCCCGTCATCACGCCCTGACAGCCGCGTCCGAAGATGCAGGTCCAATTGCTCTCGAGAAAGGTGACGTCGAAGAGCCAGGTGCGCTCGTCATCGGGGTCGGGGAAGCTCATCCACTCGTGGGCCCCGTCGGGTGCCCCCCGCCATGCTTCGTCGGCCGGCGTACGGGGCGGGCGGGCTTGTCTCGGTGCCATGGTTCTCAGCTCCCTCCGGCCGGCGACGCCGTGTCGACGTGCAGGGCGCGGAATTGTGCGTCGGTCGGTTCGGCGCAGCAGAACCACGCTTCGGTGAGCCGTGGTCTGTCGTCCGGTGCCAGTGCTGAACGCAGCCGGCTGTCGGTGACAGGCGACGGCCCGGCCGTGCGGTCGCCGTCGGCCGACAATGCCGTGTCCACCGCGGCGCGCACCGCCTCGTAGGCCCGCACGGCCGGCCACTCGTCGGCGGCCGCCTCCACGGCGATGGCGGCGATGGCGCTCTGGACGAGATCGAGGCGCGGGTCCGGCGACCGCCAGGTCCAGCTGAGACCGTCGGTGTCGTAGGGGCCGAGCAGGCCGTCGAGGGCGCCGGACGAGAGCAGCAGGGATCCGGGCGGGACGAGGAGCCGGATGGCGAAGTGCACGGGGTCGACGTTGCCCACGAGGTCGCAGTAGGAGACCAGGTCGAGCAGGGCGCGCACATCGGCGGCCGTGGTCCACGGGGTGAACGGCATGAGCGACGGGCGTGGCTCGATGCCGGAATGACGCAGGACGGCCACGGCCTCGATCTCGTCGGCCACGGTGTGGCCCTTGTCCAGCCGGGCGAGCACATGGTCGCTGGCCGACTCGAAGGCCGACACGGCGAAGAGCAGCCCGACGCCGGACAGAGCCGGCCACAGGTCGCGGTGCCGCAGGATGTGCTCGACCTTGGTGGTGATGTCGAAGGTGAGGTCGGGGAAGGCGCCGTGCACGGCCCCCACGACGCGGACGGCGTGATGGGGCCCGTTCAGGAAGTCGGGGTCCCCGAAGGTGATGTGGTGGGCACCGAGCTCGACGAGCTGAGCCACGTCGGCCACCACGGCGTCCTCACCGACCAGGCGCGTGCGGCCGTCGTAGACGACCGGTACGGGGCAGTGACGGCACCGGTGGGCGCAGCCGTGGCTCGCCTCCACATAGCCGGCCAGCCGTAGTTGGCCGGAGACGGCCAACTTGGCGTAGCGATCGAGAGGGGGGAGCAGGTGGCGTGCGGGAAGCCCGAACCGGCCCCGGCCCAGGGCCACCACGGCGTGTGCCCGCGGGGTACGGCGACCGCCGGCCACGCCGACATCGCCGGCCAGCCCGTCGATCCAGGCCACCAGCCCCGGTTCGTATTCACCGGCGATGGTGCTGTCGACGAGGTGGCCCGTGGAGGTCTCGTCATATCCGGCATCGAGCCCGGCGTAGAGGCCGTACAGACAGAGCGGGAGCTCGGGGCGCAGGCCCCTGATCTCGTCGCACACGGTGAGGGCCAGACGCATGGCCGTGTGCATGGGGACGGAGCAGGCCACGGCGTCGGCCCAGGCGATGACGTCGGGGTCGAGCGGATCGAGAGCCAGGTCCATGCAGCGCACCTCGTGACCGGCGCGCCCGAGGGCACCGGCCGGCGACGCCACGTGAAGCGGCTGATGGCCGAGCTCATAGGTGGAGACCAACACAACGTGCACGCGCCCACGGTAGCGGGCCCCACCGACGTGGTCGGAGAACGGTCAGAGTCAGCGGCCGGGGCTCGTCACAGCGTGGCGTTGCGTGTCGGCGCGTGTGCATCGGGCACGATGCGCACGCCCAGCACTGCCTGCGCCTGGCGCAGCGAGTTCTCGACATCGGCCGGCGTGCGCCCACGGGCGAAGACGAATCCGAGGTAGCGGTCACCTTCGGGCACCGGCACCACCGGTCGACCGGGGGCGATGGTGATCTGGACGTCGGTGATGCCCGGGACATCCATGGCCCGGTCGCGGCCCTCCACTGAATCGAAGATGCCGGCCCGGGCGATGGGGAGCATGAGGACACCTGACGCCCGGGCCTGGCGCCGGTTGGCCCCGAGGGGCCAGCCGAGGGCCTGGGCGATCACGAGTTGTTCGAGGGTGCGTCCGGTGGAGAAGGTGAGGGTCCGGGCACAGAGTCCGCCGATGGTGCGGGCCGCCACCTCGATCACCGATGCCCGACCGTTGTCCACCCGGATCTCGGCGTGGATGGGTCCCTGGGCGAGGCCGAGGGCGCGACAGGCGGCGGCCGTGGCGGCGACCACGGCGTCCATGTCACCGGCGGCGAGACGCGACGGGGTGACGTAGATCGTCTCTTCGAAGGCGGGGCCGTCAAGGGGGTCGGGCTTGTCGAACACGGCGAGAACGCTGAGGTCGCCGTCGGTGAGCAGTCCTTCGACGGCGACCTCCGGTCCGGGGACGAACCGCTCGACGAGCAGGGTGGGGTGGCCGTCGTCGGTGGCACAGGCGGCGATGGCGCGTACCCGCCCGACGACGGCGATGGCCCCCTCGGTGGTGTCCGCCCGCAGCACACCCTGGCTGGCCGACAGCGTTCTCGGTTTGATCACACAGGGCAGACCGATCGTCTCGACGACGTCGGCCACCTCGTCGGGCCCGGCGGTGCCGGCGATGGGGGCGAACGCCGGTTGGGTGACCTCGGCGGCGCCCAGCCGTGCCCGCATGAGGAGCTTGTCCCGGGTGGCGGCCACCGCCTCGGGGGCGTTGTGGCGCAGCCCCAGGCGCTGCGAGGCCACGGCGGCGGCCACCGCACCCCTGTCGTCGATGGCCACCACGGCATCGAGGGGGGCGACGGCGTCGTGGGCCATGATGGCCTCGGCCGCCGCCTGAGGGTCGTCCAGGGGGATCAGCACCGATCGTGGCCCCATCAGATCGGCCAGGGCGTGGGCCTCGTCGCCGCCGATCACGACGTCCACCCCCAGCGTGCGGGCCGCCTCCAGAAAGTCCGCCACCCGGTAGGTCGCGCTCGGAACGAGGAGGAGAACGCGGGCCATGCCTCTATGATGGACCCCGGAGGTGACGGCCATGGCCGACGATGTTGGACAGGCCGGGAACGGTCACACGAGCCCAGCTGTACTGGCCATCACGCCTGCAGCGCGCTCCGTGGTCCTCGACGCCCGGGCCCAGGAGACCGACGCCGACAGGTTGGCCCTGTGGGTGGAGGTCACCGGATCGCGTGACGGCGCCTACACCTACGACATCTACTTCCAGGTGGCGGGCGACGCCTCGGAGTCCGACGCCGTCGACGGCGACGACGAGCTCAGAGTGGTGGTCCCCCAGTCGAGCGTGGCCCGCCTCGGTGGTGCCCGCCTGGACTGGTCCGACGAAGGTGAGGGTGGCCTCGTCATCCTGAACCCGAATACGCCCCCGCGTACCGACATCTTCGCCGGCCGGCCCGCCGGCGATCTCACCGGCGACATGGCCCAGCGGGTCTTGGCCGTTCTCGAGGAACAGGTCAACCCGTCCATCGCCATGCACGGGGGACGGGCCGACCTGGTGGCCGTCGAGGAGGACATCGTCTATCTGCGCCTCAGTGGTGGCTGCCAGGGATGCGGCCTGGCCACGGTGACCTTGTCGCAGGGCATCGAGGTGGCCCTGCGCGACGCGCTGCCCGAGATCGTCTCGGTCGTCGACGTCACCGACCACGCCAGCGGGGCCAATCCCTTTTACGAGACGGCCAAGAAGTAAGTCGCGCCGCCGCCCGGTGACCCCAGGGTGCCGGACGCTTCAGGTTCATCCGACGGCTCCGATCACCCAAAGGGCGGTCCGCGGAGATTTCGGGGTCGTCGGTTAGCGTGGCTCCGATGGACGCCCTCGTCACGGGGGTGAGCGCTGCCGGCGGATTCGTGCTCGGGGACGGGTTGGAGATTCTCGTCGAACGTCTGGGGGAGCGCCGCCCGCTCGATCGCCCCTGGTGGCGGTGCCCGGCATGTGAGGCTCCGGCCACCGGCCTCGGTCTCGTGCCCGTCGGCCGTGTCCTTCTGCGTCGCCGCGGTTGTCCGGCCTGCGGTGTCCGGGTGTCGCACCCGCTTCGTCCGGCCCTCCTGGCCGTCGTGAGCGCGGCCGTGCTCGGTGCTTTCGCCGCCCGCTTCGGTGCCGACGTCGTTCTCGCCGCCTACGCCGTCTTCGGCCTGTCCATGGTGGCCATCAGCGCCGTGGACCTCGAGCGCTACATCATCCCCAACCACATCGTCTACCCGACCCTGGCCCTGCTCATCCCGCTGTTCGTCCTGGCCTCGGCCGTCGATCACCGCTGGGATGCGCTCGGTAAGGCCGCCGCCTGCGGTGCCTTCGCCTTCGTCGGCTTCTTCGTTCTCCACGTGGCCGTGCCCAAGGGGATGGGTTTCGGTGACGTCCGTCTGGCCGGAGTCATCGGCCTGGCCACGGGTTGGCTCGGCTACGGCCACGCCTTCGTCGGCTTCTTCGCCGGCTTCGTGCTCGGCGCCGTCATCGGCATCATCTTCATCGTGGCCACCGGCGGGGGTCGCAAGACCAAGATCCCCTTCGGGCCGTTCCTGGCCGCCGGGGCCGTGCTGTCGATCGTATGGGGGAACCCGGTGGCCCACGCGTTGTTCCACCGGGGCACCGGGGTTTAGGAGCGCGGCAGTAGATTGGCTGTCGTGCTTCGCTACCTGACCGCGGGTGAGTCCCACGGCAAAGCCCTGGTCGTGATCGTCGAAGGTCTGCCCGCCGGGCTGCCCATCACGGTCGAGCAGATCCAGGGGGAGCTGGCCCGGCGCCGTCTCGGTTTCGGGCGCGGTCCCCGCATGCGGTTCGAAGCCGACGAGGTGACCCTGGTGGCCGGGATCCGCCACGGACGGACCCTCGGATCGCCGGTGGCCATCGAGATCGGGAACACCGAGTGGCCCAAGTGGGAGACCGAGATGTCACCGCACGCCGGGGCCCCGTCCACCGTCCTCACGAAGCCCCGGCCCGGTCACGCCGATCTGGCCGGGATGCAGAAATACGGTTTCGACGACGCCCGGGACGTGCTCGAGCGGGCCTCGGCCCGGGAGACGGCGGCCCGGGTGGCGGCCGGCTGTCTGGCCAAGGCCCTGCTGGCCCGGTTGGGCACCTCCGTCCTGAGCCATGTCGTGGCCCTCGGCCCCGAGCAGGCCGACACCGGGGTCCGACCGGGCCCGGCCGACCTCGAACAGGTCGACGCCTCCGACGTCCGCTGCTTCAACTCCGAGGCCGAGCGGCGCATGGTGAGCGCCATCAAGGCGGCGGCCAAGGATGGCGACTCCCTCGGAGGAGTCGTCGAAGTCCTCGTCTACGGGGCCCCCGTCGGCCTCGGCAGCCACGTGCACTGGGACCGGCGCCTCGACGGCCTGCTGGCCCAGGCCTTCATGAGCATCCAGGCCATCAAGTACGTGGAGATCGGCGAGGGCGCCGCCGGCACGGCCCGGCGCGGCTCCGACGCCCACGACGCCATCTCCTGGGACGCCGAGACCGGGACCTACCCACGGGCCACCACCCGGGCCGGTGGCATCGAGGGCGGCATGTCGACCGGTGGACTCATCGTGGCCCGGGTGGGGATGAAACCCCTGGCCACTCTCAACCGGCCCGTCCTCGGCACCGTCGACGTGGTGACGAAGCAGGAGACGAAGTCGTTCAAGGAGCGCACCGACGTGACCGCCGTCCCCGCCATGGGGGTCGTGGCCGAGACGATGGCCGCCCTCGTGATCGCCGGTGAGGCCATCCGGAAGTTCGGCGGGGACTCCCTGGCCGAGATCGTCCGCAACCACGACGGCTACCTGGCGTCGCTCAGTGACGAACCCCCCTCGTCGGCCGCGGCGGCCGGCGGTGTCTGAGCGTCTGTTGCTCGTCGGGATGATGGGGTCGGGAAAGTCGACCGTGGCCCGCCTGGCGGCCAAGCGGCTCGGCTGGACCTGGGTCGACACCGACGAGGTGATCGTCCGGGACGCCGGCACCAGCGTCCCCGAGCTCTTCGCCGGCCGCGGCGAGGTCCATTTCCGCCAGCAGGAGAGGCGCGCCCTCGAGTCCGTGCTCCGGCGCCCTCAGCCGCTCGTCGTCTCGGTCGGTGGCGGTGCCGTCCTCGATCCGGGCAACCGGGCCCGCCTGCGTTCGGCCGGCACCGTCGTCTGGTTGCGGGCCCGGCCCGAGACCCTGGTGGCCCGGGTGCGCGACGGGGCCGGGCGTCCGTTGCTCGTGGGCAAGAGCCCCGAGGAGCGGATGGAGACGCTGCGTGCCCTCGATGCCGAACGGCGGCCGCTCTACCGAGAGGTGGCCACCGAGATCGTCGACGTCGACGGTCTCGCCGCTGCCGCCGTGGTCGAGCGTCTGCTCAACACCGTCGGTCTCGACACGGTTGCTCCCGACACATCTGCACTCGACACGGTTGCTCCCGACACATCTGCTCGCGACACATCTGCACTCGACACACCCGGGCGAGAGTGGCCAGGAAGAAAGGCGCGCCAGTGATCACCATTCCCGTCGCCCTCGGCGATCGCGCCTACGACGTCGTCGTGGGCCGAGGGGTCAGCAGCATGGTCGGTGAGATGTTGCCGGCCGGAGTGCAACGGGTGGCCATCGTGACCCAGGAGGCCATCGAGGTCGAGGTCGATCCCGGCGTACCGGCCGATGTCTTCATCGTCCCCGGCGGTGAAGGGGCCAAGTCGCTCACGCAAGTCGAAGAGCTCTGCCGGGGCTTCGCCCGCAGTGGTCTGGCCCGCACTGACGCCGTGGTGGCCGTGGGCGGTGGGGTCGTGAGCGACCTGGCCGGCTTCGCCGCCGCCGTATTCCACCGGGGCATCGCCTACCTGACCGTGGCCACCACCCTGCTCGGCCAGGTCGACGCCGCCATCGGGGGCAAGACCGGCGTCAACCTGCCCGAAGGCAAGAACCTGGTCGGTGCCTTCTGGCAGCCCTCGGCCGTTCTCTGCGACATCGACGCCCTCTCCACCCTGCCGGCCCGGGAGTGGGCCTCGGGGCGCGGCGAGATGGCCAAGTACGCCTTCCTGGCCGAGTCGCTCCCCGGCGAGCACGGCCCGCCGCTGCTCGATCTGGCCCTCGAGGACCAGGTGGCGCGGTGCGTGGCCATCAAGGCGGCCGTGGTGGCCTCCGACGAACGGGAGTCCGACCGGCGGATGGTCCTCAACTACGGCCACACCCTGGCCCACGCCCTCGAGGCCGCCGCCTTCGGACCCGATGCCCGCTGGGATCTCCGCCACGGTGAAGCGGTGGCCGTCGGGCTTGTTTTCGCCGCCGAAATGGCCAAGCGGATGGGCCGGATCGACGAGGCCAAGGTGGCCCTGCACCGCAAGGTGGTGGGGGGCTTCGACCTGTCGGCCGAGATGCCGGCCGGCGCCTCGGCCGAGCAGCTGCTGTCCTTCATGGCCCGTGACAAGAAGGCCCGTCACGACCTCACCTTCGTCCTCGACGGCCCCCACGGGGTCGAGCCCGTCCACGCCGTGGCCGAGGACGATGTCGTGGCCACTCTCCTCCAGATGGGCTGCGCACCGTGACACCATCCGGGACATCACCCGGGACAGCACCGGGCCGGCCGCTCGTCGTGCTCCTGTCGGGTCCGAACCTCAACCTGTTGGGCGAACGGGAGCCGGCCGTCTACGGCAAGGAGACCCTCGACGACCACGTGGCCGCGGCCACGGCCGAGGCCGACGCCAGTGGTCTGGCCCTCGAGCACCACCAGACCAACCACGAGGGCGAGCTGGTCGAGCTCGTGCACGGAGCCCGGGGACGGGCGCACGCCATCGTGGTGAACGCCGGCGCCCTCAGCCACTACTCGTGGGCCCTGCACGACGCCCTGGCCTCCTTCGACGGTGTCGTCGTCGAGCTCCACCTGTCGAATCCGGCCGCCCGTGAACCCTTCCGCCACACCTCGGTGGTGGCCCCGGTGTCCGACGGGTCCATCGCCGGCTTCGGCGGTCTCGGCTACCGGCTGGCCGTCCAGGCCGTGGCCCGCATGGTGGCCGCCACCAAGGCCGGGAGCGGGACGTGATGGCAAAAGCCTCGCCCGGCTCGGCCACCGGTGAGGCGTCCGAGCCCGCGGCGTCCGATCTCCCGGCCATGGACATCGCCGACCGCCTGGTGCGGCTGCGTCCGCTCATGGCGGGAGCGGAGGCCGACTCCCTGCTCGTGACCACGCTGGCCAACATCCGTTACCTGACCGGTTTCACCGGTTCGGCGGCGCTGCTGCTGGTGACGGGGGACGAGGCCCTACTCGTGACCGACGGCCGCTACCGCACCCAGGCGGCCGAGCAGCTGGAGGGGGCCGGCCTGAACGGTTCGGTCGCACTGGTGATCGGCGGGGCCGTCCCCCAGCGCCAGGCCATCGTGGCCCTGGCCACGAGCAGCGGGGGAAGGGTCGGCCTCGAGGCCGAGAACATCACCTGGGGCGGGCAACGGCGTTGGGCCGACACCCTGGCCTCGGCCGGGTCGGCGTCGGCCGGGCCGGTGGCCACCGCCGGTGTGGTGGAGGGGCTGCGGCTGGTGAAAGACCCCGGCGAGGTGGCCCGGATGGCCATGGCCGCCTCCATCGCCGACGCCGCCTTGGGCGAGGTGCTCGAGATGCTCGGGCAGGGACGCACCGAAGAGGAGGTGGCCCTGGCCCTCGACACGGCCATGCGCCGTCTCGGTTCGCAGGACCGCGCCTTCGAGACCATCGTGGCCTCGGGACCGAACGCGGCCAAGCCCCACGCCCGACCGGGCGACCGCGCCATCGCCGCCGGCGACCCGGTCGTGATCGACTTCGGCGCCACTTTCGACGGCTACCGCTCGGACATGACCCGCACCTTCTGCGTCGGTGGCGCACCGACCCCCGAGCTCGCCCGCGTGTTCGAGGTGGTGGCCGATGCCCAGGCCGCCGGGGTGGCGGCGGTGGCCGCCGGGGTGGTGAGCGGGGACATCGACAAGGTCTGTCGCGACCGGATCGCCGAGTCGGGCTGGGCCGAGAAATTCGAGCACGGGACCGGGCACGGTGTCGGTCTCGACATCCACGAGGCCCCGGCCGTGGGTCCGGGGTCGACTGCTATCCTCACGCCCGGCGTGGTGGTCACGGTCGAGCCGGGTGTCTATCTCGCCGGCGTGGGCGGCGTCCGCATCGAGGACACCGTCGTGGTCACCGACCACGGTTGTCGCCCACTCACGGAATTTACGAATGACATCGCTGCCTGATGGCTGTCACCACTTCGGACCTGCGCAACGGCATGAGCATCGTGATCCCCGAGGGGCTCTTCTCGGTCGTCGAATTCCAGCACGTAAAGCCAGGCAAAGGCGGCGCCTTCGTCCGCACCAAGCTGAAGAACGTCCGCACCGGAGCGGTCATCGAGCGCACCTTCCGGTCCGGCGAGCACGTCGAGCAGGCCATCGTGGACAAGCGCGAGATGCAGTACCTCTACCGCGACGGGGCCGACTACGTCTTCATGGACAACGTCTCTTACGACCAGGTCCAGGTCAGTCCCGACAATCTCGGCGACGCCACCCAGTATGTGAAGGAGGGCGACAGCGCCGTGCTCCAGATGTACGACGACGAGATCGTCGGGGTGGAACTGCCCGCCTCGGTGGAGCTGACGGTGGCCGAGACCGAGCCCGGCGTCCAGGGCGACAGGGTCTCCGGGGCCCGCAAGCCGGCCACCTTGGAGACCGGTCTGGTGCTGCAGGTGCCGCTGTTCGTCAACCCGGGCGAGCGCATCAAGGTCGACACCCGCACGGGCGAATACATCACCCGGGCCTAAGGCCTTGCCCGACGAAGGGCCGCGTCACGAAGCACGCGAGCACGCCATCGCTCTTCTCTACGAGGCCGAGATGAAGCAGGCCTCGTTGCCCGACGTCTTGGCCGGTCTGTCGGTCTCCCCCGATCCCTTCACGGTGGCGCTGCTCGAAGGCGTCGACGCCGACAGCGCCCGGATCGACGAGCTCGTGTCCTCGGCCGCCGTCGGATGGGAGATCGACCGGATGCCGGTCGTCGACCGGACGATCCTGCGGCTGGCCACCTGGGAGCTCATGATGAGGCCGGACGTGCCGGTGGCCGTCGTCATCGACGAGGCCGTCGAGCTGGCCAAGCAGTACTCCACGGAGCAGTCCGGCGGCTTCGTGAACGGAGTCCTCAGCACGATTGCCGCCCAGGTGCGTCCGTCCGAGGCCTGAATCAGCCCTTGTTCAGCCGCTCTTTCAGGAACTGGCGCACGGCCGGACGGGCGTCGTCTCGGATTTCCGGACCGTGGGTGAAGGCGACGAGTTCGTAGTCGACCTCGCCCAGCCGATCGGCGGTGTCCTTTGACATCTTGAAGTTGGTGCAGGCGGCGGCGAACGAATAGTTCATACGGCCACGGAAATTCACGAGGGCGTCCCCGGTGATGAGGACGCCGGTCGGCTCGTGGAGGAACGAGCAGTGACCAGGGGTGTGTCCGGGCGTGTGCAGAACGCGGAGGCCTCCGAGTACGGGGAGAACGTCGTTGTCGGTGTAGGTCCCGTCGACGTCGCTCTTGGCCTGCCGGCGTTGGAGAAAGCCGAGCACTTTGGCCAGGGGCACGGCCGGATCGCGCGGCGGGGGAGTGCCGTGGCGGACGTAACCGGCGTCGTGCTCGTGGATATGGAGCTCCCCGCCGGTGCGCGTCCGGAGGCGGCGGGCGTCGCCGATGTGGTCGGAGTGGGCGTGCGTGGCGATGATCCGCGAGACGGCCTCGGGCTGGACACCGATGGAAGCAAGGGCGGCCACCAGCCGGCGGGTGGCGCCGCGTAAGCCGGCGTCGATGAGGGTCACGGACCCGTCGGGTTCGACGAAGGCGAACGAATTGATGAGGTTCTTTCCGAAGGTCGGCATCCTCCAGACACCGGGGACGAGGGCGATGGCGCGCGGCGGCATGAGGACATGCTGGCACCGATGGCGGTGGTAGCGTCTCTCTCGAACCGTGAAGTGGGTCCCGTGAGGCCCGTACGGAACTGAAGGAGCCCGAGTGGCCGAAAGAGAACGCAGGTTGACCCCGCCGCGAGGTGGGGTCTTTGTTCCTCGGGTCCAGGTGCTGGCAGCGGAGGATGTCCAGCGGGCCATCACGCGGATCGCCCACGAGATCGTCGAACGCAACCGTGGTCTCGAAGACGTGGTCGTCATCGGCCTGCAGACCGGCGGGGTCCCTCTGGCCTTCCGCCTGGCCCAGGTGCTCGAGGAGATGGAGGCCACGGCGGTGCCGGTGGGCATGCTCGACGTGGCCTTCTACCGCGACGACATCGGCATCCGCCCGGTGCTGGCCGAAGCCATCACGGCCATCCCCTGCGACCTGGCCGGTCAGCTGGTGGTGCTCGTCGACGACGTGCTCTTCACCGGCCGGACGGTACGGGCGGCGCTGAACGCCCTGGCCGACTACGGCCGGGCCCGGGCCGTGCAGCTGGCGGTGATGGTCGACCGGGGCCACCGGGAGCTCCCGGTGCGGCCCGACTATGTGGGCAAGAACATGCCGACGCGGCTGGACGAGCAGGTCGACGTGAGCCTCGACGGGGTCGTCCTCGGCGACGTGGTACCCCGGTGAGCGCCCCGGCGTCGGTTCCCGAGGCCGACGAGGAGAAACCGCCGGCACCGAGGGGCGAGGGACGGCACCTGCTGTCGATCGCCGACCTCGGGGCCGAAGGTATCGAAGAGGTCCTGCGGGTCACCGACGCCTTCGTCGAGGTGTCGCGCCGGCCCATCCCCAAGGTGCCGGCCCTGCGGGGGCGGACGGTGGTGACGCTCTTCGCCGAGGAGTCGACGAGGCCCCGGTTCTCGTTCGAGACGGCGGCCAAGCGGTTGTCGGCCGACGTCCTCTCCTTCGCCGTGGCCTCGTCGTCGGTGAAGAAAGGGGAGTCGCTGCGCGACACGGTGGAGACGGTGGCGGCCATGGGGGTGGACGCCTTCATCATCCGGCACCCGTCGGCCGGGGCCCCGGCCCAGGTGGCGCGCTGGGTGGAGGCCAGCGTGATCAACGCCGGTGACGGCTGGCACGAGCACCCGACCCAGGCTCTTCTCGACTGCTACACGATCCGTCAGGTGCTGGCCGAACGGGCCGGGGTGGCGGTGGGTGAGGTCGGGGTGCAGGCCTTCGCCGGGCTGCGGGTGGCCATCGTGGGCGACGTGACCCACAGCCGGGTGGCCCGCTCGGGGGTGCTGGCCCTGGCCGCCCTCGGGGCCGAGGTCACGCTGGTGGCCCCGGGGAGCCTGATGCCCCCGTCGGTCGAGGGCTGGCCGGTGGCGGGGGTGTCGCACGATCTCGACGCCGTCCTGCCCGACGTCGACGTCTGCTATCTCCTGCGCCTGCAGACCGAACGGGGGGCGGGGTCGTTCCTGCCGTCGGTGCGGGAGTACACCGCCGGCTACGGGCTGACGGCGCGCCGCGCCGCTCTTCTGCCCGAGAGCGCTCTCGTCATGCACCCGGGCCCGATGAACCGCGGCGTCGAGATCGCCGACGAGGTGGCCGATCTGCCCCGGTCGGTGGTGCTGCGCCAGGTGGCCAACGGGGTGGCCGTGCGCATGGCCGTGCTCTTCCTGCTCCTCGGCCAGCCCACCGGGGGCGACAGCGGTGGTGGAGTGGACCAGAGCAACGGGCCGGCCGATGGCTGAGCGCCACCGGGGCCCGGGGACGGCGGCGCCCGGCGTCGTGATGGTCCGGGGTGGCACCGTCGTCGACGAGACGGGGGAGCGACGCGCCGACGTCGTGATCGGCGATGGCACGGTGACGGCGGTGGGGCGCGATCTCGACGTCCCCGCCGGGGCCACGGTCCTCGAGGCCGGGGGATGTTACGTGGCGCCGGGACTGGTCGATCTCCATACCCATCTGCGCCAGCCGGGTGGGGAGGAAGCCGAGACGGTGGAGACGGCGGCGCGGGCGGCGGCGCGCGGTGGCTACACGGCGGTGGTGGGCATGCCCAACACGAACCCGCCCATGGACAGCGCCGGCACCGTCCTCGAGGTCCTCGGTCTGGGCCAGACGGCGCTGTGCCGGGTGGCGGTGGCCGGGGCCATCACGGTGGGCCGGGCGGGGGAGTGCCTGGCCCCCATGGGCGAGCTGGCCGCTCTCGGGGTGAGGCTCTTCACCGACGACGGCACCGGTGTCCAGGACGCCGGCGTCATGCGCCGGGCCCTCGAGTACGCCCGGGGCCTCGGTGTCACCCTGGGCCAGCACTGCGAGGACAGTGAGCTGGCCGCCGGCGGCCACATGCACGAAGGGGCGTGGTCGAGCCGGCTGGGGGTCCCCGGTGTGCCGGCGGCGGCCGAGGAGCTCATGGTGGCGCGCGACATCATGCTGGTGAGGCTGACCGGCGGCCGGGTGCACTTCCTGCACCTGTCGACGGCCGGCTCGGTGGCCCTGGTGACGGCGGCCAAGGCCGAGGGGTTGTCGGTGACGGCCGAAGTGGCGCCCCACCACCTGGCCCTGACCGACGCCGAGCTGGCCGGCTACGACCCCGTCTTCAAGGTCAATCCCCCCCTGCGCACCGAGAGCGACGTGGCCGCCCTGCGGGCCGGCTGCGCGGCGGGGACCATCGACGCCGTGGCCACCGACCACGCCCCCCATCCGTCCGAGGCCAAGGAAGGGCCTCTCGACACAGCCGCTCCGGGCATGCTCGGACTGGAGACGGCGCTGGCCGTCAGCCTGGAGGCGCTCGGGAGCAACGGCACGTCGCCGGCCATGTCGGTGGGCGACGTGCTGGCTCTCATGTCCTGGCGCCCGGCCCGCATCGCCGGCCTGGCCGTGGCGCAGGGAGGCGATCAGGGAGGACCGGTGGCGGTCGGTATGCCGGGAAACCTGTGCGTGATCGACCCCGGCGAACGCTGGGAGGTCGATCCGGGCCGCCTGGCCAGCCGCAGCCGCAACACGCCATGGGCGGGGCGGACCCTCACCGGCAAGGTGCGGCACACGGTCTACCGGGGCGAGCCGGTGGTGGTGGACACCGAGGCGCAACGATGAGCTTCCCCTCATCCGCCAGCCCGGCCCTTCTCGTCCTGGCCGACGGTCAGGTGTTCGAAGGCGAGGCCATCGGGGCCACCCCGGCCGACGGCGTGGCCACCGGTGAGCTCGTCTTCAACACGGTGCTGTCGGGCTACCAGGAGGTGATCACCGATCCCAGCTACGCCGGCCAGGCCATTGCCTTCACCTATCCGCACATCGGGAACTACGGGGTCACCGCCGAGGACGAGGAAGCGTCGCGTCCGTGGTGCCGGGGCGTGGTCGTGCGCGACCTGACGGCGCGCCCGTCGAACTGGCGGGCCACGGGTGCGCTCGAGGACTTCCTCGTCCACCACGGGGTGCCCGGTATCTCCGGCATCGACACCAGGCGACTGACGCGCCATCTGCGCGACGACGGCGCCATGGGCTGCGCCTTCGGCACGGCCCCCGAACAGACGCTGGCCGCCGCCGCCCGAGCCGAAGCGGGGACGACTGGCTGTGACCTCGTCTCGGAGGTGACGACGAAGGCGCCCTACACGAGGGGATCGGGACGCTTCCGGGTCGTGGCCTACGACTTCGGGGTGAAGCAGACGATGCTGCGGGGACTGGAAGCCGACGCCACCGTCACGGTGGTGCCGGCCGACTTCTCGGCCGACGACGCCCTCGGGCTCGAACCCGACGGGGTCTTTCTCTCCAACGGCCCCGGAGATCCGGCCGCCCTGTCGGTGCAGATCGGCATCATCGCCGACCTGCTCGGACGGGTGCCGGTCTTCGGTATCTGTCTGGGGCACCAGCTGCTGGCCTCGGCCGTGGGGGGACGGACCTACAAGTTGCCCTTCGGCCACCACGGCGGGAACCATCCGGTGCGCCACATGGCCAGCGGCCGCGTCGAGATCACCAGTCAGAACCACAACTACGCCGTGGACGCGGCCACGCTGCCCACCACCGGTCCCGAGGCCACCGAGCTGACGCATGTCAACCTGAACGACGGCGTGGTCGAGGGATTCCGCTGCACCGCCGTTCCCGCCTTCAGTGTGCAGTACCACCCCGAAGCGGGACCGGGGCCGCACGACGCCCGTTACCTCTTCGCCGAATTCCGGTCCCTCATGACCGGTCCTTCATGAACCGGTCCTTCATGAACCGGTCCTTCATGAACCGGGCGCGCCCGAGAGCGGATGTGGCATGAGGGGGTGCGACTGACGTGCCCCGGCGAAGCGACATCGAGAAGATCCTGGTGATCGGCTCGGGCCCCATCGTCATCGGCCAAGCCTGTGAGTTCGACTATTCGGGGACCCAGGCGTGCCGGGTGCTGCGGGCCGAGGGGTACACGGTGGTGCTGGCCAACTCCAACCCGGCCACCATCATGACCGACCCCGAACTGGCCGACCGCACCTACGTCGAGCCCCTCGACGCCGACACCCTGACCGCCATCGTGGAGCGCGAGCGGCCCGACGCCCTGCTGCCGACACTGGGGGGCCAGACGGGGCTCAACCTGGCCATGGCCCTCGTCGAGCGGGGCGTGCTCGAGCAGTACGGGGTCGAGCTGATCGGGGCCAACGCCGAGGCCATCGCCACGGCCGAGGACCGCGACCAGTTCAAGACGGCCATGGAGAGCATCGGTCTCGAGGTGCCGCCCTCGGGGTTCGCCTGGTCGCTCGACGAAGCCATGGGCGTGGGCGACAGGATCGGTTTCCCCCTCATGATCAGGCCCAGCTTCATCCTCGGCGGGGCGGGCACGGGGACGGCCCACGACCGCACCCAGTTGGCCCGGGCGGCGGCCGAAGGCCTGGCCGCCAGTCCCATCTCGCAGATCCTCATCGAGCGCTCCATCGCCGGATGGAAGGAGTACGAGCTCGAGGTCATGCGCGACGGCGCCGACAACTGCGTGGTGGTCTGTTCCATCGAGAACCTCGACCCCATGGGGGTGCACACGGGGGACTCGATCACGGTGGCCCCGGCCCAGACGTTGTCCGACGTCGAGTACCAGGCCATGCGCGACGACGCCTTCGCCTGCATCCGCCGGGTGGGGGTGGAGACCGGTGGGTCGAACATCCAGTTCGCCGTCGATCCGAAGAGCGGCCGCCGCCTGGTGATCGAGATGAACCCGCGCGTGTCGCGCTCGTCGGCCCTGGCGTCGAAGGCCACCGGGTTCCCCATCGCCAAGATCGCCGCCCGCCTGGCCGTGGGGTACACGCTCGACGAGATCACCAACGACATCACGGGCGCCACCCCGGTGAGCTTCGAACCGACCATCGACTACGTGGTGACGAAGATCCCGCGCTGGGCCTTCGAGAAGCTCCCCGGCGTGACCGACCGCCTGGGCACCCGGATGCAGTCGGTGGGGGAGGTGATGGCCATCGGGCGCACCTTCCCCGAATCGCTGCAGAAGGCCATCCGTTCGCTCGAGCAGGGGCGGTCCGGTCTGAACGCCGACCCGGCCGAGAGCGCCTACGACCTCATCGACGACGACGAGCTGGTGGCCAGGTCCTGCCAACCGACACCGGAGCGCGTCTTCCAGTTGGAGACGGCGCTGCGGCGCGGCATCACGCCCGACGCGCTGGCCACGGCCACCGGGGTGGACCCCTGGTTCCTCGACCAGTTGGCCACCATCACCGACGCCCGCCGGCATCTCGATGAACTACGCGCCGGCACCAGCGGACGCCAAGCGCTCGACGCCATGGACCGCCGGACGTGGCGGGCGGTCAAGCGGCTCGGATTCTCCGACGCCCAGATCGCCTATCTCATGGACAGCACCGAAGGCCACGTGCGGGCCCGGAGGCTGGCGCTCGGGGTGCGGGCCACGTTCAAGACGGTCGACACCTGCGGGGCCGAGTTCGAGGCGCAGACGCCGTATCACTACGCCACCTACGAGGACGAGGACGAGGTGCGGCCGAGCACCCGTCGGCGCGTCGTCATCCTCGGGTCGGGACCGAACCGTATCGGCCAGGGCATCGAGTTCGACTACTGCTGTGTCCACGCCTCCATGGCCCTGCACGCGGCGGGCTATGAGACGGTGATGATCAACTGCAATCCCGAGACGGTCTCCACCGACTACGACACGTCGGACCGGCTGTACTTCGAGCCGCTCACGGCCGAAGACGTGTCCAACGTCCTCGACGCCGAGATCGCCGCCGGGGCGGGACCGGGGGGCGCCCCCGTGGTCGGCGTGATTGTGAGCCTGGGGGGCCAGACCCCTCTGAAGCTGGCCCACGCCATCGATCCGGCGCTCGTCCTCGGAACGACGCCGGCGTCGATCGACCTGGCCGAGGACCGCGAGCAGTGGAACGGCCTGTGCGAGCGCCTGGGCATCCCGCAACCGCCCGGAGGCACCGCCGTCACCGTGGACGACGCCCTGACCGTGGCCCGCAAGGTGGGCTACCCGGTCCTCGTGCGCCCGAGCTACGTCCTCGGCGGACGGGCCATGGAGATCGTGTACGACGACGAACGGCTCGAACGCGTGGTGGGCGAGCTCGGCGCGTCGCTCGCCCGTGAAGGGGGCGTGTCGGCCGAGCGGCCGGTGTTGGTGGACCGTTTCCTGGAGGACGCCATCGAGGTCGACGTCGACTCCGTGCGCGACAACACCGGCGAGGTCCTCATCGCCGGAATCATGGAGCACGTGGAGGAAGCAGGCGTGCATTCGGGCGACTCGGCCTGTGCGCTGCCGCCACAGACATTGCTCCCCGATGTCATCACCACGCTCGAGGTCCATACGCGCGCCATCGCCGAGGCGTTGTCGGTCGTCGGACTTCTGAACGTCCAGTACGCCGTGAAGGAGGGACAGGTCTACGTGATCGAGGCCAACCCCCGTGCCAGTCGGACGGTGCCCTTCGTGGCCAAGGCCACCGGTGTGCCCGTGGCCATGATCGCCGCCCGCGTGATGACGGGTTCCACCCTCACCGAACTGCGGGCCGAGGGTCTCGTGCGTCCCCCCGCCGGCCACGGCTGGGTGAGCGTCAAGGAGGCCGTCCTTCCCTTCGGGCGTTTCCCCGGCGTCGACACCCTGCTCGGCCCCGAGATGCGCTCGACGGGGGAGGTGATGGGGCTCGGCACCACCTTCGGACTGGCTTTCGCCAAGAGCCAGATCGCCGCCGGCACCCCGCTGCCGGCCGACGGGACGGTGTTCCTGTCGCTGGCCGACCGGGACAAGACGGCCGGCCTCGACGCCGCCCGGCAGTTCTCGTCGCTCGGTTTCACTCTGGTGGCCACGTCGGGGACGGCCGCTTTTCTCGAGTCCAACGGCGTACCCGTGGCCACCGTGGTGGCCAAGGTGGGCGAGTCCGGCGCCGCCGATGCGGTGGACCTCATCGCCAGCGGGTACGTCCAACTGGTGGTCAACACCCCGCGCGGCCGAGGGCCGCGCGCCGACGGTCTGCACATCCGTTCGGCCGCCCTCGCCCATCTGGTCCCCTGTCTCACGACGGTGGCCGCCGCTCGCGCCGCGGCGGCCGGCATGGCCGCCTGGCGCGAGCACGGGCTGTCGGTCGTGAGTCTGCAGGAGGTGTACCAGTGAGCCTGCGACCACTACCCCGCGTCGATCTGCGCACGAGCGTGGGCTCGGTGCACCTTCCCAATCCGATCCTCACCGCATCGGGCACCTCCGGTCACGGGGCCGAGCTCGCGTCGTATGTCGATCTGGCATCGCTCGGCGCCGTGGTGGTGAAGTCGCTGTCGGCCGATCCGTGGCCGGGAAACCCGGCGCCGCGCGTGCACGAGACACCGGCCGGGATGCTCAACTCGGTCGGTCTCCAGGGACCGGGAGTGGCGGCATGGGTGGAGGGGGAACTCCCCACTCTCGTCGATCGCGGCGCTCGGGTGGTGGCCAGCATCTGGGGCCGGCGGGTGGAGGACTACGCACGGGCGGCGCAGCTGCTGGCCGGCGCTCCCGGCGTGGTGGCCGTCGAGGTCAACGTGAGCTGTCCGAACCTCGACGACCGCAGCCGGATGTTCGCCCACTCGGCCCGGGCCACGGCCGACGCCGTGGCCGCCTCGGCCCACTGCGGGTTCCCGCGGTGGGTGAAGCTGAGCCCCAACGTGGCCGATCTCACCGACATCGCCGGCGCCGCCCTCGATGCCGGGGCCGAGGCCCTCGTGCTGGTGAACACCCTGCTCGGGATGGCCATCGACCCCGTCCGGCGCACCTACCGTCTGGGGTCGGGGCCCGGCGGCGGAGGCCTGTCGGGACCGGCCATCCGTCCGGTGGCGGTGCGGGCCGTGCACGACTGCCGAGCCGCTTTCCCTCTGGTCGGGATCGTCGGTGTCGGCGGGGTGACGCGCGGCGTCGACGCCGTGGAGATGCTGATGGCCGGAGCCGACGCCGTCGAGGTGGGGACGGCGACATTCCGCGAGCCCCGGGCACCGGCGCAGGTACTCGCCGGTCTGAGCCGCTGGTGCCGGTGGCACGACGTGGCCCGCGTCCGCACACTGGTGGCGGCCGTGCACGCGCAGCCGTCTGCTCCGGCGACGGCGGCTGACGTCATGACGCGAGACAGCGCCATCACGGGAGACAGCGCCACGACGGGAGACAGAGACATGACGGGAGACAGAGACATGACGGGAGACAGCGCCACGACGGCGGCCGACTCGACGACGGCAGGCGACTATGGAGAGTGAGCCGCGCGACCGACTGGCACTGGCCCTCGACATCGACGATCTGGTGGCCGCCCTCCGATTGGCGCAGCGTGTCCGTCCGTGGTTCGGGGTGGCCAAGGTGGGTCTCGAATTGTTCGGCGCCGCCGGACCCGAAGCCGTGCTGGCGCTCAGCGCCGAGGGGTACCGCGTCTTTCTGGATCTCAAGCTGCATGACATCCCCACCACCGTGGGTCGCGCCGCCCGCGTCATCGGGGGCCTCGGCGCGCAGTACACCACTGTCCACACCGCCGGCGGCGCCGCCATGGTGCGCGCCGCGGTGGAGGGCATGGCCGAGGGCGCCACGGCGGCGGGCATGACGGCACCGTGCGTCCTCGGTGTCACCGTCCTCACGAGCGACGTCGACGCGCCACCGGAGACGTTGCGCACGCGCGCGGCATTGGCGGCGTCGGCCGGGTGCGGTGGCCTCGTGTGTGCCGCCTCCGATCTGTCGGTCACGCGTGCGGCGGCACCGGGGCTCATCACCGTAGTACCCGGTATCCGACCGACAGGGGTGGCGAGCGATGACCAGGCACGCGCGGCGGACCCCGGGACCGCCATCAAGGCGGGGGCCGACATTCTGGTCATCGGCCGCGCCGTGACCGGTGCCGAGGACCCCGAAGCCGTGGCCGCCGCTGTGGCTGGTGAGGTAGCAGCGTCCACCACCGCCCTGCGGGGTGACCCCCCTCGATGACGGCGCTATGGTGATCCCCATGCCTCAACCTCCTACTCTCACCCCGGAGCAGCGCCAAGCGGCGCTGGACAAGGCCGCCAGGGTCCGCCGCGAGCGGGCCGAAGTGAAGGAGCGGCTCAAGATGAACGCAATCAGCTTGTCTGAGCTCCTCAAGAGATCTGAAGAGGACGAGACCATCGGCAAGATGAAGGTTCTCTCGGTCCTCGAGTCCCTCCCCGGCCTGGGCAAGGTCAAGGCCCGTCGCCTCATGGAGACGGTGGGGATCAGCGAGAGCCGACGGCTCCAGGGTCTCGGCGTCAATCAGCGCGAGGCTCTGCTCGCCCACACCGCAAAGCCCTGATCCTCGTCCTCTCGGGACCGGGCGGGGCGGGCAAAGGCACCGTCGCCGCGCGTCTCGTTGAGCGCGATCCCGGCTTGTGGCTCAGTCGCTCGTGGACCACGCGGGCCCGTCGTCCGGGCGAATCCGACGACGACTATGAGTTCGTGGACCGGACCCGCTTCGAAAAGCGGGTGGCCGACAGCGGCTTCCTCGAATGGGCCGAGTTCCAGGGCCAGCTCTACGGCACGCCGCACCCCGAGCCGCCACCGGGGCGCGATGTGTTCCTGGAGATCGACCTCCAGGGTGCGGCGCAGGTGAGAGAACGTCACCCCGAAGCCCTGATCGTGCTTCTGCTGCCCCCGTCTCCCGAGATCCAGGCCGACCGACTGCGGCGGCGCGGTGACGACGAGGTCGAGGTGGCCCGCCGCCTGGAGATCGGGGCCCGTGAGGAGAAGATCGGTCGGGCCCTCACCCCCTTCGTGGTGGTGAATGACGACGTCGATCGGGCCGTGGCCGAGGTGGCCGGTATAGTAGAAGCCCACCGCCGAGCCGGCCCGGATTCTCCGGGTGGCGTCCCCCGTGGAGGAGCCTGATGGCCCAACGTCGCAACAACACGCTCATGGACCCTCCGATCGAGGACCTTCTCGACAAGGTCGACTCGAAGTTCACGCTCGTGGCCCTGTCGGCCAAGCGGGCCCGCCAGATCAACTCGTACTACAACCAGCTCGGTGAGGGCCTCGGCATGGTCGTGCCGCCCCAGGTGACCTCGGTCTCGGGCAAGCCCCTCACCATCGCCTTCGAGGAGATCTCGGCCCGCAAGGCCACTTACCACCGGATCGAGCCGGGCGAAGAGGACGGGACCGAAGGTCTGGCCGAGGTGGCCGACGCCGATGGCATCCTGGCCGTCGCTGACGTCATCGCCGATGTCGACGCCGCCGTCGACGCCGCCGTTGACGCTGTCGACGAGGCTGTGGCCGACATGGAAGTGGCGGCTGTCGAGGTGACCGCCGCCGAGGTCGCCGCCGACATCACACCCGAAGCCGACGCCACGGAGCTTTCCGCGGACCAGTAGGGGCGATGACCGGCGCTCGGCCCGCGTACGCGAGCGAGGGGACACGATGAGCGGAACCCTCGAAGGTCGTCGCATCGTCCTCGGCGTCACCGGAGGTATCGCCGCCTACAAGGCGGTGGAGCTCTGCCGTCGCCTGGTGGACGCCGGCGCCCACGTGATCCCCGTGTTGACCGACGACGCCACCCGCTTCGTGGGAGACGTGACCTTCTCGGCCCTGGCGTCGGAACCGGTCAAGCGCAGTCTGTGGTCCGACGCCGACCCCATTCCCCACACCCGTCTCGGCCAGAGCGCCGATCTGATCGTGGTGGCTCCGGCCACGGCGCGTTTTCTGGGCACCTACGCGGCGGGCATCTCCGACGGTCTGCTCACCGCCACCGTGCTCGCCACCCGGGCGCCGGTGGTGGTGTGCCCGGCCATGCACACCGAGATGTGGGAGCACCCGGCGGTGCAGGAGAACCTGGCCACCCTGGCCCGCCGGGGCGTGACCATCGTGGCGCCGGGGGAGGGCCGACTGGCCGGCGGTGACGCCGGTCCGGGTCGCCTGGCCGAGACGCACGACATCGTGGCCGCCGTCGAAGCCGTGCTCGAGGGACGCCCCCCGGGCACGCCGGGACGGGTCCGGGACCTCGAAGGACGACGGGTGGTGGTGAGCGCCGGTGGTACCCGGGAGCCGATCGACCCCGTCCGCTTCATCTCCAACCGCTCGTCGGGCAAGCAGGGCCATGCCCTGGCCCAGGCGGCGGCCGACCGGGGAGCGGCCGTGGTCCTCGTCACCACCACCAGGGAAGGGGCTCCTGCCGGCGCCACCGTGGTCCGGGTGGACACGGCGGCCTCGATGGAGGTGGCCATGCTCGAGCAGGCGGCGCAGGCCGACGTGGTCATCATGGCGGCGGCCGTGGCCGACTTCCGGCCCAAGGCGCCCTCGGACATCAAGCTGTCCAAGGCCGACGGACTGCCCGAGATCGTCCTCGAGCCGACGCCCGACATCCTGTTGGCGCTCGGTGCCCGCCGACGCCCGGGCCAGGTGCTGGTCGGGTTCGCGGCCGAGACGGGCAGGATGGACCGGGCCGAGGCCAAGCTGGTGGCCAAGGGGGTCGACCTCATGGTGGCCAACGACGTCTCCGCCGCCGGGGTCGGCTTCGACCACGACACCAACGCCGTGACCGTGCTCGGGCGCGACGGCACCCGCCGGGAGGTCGGCCTTTCGTCGAAGCGCCGGGTGGCCGACGCCGTCCTCGACTGCGTCGTCACACTCCTTCGCTAATGTGACACCGGCCCGGGCTACCCGGAGCCGCCACCAACCCCCGCGCTAACCCCGAGGAGCGAGACGTGAGCACGCGCCACACCTTCACATCGGAGTCGGTGACCGAGGGTCACCCCGACAAGATGGCCGACCAGATCTCGGACGCGGTCCTCGACGCCGTCATCGAACAGGACGTCAGGGCCCGGGTGGCCTGCGAGACACTTCTCACCACCGGTCTGGTGGTGGTGGCGGGGGAGATCTCGACCGAGTGCTACGTCGACATCCCCTCACTCGTGCGCGACGTGGTGTGCGACATCGGCTACGACACCGACGCCCACGGCTTCAACGGCCGGACCTGCGGCGTGATGGTGGCCCTCGACGCCCAGTCGCCCGACATCGCCCAAGGGGTGACGACGGCCCACGAGCTGCGCAGCGGGTCGGGGGGCGAGGATCAGCTGAACGCCCAAGGGGCGGGTGACCAGGGGATGATGTTCGGCTACGCCTGCGACGAGACCCCCGATCTCATGCCTCTGCCCATCTGGTTGGCCCACCGGTTGGCCCAGCGCCTGGCCCAGGTGCGTCGCGTGGGGGTGCTCCCGTATCTGCGACCCGACGGCAAGACCCAGGTGAGCGTCATCTACGAGGACGCCCGA